>Ga0209182_10000515_pt1 | contig 10539 bp, 8 predicted proteins | sample LakBais05cmmetaG_FD_185474 | JGI IMG/M metagenome (GOLD analysis project Ga0209182, IMG submission 185474) | Lake sediment microbial communities from Lake Baikal, Russia to study Microbial Dark Matter (Phase II) - Lake Baikal sediment 0-5 cm... | ecosystem: Environmental > Aquatic > Freshwater >...
ACAGGCTTGAACGTGTGCGTGGCCAGGAAGTTGATATCGATATGGCGGCCGTTGATGAGGAAAAGCGCCTTTTCGAGGCAGCGGTTCTGGCGGCGGACATTCTGGATCCTGAGCTCCTTGCGGCGGATGCGGCTGCTGGGAAAGGAAATGCGTTCGAGGAGAGGAATCCCGACAAAGACGAGTGTGCCGCCCGGCTTCAATAATTCGACGGCCTGATCGAGGGCTGCCTGGTCTCCGCAGCATTCGAAGACGGCATCCATGCCCTCCGGCCGGCGGGACAGGATTTCCCGGACGATATCTTCGCGGTCCGGATTTCCGGCCCAGACGGCGGCCTGTTTTCGGGCCGCGTCCTCTCTTTCTTTCACTTTATCGGTGGCGTAGATCTCCCGGATTCCTTCTGCGCGAGCGGCCAACATCACGGAAAGCCCGATCGGACCCGTCCCCAGAACGGCCAGGCTTTGGCCCGCGGAGCCCGGCCAGAACTGAAACGCGTGGAGGGCGATCGACAAGGGCTCAGCCAGCATGGCCTCGGCCATCGTCATGTCCTGGGGCAGGACAAAGCAGTTCCGCTCGGGCATGACGAAGAATTCGGCGAGGCAGCCGTCCATCTCGCCGGGGTGGCCGAGAAAGCGGAGGCTGCGGCAGGTGTGCGGCCGGCCGCCGCGGCACTGGTCGCACCTCCCGCAGGAGATGGCCGGCTCCACGGCCACGCGATCCCCCGGCTTCAGCCGGCTCACTTTGGGCCCGACCGCTTTGACAATGGCCGCGCATTCGTGGCCGACAATGGCGGGGTAGTCCACTTTTTCGCCGCCGACGCGGTTTGCAACGAAATAGTGGAGGTCGCTCCCGCAGAGTCCTGCGATAGCGGGGCGCAGAAGGACATCGTCGCCGTTCTTGAGTTCAGGCTTGCGGACATCGCGGATCTCGACGGCCCGAGGACCTGTCAATACGGCGGCTTTCATGTTTTTTCCAATATTAAGATTCAATTATACGGCGAGATCGCCGCGGAGCCAAGTGCCCGGTCAGGCCAGCATCCGGCTGTAGAAATCGTTTCCTTTGTCGTCGACGATGATGAAGGCCGGGAAGTCCTTAACCGTGATCTTGAAGACCGCTTCCATCCCGAGTTCAGGATACTCGAGGACTTCCTGCTTGGTGATGCAGTCTTTGGCCAGCCGGGCGGCCGGGCCGCCGATCGAGCCGAGGTAGAATCCGCCGTGTTTCTTGCAGGATTCCGTCACCGCCTTGGACCGGTTTCCCTTGGCCAGCATGACGAGCGAGCCGCCGCGGGCCTGGAAGAGCGGGACATAATCGTCCATCCGGCCGGCCGTGGTCGGGCCGAACGAGCCGGAGGCATATCCCGGAGGGGTCTTCGCCGGGCCGGCGTAGTAGATGATATGGTCCTTGAAATATTTGGGAAGATCCTCGCCGCGGTCGAGCCGTTCCTTCAGCTTGGCGTGGGCGATGTCCCGGCCGACGACGATCGGTCCGCTCAGAGAGAGCCGGGTGGCCACGGGATACTTGCTCAAGGCGGCGCGGATCTCGGCCATCGGTCGGTTGAGATCGATCGAAACGGCGGGGCTGTCCAATTTATAGCTGGGCGGCAGGTATTTGGCCGGCGAGGATTCGAGGCGCTCGAGGAAGATCCCGTCCCGGGTGATCTTTGCCTTGATGTTCCGGTCGGCGTTGCAGCTCACGCCCATGCCGATGGGGCAGGACGCGCCGTGTCTCGGCAGGCGGATGACGCGGACATCGAGGCAGAAATATTTCCCGCCGAATTGAGCGCCGAGGCCGAGCTTCCGGGAAGCATCGAGAAGCTTGGCTTCGAGCTCGAGATCGCGGAAGGCGTGGCCGGTCGGGCTTCCCTTCACGGGCAGATGGTCCAGATAGCCGGCCGAGGCAAGCTTGACGGTCTTGAGCGTCAGCTCGGCCGACGTCCCGCCGACAACGATCGCGAGATGATAGGGCGGGCAGGCGGCCGTGCCCAGGGTCTTCATTTTGCCGACCAGAAAATTGAGGAAGGTTCCGGGGCTCAGCGTCGCCTTCGTCTCCTGGAACAAAACGGTCTTGTTCGCCGAGCCTCCCCCTTTGGCGATGAAAAGGAAGCGATACTCGTCCCCGTCCGCGGCGGATATGTCCACCTGGGCCGGAAGGTTGGTCCCCGTGTTCTTCTCCTCGTACATGGTGAGGGGCGCGTTCTGGGAATACCGGAAATAATTCTTGGTGTAGGCGTTGAAGACGCCCTTGGACAGGGCCTCTTCGTCGCCGCCTCCCGTCCAGACCTGCTGGCCTTTTTTGCCCATAATGATGGCCGTGCCCGTATCCTGGCACATCGGGAAGATCCCTTCGGCCGAAATCACGGCATTCTTAAGGAGCTCGAGGGCGACGTACTTGTCGTTGGCGGAGCTTTCGGGGTCGGATAGAATCTCAGAAAGATGCTTGAGATGAGACGGCCGGAGCAAAAAAGCCACATCCCGGAAGGCCTCCTGGGCCAAGAGCGTCAGCGCTTCAGGAGCGACTTTAACGATCTCCCGGCCTTCAAAGGACGCCAGCGAAACATGATCCTTTGTTAAACGGCGATATTCGGTTGAATCCCCGCTGGACGGAAACAAATCCTGGTAAATAAATTCGGCCATTTTAAGAGAACCTCCTTTTAAAATCTCTACTCTTTCAGCCCTTTAGGGCGAAAAAGATGAATGACATGATTCTCATGCCCCATTTTTATTCTGAAGTTTCCCCAGCGCTTCTTCAGCAATTTCCCGCACCTGTCTTTTTTCTCTCTTTTTGACAAGAATTTTTTTGAGCGCGGGAATAGCCCGGCCGTCTCCGATCTCTCCCAGCAGCCGGGCCGCCCGGAAACGCGTCGTCCAGGACGCGGTTTCCAAGGCCGCGATCAGCGGCTCCACGGCTTCCCGGCCGAAATTCAGGAGAGCGTTCTCGGCGCTCTCCCGGACGCTCCAGTGAGGATCGGCCGTGGCCTTGAGCAGAGGCTCAATGGACTTCTTATCCTGGAAATTTCCAAGCAGCCGGGCTGCTTGGCGGCGGACCTGACGCGCCCTGTCCTTCAAGGCGCGTATAGCCGCTTCCAAGACCCCGGCCTGCCCGATCCCGACGGTCCTGAGCCTGCGGACAGACTCGGCGCGGATGAAGTCGCATTCATCTGTTTTTGCCATCCGGACGAGGTCTTTCACGGCGGCGGGGCCGCCCATCTTGGCCAGGGCGCGAACAACTTCAAAGCGGACGTTGTCCGAATGATCCTGAAGAGACGGTGCGATCTGAGGGACAAGCGCGGCATCGCCGACTTCGGCCAGGACTTTCAACGTGCAACAGCGTCCCCACGCGGCGCAGCCGATTTGAGAAAGCGCCTGAACAGCCGCTTCCTGAATGTCGGGAAGGCTCTCGTCCACAAGCTGCTTGAGCATTTTGACGGCCCGATGGTCCTCCAGCCCGCCGACGGCTTTTATCGCTCTGAGCTGGAGCTCCGGACGCAACCGGTCACAGGCATCCTTTATCAAAGGCTCGATGTCCGAGCGGTTATACGAAAGCGAGGGGAGAAGAAGACTGACGACGGCGGGGCCGAAACGAACGAGAGCGGCAACGGCGGACTGCCGGACGGTAAAATAGCTGCTCCGGAGGTAGCTGATCAGCGCCGGAACGGATTTCGGATCTCCAATTTTCCCGAGACACTTTAGGAGCGCTCTCTCTGAGAACTTGTCTTTTTCGCGGGCCAGAGCGTTTAAGAGAGGAATCGTCGCCTGTCTCCCGAACCGGACGATGGCCTCGGCGGCCTGATCCCGGACCTTTTCGACGTTATCCTGGATTTTTTGAACAAGGGCCTCGAGGCTGACCTTATCTCCGATCAATCCCAAGGCTTCGGCGGCGCCGGCGCGAACCGGCCATTCCTGATCATGGAGAAGCTCCAGGAGATACGGTGTCGATTGATGAGAGCGGAACTTTCCCAAAGCCCGGGCGGCATTGCTTCGGATCGAGGCCGAGGAATTATTCAGCGCCTCATGAAGCAGGTGAAGGCTTTCTTGTCCGATCTCCTGGAAGCCTGCGATCGCCAGGTTCACGATCTCCTCGTTCTCCAACGAGAGCATATGGATGAGAATGCGGGCCAGCCGGACATCTTTGCGGGCGATGATATCTTGAACTTTGGCTTTGAGCTCCGCGACCGCTTGAGTCCGGACGATCCATTCCGGGTCCTCCGCGGCTTTTAAAAGGTCATCGATCACCCGATAATCCCCGAGTTTCCCCACCGCTGCCACGGCCGCCCAGCGGATATTGACCCCGGACGAGCGGAATATCTTGGGCTTGATCAGTTCGTCGATGGCTTCCGGTCGGCCATACCGGCCCAGAGAAATCACGGCGGCATGTTGGATGCTGGGGTTGGGATCGTTCAGTTGCTCCAAGAGAATGGAATAAACATCAGGACTCTTTTCGTAGCCCAGCTCCATGATCGCGGCCCGGACGGCGGCGGCATCCCCGCTCTCACGGATGACCTGGAGAGTGGATTCCAGAGGTTTTGAAGCCTTATGATCCAAGTCAGACCTTCTCGATGTAGCCTTTGCAGTCTCCGTCGATATTGAAAGACGTCACCTGATAGTCGCAGTCAATATTGGCCAGAGCTTTGACCGCGGCCCGGAAACAGCCGATCCGGGCGCAGGTGAGGTCGCGGACCGAAAATCCTTCTTCGATCAAGGCCTGGCAGCTCTTGAGATAGACGCAGTCATGGACTGTGATCCCCAGATGGAAAGGATTCACTTCGACGAGCTCAAAGTTGCTCGCATCCCGGAAAAGACCTCCGGCCATGCCGATTTGAATATAGTTTTCCACGGCGGCGCGGATGGAATCGGATTTTTTGATCTGAAACCCGTATTCATCACCCAAGAAATGCAAGTAATACTGGACGGAGTGTTCGTAGGCCCGCTCGCTGAAAACACGCGGCCGGGTCCCATGAAAATCCCGGGCCGTTTCTTCCAAACCGCTCAGCCAAGCCAGGGCGACCAGCCAGCCCGCCTCTTCTTTATCAATTTTATCCATGGCTTTATCCTTTAGCTTGTCTTATGGGTCTTTTTCGGGCTCTCCGGGACCTTTGTCAGGCACAACCGTTCCAGCTCCTTCTCCACGGCGTCTTTTCCAACCGACCGTCCGATCTCCTGGCTTAATTGTGCGGCCAGGCTGGCGAATTCGGCCTTGGGATTCTGGGCCCAGAGCTGGACGAGCTTGGCGGTTTCGGCCGGGCGGAAGGCGGTCGGGCGTTTTTCAGCGACCTCGGCCGGACGAACGGCCTCTTTCTTTTCGAGCAATTGGAGAATCCGTTGGGTGTCTCTGGCGATGGCCAGCTCTTCATTGGTCGGGATGACCAGGATCTTCACCCGGCCGGCGCTGATGTCGCGTTCGTTCTTCTCATTTTTATGCGGATCGATGGCGATTCCGTACTCGCTCATGCCGTCCGTGATCAGACGCCGGACATACCGCGAATTCTCCCCGATCCCGCCGGTGAAGACGACGGCATCCACCCGCCCGAGCTCCGCCATATAGGCCCCGATATATTTTTTAATATGATGGCAGTAAATCTCGATGGCCAGCTTATGACGCTCGCTCCCGCGGGAGGCTTCCTCCTCGATTTCGCGCATGTCGTTGGACGTTTCTGTCAGGCCGAGCATGCCGCTGTTCTTGTTCATGATGGAATCGATTTCCTTGGTTCCGAGCTTTTCCCGCTCCATGATATAAGGAACGAGAGCCGGGTCGATGCTGCCGCAGCGAGTGCCCATGACCAAGCCTTCCAGAGGCGTGAATCCCATGGTCGTATCGACGGATTTGCCTCCGTCGACGGCAGTGATGCTGGCCCCATTGCCCAGGTGACAGGTGATGATCTTCAGGTCCTGGATGGGTCGCTTCAGCATCTCCGCGGCCCGGTGGGCGACGAAACTATGAGACGTCCCGTGAAATCCATACCGCCGGATGCTCAGTTTCTTATAGAGGGCGAAGGGGAGGCCGTAGATAAAGGCCTTGGGCGGGATGGTTTGATGAAACGCGGTGTCGAAGACACCGACCTGGGGAACGCCGGGCAGGAGCGTCTCGCAGGCTTCGATGCCCTTCAGGTTAGGAGGATTATGGAGAGGCGCGAACTGGATGCATTTTTGGATGGAGGCTTTGACCTTGTCGGTGATGAGGGTGGATGCCGAAAAATCCTCGCCACCGTGGACGACCCGGTGTCCGATCCCGTCGATCTCGCCTTTGTCGCGGATGACGCCGTGCTGGGGATGGAGGAGGAGCGAGAGGACCATCTCGATGGCCAGGCTATGGTTCAAGACCTCGCGGATCTCCCGAATCTTGTGCTTGCCTTCCGGCTGGTAGGTGATGATGGCGTCGCTCGAGCCGATCTTCTCCACGATCCCTTTGGCCATAAGGCTTTCATCCTCCATCCGGATGAGTTGGAACTTGACCGAAGAACTGCCGCTGTTCAAAACAAGAATTTTCATGGCCCTACATGTCTTCTCCATTGATGAACGAATCCTCGCCGCTGGTCAAAGATATCGATCCTGAGGGGGCATTTGACCGGGAAGCGTGTGGGTCGAACGCCCAATGTCGTATGACGTAATACTATAGATGCTTTAAAAAATCGTGTCAAGAGAATGGACTCGTTCGTCCTGATGAACTCGTCCACTTTGACATGAAATATCTTCTATGTTATTAATTATCAGCTCTCATTTCGAAATCATGAAGCCATAATGATCTTTCAACGCTTTCCGGAAAGAGGAGGGAGTCCGGATTTTTCCGACAGAATGCGCCTTGTGCGCTCTGAAAAAATATTATCATGAGAACCTCGGACAGTCGCTAGTGACACCGGCAAGGGTCGTGATTACCGGCCTGGGAGCTGTCACGCCCATCGGATCGGGCATTGAAGAATTTTGGAAGGGATTGACGGCCGGAACAAACGGCGTATCCAGAATCACCCGTTTCGATCCCTCCGATTTTTCCTCTCAGATGGCCGCAGAGGTCAAAAATTTTCACCCGGAAGACTGGATCGAGAGAAAATCCGCGGAGCGCATGGATCGATTTACCCACTTCGGCTTCACCTGTTCAACCATGGCGATTCAGGATGCCGGACTGGATCGCTTTGTCTTCGATGGCAATCGCGCCGGCGTGATCATCGGCTCCGGCATCGGAGGCTCTGAAACCATCGAGAAAGGCTATTCCCTGCTTCGCGAAAAAGGCCCCAAATCTCTCAACCCTTTCTTTGTCTCCAAATTGCTCATCAACATGTGCGCTTGCCTGGTTTCTATCGCCTACGGCTTCAAAGGGCCTCTTTCCGCCCCTTCCATAGCCTGTTCGACAGGCGCCAATGCCATCGGCGACGCCTTCCGTGTCCTTCAACGAGGAGACGCAGATATTATGCTGGCCGGTGCGTCCGAGGCTTGCCTCACTCCTCTGGCCTATGGAGGTTTTTGTGCGACCCGGTCGATGTCGAGAAGAAATGATTGTCCCGAAAAAGCCAGCCGGCCTTTTGACAAGAACCGCGACGGTTTTGTCATGGGCGAAGGGGCCGGAATCGTGGTTCTCGAAAGGCTCGATCATGCCCTCCGTCGAGGGGCGAAGATTTATGCAGAGCTGGCGGGATACGGCAGCACCGCCGACGCTTATCATTTCACCGCGCCGGAACCTGATGGGGACGGAATGGCCCGGGCCATGGAAAAAGCCCTCCAGGACGCCAAAATCCTTTTCCAGGACGTGGGGTATATCAATGCCCATGGGACCTCCACGGTATTGAATGATAAAATCGAAAGCGGCGCCATTCGGAGAGTTTTCGGCGGACATTCAAAAAACCTGAAGGTCAGTTCGATCAAATCGATGATCGGCCATCTCATGGCGGCGGCCGGCGCCGTGGAGTTTGTTTCAACGGCCATGAGTATCTATACGGGAATCATCCCGCCGACGATCAATTACGAAGAGCCCGATCCGGATTGCCCCCTCGACTACGTCGCCCAAGGGGCGGAAAGGATCGAACTTCAAGCGGCCCTAACCAACTCGTTCGGCTTTGGGGGCGGAAATGCCTGCTTGGTTTTAAGAAAGTTGAATGAACCATGAAAATTCCAAAACTTCAAATCGGAAATATCACGGCGGACACACCGATTGTCCAGGGAGCCATGGGAGTGAGAGTTTCCCTCTCTTCGCTCGCCTCTGCGGTGGCCAATCAAGGCGGGATAGGGACCATCGCCAGCGTCGGTCTGGGAGACATCGAAGCGTCGAAAACCGAATACGAAAAGACGTCCCGGGAAGCGCTCGCCTTCGAGATCCGTAAGGCTAAGAGCCTGACAAATGGGCCGATTGCGGTGAACGTCATGGGAGTGCTAAGCAATGCTGATGATTTGATCCGGACGTCCGTTCAAGAAGGAATTAAGATCATTGTTTCAGGGGCGAGTCTTCCTCTCAAGCTGCCCGGGCTCGTCGAAGATCGTTCCGTCAATCTTGTCCCTATCGTGAGCTCCGGGAGAGCCGCCGAACTGGTGCTCCGGGCCTGGGATAAGCGCTATGCGAGAACGGCCGACGGAATCGTTCTCGAAGGACCTTTGGCCGGAGGACATCTCGGCTTTTCCATGGACCAACTGGAACAACTGGAGCAACACACACTCGAGGCGCTTTTGGCCGATGTCCTGGAAGCGATCAAGCTTTATGAAGATAAATATAGGAAGAGGATCCCCGTGATTGCCGGCGGCGGCATTTATGACGGTAGGGACATTGCCAAGATGCTTTTGGCCGGAGCCTCGGGAGTGCAAATGGCGACCCGATTCGTCTGCACGGTCGAATGTGATGTCGCTCAAGAATTCAAGCAGGCTTATCTTGAAGCAAAAGAAGAGGATATCGTGATCATCAAAAGCCCGGTCGGCTTGCCCGGGAGAGCCATCCGAAACAAATTCTTGAAAGACCTGGAAACCAGGGAAAAGCATGAAATCAAATGTTTTTATAGATGTCTTTCGACCTGTAATATCCTAGAGGCAAAATATTGCATCGCTCAGGCACTCGTGAAGGCCTATCTGGGCGACATCGATCACGGGCTTATTTTCTGCGGACAGAATGCCTATCGGGCCACCAAGATTGTAACGGTCAAAGACCTCATGTCCGAACTCCTGGCCGAGCTTGAGGCATTCTAATCCGGATCTTTTTCTATGGTTGATGACTCTGTTAGGCCCAGACTGGGGCAGATTTATGAGCTTCGCTCAGCGGATTACCGCAGCGTGCCTTCGTAGTGGGCGGTGAGCTGGCGCTTCCGGACTTCTTCAGACGTATACAACGGAAGCAGGACAGGAGCGATCCGGTCCACCGCCTCGTGGTCTGTGATAAAAGCGATGACCTTCATCGTCCCGCCGCATTTCGAACAGGACATCCTCAAAATCTGATTCCGAAAAGGACATAATAGCCCCAGAAAGCCGCAGTGACGCTTATCAAATTTCCTAATTCTGATATTATATTAGGGAAATTGACTAAGCGTCATTGATTTATTCGAGGAGGCCTTATGAGAAATCGTTTAAAGAAAATGTCGATGATCTTGGCTTTCTTTATGCTCCACGCCCTTTTATCTAGCGCCAGCTTGGCAGCAGGATCACCGCCGTCACCCGAGCAACCCACCTTGTATAAAACCACATTTGTCCGGGCAGCGCCGGGAAAACTTCTTGATCTGATCGCTCTCTATAAAAGCCGGATGGCCGCATATGATGCATCGGGAGACGAACGTCCTCTCTGGTGGCGTCACACGCAAGGCGACCAATGGGACCTCATGCTTCTCTTCCCCATGGGGAGCTACACCGAATATTATTCGAAAGAAAGGGTTTCCCAGCGAAAGAAAGCCGCCGAGGTTTCCTCTCCTCCTCAAAACGAATTCAGTCAAAAAATCAACGCCTGTTCAGCCTGGCGGGAAGATATCTTCGTGATGGGGCCTCTGCTCGAAACAGTGAAAAAAGCATTTGCCGGCGCATCCTACTACCATATCGAAATCTTCGTCGCGCTTCCGGGAAAGCAAGAGGAACTGTACAAGGAACGCGGGATGGAAAACGCCTACCAGGTCGGCACGGGTCGGCCGGAGAACATGATTTTCGTACGCGATCAAGGAGCAACCTGGGATCTGTTTACACTCGGATGCTACCGTGATCTGAAACACTGGGCTGAGAGCGCCGACATTCCCAAAGAAAAACGGGATTCTGCCGCGCGCCAAGCCGGCTTCAACAGTCCCGACGAGATCGGACCCTACCTGAGAACGCTGATCGATATCCATCGAGACACGATGGGTGTCGCGATTAAGTAGGCTCCGGGAACGGCCGGGTCATAGCCGCGGATACAAAGGCAGAATCCCAGAGGTGCGGAATGGCTGTCAGCTAAATTTTGAAAGTGGACTGTCGTAAAGTTTAAATCCTCTAAAAACAGTCCACTTTCAAACTTTAAATGACACCCCGGCGTCTTTTGATTGACTTGGAGGGAGTAAGACGGTAAAATTCGGCGAAGGGATGAACGCATGTCGATCGCGCCTGAACGAACAGACAC
>Ga0209182_10000516_pt1 | contig 10523 bp, 2 predicted proteins | sample LakBais05cmmetaG_FD_185474 | JGI IMG/M metagenome (GOLD analysis project Ga0209182, IMG submission 185474) | Lake sediment microbial communities from Lake Baikal, Russia to study Microbial Dark Matter (Phase II) - Lake Baikal sediment 0-5 cm... | ecosystem: Environmental > Aquatic > Freshwater >...
GGCCCAGGTGAGTCAGGAATCCTGATAAGACTTCCAAACAATACTTCATAGCGGAGAGGCGCCCAGCCGCACGCGCACGCGGTGCTTGATCAGTTCTTCCTCAAGGGGTATTGCCGTGTCCTCCAAACGGTGGCCATCCATCTCCACCCACGCGACGCCTCGGTTGAGCCCTTCGGGATTCTCGATGGCTATCTCGTAAACAGTCTTTCCGTGGCGGTAGCGGATACTTACCTTGTCCCATCCGGAAGGAAGGACCGGATCTATCACCAGCTTCCCGCTGCTGACTTTCATTCCGAGCACTTCCTCGATCCAGGTTCGATACATCCAGCCCGCCGCGCCCGTGTACCACGTCCAGCCGCCCTGGCCGACTCTGCCGGGGAGCCGGTAGACATCCGCGGCCACGACGTAAGGCTCGACAGCGTATCGGCCGACGGCTTCCGGTTCACGGGCATGTTCGATCGGGTTCAACATGCTGAGAAGGGCAGCGCTCCTGTCGCCGTCGCCGATTCTCGCGAAGGCCATGGCCAGCCACAGCGCTCCGTGTGTGTACTGTCCGCCGTTTTCCCTGACACCCGGCGGATAGGCTTTGATATATCCCGGGTTCATTGCCGCCGTGTCGAAAGGGGGAGCAAAAAGGAGAACCATCTTCTCCTCTTTGAGCACAAGTTGTTCGTTCGCCGACTCGAGCGCCCGGCGTGCGCGCTTCGGATCCGCCGCACCGCTCAGGACAGCCCACGACTGAGGCAGAGAATCAATTCGCGCCTCCTCATTTTTCGAGGAGCCGAGTGGGGTGCCGTCGTCGAACCAGGCGCGCTGGTACCAGTCGCCGTCCCAGGCCGACTTCTCGATAGCCGCGGCAAGGCGCTCCGCCTTTTTCAGATATAGCGCCGCCGACTCCGAAGCCTCCGCGGTCAACTCCGTAAGCCCGGCGAATTGCTTCAGCGCGTCCACGAGGAACCAGGCAAGCCACACGCTTTCGCCCCTGCCTTCCACTCCGAGGCGGTTCATGCCGTCATTCCAGTCCCCGGTTCCCATCAGCGGAAGCCCGTGGGGGCCGGACGTAATACCCCGCTCAATCGCCAGGCGGCAGTGTTCGTAGAGCGATGCGCCGTCACGCGATTCAACGGGTGTCCCGAAAACTTCATGCTCGCCATCCTCGAGCGGCCGGCCTTCGATGAAACCGATCTTTTCCCGGAGAATCTTCACGTCGCCCGTGACACGGACATAGTTGGCCGTCACATACGGAAGCCACAGGAGGTCATCGGAGCATCGCGTCCTGACGCCGGCGCCGCTCTGCGGGTGCCACCAGTGCTGAACGTCGCCCTCCCGGAACTGCCGGCTTGCGGCACGCAGCAGGTGTTGCCGCGCCAGTTCGGGCGCCGCATAAAGCAGGGCCATGACGTCCTGGAGTTGATCGCGGAAACCGAAAGCTCCGCCTGACTGGTAGAAGCCCGAGCGGCCCCACAGCCGGCAACTCAATGTCTGATAGAGGAGCCAGCGGTTCAGCAGCAAGTTGACGGACAGCGAGGGCGTTTCGACATGAACGGTGTCAAGCAATTTGTCCCACCACCTGGTGGTTTGCGCCAGCGCTTCTTTCACGGCGCCGCCGTTGCGATATTTCTTGACGAGAGCGTTCGCCTCATCCGCGGAACCTGCTTCACCGAGCAGGCAGATCAGTTCTGTGCTTTCCCCGGGGGCAAGCTCTATTTTCACGTTCAGAGCCGCGCAAGGATCGAGTCCCGTGCCAACCCGGCCGGACAATCCGACCCGCCCGAGGGCGGCCGGCGCCGCCAGGCTTCCGTTTCGGCCGATGAACTCCGCTCGGTCGCCGGTGTGCGTCTGCGGGGCCGGGTTCGTGGTCGCAAAGGCAACGCGCTCCCCGTAATCGGCGCGGTAGTGATTGCGCGCCAGTATCGTCTTTGAGTCCCGGTTCCATGCGGTGATGATGTGCGTCTGCATGTTCTCGCGATGTTCGCCCAGCGTCCATTCCACATAGAAAGTTACGGAGAGCCGTCTCGGGCGGGATGAGTCGTTGCGGAGTTTGAGCCTCCGGATGCAGATCGGATCGCCGCCGTCGCCGTCGACCGGCACGAACGTCGTGAGTTCCTGTTCGATCGCATGGCTGTTGTGCTCGAAGACGGTGTAGCCGGCGCCGTGCCGCGCACGGTAAGCGTCGCGTTCCCGAATGGGCAGAGGAGTCGGTGTCCAGAAAATTCCGGTCTCCTCGTCACGAATGTAAACAGCTTCCGAAGGAGGATCCGATACCGGGTCGTTCGACCAGCCCGTAAGCCGGTTCTGCTGGCTGTTGCCGTACCATGTGAAGCCCGAACCGGATTCGCTGACCATGGTCCCGAATGCCGGGTTCGCGATTACGTTCGCCCATGGCGCCGGCGTCTGTTGTTCGGGACCGAGGAAGATGGCGTATTCCCTGCCGTCGGGCGTGAACCCGCCCAATCCGTTGAAGTACGGCAGTTCCATGAATGGAAGTTGCGCCGAGGGTTCTTCCTCGACAAATTTTGTGACGAGCGCACCGGGCAGCTTGACCACCTCGTACGGTATGCTCAACTGCTGTGGAAGAGGGCCGCGAGCCGCGACGAGCACCAACCGAGCCGCCGCCAGCATGAGGTTCATATCTTCCGCCGGGATCTGGTTTGCCGTCCTCAGAAATACGCCGCCGGGCACGTCTATACCGGTATTCATTGAATGGCTGAGGATGAGCCGTTTCAGTTGCTCGTTCAGTGGCTGCTCGTACCCGCCGGCTTCCTCGTTGAGGATCAAGAGGTCCGCCATAAGTCCGTGCATCCGCCAGTAACTGTGGGCCTGCAACACCTGCCTCGCCAGGTCGATATCCATATCTTCGCCGATAACGACAACGGCAATCGGCAGGTCGCCTGATATGCCATAAGGCCACAATCGCGACTGCCCCAGTTTGTTCTGCTTCAGCAGTTCACTCCACGACCGAAGCTGGGGGTTGGGATAGAGCATCGAGTTCGCGAGTTCCTGGAAGCGGCGGGCGTCGTCGGGCTGAATGCGCAGGTGGCGAAGTTCGAGCTGGGCATGGCTCCAGGACATCTCGAGTTCACGAGACACCGAATGGGGGTCGCTGTACTTTTCGATGAGTGAAACAATCCCGGCGCGCGTTTCAGCGGTGCAGAGAATCAGGGAGAAATCGCTGCGGCTGCCCGGCTCGAGCGCTATCTTGCGCCGCAGGCTGAAAATGGGATCCAGCACCGAACCCCGGGTGTTGGACAGGGTCGCGCCGAGAGCGGCGGCATCGGCCGCGGTGCGCCCGCGCCCGACGAAACGTTTGCGATCCGTTTCGAACTCCATCGCGCCCGGGGGCGCGCCCGCCATGCAGATCAGGTGGGCGGCCCAGACCTGCGGTTCATTCGGGTTGTTTGTGCGGCGCCTGGCCATCAGCGCCCCGAACCGCGGTTCCGTTTCCGTCTGCACGAAAAGCTTGCTGAAGGCCGGGTGTTGCCGGTCCGCATTGTGTGGAGCGAGAGCGAGTTCTATGTAGCTTGTCACCTCGAGTTCGCGTGTCCGGCCGGACCGATTGATGAGACTGATGTGGCGGATTTCCGCATCGTCTTCCGGCGTCACGATGATCACAGTTTCCGTTTCAATGCCATCGTCGGAGCGTCGAATATCCACATGATTGAGCTTGAAGCTGACGGCATAATTGTCCATCAGGCCGCCTATCGGCTGATAGCCGTTGCTCCACACCCGCTGACTTTCCAGGTCGCGGATGTAGCAGAAGACGCCCCACTGGTCGCGCGTCGAATCGGCCCGCCAGCGCGTGATATCGAAATCCCCCCACCGGCTGTAACCGCCGCCGGCGCTGGTGACCATGAGGGAGTATCGCCCGTTCGAAAGAAGCTGGGTTTTCGGATAGGTTGAATGCGGCGTGTTGAACGTGCTTGCCGATGGAGCAATCTCCTCCGGCATTGCGCGGAAAGACATTTGATCCCGTTCGGACCCCCGGTAGATCGGCGGTGAAACCGGCACACGCTCGTAGAAAAGCGGTTCACTCGCCCGGACGCGCGGGTCGCGGTGAAACCTCCGCTGCATTGCATGGTCGTGAACAAGGTTGTCGATCGCCAGAAAACTCATCGCCTGGTGATGCGCCATATAGGCTTCCACAACGACGCCCCGCTCGCCTTCACGGCTTCGCTCGCGGGCAAAGTCGATCGCCTCGTAGAACCCATAGTCACCGTAGAGCCCCAGGCGTGACAGGCGTTTGAGGTTGCGCACCGCCTCCTGCGGCGCGATGGCCAGCGCGAGCATCGTGGCATAGGGTGCCACCACGAGGTCCTCTCCCAGGCTGCGTTTCAATCCCAGCCCCGGCACGCCGAATGCCTGATACTGGTACGTCCGGTTCGCGTCCACGTCGCTGTACGCCGATTCGGAAATGCCCCACGGCACTCCCCGCCGCCGACCGTACTCGATCTGCAGGCTCACCGCCTCGCGGCAGGCCTGGTCCAGGAGCGAGTTGTCATACGTCCTTTGCAGCAGCAGCGGCATGAGGTATTCGAACATCGTTCCGGTCCAGCTCAGCAGCACGCGCCGTCCTCTGATTGAACCGTACGGCCTTGCCATTGCCAGCCAGTGCTTACCCGGCACATCTCCCCGCGCGATGGCAATCAGGCTTCCGATCCGAGCCTCACTCGCCAGCAGGTCGTAGTGCGACGTGTCGAGCCGCTGCTCCTTCACGTTGAATCCGATGGAAAAGAGCCGCCGTTCTTCATCGTAGAGGAACCGCATGTTCATGCCGTCTGACAGTTCATGGATGGAACTCAACAGTTTCTCGGCCCGGCCAAGCATTTCCGCAGCCATCCATTTTGCGCGAGAGAAGGCATCGTCGAGGCGCTGCATCCATTCGGTGCACGGCGTCCCGTTCGACGCGTTACCGGTGTTCAACAGGATCTTCAGGGGAGACACATCGCCCGTGGCGATTTGCCGCATGGACGGGGCCTTTCCCACTGCCAACCGACGGGCCTCGATCGCCTCGGGCACCAGCGAAACCAGCGTGTCGCGCGACTCGTCCGCAAGCATCTCCACCCATGGCAGATAGCGGTCTATCAGTATGCTCCAGGCCGTCAGCATCGCTTCAATCTGTCCCGACCAATACGCCGCATCATCACCTGCCCCGGCGTCTTCACGTACGGCCCGACCGAGCATTCCAGCCGGGCCGATCGCCTGGCGGATTCGGCCTATGAGTTCATCAAGGGCTTCGGGAGGATCGCTGAACTGGTGCTCGAGGAGTTCAATGATCTGCCGGTGCGCTTCAATTCGGCTGCCCTTCTCAAGCGACTCGCACAAGACGCGAAGCGTATCGAGGAGACCATGAAGCGCACGCGGCCCAATCACGGGTTCGTCAAGAATCTCCTGAATACCCACATCAAGCGTCCACAGGCAGCCGAGCAGGTTCCCGCTGTCAACCATCGAGACGTACCTGGGCTCGAGTGGAGCTAGCGTCCTCAGATCGTACCAGTTGAGAAGATGGCCGTTATATCTCTCGAGTTGTATTATGGTCTTGAAAATCTCGGCCGTGCGTTCTATGACCTCGTCGCGAGTCAGATAACCGAAATCGTGCGCGCCCAGATCACCGAGCAGACTGAGGCCTATGTTGGTGGGGCTGGTGCGCATGGCAAGATTGTTCCCGAAATAAATCTGATAGTTGTCCGGCGGCAGCCATGCGCTTTCAGGGCCGACGAAATCGGTGAAATAGCGCCACGTGCGCCGTGCAGCGCGCCGCAGCATGGCTTCATCCTCCGGCGCCAGCGACCGCTGAGCGCTGTGACTCCGCAGAGCGCTCAAGCGCAATCCGGCGAACGGGCTGGCTATCCATAGCAAAAGGAAGGGCAGCGCGTCGGGAAGATTGCCGGGGCGAATCCACCCTATGGAATCCCAGCCGCGAAAGATAAAACACTGATGACACCCATTTGCACAAGAAGGGGGCGAAGTCGGCCGGATACTTTCTGCTGAACCGTCTGAGCCGTAGCCCATTCGAGAAATTTGCGATGGCTGACGAGCCGCCGGTAGAACACGCGAAGGATCGCGTCGATCGCCACGACGGCTCGGTGCGGCAGGAACGACAGTTCGACGAGACAACGCGTTGCATCGTGCGCCAGTTCATGCCATGACGCGGGTTCCGTCCCGCGCTTGCCGGTGACCCGAGTGACAAGCCCCGCAAACAACGGAAAGAATGCAAGAAGACCGACCAGGAGGCTTGCCATCGCTCCCAATCTCGAAGAAACCAACCACGACGTCACGAGAAACACGACCGATGCGGCCGGTACAACGCTGCGGCGAAGGTTGTCGAATATCTTCCAGCGATTCAACACACTCAGCGGGTTGGGCACACGTTTTCCGTCGCCGGACGACACGCGCGGCGTGCACCAATCCGCAATCTGCCAGTCGCCCCTGATCCAGCGGTGCTCTCTCTTGGCATACGAGAAATAGTCGCCTGGAAACTCGTCGAACAGTTCAATCTCGCTGACAAACCCGACGCGCAGATGCGCCCCTTCGATCAGGTCGTGGCTGAGGATCGTTTGCACGGGAAACCGGTTCTTCAAGACACGGTGAAACGCGCGGGGATCGTAGATGCCCTTGCCGATATAGGACCCCTCACCCGAGAGGTCCTGGTAGACATCCGAAACCGCCCTGGTGTACGGGTCGGTTCCGACAGGGTCCGTGAAGAGCCGGCTGAAAGCGGTTGCCGTTGCGCTTGGAAGACTGGAGCTGACGCGCGGCTGGATGATGGTATAGGCGCGCGAGCCGGTCCCGGCGATGGGGTCGAACGGAGGCCGGTTCAGCGGGTGGGCCATCGTCTCGATCATGCGCCGCGCGGTGTCCCTCAACAGCTGGGTGTCGCTGTCGAGCGTTATGACGAAGCGGACGTTGCCCAGCAGATCGGGGTCGCCCACATGGACAATCTCCTGTCCGCCGGCGTGCGCCTCTCCGTTCAGCAGCCTGTTCAGGATCTCCAGTTTTCCCCGTTTGCGTTCCCACCCGATAAAGGATTGCTCCGACTCCGTCCACACGCGGTCGCGGTGAAACAGAAGGAAACGGCTGGCGCCGTAACGCTCGTTCAACGCCCGCATTCCATCGACGGCCGCCTTCAGAAGCTCGGCATCCCCTCCGGCATGGACCGTGTCAGTGCCGGTGTAGTCGCTGAACAAACTGAACAGAAGGTTTGCGTCCGGGTTGGCGAGGTAACGGACCTCGAGTTTTTCAATCTCCTCCCGCACGGTGCGGAGATTGTTGAGCATCATCGGCACAACGACAAGCGTGCGGAATTCGTCGGGAATACCGTCCTTCTCGAACGACATCTTCGGGAGCAGTCTCGGCGGAAGAAGCCGCGTTACGAGGTAATTGACCATCTGAACGGCAAGCTGGCTGGCGGGAAAAGCCGCAAGCGCGACCGCTATGGCCAGCAGAACCGTATGTTCTCCGGCCAGGATGCCCGCTGCGAGCACAGCGGCAACGGCGGCGCATGTCAGCAGAAGAATTGAGGAAATGTATATGCCTGTGTGGTTGCGATAGACCCACTGGAGCATCCGGTGGCGCCGGGATTCGTGGCATGCCAATTGCGATGCCAGGCGGGGACGGCCCTCGTCAATCAGATAGTAGCCGACGTGGTCCCGCCGGGGATCACGCTCCGGGTTGTCGGCAAATGCCATGGAAACCGCGGCCAACGCCACGGCTTGTTCAGAAACACCGCCGCCCCGGGCAAGGTCTTCGACTGCGTGGCGATACCTGTCCCTGGTCGTGAAATCCATGCGGTGGTAGATACCCGCCGGGTCTGTGCGAAGCGTCTTCTCGACCGTGCTCAGCTCTTCAAAAACATCTCTCCAATCGAGGAGCGACAGTTGCCGCAGGCTGGTAATCGCGTTGCCGATTGAAGCGTGGTGCGCGGCCTGCCGGGCCTGCTCCCGGATGGCTCCGTCGGCCAGGTTGCTGGTGGGCTTCCGCTCCAGCCAGCTCTTCACGTGGACCAGAACCTCGCTTTCACCGAAGAGGCGCCCGGTCAGGTGAAACGCGAAGTGCTCGCTCGGTTCAGGTTGTTCGCGTGCCAATTCAGACAGCAAGAAAAAGAGATTGTCGGGATCGAGCCGAACCGCGGCCTGCAATCGATTGGCCCAGAAGTCGGCGGACTCGCGCTCCCGCAGCCACTGGATCATCTGGCTGGAAAGTCGCCTGATATGGACGATGAGAGCAATGCGCAGCATCAAAGGCATGGCCCACAACTCGCCCATCGTCAAGGGCTCGATCGCTTGATAATCGTCGAGATGATTTGCAATGATATGGCGATCCAGTTGGCCATCCGTGTGGGAGATCAAATCAGACGCTATACCGTAAATCCGCGGCATGCCCTTCAGTGGTTCAGTGCTCAGGATCGGCAACTCGCGATAGAATTTCCTGGGCAAGTTCAGCCGCACGTCGTCGGTGTTCGCTTTGATGAGGTGATAGTTGTCGAGAATCCACTCGGCGGAAGGGGAAATGCGTTGTTCGAGACGCGATGCCTCTTCGAGTTCCCGGCGGCACAGCTCGATCTCCGCCTGACAGAAATCCACATGCTCAAGGAGGAGGGGCTTGTGTCCCGTATAAGGCTGAACGCGGTGATATCCGGCGAGCAGTCGCGCGTGGTCCGCCAACTGGGCGGCAGTCATGTGCTCGACCTTGTCCGGCCCGGGAACCGTCTCTGTCTCCCGATCGGGGTGGAAAGCGAAGACCGAGGGTTGTGACTCGCCTGCGCCGCGCAATTGGATGAGCGTCCGATCCAGTGACTCCGGCGACGCCTGCACGATGATGGCCGTCTCACCGGCAACCAGCCACCCGGCGTGCATTTTCACCAATTCACTGTCAACGCACAGCCGGAACGCGCGGGTTGCGAGCCAGGCAGCCAGGGCGCCGGCGGCACCCGTGATTCCCAGGGTGAGGCCACCGGCCAACTGTATGAACACAGCGCCGGTTCCAAAGATCAATAATGCGATCGGTATTCCAAATGCGAGGCCGCCGACCGCGCCCCAAGCAATCCAGAATCGAGGCGATATGGCATCCTGATGGATGCTGCCATCAACAGATTTAGAGATCAGGGCGGTTCGCCGGAAACGGCGCCGGCGTAACCTCTGGAGCGCTTCCGTCGCGTCCTTCTGGACGATATAGAATCCAAGGAGAATCCCTGTTTCGCTCATCAGCGCCTCAAGAGCACAAGCATACGTGGCTGTCCCTTTATGTATTCTTGTATCATTTCTTCACCGTTCTTATCAAACAATCTTCGATAAAGCCGATACTGGCGGTTACCGGAATTACCTTAGGACTTTCATTTGCTATGTTTCGACAAACACAACACTTCAGTATGTTGTCCCCGGAATTCCCAGAGGTAAGGAGAATCCGTCAACGGCTTACTTTTCTACAACTGGAAGGAGTCAGGCGGGCGAGATCTCAGGCGGCCAGGTCGGCGGAGTGCGGGCGCGGGGGCGAGGACGCCTCGCAGCGGGCGAGGAAGGCGTCCACGGCGGCGCGCTGCTCGGATGCGGTCGGGATCTGGAAGACGCGGTGACGGAAGGCGGCGGAGTCGGCCAGGCCCTTGGTGTACCAGCCGACGTGCTTGCGGGCGATCCGGACGCCCACGTTCTCCCCGTAGAACCGGTACAGTTCATCGAGGTGGGCGAGCAGGATGCGGCGGATCTCGCTCACCTCGGGCGGCGGGAGGTGCCGTCCCGTGGCGAGGAAGTGAAGGATCTCGCGGAAGATCCAGGGGCGGCCCAGCGCCGCGCGGCCGATCATGATGCCGTCCGCCCCCGTGGCGTCGAGGACCGCCCGGGCCTTTTCCGGGCCGTCGATGTCCCCGTTGGCGATCACGGGGATGCGGACTGCGGCCTTCACGGCGGCGATCGTGTCGTACTCGGCCTCACCGCCGAACATGCAGGCCCGCGTCCGGCCGTGGACCGCGAGCGCCTGGATGCCGGCGTCCTCGGCGATGCGGGCGACCTGGAGGGCGTTCCGGTGTCTTTTGTCCCAGCCGGTCCGGATCTTCAAGGTGACGGGCACCCCTGCCGCCTGCACCACCGCCGTGAGGATTCGGGCCACCAGCTCTTCGTCCCGAAGCAGCGCCGAGCCCGCCATCACGTCACAGACCTTCTTGGCGGGGCAGCCCATGTTGATGTCGATGATCTGGGCCCCTTCCTCCACGTTGTACCGGGCCGCGTCCCCCATGAGATGCGGATCCGCACCGGCGATCTGGACCGAGACGGGCGTCGGCTCCCCGTCGTGGTTGGCCCGCCGTATCGTCTTGGCCGACCCGTAGAGGAGCGAATTGCTGGTCACCATCTCGGAGACCGCCATCCCCGCACCCATGGCCCGGCACAGCAGCCGGAACGGCCGGTCGGTGACCCCGGCCATGGGGGCCAGGACGACGTTATTGGCGAGCTGGTACGGCCCGATCTGCATCACGCCTCTGCCTGAAATGCGGAATGGGAAATGCGGAATGACGATCGGATCTCCGTATTCCGCAC
>Ga0209182_10000517_pt1 | contig 10520 bp, 7 predicted proteins | sample LakBais05cmmetaG_FD_185474 | JGI IMG/M metagenome (GOLD analysis project Ga0209182, IMG submission 185474) | Lake sediment microbial communities from Lake Baikal, Russia to study Microbial Dark Matter (Phase II) - Lake Baikal sediment 0-5 cm... | ecosystem: Environmental > Aquatic > Freshwater >...
CCCCAGGAGCGAGCCGTTGTCCTGAAGGCCGCCCGCCACCCTGTAGGGATAGGACATGTCGAAGTCGATGGCGTAGAACTGGGCCAGGGATAGGAAGTCCGGATGATACCAGTTCTTCCCCCCGTCCCAGGTCACGCCCATGCCGTGGTCGTAGCCGAGGAGCATGTGGTTGCTGTCCTTGGGGTCGATCCAGAGGGCGTGGTTGTCGCCGCCGAAGCGGAAGGGGGAAGCCCACGTCTTCCCGCCGTCACGGCTAGCCAGGACGCCGACGCTCAGGATGAAGACGTTATCGTCGTTCGTCGGGTCGATGATGATCTGCCCATAATAGTATCCCGGCGCGCCGCCGATGCTTCGCTTGTCCGGACTGACTTTGCGCCAGGTTGATCCGGCGTCGTCGGTGCGATAGATCTCCCCGTCGATCATGCCCTGGCTCGACTTGCCCTCGAGGATCTCCTTCCACCGGTCGGCCGGGGCCAGGCCCGGCTTGTTGGCGTTCTCGACCATGGCGTAGAGGATGTTCGGGTTCTTAGGAGAAATGGCCAGGCCGATGCGGCCGAGGATGCCGCCGGGCAGGCCGTTCGTGAGTTTCGTCCAAGTCCTGCCGCCGTCGGTCGACTTGTGGACGCCGGAGCCGGGTCCGCCGAGCTGGAACGTCCAGGGCTTGCGGAGCCGGTCATAAGAGGCGGCATAGAGCGTTTCCGGGTCGGCCGGGTCCATGACCAGGTCGACGACTCCGATCGTCCGCCCGTCGGCGACGACATCGAGGACTTTGGTCCACAGGATGCCGCCGTCGGTCGTCTTGTAGACGCCTCGCTCGGCGTTTTCCGAGTAAAGGTGCCCTAGGACGGCCACGTAGACCGTGTCGGGGTTGGCCGGATTGATAAGAATCCGCCCAATATGATGGGATTCCTTGAGCCCCATATTGCGCCAGGTCTTGCCGGCGTCGGCGGATTTGTAGACGCCGTCCCCCCAGTAGGTCGAGCGCGAGTTGTTGGCCTCGCCCGAGCCCAGCCAGAGAATGTCGGGGTTGGACGGGGCCACGGCGACGTCGCCGATCGAAAAGACCTTCTCATTCTCGAAAAGCGGTTCGAACGTCTGGCCGTTGTTCTCCGTTTTCCACAGGCCGCCCGAGGCCGCGGCCGCGTAGAACGTGTTCGGCCGCTGGAGCGGAACGGCGAAATCGACGAACCGGCCGCTCTGCTGGGTCGGCCCGATCGAGCGATAATCCAGGGATTTCAAAATCTCCGCGGCGTTGAGCGGAGCCGCGGCCGGTATTTTGGCCTTGCCCGGGGCTCGGCCCTGGGCCGGAACGCTCACGGGGCCGAGGAGGATGAGAACCGCGACCAGGCTAGCAAGGGAAAACTTTCTTCTCATGGGACATGCTCCTTAATCTGCTGTCTGATGGTAAACGACGTTCTTGGCGGCGAGTTCGGCCAGGACGGCGCGGAACGACGGTTCGTCACCCCCGACGAATTCGGGTGGGCAGACGCCCTTGCGGCCGAATTTCCCTGCCAGGACGAGGCGGGCGACCGCCGTCGCCGGAAAGCCCGTCGTCCGGGCCATCGAGGAGAATCCGGTCGTCCTGTCCCGCCGGTCGAAAAGGCCGTAGGTGTAGCGCTTCGGACGGCCGTTCTCCTCGCCCTCGACGATGATCCGCATGATCGTGAACTCGTCGTCCTCCTCGTGGAGGCGCCAGTGCTTGAAGAGGACGGCCGAAGTGACGTCGAGAGGCCGGACGCTACGGCCGCGGACCTCGATCTCCTCCGGGCCGAAGAAACCGCTGTCGCGCAGGGCCCTGATATGTCCGACGTGACCGGGATAACGGAGTGTCTTCTCGATCATGTTCGGGACCTTCATGGTCGCGAGGAGGGAGCGGAGTCCGTCGGAGTTGAACGCTTCGAGCGTGCCGATTTCGGGGAAATCCATGTTCTCGACGTCCGAAAGGGCGGGCTTAACGACGACATGGCCGTTCTCGACGTAGCGGGCCGGCCGGGTGTATTCCTCGATGACGTCAGCCGGCGAAAAAGGCGCCTTATACTCGAAGGGGAACTCGCGCCGGAAAGGCAGGCCCCCGACATAACATTCGAAGCGTCCGACCGCCATCCGGGCGGCGTGATAACCGAGGATCATGTTGCTCATCCCCGGAGCGACCCCGCAATCGACGACGGCGGTCACCCCGGCCTTCCGGGCGGCGTCGTCGAGGAGGAAGGCGTCCTCGGGGAAAAAGGAGATGTCCACGATGTCCTTCCCGGCGGCGATGACCTCCCGCAGGGTGGCGAAGCCCATGGATCCGGGCACGGCCCCGACGACGAGATCGCACTCGCGGACGACGTCCCGGACGGCGGCGGCGTCCGACAAGTCCGCCCGCAGCCGTTTGACCGGGGTCTTTTTGAGCCCGTCCAGGTTGGCCGGACTGACGTCGACGGAGGTAACCTCGAAATCCGCGGCGAGGTCGGCGGCCATGACCCGGCCGACCATGCCCGCGCCCAGCACGATGATCTTCTTCATATAGTCTCCTCGAGAACCCAGTTTAGTGAACTACTATAGCTCAGGCGAGGCGTGCTTTCAACTCAATAAACGCCGCCCGCCTCGGCGGCCTCGGCCAGGACGAGGACGTTCTCGCGCGGTGTCCGGGGGGCGATCGAGCAGGCCGTGCTGAGGATGTAGCCGCCGCCCGGCTTCCCCGTCGCGATCCGGCGGTGGGCGTCCTCGCGGACGAGTTCCGTCGACCCGGAAAGGAGGACGTGGACGGGGTCGATATTTCCCTTGATAAAGACCTTCCCCCCGATGCGCCTTTTGGCGTCGGCCAGGTCCACGCGGCCGAGGGGCGGCGGGTCGAGGCACTCGATCCCCGAAGCTCCGGAGCCGGCCATGAGCTCGAGCCGGTCGTGGATGTCGCCGCAGGTGTGGATGTAGGCGCGGGCGCCGCGGGCTTCGACGGCCCGGGCGATGCGCCCTTCATAGGGAAGGACGAAAGCCCGGTAGAAGGCCGCCGACAGGAAGCCCGCGCCGGCGAACGGCGAGGAGATCTTGACGGCATCCACCCCGTCGTCGACCATTCCTTCGGCGAGGGCGACGACCCCGTCCGTGAATCTCCCAAGAACCTCGGCGGCCCGACCGGGGTCCTCGAGGAACCCGATCATGGCCTGTTCGAATCCGAAGAGATCGAGGAAGTAATCGAGAGGCGAAGTCACCTCGCCGTGGATGGAGAATTCCCCTCCGGTCCGCCCCCGGACGATGGAGATGGCGTCGAAGAGATGCTCCGGATCGAGGGCGAACCGCAGCCCTTGGGAAACGGGGATGTAGGCGGCCTCGGCCGGCAGGGATTCGGGGTCGAACCGGCCGAACTCCGGCCGGATGGTTGGCCCGGCGGGGTGGACTACGGGGAGATCGTCGAACGGGAAGAACGTCGTGTCCCCGTTTTTCCAGCGAACGCGCTCTCCGTCCGGCCCCTGTTCCACGGCCGCGATGCGGCGTTCCCAGCCGGCTGAATGGCCGTGAAGGCTGACCAGGATCCCGTCGAAGCCGTAGAGCGACCTCATCTTAACGAGACCGTCGGCGAAGGCGTCGGCAGCATGCCAGAAACGGGCCGGCTCGGCCCCCGTCTGCAAGAGCATGTGCCCGATGCTCATCTGGCACATCACCGGCACGCGGTCGGGAACGGACCCGGCCATGGCCGCAGCCATTCTCTCTTTCGGCGTCATCGGTCCTCCCGCGCCGGGGAGGATAGCCCCGTTGCCGGCGCCGGTCAAGGGCTGGGGTTTACATTTCACGACCCGGACGCTATCATACCCCAAATGACAAAAGGCAGGAGATGATCAAACGTCCGGTCCTCCTCTCCGCCCTGTTAGTCTTCGTCTGCGTTCTCGCGCCCGGTCGCGCGTCCGCCCAGGCTGTCCAGTCCGGGGTCGCGGAAAAAGACCCTAAAAACTCCAAGGACGCCTTCAAGGCCCGCCTCATCGCCATCCCCTTCATCTATTACTCCCCCGAGACGAAACTCGCTTTCGGCGGCGGCGGTGTCCTCAATTTCCGGGCAGGACGCAACAAAGAGCTGACCCGGGCCTCCACCATCTGGGCCTTCGGCACCCTTAACCTGGCCAAGCAGTTCCAGGTCGTGGTCAAGCCCGAGATCTACTTCGAACGCAACCGCTTCTTCCTGAGCGGCAACCTCCGCTATGAGAGGACGCCCCAGAATTTTTACGGCATCGGCAACGACATGCCGTCGACCGCCGAGGAATCCTATACGCCGCGGATCGTGAACTTTCAAGTGGGCGTGAAGAAGAAATTCCTGGGGCACTTATTCGCCGGCGTCCAATACGATTTCGAGCAAATGACCATGGAGAAGGTCGAGCCTGGCGGGATGCTGGAGGACGGGGAGATCCCGGGCAGCCGGGGCGGCCTGTTCTCAGGCTTCGGGGTCAGCCTGGACTGGGACACCCGCGACGCCATCCTCTACCCCCGCAAGGGTGTCTTTTTTCAGATCACGGCCGACACCTACGGCGCCATGACCGGGAGCGATTTCGCGTTCACCAGCCTCAAGCTCGATTGCCGCGAGTATTTCCTCGTCGCGCCCGACCAAGTCCTGGCCCTCCAGGCTTACGTCAGGTCGACCGCCGGAGAAGTCCCGTTCCACAAACTCGCCTTCCTCGGCGGGGAGTCCCTCATGCGCGGCTATTACAAGGGCCGTTTCCGGGACAAGGACATCCTGGCCGTCCAGGCCGAATACCGGGTGATGGTGACGAAAAGAATCGGTGTCGTCGGGTTTGCCGGCCTGGCCGACGTCTTTCCCGCCTTCGCAGAATTCAAGCTCAAGACGATCAAGTATTCCTTAGGCACCGGCTTCCGTTACATGGTGAACAAGCGCGAGGGCACGACCCTGCGCTTGGACATGGCCTGGGGCAAACGTTCCTTCGGTCTCTACTTCACCGCCCAGGAAGCCTTTTAGCCGGAAGCGACGCGGCTATTTCGCGAGTTCCGACGTGCACTGCGGGCAGCGGACCGCCTTGAGCGGGACGGCCGTCGCGCAGAAGGGGCACTCTTTCGTCGCCGGAGCCGGGGGGGGGCCTCGGCTTTCCTCTTCATCCGGTTCATGCTCCGGATCATCAGGAAGAGCGCGAAAGCGACGATGAGGAAGCTGATAATCTTATTGATGAATGCTCCATAGTTCAGGGTGACCGCTCCGGCCTGGTGGGCGGCGGCGAGCGAGGCGTAAGGGCCCGGTGTTTGCCCGGCCGTCAGCAGCACATAGAGATTGGCGAAATCGACGCGGACGAGGAGCAGTCCGATCGGCGGCATGAGGACGTCGGCGACAAGCGACGTGACGATGGCCCCGAAGGCGGCGCCGATGATGATGCCCACGGCCATGTCCAGGACCGAGCCGCGCATGGCGAATTCGCGGAATTCTTTGAACATGCTTACCTCCTCTGAATTCGTTCCCAACTCATTTCTATTAAGAACGCGGGAAATTGTCAATCTTTGACGACCGGGAAAGTGGAGATGCGCAGGCGGGCGCAGCCCATAGGGACGAGCTCGACCTCCTCGACCGGGCCATCCCCCGCCGCGGGGCTTGGAGGGACGAGGCCGGCCATCCTCCCTTCCTCCTTCCAGCCGGGGACGCGGCGGGCCCGCGCTTTCAGGACGATCGGCGCTCCTTCGGGCGTAAAAGGCTGATAGGGAGGAGTTTGCCTGGCCGAGACCCGGATCGCCGGGCCCGACGCGGCGCCGTTGAGGACGAGGCCGTAGTTCCAGGGCGTCGTCGGCAGGATCTCGTAGGCCGGCCAGGCGTCCGTTCCGCCGTACCTGCGCCATTCCTCCCCGATCTTGAGCGAGTACCAGAGGGGACCTCGACGGACGGAGACGGCGCCATGGACAGACGGCCAGCCGACGACCTCGATCGCCGGCGCGAATAACAGCCGGACCTGGTCGCCCTGCCGCCAGGACCGCCGTAGGACGGCATACCGGCCGCCGCGGAATTCTCCCTCGAGCGGGCGCCCGTTGAGGAGGACCTGGACATTCGCCGCCCAACCGGGAAGCCGCAGGTAGAGGGGGAACTCGACCGGCCGGTCACAAGAGACAGTGAACTGCACCTGGTCGTCGAACGGATAGAATGTCTCCTCCGATAGGACGACCTCGGTCCCATCGGCGACCTTGGCCTTTACCGCGGAAGGGGCGTAGAGGACGGCCGCGAGGCCGTTGTCGGCCGTCGCCATCCAAAGATGTTCGGCGAAATACGGCCAGCCGAACGCGACATTGTGCTGGCAGCAGCGATAGCTCCAGGGGTCGAAGGAAACGAGAGTCCCGGAGTTCTGGAAATCGTGTTCTCCCGTACTGTCGCAGGAAATGAGGTTCGGCGCGGTCAGGTAGTGAAGACCCTTGAGGTCGGGCGTCATGGACGCCGGCAGGGAATTGAAGGCGACCTCTTCGGCGCGGTCGGCCCAAACGGCCTCCCCGGTGATCTTGAGGAGGGACTCGAAGCTGGCCATGAATTCCACCATGGTGCAGGTTTCGGCGCCCTGACGGGGATCCTCCTTTCCCGGCCGGATGTTCTCGTCCGCCCCGAACATCCCGCCCGGCTGGCGGCCGTACCGGTCCATGACCTGGCGGTAGTTGCGCTCGACGGCCTCGAGGTAGGTCCGGTCCCGCACCTGTTGGAAATAGACGCCCGGCTGGCGGAAGCCCATGGCGATGTTGACGCCGTGGTAGAACGAGCTCTCGACTCCGTCCTTGTCCCGCGCGGGTGTGAGGATGGGCGAGGTCCAATCCGATGTCCGCGCGAACAGCTTCCGGGCGAGGTCGAGGAGGAACCTCTCTCCCGTCCGGTTATAGAGCCAATAGACACTCTCCAGGTTCTCCCCACCCCTCAGCTTCTGCCAGCTTTCCGGCAGGAGGTCTTCGGCGGCGAGGTGGAATTCGAACTGGAAATAGCGGCTCATGAGGGACAGGACGCGGCGGTCGCCGGTCGCCTCGTAGAAACTCTGCATGGCCGCCAGCATGACCATGTTCGGCCAGAGGTCCAGCGCGGCGCGGTTGTCCACGGGCCCGAAATAGCCGTCCCGCGCTTGCGACTTGAAAGCCCGGACGAGCCAAACCTCGGTCTCCCTGCGTATCGCCGCGTCCTTGAGAAGATAGCCGAGGTCGCCATAGCCCTTGAGCCAGTAGGGCATCTCCTCCCAGCCTTTGCCCTTGAGCGTGATCCAGCCGCTGTCGTCCCCAAGGAAACGGCTGAGCTCGGGCAGACGACCGGTGAAGCCGTCCCGCATGAGCTGGAGCTGGGCCATGAGCCAGCCGCGCGGCTCGACGGCCCCGACCGGCAGCTTGACCAAAGGGCTCACGGCCAAGGGGGATCTGTTGGAGGGATAATGGATGTTCGGCGCGGCGGACGGGGGGACGTCCACGGCCGTCGCTTCCTGGAGGCCCGATTCAGGGGCGGCCGGAGAGCCGACCCGGGATTGGAGGAATATGATCGCCAAGAGGAGCGCCGGAATGACCAGATATTTCATGGAAGCCCTCCTCTGCCGACCCCGGAACTCTTACCAGGCGATGCCGTAGTCCTCGCCGTAGTTGCTGCTGCCGCCCCAGAACGTGCCGTGGGCGCGGTCGAAGAAAATGGCGTTGATCGGGCCCGAGGTGTATTTTTTGACGGACAAAATATAACCCATGGCCCGGAGCTTAGCCCGGACCTCGGCCGGGACATTTTCGTTGACGTCGAGCTTCCCCGGAAAGGTCTTGTGGTCGTTGAAAGAATCATGCATCTGGTAGCTCGTGATGTTGGCCGCCTCGCAGGCCTGCTGGACGTTCATCCCGAATTCGACCACGTCGAGGAAGAACTGGAGAAGGTTCTGGTCCTGGGTGTCCCCGCCCTGGACGGCGAAGGAGAGGAAGGGCCGGCCGTCTTTCAGGGCTAGACCCGGCGTCAGCGTCGCCCGCGGCCTTTTTCCCGGTGCGATCACGTTGAAGGGGTTCTTGTTTTCGTCGAGGACGAAACTCTGGGCCCGCTGGCTCATGCCGACTCCCGTCTTCCCGGCGATGACGCATGGGACCCAACCCCCGCTGGGGGTCACGGAGACGGCCCATCCTTCCTTGTCGGCCGCCTGGATAGACGTCGTCCCGGTCCGGAAGGATTCCTCGACGGCCGCGGCCTCATCGGGGCCGAGGGCCCCGGCCTCTCCCCTCCCCCATTCGAGCCAGCGGTCGAGATATCCCAGGTAGGGATTGCTTTTCCCCTCGTACGGGTAAGGATCGCCGGGCTTGATATTGGGATCGTTCTTGTCGCTCCGGATGAGCTTGGCCCGGTCTTTAGCGTAGGCTTTCGACAGCAGGCCGCGGAGGGGCTCCTGCGGCGGAAAATAAGGGTCGCCGTAATAGAAATCCCGGTCGGCGAAGGCCAGGCTCATGACCTGATAAAGGGTGTGAATGTAAGCGGCGCTGTTGTAGCCCATGGACTTGAGGTCGAGCGTCTCGAGCATGTTGAGGGCCTGGAGCATGACCGGACCCTGCACCCAGCTCGTGAGCTTGAAGACTTGGATGCCCTTGTAGTCGGTCGACACGGGCTCTTCGAGATGGACCTTCCAGGCGTCGAGGTCCGCCATCGTGATGAGGCCGCCCTGCTCCGCCGAGCCGCGGACGAATTCGCGACCGATGTCACCCCTGTAGAAGCGGTCATGAGCGGCATAGATCGCCTCTTTCCGGTTCTTGCCGGCGGCCAGGGCCCGCCGCTCGGCGTCGATGAGCTTTTTCAGCGTGTCGAGGAGGTCCGGCTGGCGGAAGAGTTCTCCGGGATGCGGCGCCTCGCGCGCCTCGCCGGGATGGGGCAGGAGGACGGCCCGAGAATAGGGCCACGTCTTGATCTTGTCCTTGTCTTTTTCTATCCGGTCGCCGGTTTCCTTGTCCATGGGATAGCCTTCGGCCATCCGGAGGGAGGGTTCGAGGACCTCTTCGAGACTCATCGTCCCGAATTCGGCCAGCATCGTAAAGAGGCCGCCGGGAGTGCCCGGCGTCACGGCCGAAAGGACGCCGTCGGCGGGCGGGTACTCGAAGCCCTTGCCCTTGTAGAACTCGGCCGTCGCGGCCGCGGGAGCGACGCCCAGGGCGTTCAGGCCGAGGACCTTCTTCGTCTTGGGGTTGTAGATGAGGGCCTGGGTCTCGCCGCCCCAGCTCAGGACGTCGTACATGGTGCAGACGGCGCCGAGCATGGCGCAGGCCGCGTCGACGGCGTTGCCGCCCTTGGCGAAGACGAGCGCCCCCGCCGTCGCGGCCAGCGGCTTTCCGGTGATGGCCACCCAATTTTGGCCGTGGAGGACGGGTTTCTCCGTCCTCTGGCCGGATGATACTCCGACGCAGAGCATGAGACACGCGATGAGAGCGACCGGCACCTCGTTCTTTTTCATGAGCCCATCCTTTCAATAGACCGGGTCGAGGTTATAATGAAAGCCCAAGGTGATGCCCCTTCCGGAACAGCCGAGGACCGGGACCAGGCGCTGTCTCCGGGTGTGGCTGCGCACGACCAACCGGGCGACGAGATGGCCGACGACCGCCCCGACGAAGACGTCGGACATCCAGTGGCGGTCCTCGGTCACCCGCGACAGCCCCACGCCAGCGGCGATCGTATAGGCCAGGACCGGCACCCAGGTCGTGTGGCGGTACTGCAGGGCGACGACGGTCGCCAGGCTGAAGGCTGTAGCCGTGTGGCCGGACGGGAAGGAGTCGTAGAGGCCGTCGTAGTCCGGGTCGTAGCGTTTAAAAAACCCGGTCGGCCCGGCCCAATGGTCTTCCCCGTCGGCGACGTAAGGGCGCTGGCGTCCGGTGAGCCCCTTGAGGGCATGCTCCACGAGGAAAGACTGGGCCATCGCGCAAGCCGCCAGATATCCCGTGTCCCTCGCCCGCTCGTCCTTGAAGATGAGGCCGGCCCCAAAGAAAATCCCCGCTGTCGCCGCCGCGCCCAGGCCCCCCATCTGCGTGATCACCGGGCCGACATTGCCCACCCATCCGTGGCCGTCGCTGTAACTCTTAAACCCGCCGCGGATGTCTTCGTCGGCGGCGATGAGAAAAGCGGTGGTCGCAGCCAGGACGATGAGCGGACCGAAGTGCCGCTCCTTGATACGGAAGGGCGAGCTCCAGATCCGGCCCGTGTCCTTGATGAAATCCCGCGCCGCCTGTTTGAGACCCGGTTTTTTTCCGGGCGTTTCTTGAGCGGCCAGAGGAACGGCGAGAAGGGCCAGGATGAGCAGCGCGACCGTCGCCGAACGGGTGTTTTCTCTCGACCTCATCATCTTCGGTATAATTATACACCACCTCGGATCTTTCTACCCACGAAAAATCCGATATGCTATAATACGCGTCTTTGCGGGGGTCGCCCGCCGAAGGCGGAAGGAGAATGGTCGCCCGTGTACCGCATTGAGCATCACCCCATCCTGCCCATCCCTCCCCGCAAGACCATCCCCTTTACATGGAAAGGCCGCTCGCTGGAGGCCCTCGAAGGGGAGACGCTGTCTTCCGCCCTTTTCGCGGCCGGGGTCCGCGTT
>Ga0209182_10000518_pt1 | contig 10513 bp, 7 predicted proteins | sample LakBais05cmmetaG_FD_185474 | JGI IMG/M metagenome (GOLD analysis project Ga0209182, IMG submission 185474) | Lake sediment microbial communities from Lake Baikal, Russia to study Microbial Dark Matter (Phase II) - Lake Baikal sediment 0-5 cm... | ecosystem: Environmental > Aquatic > Freshwater >...
AGATCAGCCTCATCCTCTTCTTCGCCTATTACTGCGAAACGAAAAAAGACAAGCTCAATGAATGGAAGACCCTGCTCCAGCCCATGGGGGTTCTTTTCTTCTTCGTCGTCCTGATCCTGAAGGAGCCGAACTTCAGCACGGCCATCTTCATCGCCGGACTCTCGGCCATGATGCTTTTCCTTGGAGGGGTCAAGCTCAGATATTTCGCCACCTTGGGCGGGATCTTCGCCGTTCTTTTCACCATCTATCTCTTCCAGGCCAATTATCGGATGGACCGGATCCAGAGCTTCGTTTCGCCCGACAAGGACCCCTTGGGAACGAGCTTCCAGGTCAACCAGTCCAAGCTGGCGGTCGGCTCGGGAGGACTGCTCGGTGTAAGCCTCGGCCAGAGCACCCAGAAGCTGTTCTTTCTTCCCTTCGCCCATACGGACTTCATCTTCGCCATCCTCGGCGAGGAAGCCGGGCTCGTCGGAACGACCTTCACCCTCTTCCTGTTCTTCGTCTTCCTGTGGAGGGGACTCGCGATCGCCTTCCGGACGCCGAACCCGGCCGATAAGCTGATCGCGGCGGGCATCACGCTGGCCATCACCGCCCAAGCCCTCCTCAATATCAGCGTCGTCCTGGGGCTCGGACCGGCCACCGGGATCCCCCTCCCCTTCATCTCCTACGGGCGGTCCGCCCTCGTCTGCAACTTGGCCGCCGTCGGCATCCTCCTCAACATCTCCGGGAAGAAGGGAGACATCGGGGTCAGGCCATGAAGCCCAGGCGCATCGTTATCAGCGGAGGAGGGACGGGGGGACATCTCTATCCCGCTCTGGCCGTCGGCCGCAAGCTCCGGGAAAAGGACCCATCACTCGGGCTGACCTATATCGGGGGCCACCGGGAGATCGAAAGGAAGATCATGGCGGAACAGGGCGTCGACTTCATCCCCATGAGGATCGAGGGGCTGAAGGGACGGGGGCTGAAAAGTGTCCGCGCCCTCTTCCTCCTCCCCTTCTCCTTCCTGCGGGCGTTCGTCATCCTCGCCCGGATCCGGCCGGCCCTGGTCATCGGCGTCGGGGGCTACAGCTCGGGACCGGTCGTCCTGTCGGCCGCCTGGATGCGGACGCCGACCCTCATCCTCGAACAGAACGTCCGGCCGGGATTCACCAACAGGATGCTCGCCCGCTGGGTGGACAAGGCCGTCGTGGCCTTCGAAAGTTCGCTCCCCGGATTCCGAGGAAAAGGCGTCCGGCTGGGCAACCCCGTGCGCGAGGAATTTTACGCGATGCCGCGAAAAGCGAGGGGAGACAAGCTGAACGTGCTCGTCTTCGGCGGCAGCCAGGGTTCCCGCTTCCTGAACAAGGCGGTCGCGGAGGCCCTCCCCCTGCTCCGGGAAAGAAGGGCCCGCCTGGCCATCATCCACCAGACGGGAAACGACGATTGGGAATGGGTCGACAAAGCCTATCGGCAATCCGGTTTCGGCGATGCCACGGTCGCTCCCTATTTTTCGGAAATGGCCGCGTGTTTTCAAATGTCCGATCTGATCGTGAGCCGGGCGGGCGCCACAACCTGTGCCGAACTCATCGCGTCCGGGAAGCCTGCGCTCCTCATTCCCTTCGCGGGAGCTTCGGAGAACCACCAGGAGCCGAACGCCCGTGAGCTGGAAAGGGCGGGGGGGGCGGACGTCATCCTGGAAAAGGACCTGACCCCGGAGGTCCTGGCCCGGCACATTCTTGACTTCCTCGCTCATCCCGAGGTCCTGGACCGGATGGCGGACGGACTCGCCGGGCTCCGGACTCCCGGGTCCGCGGACGAAATTGCCGAGCTGTGCTTCCGGCTCATGGAGGGAAGGGCTTAGGAGATCGGGACATGGTTAAAAGAGGATACCGCAAGCTCAAACACATCCACATGGTCGGCATCGGCGGTACGGGGATGAGCGGGATCGCCGAGGTCCTCCTCAACCTCGGTTACGGCGTTTCCGGCTCCGACCTCCAGGAGAACGAGGCCACTCAGCGCCTGGCCCGGCTCGGCGCCCGGATCGCCTTCGGGCACAGGCCGGAAAACGTCCGCGAGGCCGACGTCGTGGTCATCTCCTCGGCAGTCCATGACGACAACGTCGAGGTCCGGGAGGCCCGGGCCCTGAAGATCCCCGTCATCCCGCGCGCGGAGATGCTGGCGGAGCTCATGCGCATGAAATACGGCATCGCCGTCGCCGGTTCGCACGGCAAAACGTCGACGACCTCGATGACCGCCCTGGTGCTCCTGGCCGGCGGTTTCGACCCGACGATCATCGTGGGCGGCCGCCTGAACACGATCGGGGCCAACGCCAAGCTCGGAGAGGGCGATTTCATCGTCGCCGAGGCTGACGAGAGCGACCGGTCCTTCCTTTACCTTTCGCCTTTCATCGCCGTCCTGACCAATATCGACGAGGAGCACCTCGACCAATACAGGGACGTCGAGGAGATCAAGAGGACCTTCATCAACTTCGCCAACAAGGTCCCGTTCTACTGTCCCGTCGTCCTCTGCCTGGACGATCCGAACCTGCAGAGCATCATCCCTGAGATCGAACGCAAGATCATTACCTACGGATTCACCGCCCAATCCGACGTTTTCGCCAGGGACTACAGCTTCGACGCGTTCTCCAGCGCCTCGACCGTCTATTCCCAGGGCAAGAGGCTGGGGGAGATGAAACTCAACGTCCCCGGTAAGCACAATATCCTGAACGCCCTGGCCGCGACGACCGTGGGCATGGACCTGGACATCCCGCCCCGGACCATTTTCCAGGCCCTGGAAAGCTATACCGGCACGGGCCGGCGTTTCGAACTCAAAAGGACGGTCCGGGACATCATGGTCATCGAGGACTACGCCCACCACCCGACCGAAATCAAGGCAACGCTGGAAGCCGCCAAGCGCGGCTGGATGCGGCGCGTCGTGGCCGTCTTCCAGCCTCACCGCTACACGCGGATTTCCCATCTGATGAAAGCCTTCGCTTCGGCCTTCAACCAGGCCGACGTTCTCGTTGTGACCGAGATCTATCCCGCAGGCGAGGCGCCCATCGCCGGAATCTCCGGCAAGACGCTTTACGAGGAGATCCTTCAATTCGGGCACAAGCAGGCCTTTTTCGAGCCCGACCTGGCGAAGGTCCCCGGCCTGGTCGGGAAGCTGGCCCAGCCCAACGATATCGTTCTGGTCCTCGGGGCCGGGAACATCTCCCGCGCCATCCCAGGGATCATTGAAAACCTGGAGGCGGGAAAATAGCCATGGCGTCCTACCCGAACGTCGCTTCGATCAAGGCCCGGCCCGCCTTCCTCGCCCCACCGCTGGTCTTCCAGCGCGGCGAAAGGACCCTCCGCGCCAAGAAGACCCCCAAGCGGGTCGCTCTGCGGGCGAAGCACGTCGCCCTTCTCTTTCTCCTCCTCGCCGGGACCTTCTATTCCTTGTGCCGGGCTTACCTCTTTCTGATCTCATGGGACAAGCTGGCCATCCGGAGCGTCCAGGTCGTCTGTGACCGGCCGGCCCTGAAACGGCAGCTCGATCTGGCGTTCGAAGGGAAGAGCCTGGGCAACATTCTGCTCTGTGACATCGACGGTCTGAGAACGCAGGTCAGAGCCTTTGTCCGTGTCAAAGAGGCCCGCATCCGGAAGGTCTTTCCCTCCTCTCTGAGGGTTGAGGTCGTGGAAAGAACGCCCAAGGCCCTCGTCCAAGGGTACGGCCTGGCGCTCGTAGACGAAGAGGGCTTGGAGCTTGAGCACCCCGTCTCGGCCGACGCGTTTGAGCTCCCCGTCCTCGCCGATCAGAACGACTTCCGAAAGGACCGCCCGAAGAAATTGGGCCTGGCCTGGCAGTGCCTGGACGACCTTTCCCCGGAGGAGAGGGCCCATGTGGCCGGCCTGGACCTGACGGACCCGGGGACAATCGAGCTCCGGTTCCGGGACGATCCTGTCCGGATCAAGCTGGGCGACCGGGGTTTCAGGGAAAAGGTCCGTTTCTACGGGGAGCGCAAAGCGGAATGGGAAAACGAATTCGGGGACCTGGAATACGTCGACCTGCGCTTCGACGGCAGGGTCTACCTCAAATCGCGGGAGCCGCAAGAGAAGGAGGTTCCATAATGTCCAAGAGCAGCTACATCGTCGGCATCGATGTCGGAACGAAGAAGGTCGTGGCCATCATCGGGGAGGTCACCGAAGAGAACAAGATCGAGATCATCGGCATCGGCGCCGCCGAATCGCGCGGATTGAGGAAGGGGGTCGTGGTCAACCTCGATGAGACCACGACCGCGCTCAAGAAAGCCGAGGAAGAAGCTGAGCTCATGGCCGGAGTGGAGATCGGCTCGGCGTACATCGGCATCTCCGGCGCCCACATCAAGAGTTTCAATTCCCGGGGCGTCGTGGCCGTCTCCGGCAAGAACCGCGAGATCAGCCGGGAGGACATCAAGCGTGTCATCGACCAGTCCAAGGCCCTGTCCATCCCGCCGGATAGGGTGATCATCCACATCATCCCCCAGGAGTTCGTCGTAGACGAACAGGACGGGATCAAGGACCCCCTGGGCATGAGCGGCATCAAGCTCGAGGTCAATGTCCATATCGTCACGTCGGCGATCACCTCGCTCCAGAACCTCAAGGCATGCATCGAGCGGGCCGGCATAAGCATCGAGGAGATCGTCCTGAACCAGATCGCCACGAGCGCCTCCGTCCTGACCCACGACGAGCGGGAGCTCGGGGTCGGCCTGATCGACATCGGGGCAGGCACGACGGAGGTGGCCATCTTCGAGCGCGGCAGCCTCTGGTATTCTTCGACGATCCCGATCGGGGGCGACAACTTCACCAACGACATCGCCGTCGGGCTCCGCACGCCGATCCCGGAAGCCGAAAAGATCAAAAAAAAGTACGGCTGCGTCTCGGGACCCATCGCCGACGAGCAGGAGACCATCGAGGTCCCTTCCGTCGGCAAAGGAAGGAAGCCCCGGGTCCTGTCCCGCCAGATTCTGGCGGACATCATCCAGCCCCGGGCCGAGGAGATCCTCCGACTCGTGGACGGCGACATCAAAAGGATGGGCTACGAAAAATCGCTGAACTCGGGGATCGTCCTGACGGGAGGGACCGCGCTTCTCGACGGCCTGGAACAGGTGGCGGAGGAGATCTTCGACCTGCCCGTCCGGCGCGGCGACCCGAGCGGGGTCGGCGGACTCGTGGACAGGGTCAGCACCCCGGACTTCGCGACTCCCGTCGGTCTCATCCTCTACGGCTACGGCAAAGGCTTGGAGAAAGGCTTTTCGAAGGATAGAAAGAAAGGAATTTGGACCAAGCTCACAGATTGGTTCAAGGAAGGATAGGAGGCAAAACGTGAACGACGAAATGAGCAGCAAATTAAAATTCCATCTCGTGGAGGAAACCTTGGGGGCCAAGATCAAGGTCATCGGCATCGGAGGCGGCGGAGGCAACGCCGTGAACCGGATGATCGAGTCCGGCATCCAGGGCGTAGAGTTCATCGCCGTCAATACGGATCTGCAGGCCCTCAGCAGCAACATGGCGACGATCAAACTGCCGATTGGGGGCCAGGCCACCCGGGGCCTCGGCTCCGGCGGCCGGCCGGAGATCGGAAAGCAGGCGGCCATGGAGGACACGGAGCGGCTCATCGAGTCCCTTCAGGGAGCGGACATGGTCTTCCTGACCGCGGGCCTGGGGGGAGGCACGGGAACGGGCGCGACGCCCATCCTGGCCAACCTGGCCTCCGAAATGGACATCCTCGTCATCGCCATCGTCACCCTCCCCTTCGAGTTCGAAGGCAAGGTCAGGGCCAAGCAGGCCGAGGAGGGATTGAAGGAGCTCAAGAACACCGTGGACACGGTGATCGCCATCCCCAATGAAAGGCTCCTCCAGACCGTGAACCTGGACACGTCCATCCAGGACGCCTTCAAGATGGCCGACGACATCCTTCGCCAGGCGGCCCAAGGAATTTCCGACCTCATCACCAAGCCGGGCCTGATCAATCTGGACTTCGCCGACGTCAAGTCCATCATGAAGGGCATGGGTATGGCTTTCATGGGGACCGGGATCGCTTCCGGCGAGGACAGGGCCGTGGAAGCAGCTCAAAAAGCCATCTCCAGCCCGCTCCTCATCGACACCTCGATCGAAGGCGCCCGCGGTGTCCTCATCAACATCACGGGCGGCAAGGATGTCACCCTGCACGAGGTCTCCAAGGCCTCGCAGCTCATCCACAGCCTGGCCCATCCGGAGGCCAACATCATCTTTGGCACGGTCATCGACCCGGCCATGAAGGAGATGATCAAGGTCACGGTCATCGCCACCGGCTTCGAGATGAGCGGGCCGCGGACGATCGGGACCGTCGACGACGTCACGCCCACAGCGCAAAGCAAGACGCCCGCACCGTTCCCCGTTTACACGGAGACCCCTCCCTACGCCTTCGCGCCCGTCGGGAACCAGGCCCCGGCCTGGGAGCCTCCGGTGTGGGAGAACCGGTGGGAGACCTACGAGACGCCGTCCTTCATCCGGCGCACCAGGCACGCGCCGATCAGGAAATCTCCCAATGATATCAGCTGACTGCGTCGTCTCCAACTGTCGCCAGCTTATCACCTGCCGCGGTCCCCTTCCCAAGCGGCAGGAGGCCCTCCAGGAGCTGGGCGTCATCGAGGACGGCTGGATCGCATCAAGCAGCGGGAAGATCGTCTTCGTCGGAAAAGGAGAGGATTTCCGGAAAGAGGTCCAGGCCGATCCGGCCGCGACCTGGATCGACGGCCGTGACGGCATCACCCTGCCGGGCCTCATCGACGGCCATACCCACCTTCCGTTCGCCGGGAACCGGGAATACGAGTTTCTGCTCCGGCTCAAGGGGCAGACCTACCAACAGCTGGCCGCCCAAGGCATGGGCATCCAAACCACGGTCAAAGCCACCCGGGCCGCCTCGAAGGAGGAGCTGACCGCTCTTTCGAAGCAGAGGCTCAACCAGATGCTTTTGACCGGCACGACCACGGCCGAGGCCAAAAGCGGCTACGGCCTGAACCTCGAGGACGAGGTCAAACAGCTCGAAGTGTTGCAAGGTCTCAAGGGGGCGCACCCGGTGGACATCGTCCCCACCTTCATGGGCGCCCACGAGGTCCCGCCCGAGCGCAAGGACGACAAGGCCGGTTACATCGATCTCATCATCGACCGCGTCCTGCCGGAGGTCAAAGCGCGCGGCCTGGCCGAATTCTTTGACATCTTCTGCGAGCCGAACATCTTCAACCTGGAGGAGACAAAAAAGCTGGCCGAAGCCGCCCGGGCGGCCGGCCTGGGTATCAAGATTCACGCCGACGAGTGGACTCCCATCGGCGGGGCCCAGTACGCCGCGGAATCCGGCGCGGTCTCGGCCGAGCACCTCATCAACATCACGGAAGACGGCATCCGGAAACTGGCCTCGAGCAGGACGGCCGCCATCCTCCTCCCCGGGGTCTCGTTTTTCCTCATGCTGGATAAAAAAGCCCCGGCCCGGAAGCTCATCGAAGCCGGCGCCGTCGTCGCCCTGGCCTCGGACTTCAACCCGGGAAGCTCCATGCTGAGCTCCATGCTCCTCGTCCTCCAACTGGGAGTCTACACGCTTCGAATGACCATCGAGGAAGCCATCAACGCATGCACCGGGAACGCAGCCTACGCCATCCGCCGTGACGCTTCCATCGGCAGCCTCGAGATCGGAAAGCGCATGGACCTCCTCATCTGCGACGTCCCCAACTACGCCTCCCTCATCTACCAGCTGGGAGTCAACCCCGTCCGCCACATCATCAAGAACGGCCGGGTCGTCGTCCGCGCCGGCAAGATCCAGCCGCTATAGGAGCCGGCCTCCGATCTCCGTGATGCTAAGAAGAGGGCGCTGTAGCCCTTCTCCATGCCCCCCCCCATCACGGGAATCAAAGGCCGCTAATTCATATACTCCGCATACTTACCGACGCTTGTTCTTCCAATAGAAATACGCCGGGACGCCGAGAAGGATGATGACCAAGCCTATGATGGCGTTCCGGAACTCGTTGATGAACGAGTTCATGGAGATGAACACGGCAGCGAGGATGAAGAGGACCGGCGTCACTGGGTATCCCCACGTCTTGTAGGGCCTTGGCAGGTCAGGGCGTTTCTTCCGGAGGACGATGACGGCGGCCACGGTCAGGCCGAAGAAGATCCACTGGCCGAAGATGACGTAAGTGAAGAGTTGTTCGAAGGTCCCGAAGAAGAGGCTGAGAATGATGCTCCAGATGCAGATGGCGATGATCGAGATGTGCGGCGTCCGGAATTTCGGATGGGCTTCGGCGATCCTCTTGAAGAAAAGCCCATCCCTTGCCATAGCAAAGTAGACGCGGGGCGAGCAGAGGATGTTCTGGTTCGCGGCCCCCATGATGGAGAAGAGGATGATGAAGGCGATGAGCGCCCCCCCCGCGGGCCCGACGGCCAGGCTTATGGCATCGCTGGCGATGCGGTCGGACTTGGCGATCGCGTCCACGGGAAGCATGTAGAGGTAAGCCAGGTTGGTTATGATATAGAGGACGAGGACGATCAGGCTCCCGCCGAGGATCCCCAGCGGCAGATTCCGCTCCGGTCTTTTGATCTCGCCCGCGCTGTAGGTCGACCCCTCCCATCCCTTGAACGCCCAGAGCGACGCAACCAGGGCGATCCCGAAGCTCCCCAGTAGGCTCATGTTGAACGACCCGGGCGCGGGGTTGACGAAATTGGACGCGTTTCCTTTGCCGAAGATGAAGATGGCGCCCGAGATGCCGACCAGGGCCGCGGTCTTGATGATGGTCAGAACGTTCTGAAGGTTGGCGCCCGCCCTCACCCCTACGTAATTGACCGCGCCCAGAAAGACGATGAAGAGGACCGAAACGACCTTGACCGCGAGGGGCGTCATCTTGAAGAAATAAGGAAGGTATCTGGATGCGAAGGCGACGGTCAGCGTGGCGATGGCCCCCGAGTCGATGACAAGGAAAAGGGTCCAGCCGAAGAGGAATGAAAGGAGGGGGCCATAGGCTTCCCGGAGGAAGACGTACATCCCGCCGGCCTCGGGCATGGCCGCGCCGAGCTCGGCGAACGTGAGGGCGCCGAAAAAACTGAGCATGCCCCCGACGACCCAGACGCCGAGCACGAGGATGGGCGACTGAACCGCCAAAGCGATGGATTTCGGGACGAGGAAGATCCCCGATCCGATGACCCCGCCGACGACGATGGCGATGACGTCCCAAATCCCGAGCACCCTCGGCAGGCTCGCCCGGGCGCCTTCTTTCGCCGCGCCGTTCTTGATGTCATGGGCCATGGGGTCATGCCTCCTTCGATCGCACACGCTCCCCGGATATTGAGCAACGATTGTAACAATGTCGGAATAAAAGGGCAATAAAGGATCAGTGGACCTTGTCCATCATCCGGTACTGGATGGCCTCCGAGATATGCGGCGTGCCGATGTCCGCCTCCCCCGCCAGATCAGCGATCGTCCTCGCAACCTTGAGCACCCGATCGTAGGCCCGGGCGCTGAATCCCAGCTTGGTCACCGCCATCTCCAACAGCTTTTCCCCTTCGGCGCCGATGGGGCAATGACGCTTGATGTCCTTCGGGCCCATTCGGGCGTTGGCGTAGATCCTTCGGCCTTCGAACCTTCGGAGCTGGACCTCACGGGCAGCGCTCACCCTTTTCCGGATCTCTTCCGAGCTTTCGGCTTCGACCTTGGAGACGATGTCCCGGAACTTGACCTCCGGCACCTCGATCTGGATGTCGATGCGATCGAGAAGCGGACCGGAGATCTTGGAGTAATAGCGGCTCTTCTGGGTCTCGGTGCAGTCGCTCTTTGCCCCGCCCATGCCGCGGAAGACGTCCTCACAGGGGTTCATGGCGGCGACCAGCATGAACGAGGCCGGAAAGGTGGCGCTCGAAAAGCACCGGGAGACCGTGATGTGGCCGTCCTCCAGCGGCTGGCGGAGGTCCTCGAGCACCTTCCGGCGGAATTCCGGAAGCTCGTCCAGAAAGAGGACGCCGTGATGGGCCAGGCTCACCTCCCCCGGCCTTGGCACCAGTCCGCCGCCGGCGAGCCCGGCGTCGGTGATCGTGTGATGCGGCGACCGGAACGGACGTTGGCTTACGGCCCCGGTCCCCTGGAGGAGCCCCGCCGCGCTGTAGACCTGGGTCACGTCGATCATCTCGTCGAAGGTCATGACGGGGAGGATGGTCGGGAGCCTTCGGGCCAGCATGGTTTTACCGGCGCCCGGCGGCCCGATGAGGAGGAGGTTGTGGCCCCCGGCCGCCGCCACTTCGATGGCCCGCTTGGCGTGCTGTTGGCCTTTCACCTCCTGGAAATCGACGTTGTAGATCGGGGCCGTAAAGAGGTCTTCCGGCGGGACCGAGGATGGCCGGATGGCCGACGATCCGTTCAGGAATTCGACGACCTGAACAAGGTTGTCCAGGGCAAAGACGTCGAGGTCCGGCACGAGGACGGCCTCCCGCTCGTTCGCCCCGGGCACGACGATGCCGCGGAAGCCCTTCTTCTTGACAAGGAGGGCGATCGA
>Ga0209182_10000520_pt1 | contig 10486 bp, 7 predicted proteins | sample LakBais05cmmetaG_FD_185474 | JGI IMG/M metagenome (GOLD analysis project Ga0209182, IMG submission 185474) | Lake sediment microbial communities from Lake Baikal, Russia to study Microbial Dark Matter (Phase II) - Lake Baikal sediment 0-5 cm... | ecosystem: Environmental > Aquatic > Freshwater >...
CGTTGAATCTGTCCATCTTCTCGATGCTTCGGGAGTCATCCGCGCCGCCGTGCGGGACGAACTCCCCTTTGCATACAGAACCCTTGACTTGCCGGGGGAAACGATTATCATCGGCGCAGCGATTCGCCTGCGGCGGGGAGAGACGGAGAAAATCGCCGGACGCGTCCGGGAAATCATTGGGATGAGAACGGAAAAGCACCCGCTGGAATTCCGGAATGCCGGTTCCGTCTTCAAGAACCAGCGCGATTGTCCGGCCGGCAGGCTCATTGAAGAGGCAGGGCTGAAGGGAATCCGGATCGGCGACGCCCAGGTCTCTGAAAAACATGCGAATTTCATCGTCAACCGGGGGCATGCGACCGCGGCGGACATCCTCCGCCTGATGGCCCTGATTCAGCAGCGCGTTCTTGAAAAGACCGGCCGCGTTCTCGAAACCGAGGTACAGATCATCGGGGAACCATGAAGACGACTTCGGAAAAAGTCCATAGGCTACGTTGCGCTGCACCCTTCGTCACTGCGGCGTACAGAAAAGTACGCCTCATTCCTCAGGCCTTGCGCGCCTTGCCTCTGGAGCTTTTTGCGAAGCCGTCCCGGATCGGCGGCTTTACCGACTTATTGCGGATTCGCCCATGAAAAAACCGTTTCGTCTGCAACTGGAAGTGAAAAAAAACCGGCTGAGACGCCGCGCCGGGGAGGTGCTGCGGGAAATCGGCCGGGTGATTTTTTTGACCGGGGCCATCGTCTTCGTAACCGCGACGCTGCTTATCGGCTACGACCAGCTCCTCCTTTCCCCCCATTTCCGCGTCCGGGAAACCGTCGTCAAGGGGTGCAAGGAGTTGACCGAAAAAGATATCCTCTCCCTGGCCGCCGTTCGCTCCCCGTCAAACCTGCTGACGATCAACCGGGATGCCATCGCCCGCCGGATCCGGGGCAATCCCTGGGTCCAGGAGGTGTTCGTGGGGCGGGAATTTCCGGACCGGCTGGTCATCTTGGTTCGGGAAAGAAAGGCGGTCGCCTTGATCGAGAAGGGAAACGGGCTTTACCTGGTCGACGGCGGGGGCGCACCCTTCAAGAGGCTGGAGACGGGCGAGGAATCGGACCTTCCCGTCCTGACGGGCTGCATCCGGAAGGGGATCATCGATGAAGAGCTTGTGAAGAAATCCCTTACCCTCCTGAGCGATATCAAAGGGATAAAGGACGGTCCCGAGATCGGAATGGTGTCGGAGATCCACGGAAACGAGACTTTCGGGTTCTCCCTGTTCACCGACACCGGCCTCTGCCTGCAACTCGGCTTCGACGGCTATGAGAACAAACTGAAACGCCTGATCCCCGTCATGGCGGATCTGGACCGAAAGAATCTGAAAACGGGTTTTCTGCTCATCGACTTGAGCAACCCGGCGAAGATCAATGTCCAGCGGCGCAACATCCTGGAACCGGCGGGACCAAAGAGACCGGCGGGCGCCGGGAAGGGATTCCGGATGTAACGGTTTTGAAAACGTATCAGCCGGAGACAACCGGGAGCGGTTTTTCGCAAAATGAGTGCGCACTGGTGAAAAGAGTCTGGAGGATCGATGGGGAAAAAAGAAAACGTGATTGTCGGTCTGGACATCGGGACGACAAAAACCTGCGCGATTGTCGCCGAGATTCGGGAAACGGGAATTGATATTATCGGCATCGGCTCCCACCCCTCGGAGGGATTGAGAAAAGGGGTCGTGGTCAATATCGAAAGCACCGTGGAATCGATCAAGCGGGCGGTGGAAGAGGCGGAGCGAACCTCCGGCTGTGAGATCCGCTCCGTCTATACCGGAATCGCGGGCGGTCACATCCGGGGTCAGAACAGCCTGGGCATCGTGGCCGTGAAGAGCCGCGAGGTGGAGGAGGACGATGTCGAACGGGCGATCGACGCGGCCAGAGCCATCGCGATCCCGCTGGACCGGCAGATCCTCCACACCCTGCCCCAATACTATGTGGTCGACGAACAGGATGGTATCCGGGATCCGGTGGGAATGTCGGGCGTCCGCCTGGAGGCGAAGGTCCATATTGTGACCGGCGCCGTCACCTCCATCCAGAACATCGTGAAGTCGGTCAATCGCGTCGGCCTCGACATCAACGAGATCGTGCTGGAGCAGATCGCCGCCAGCGAGGCGGTGCTGAGCAATGATGAAAAGGATCTGGGCGTGGCCCTGATCGATATCGGCGGCGGCACAACGGATATCGCGATCTTCTCGGAAGGGAGCATCAAACACACGGCGGTCCTGCCGGTCGGCGGCAATTACGTCACCAGCGACATCGCCACGGGCTTGAGAACGCCCCTCGCCGAGGCGGAGAGGATCAAGATCAAATATGGCTGCGCCTACATGCCGCTGATCTCCAAGGATGAAATCATCGAGGTCCCCAGCGTCGGGGGGAGGGAGCCGCGGGAGGTTTCCCGGCAGATCCTCGGTCGGATCATCGAGCCCCGGATGGACGAGATCCTCGGCATGGCCTGCAAGGAGATCACCCGCTCCGGCTGCGAGGACATCCTTGCCGCGGGGGTGGTTCTGACCGGGGGAGCGTCCATCCTCGAGGGGGTTCCCGAACTGGCGGAACAGATCTTCAACATGCCGGTCCGGCGGGGCTCCCCGATCGGCATCGGAGGGCTCACGGACGTGGTCAACAGCCCCCTGTATGCCACCGGTGTGGGACTGGTGCTCTTCGGGAGCCGGAACATCGCCCGGGAGAAGCTGATCCGGGCAGAGGGAAATTTCATCAGTCGTCCGTTCAAGAGGCTTAAACAGTGGGTTCTTGAATTTTTTTAAGGCGGGGAGGCATTATGTTCGAATTGTCGGATAAGGATTTGGTAAGTACGGCGAAGATCAAGGTGATCGGCATCGGCGGCGCCGGAGGCAATGCGGTGAACACGATGATCTCCTACAACCTGCGGGGAGTGGAGTTCATCGCGGCCAACACCGATGCGCAGGCGCTGGGGGCGTCCGCTTCGGCGATCAAGATCCAGTTGGGCGCCGGGGTCACCAAAGGGCTGGGCGCCGGTTCAGACCCCGACATCGGCCGGCAGGCCGCCCTCGAAGCCCGCGAGCTGCTGTGCGAAAATCTCCAAGGATCCGATATGGTCTTCATTACCGCCGGCCTCGGCGGCGGCACGGGGACGGGCGGCGCACCGATCGCGGCGGAGATCGCCAGGGAAATGGGCGCCCTGACCGTGGCGGTCGTGACAAAGCCCTTCCTGTTTGAGGGGAAGAAGCGCAACGGACAGGCGGAGGCGGGGATCGCCGAATTAAGGAAGACGGTAGACACCCTGATCATCGTCCCCAACCAACGACTCCTCAGCCTCGGGGGAAGAGAGATTTCCCTCCTCGACGCCTTCCGGAAGGCCGACGACATCCTTTACCATGCCGTCAAGGGGATCTCCGACCTGATCATGGTTCCAGGGCTCATCAACCTCGACTTCGCCGATGTGAAGAAAATCATGTCGCAGATGGGACTCGCGCTGATGGGGACCGGAACGGCCGGCGGCGAAAACCGGGCCGTGGAGGCGGCGCAGAAGGCGATTTCCTCGCCGCTCCTCGAGGACAACACGATCCAAGGCGCACGCGGCGTCCTGTTGAACATCACCGGCGGACCGAGCATGACCCTCCACGAGATCAACGAGGCCTCTTCGATGATTCAGGCGGAGGTGCACGAAGATGCGATCATCATCTTCGGCACGGTCGTCGACGAATCGATGGGGGATGAAATCCGGATCACGGTGATCGCCACCGGATTTGAAAGCGCCGCGTCCGCCGCCAGGGCAGACGTCGCATCGCTCGGCGGTTTCCGGCGGACGCCGGGCAACATCGCCGTTCCCACCTTCATCCGGAACGAAAAGCCCGCCGATGCCTTGCCTCCGCTGAAGACCGACACGGCTGAATACGACGGCCGTCCGGATCTGGAAATCCCCACTTTTCTACGACGGCAGGCGGATTAGTGATTTCATGTCGTGGAAGCAAAAAAAAAGGTGCCTCGATCTTCTCGCCGGCGAGGAAGGTTGGTCCCGGAAGGTCTGGGGGGATCCGCTGACGGTCTGCCTCGCTTATCCGAACCTTTACCGGACGGGGATGTCCAACCTCGGGTTTCAGGCCGTTTACACCCTCATCAACCGCCACCCCGCCTCTCTGTGCGAACGGGTCTTTCTCCCCGAACCCGGCGATGAGCCGCTCCATGCCGACGGCGCCCCTCTGATCAGCATCGAGTCGCAGCGGCCCCTTGCCGACTTCGATATCATCGCCTTTTCCCTCTCCTTTGAAAACGATTATCCCCAGGTTCTCCGGATGCTGGAGATGGCAGGAATTCCCGTCGAAACCAAGGCAAGGGGGGAGAGGGATCCGCTCGTCATCGGAGGCGGCATCGCCGTCACGTTGAACCCCGAACCCCTCGCCGACTTCTTCGATCTCTATCTCCTCGGCGAAGGCGAAGCCGTTCTCCCCGGATTTCTCGATCTGGCGGCCTCCCTCCGACGGGATCTCCCGCGGGAAGAATTCCTCGCCAGGATACAGAAGGAGATCGCGGGGGCCTACGTCCCCCGGTTTTACCAGGTGACCGCCGGGGAGGACGGCCGCATTGCCGCCCGCGAACCCATCGATCCCGCCTTTCCCCGGCGGATCATCCGGCCGTGGGCCGCCGATATAGACGCCTTTCCGACCGAGCAGGGGATCATCACCAAAGGCACGGAGCTCGGGGGAATGTACCTCACGGAGGTCAGCCGGGGGTGTGGTCGGGGTTGCCGTTTCTGCGCCGCCGGCTTTGTCTGCCGACCGGTCCGGTTCCGGAGCGCCGCGGCGCTTGAGCCTTCGTTCCGGCGGGGCCTCGAAAAGGGGAAAACGATCGGCCTGCTGGGAACAGCCGTCTCGGACCATCCGGCCCTCCTTCCCCTCTGCCGCTCCATCCTGGAACGGGGGGGGAAAGTGGCCGTCGGTTCCCTCCGCATCGACCGGATCAGCGCTGAAATGATGGCCATCCTCAAAGAAACAGGCGTGGAGACCATCTCCCTCGCCCCCGAGGCCGGCTCCCAGCGTCTCCGGGATGTCATCCACAAGGGGATCACCGAAGAGGAGATCTTTTCCGCGGTTGAAAAACTGATGGAATATGATATTGTGCAGGTGAAGCTTTACTTCATGGTCGGCCTGCCGACGGAGACGGACGAGGATGTGGAGGCGATCATCCGGCTGGTCAAGGGGATGGAACACCACGCCCGGAGAACATCTGCAGGGAAGAAAGGTTTCCGGCGCCTGACGCTGGGGATCAACCAGTTTATCCCCAAGGCAGGGACCCCTTTTCAGTGGCATCCGATGGAGGATGCCGCCGTCGTCCGCCGGAGGGTGCGGCAAATCAAGGACGGTCTGCGCCGTGAGAAGGCGGTCCGGGTTACGCATGATCTGCCGAAATGGAATTACATCCAGGCCCTGCTCGCCCTCGGGGACAGGCAGACGGGAAGACTCCTGCTGGCTGTCCATCGCCTCGACGGCAACTGGGCCCGCGCGTTTCGCGAGGTGAACGTAAACGCCGATTTCTACGTCTACCGCCGGAAGGAAACCGATGAGATTCTGCCCTGGGATTTCATCGACCACGGCGTTTTGAAAACAGATCTTATCAACTCATACCGGAAGGCACTGTCCGGGCCACCGGGGACAGATTTTAAATCTGTCCCCATATAAGCATGTCCCCATAACCAAGGAGAACCAGACATGACCATCATCCGCACACCCCAGACCCAAGCCAGACAGATGAAAGGGGTCATCCTCTTCGTCGCCGCACTGGTTCTGTTCATGATCCTGACGCGAATCATCGGCCTGATCACCGAGTGGTTCTGGTTCCAGGAGGTCGGTTATCAGACGATCTTCACCGTGACCCTCCTGGCAAAGATCAAAACCGGCGCCCTCTTCGGGGCTGGCTTCTTCATCATTCTCTGCGGCAATCTCCTGATCGCGCTTCGCCTGTCGCGGGTGCCTCTCTTCGGCGACCAGGCGGGTGCGGCAGGGTTCCGCATCCCCCTGCAGGAGATGGAGCCGGGCCTCCTCAAGGTCCTGATCCCCCTCGGCGCCCTCCTGTTCGCCCTTTTCGCCGCCGCAAACGGCTCCGCCCAGTGGGAAAACCTTCTCCTCTACCTGAACGCCTCCCCCTTCGGCGTCTCCGACCCGCTCTTCCAGAAGGATGTCGGCTTCTATGTCTTCCAGTTCCCCTTCCTCCTCCATATCTACGGCTGGCTGAAGTTCGTCCTGGTGGTGACGGCGGCGGCGACCGGGTTCCTCTACCTGATCCGGAGATCGTTTCTGTTCATCCCGCCCCGGATCTGGAAGATCGCCCCGGCCGCGCGGATTCATCTGGCGCTCCTCATCGCCCTCTTCTTTTTCTGGGGCGTCTTCGGCGCCTGGCTCGACCTCAACGAGCTCCTCTTTACGAAACGGGGGGTGGTCTTCGGGCCGGGCTACACCGACGTGACCACGCAGCTCTGGGTCCTGAAACTGATGATGGGGCTTTACGCCCTCTCCGGGCTCGCCGCGATCTTCTTCGCCTTCCGTCCGGACTGGCGGATTCCGGCGGCGGCGGTTCTCCTTCTCATCGCCGTGTCCGTCCTCGGCCAGGGGATCTACCCCTCCCTCATCCAGAAATTTCAGGTCATTCCGAACGAGATCGTCGCCGAGACGCCTTACCTGGAGAAGAACATCCGCTATACGCGCCTCGCCTACGGCCTGACCCAGATCGAGGAGAAGGAGTTCCCGACAGAGGACAATCTGACGGCGAAGGAGTTAGAGAAGAACAACCTGACCGTGAAGAACATCCGGCTCTGGAACCATGCTCCGCTCTTGCAGACCTACAGCCAGCTCCAGGAGATGCGGACCTACTACAAGTTCACCGGCGTCGACAACGACCGCTACACGATCAACGGCGAATACCGGCAGGTGATGCTCTCCCCGCGGGAGATCTCCTATCCGGCGCTGCCGTCCCGAACCTGGGTCAACGAGCATCTCGCATACACGCACGGCTACGGCGTCGTCATGGGCCCCGTGAACCGCATCTCCCCCGAGGGGCTCCCGGAATTCTTCATCAAGGATATCCCTCCCGTCTCGACGACGCCCATCAAAGTCACCCGCCCGGAGATCTACTTCGGGGAAAACTCCAACGAATATGTCTTCGTCAAGACCAAAATGCCGGAGTTCGACTACCCCGTGGGCGACAAGAACGTTTACTCCCGCTACGAGGGAAAGGGGGGCGTTCCCCTCTCCTTTCTGAAGAAACTGATCTTTGCGGTCCGTTTCGGTTCCATTACCCTGCTGCTGTCCGACGATATCACCGCAGACAGCCGGGTGATGTACCATCGGAACGTCCGCGAGCGGGTCTCCATGATCGCCCCCTTTGCACACCTGGATGCAGACCCTTATCTCGTCATCTCGCCGGAGGGGCGCCTGCTCTGGTTCATTGACGGCTACACGGTCACGGATCGCTTCCCCTATTCGGAGCCGACCCCAAACATGGGCAACTATATCCGCAACACGTTGAAGGCGGTCGTGGACGCCTATGACGGAACGGTTCAGCTCTACGTTAGCGACTCGACCGACCCGATCATGCAGACCTACAGCCGAATCTTCCCCGGCGTCTTCAAGCCGATGGGCGAGATGCCCGAGGCGCTCCGGAGCCATGTCCGCTATCCTCCGGGACTGCTGGCGATCCAGGCGCGGATGTACCGGGCATACCACATGCAGGACCCGCAGGTCTTCTATAACAAGGAAGACCTCTGGTCCATCCCCGGCAAACAGGTCGCCGGGGGCCAACAGGCCATAGACCCCTATTACGCGATCATGAAGCTCCCCGGGGCCGAGAAGGAGGAGTTCATCCTCCTGGCCCCGTTCACCCCCAGCATGAAGGACAACATGTCGGCCTGGATGGCCGCCCGCTGCGACGCTCCGAACTACGGGAAGGTGATCGTCTATAAATTCCCAAAGCAGAAACTGGTCTACGGACCACGCCAGATCGAGGCGCGGATCGACCAGGATACGGTGATCTCCCAGCAGTTGACGCTCTGGCAGCAACGGGGGTCGAACGTGATCCGGGGGAGCCTGCTCGCGATCCCGATCGAGAAGTCGATCCTCTACGTCCAATCCCTCTATCTCGCCGCCGAGAATGGCCAGCTCCCCGAGCTGAAAAGGGTGATCGTGGCCTACGGGAACAACATCGCCATGGAGGAGACGCTCGACCTCGCCCTCCAGAAGATCTTCGGCGGGGGACCGATGAAGGACCGGGAACCGCAGGCCGGCGTAAAGCAGCCGGCGGCCGGCGTTGAACTCAGCGACCGCCAGACGGCCATCGAAGCCCTCGGCCATTTCCGGAAGGCGCAGGAATTTCTCCGGCAGGGAAACTGGGGCGCCTTCGGAGAGGAGCTGAAGAAGACGGGTGAGATCCTGCTGACCCTTGAAAAGAAGGGGGGAAAGACCAAATAGCCCCTCTGCCGCGGGCCGGAACGGTCGCCTTTGTGGGGTGAGAAAGGGTTAACGCTATTGAATTTTCACTGGTTTCAAGGAGGTAGTTGTCATGATTGCTGACAGCGTTGCGGCCACGGTGGCCGCATCCGGGAAAAACGGCAAATTGGCCGCGCTGCAGCACGCCGGGATGCTCGTCTGCCTTTTGCTGCTCGTTTCGGCGATGGGCTGCGCGCCCAAGATCTACAACGTGAACATGCGGTATCAACCGACGAAGGTGATCCCTCCGGCCGTGACCGACGGCCGGAAATTCAGCCTTACCGTGGCTGCCTTCATCGACCGCCGAAAGATGGCCGATACGCTCCTGATCGGCCGGGTCATCCATTCCGACGGCTCTTCCATCCCGATCCTGCCGAGATACGTTAAAGCTCCGGATGCCTTGGCCGCGGCCCTCCGCGAACTTCTGATCCAGTCGGGATACGGGGTTTCTCCGGAGAAAGCGGCCTGGGATCTTCAGGAAAACACGATCCGGCCGGATTGGGGAAGGATCCTCGTCGGCGGCGCCATCGAGGAGCTCGATGTGACCTGTCTCGATACGATCCCGAGAAAGCATTACAGCGCCAAGGCGAGGGTGACGCTGGTCTTCGCCGACGTCCAGAAGAAAAGGATCTTCTACCGAATCACATCGGAGAGCAGCTCCACGCTGGAACACATCCTTTTCTCGGAGGAGAAATTGGAGAGTCAGATCAACGGCGTTCTCTCGGAGGCCATGGAAAAGGCCCTCGAGGGACCGGAGACGGCCAAACAGATCCGGGAGTCGCTGAAGGAATAGCCCTCCCGGAACCGCTGTCACCAGTGGGGCTGGTTCCCGATTCGGTGCCCCATCACCTCCGTGGTATCGGATACGACGACGAATGCCGCCGGATCCTCGCTGCGGACGATCTGCTTGAGCGTCGCCACTTCCCGGAAGGTCAACACCGTATAGAGGATCTGCTGCTCCCGCTGCGAATAGGCTCCCTGCCCGCGCAGGATGGTCACACCACGGTGAATTTCGGTGAGAATCCGGGGAGAGATCCTTTCCCACTGGGGCGAGATGATGAAGACCGCCTTCCGCTGGCTCAGGCCTGTGACCACGAGGTTCATGATCTGCGCGGAGACGTAAAGGTAGATGAGTGTATAGAGGGCATCCTCGACGGAGAAGAGCAGGGCCGCGGCCGCCAGGACCAGGATGTTGAAGGCGAGCCGGGTCGTCCCCAGACGGATGGAGAAACGCTGGAGGAGGATCACCGACAGGATGTCGGTCCCGCCCGCCGACCCGAGCGACTTCAGGATGATCCCCGATCCCGTTCCCAGGATGAGGCCGGCCAGTATGGCGGCCAGAAGCTGGTCCTTAACCGGAATGACGCCGAGATCCACCCAGGCGACGGCGCTGGAAAAGATGATCGTCCCGGCGATGCTGTAGAGGAAGAACCGGCGGCTGATGAAGAACCAGCCGGCCAGAAAAAGCGGCACATTCGCGACGGCGTAGATCAGGGCGACGGAGAGGGCCGGCACGAGATAATGGAGGAGGAGCGCAAGCCCCGTCACCCCGCCGCTGACGAAGCGGTGGGGGATCAGGAGCCCGTTGATCCCCGCAGCGGTCACTACGCTTCCCGCGCACAACAGGAACAGGTTCCAGCCGACGGTCTTCAGGACCGGCCAGCCGCCCCATTTGGAAATACCTTTCATTTTCGTTCACCTCCCGCGGAAGCCCGATGTATTGGCAATCCGCTACATGCCCTTTGGCGCGTTTCTCAATCGACTATAAACAGTTTTGCCCCGACTGCTGTGTAAGAGCGATGAGGTTCCGCGTTATCTGCGACTTGGTAGCTCATGCCCGGCTTCAGCGTGAGCTTGCGACCGTCTTTGAGTGCTGTGTGCAACTCGCCTTCGATACACAGGATTATGTGACCCTTGACGCACCAATGGTCTGCGAGATAGCCAGGCGTGTACTCAACCATGCGAACGCGGATATTCCCAAAGTGCTGAGTGCGCCAGTA
>Ga0209182_10000521_pt1 | contig 10484 bp, 11 predicted proteins | sample LakBais05cmmetaG_FD_185474 | JGI IMG/M metagenome (GOLD analysis project Ga0209182, IMG submission 185474) | Lake sediment microbial communities from Lake Baikal, Russia to study Microbial Dark Matter (Phase II) - Lake Baikal sediment 0-5 cm... | ecosystem: Environmental > Aquatic > Freshwater...
TCCTGCAAAAACCAATTTTCTCTTTTGTCTTCTCGGTGAAGAGGCTGGGGGGGTAATTGGCTACTAAATATTCGAAATTAGAGAGGGCATTCTGTGTGAAGGTCTGATCCCGATCATAGGTGAATATTTGGTTGAAATAGGCTAATCCGATTTGGTAAAGAACATAAGGGATCTCTTCATGGGTGGGATGGATCTTCTTAAACTCCTCATAAGCAGCAATGGCCTCCACATACTCCTTTTGAAAGAAATGGCAGTCTCCAATCTTCAGCTCTGCCCAAACCGTATAGGGAGGGCTGTCGGGAAAACTCGACTTGAGCAGTTCAAATCTCTTTAAGGCTTCGGAATAGTCTCTTTTATTATATCGAGCCAACCCTTCTCTATAAAGCAATTCAGGATCTCCTTCAATCGTCCTAACCCCCTTCTTCGAACATCCTAAAAGAAGGGAGAGGGCAATTGAAAGGAAGATAGCCCACTTGAGGAATGTTCTCTTTTTCATAGGAAAGTCTTTCTAAAAAAGCTTTATAATTATGATAGGAAGGGTTTAGGATGTCAATATAAAAATCCCTTCCGGTGAAATGAGGAGGTAGTTGTTGCTCCCGCTCAGCCACAACTTTTGTCTTGAATTTCGAGGGGAAAGCTCTTAAGATAATTTAAAAAACGCAGAGCGCATAGGGCATAGAGCATAGCGTAAAAATAATTGAAGAAAGGATGAAGGTGATGCGGATCGAGAAGGCAAAACGGATGGAACAGATTCCTCCTTACCTCTTTGCAGAGATTGACAAGAAGAAAAGGGAGTTGAGGCAGAAAGGGATAGATCTCATTGATCTGGGGATCGGAGATCCAGACCTCCCAACACCCAAGCCGATCATTGAGCGATTAAAGATGGCGGCGGAAAATCCCCAAAATCATCGATATCCGTCCTATGAAGGGATGATCGAATTTAGAACAGCGGTGGCCCAATGGTATGAAAGGAGATTTAATGTCAAGCTCGATCCTGGGACAGAAGTTCTCTCCCTCATCGGTTCAAAGGAAGGCATCGCCCATATCCCTCTTGCCTTCGTCAACCCAGGGGATTATGTATTGGTCCCCGATCCAGGCTATCCTGTCTATCGTGTCTCCACCCTTTTCGCAGGAGGGATCCCCTACTTCTTACCCCTTCGAAAAGAGAATGGCTTTCTGCCGAAACTCTCGGAAATTCCTAAGAAGGTAGCAGAAAGAACGAAAATTCTTTTTATCAACTACCCCAATAACCCAACCTCTGCAATCGCTGAGAAGCCTTTTTTTGAAGAGGTGGTGGCCTTTGCTCATCGTTATCAGATCATTGTCTGTCACGATGCGGCCTATTCAGAAATCGCTTTCGATGGGTACCAACCGCTCAGTTTTTTGGAAGTAGAGGGTGCCAAAGAGGTGGGGATTGAATTTCATAGCCTCTCCAAAACGTTCAATATGACAGGTTGGAGAATCGGGTTTGCCGCGGGTCATTCTGAAATTGTCTCTGGATTGGGAGGGGTGAAAACCAACATTGACTCTGGTCTCTTCCAGGCTATCCAAGAAGCAGGAATTGAAGCACTGAATCACTTCAATACGCCCCTTCCCGAAATTATCAAAATCTATGAGGGGCGAAGGGATGTAATGGTAAAGGGCCTTCGAGAGATCGGCCTCGAAGTGGAATGGCCAAAGGCAACCTTCTACCTCTGGATTCAAGTTCCAAGGGGTTATACATCCACTCAATTCGCTACACTCCTGCTTGAACAAGGTGGAATTGTTGCTACCCCAGGAAACGGTTTTGGGGAAGCAGGAGAAGGTTACATTCGAATGGCTATGACTACAGACGAGGCAAGGCTGAGGGAGGCAATCCAAAGACTCAAAAAGATCAAGTTCTAAGGAGTTCACTCTTCCACAACCGGTCCGGTTTAATGGAGCCCAGCAGTTTGCCACTCTCTTTTTTAACCTCTATCAATTCTGCAACGTAGGAACAGGAGGTACAATATGGAGGGACTTTTTTTTGAAGTTTTTCTCATTGCTATTCTTATTCTCTTAAACGGTTATCTGGCCGGAACAGAGATTGCCGTCGTAACAGCAAGAAAGAGCCACATCAAACAGATGGCCGAAAGTGGAAAAAGGAATGCCAAGATCTTTTTAAGACTGAAAGAAGAACCAGACCGATTTCTGGCCACGATACAGATTGGAATTACCACAGTGGGCGTCTTAGCATCCGCAATCGGAGGAGCAGCATCTGTAAGGGTGATAGAGCCTTTGCTCAAAGAAGTTCCTATCAAGGCCATCTCTTTGGCGGCCGGGCCCATTGCAATAGGAATCGTTGTTGTCATCATTACCTATTTTTCTGTGATCTTTGGTGAACTCATACCTAAATCTATTGCTTTGACGCACCCTGAAACGATCGGATTGTGGACCGCCAGAACCATTGATACCTTTTCAAAAATCGCTGCCATATTTGTCAAAATACTCACCTTCAGTACAGCCGTCGTGCTCAGCCCCTTTGGCACAAAGCCATTTACCGAAAGGGCTCATATCACTGAAGAAGAGGTGAAGTTGCTGATTAAAGAAGGTAGAAAACACGGGGTATTTGAGCTCACGGAAGAAAAAATCCTCCAAAGCGTTTTCGAGTTCACAGACATGTCCGTAAAAGAGGTGATGGTCCCAGACACTCAGATGATGGCGATCCAGATCGAAAAGTCAACCCCAGAGATTCTTTCACTTATCGTAGAGGAACAGTTCTCTCGCTATCCCGTCTTCGGAAAGGAACTAAATGATATCAGGGGAATCCTCTATACAAGAGACTTTCTCACCAGCCTTGCAAAAACAGGACAGGTCGATATCAGAAAAATCATCAAGACCCCCTTCTTCATCCCTGAGACAATGAAGATCAGCCTTCTCCTAAGAGAGATGCAAAAGAAGAGGATCCATATGGCTTTGGCAGTGGATGAATATGGTGGGGTTTCTGGTCTGGTGACCATTGAGGACCTGATCGAAGAGATCGTTGGGGAGATCAGGGATGAATCCGATACAGAGAGTCCTGTGATTCAACTCTCAGACGGAACCCTGCTGATCGACGCATCGATCAGCCTAAGAGATTTAAAAGAAGACTACCATATTCAACTTCCGGAATCACCCGAATACGAATCCCTTGGAGGGTTCTTGATGACAACACTCCAAAAGATTCCTCAGACGAGCGATGTAGTAGAGGTTGAAGGAAAAAGAATTCGTATCGTAGAAATGGTAGGGCAGAGGATCTCAAAGGTAAAGTTAGAAAAATTGTCCGAAGTTACCCAAAAGCCCTAGGAAGCATAGTGCAAAGAGTAGAAGACCTCTCCCCATCACCTTAAATCTGTGGGGGTTGGGGGACAACCACTACGATCTCATCTGCAATGATTGTTAGATGAATTAAAAAATCGGAAATGTACCTTTTTCCCCAGCTCAACGTAAAGCATTCTCATCGTGCTTAACCAGGTTTTCTCCTTTCCTCGCTGGATCTCCTATCTCGGCCACTTCTGCGCTCAGGCCCTTTGTAATCAGGATCGTTAAACTTCCTGCGGCCTACTCCTGATCTTTGATCCTTTTCGGAACGACGCTCCTTTCCTTCTATAAAATATTTGCTGGGTTTAATTTCTTTAGCACAGTGACGGCAATATTTAGTATCTGGGCTGGTAAATAACCCTTTTTTGCAATGAGGGCAAAAAAACAATAATGCAGCACCGCATAGTTCACAATAGCGTTCTTTTGGCAATAGAGAATCAATATCTTTAATAGAATCAGATGATTTCTTAGAATGATTTAAAACAAATTGAAGACCACCACCTACAGAGAGAGGAGCTGAATAATTACATTCGGGATTTGAACAAATAGCAAAATGTTGCATAAATACCCCTTATCGATTACCAGTCAAAGTCTACACCTTTGGGTAGAAACTGTCAAACAATGAAATCTTTAGGAAGAAAACGTTACTTCGGAAAATTGTTTATGAAGATTGGAAGTTAGAATTAAAATCCAGGAGACAATTTTTTGACAGTGTCAGCGTACCCAGTGAAGATAGATTTTTTCTATCCCCCTATTTCCAAAACGGTTTTTATGTAGCCAACTGAACTCCGGCCGTCTTGAACGAATTGGATCAGCCTCTTCCCCGGGAACTCCAAACTTCAGAATAGCGATGAGCCCGACCCCTTCAGGAAGACCGAGAATCTTTTCGACCTCTTCCTTCTGTTTTCCCCAATATGTGACGATCCTATTTCCATTCACTCCCCTTGCAGAACTTTTAGGTTTTCAACCGTTGCCAATGACGATCCTTCTGGTGATTGGCATGATTGTGGTGCTCTATATTATTGCAGCAGAAATGACAAAATGGTCCTTTTACAAAAGGGTGAATTTTTGAGAAGACACCCGCTGAACGTCCCAACTCAGGAGGGTAAAACCCTCGACAGTATCCAGCTCACGATACTGATTAAGATGGAACCAAAGAGAGCACCCCAGAAGCCATTGACGTAGAACCCCCTCACGAGAGCTGCCACCAACCACAGCATCAACCCATTGATGACGAGCAGGAAGAGTCCAAATGTCAATAGGGTAAGAGGAAAGGTGAGAATGACGAGGATGGGCCGGATAAGCGCATTGACAATCCCAAGGAGAAAGGCAGCAACCAGAGCCGCCAGAAGGCCATCCACCCTGATTACATTCGGCAAAAGATAGGCTATGATCAGGATGGCCACCATATGGATCAATAAACGAAAGAGGAAGAACATAGGTTTCTCATTAAAAAAATAGTATCTCTTTTAAGATACTATGAATTAGATCCTTAGGTCAAGATTTTTCTCAGCCTTCTGGTGCCGGGGTCAGGGTTGGAACTTTCAGGCGCTGTTAAGTCTGATAGTAGTTTACCCTTTGCTTTGATAGAGAATGACTATTTGCTGAGAAACATCCATAACCCAATTGCGATGAAGGCCAGGGCTGCCACCTTCTTAAGAATATTTTGGGGGATGACGGCGATCAAACCCTCACCCAAGAGGACTCCAACCAGCGTAACTAGACACAAAGCGAGAGATGCCCCTGTGAATACCGACAAAGGAAGTTTTGTCTTGGAAGTCATCAGGATGGCCGCCAACTGTGTCTTGTCACCCAACTCAGCTAAAAAAATCGTTCCGAAGGTCGCAAGAAAAACCTTCCAATCCATTGCCTTTCCTCCTCAAATCATATTTTATTTCATTAAAACAAAAAACGAGACACCTTAGTACAGACTAACAAAGTCTACACTAAAGGTCTCGCTAATTGGTTTTAACCAATGGTAAGGCCAGGTGGTTAGCACCGGTATGTTGACCTTACCTCGCTAGCTACTCCCCTTCAGAATTAAATATTGTATAAACCAATTCTTTCTAAAATTCAAGTTTATCCTCCATCGAGTTGAGTATTGCTTGTTCTCCTTTGACTCTGATATTATTGGATATTGACATATCCAGTGACAACACGTATATTATACGTGTATAAATTGGAGGTTTTCAATGCAAAAGAAGTTGACCATAACCGTGGATGAGGAGGTTTATGCGGGCCTCCATAAAACCATTGGTGCTCGCAAAATCAGTAAATTTGTTGAAGAACTGGTGCGCCCACATGTAGTACGCCCCAATCTGGAATCGGCCTACGCCCAAATGGCAAACGACAAAAATCGAGAAGAGGAAGCCATAGAGTGGGCAGAAACCACTTTTAAGGACATAGCCCACGAAGCGGGGTGAGGTCTGGTGGGTTAATTTTAATCCTTCTATTGGTGGAGAAATTAGAAAGAAGCACCCCGCTGTCATCGTTAGTAACGATGCTTCAAATAAGTTCCTCAATCGAGTTCAGGTTGTTCCTCTTACCAACAAAACAGATCGCCTGTATCCCAGTGAGGCGTTGGTTATATTTGATGGGAAAGAAAGTAAGGCCATGGCCGATCAACTGGCGACTGTAAGCAAGTTGCGACTATTTAAGCGTGCTGGCATTCTTTCAGAAGAAGATATGCGCAGGATTGGTGAGGTGATCAAAATACAATTGGATATTTATTGAAAACTGACCAAAAAATCATTCCAGCGGAGAATAGCCGCTCCTGATCTTAATCGTTAGCCATTCTTTCAGTCAGTAATCATCAACCTCCCGAACTTTATCGAGATGAATATCAGATGGAAGCGTCTGTTACGAGCTTAACAGTACCTGTCAAATCAAATCTTGGTTATCACAAATAAATAAGCCCGAGCCTCAAAAACATAACACTTTAGCTCTTTGAAAAGTTTCTTTGTCTGTCATTCCCGCGTAGGGGGGAATCCAGAATGGTTTTCAAAGAAACTGGATTCCTGCTTTCGCAGGAATGACAAACCCGTTAGACGCCCTATTGGGTGTGGTTTTTCGAAAGGCTATAGAGAAAAAATTCTCTTGTCTCCCCATTTCCCTATCACCTTATCTCCCCATTCACTTAGGGCTTTCCTGGCCTCCGACGATCAATTCAGGAATTCTCAAGGTGGGTTGGGCATCCGCCACCGGCACACCCTGACCATCCTTCCCACAAGTTCCAATCCCAAAACCGAGATCATCTCCTACCATATCAATCTCTTTGAGGATCTGAGGTCCATTACCAGTGAGAATGGCTCCTCGAACGGGTTCGCCCACTCTTCCCTTTTCAATCAAATACCCTTCGCTCACTTCAAAGACAAAATCTCCATTGACAGTATTGACCTGTCCCCCGCCCATTTTCTTAACAAATAACCCCTTTTCCACAGAACGGATGATCTCCGCAGGCTTCGTCTTCCCCGAAATGATCAGGGTGTTACTCATCCTGGGAATAGGTTTGTGTTGATAAGACTCTTTTCTCCCATTTCCAGTGGATGTAACTCCTTCCTTCAAAGCGGTGAGCCGATCGTAAAGATAGCCTTTCAAGATTCCCTCCTCAACTAAGAGTGTTCTTTGACAGGGTGTGCCTTCGTCATCGAATGCATAAGAGCCCCTCTTTTGAGGGAGAGTGGAATCATCTACTACAGTGATCAGGGGAGAGGCTACCCTATCTCCGATCTTCTTGGAATAGACGGAGAGCCCTTGTTGGGCCAAATCCGCCTCCAATCCGTGGCCAATGGCTTCATGGATCATTGTTCCTCCTGCCTCACTTGATAAAACGACAGGCATTCTTCCCATAGGAGCCTTTTTCGCTGAAAGCATGAGGAGAGATCTTTTGGTCGCCACTTCGGCCATTCCTTCTGGAGGATAGAGATCAAAAAGTTCAAAACCCATCGTCCCACCCACGGGCTCATATCCGGTCTGGATCATATCCCCTTTTGCAGAAACAACCTGGACAGAAAAGACTGTCCCTACTCTCTCTCCTTCTGCTAACATTCCCTCTGAATTTGCTATAGTAAGAATTTGACTTACATCCCGATAGAGGACTTTGGCCTGTCGAACATGGGGATCGAGTCTCCGGGCTACATCGTTTGCTCGTTTCACTACTGAAACCTTCTCCCCAATGGGAATATCTTTAGGGTCTCTTTCAATTGGGAAAGAAGATTTTCCAACGAGAGGGTTTGAATGGGAGACACGAGAGGGATGGGTGAAGTTGACCACCCTTTCCTCTCCATTTTCTTTTACCACACGGCTTATCTTCGAAGCTAAATCGATGAGTGCTTCTTCAGTAATCTCATTTGTAAAACTGTAAATCGTCTTTCCGCCGAAAAGGACTCGAAGGCCCACTCCCAAATCCAGGCCCGAAATCACCTTCTCTATTCGATCCTCTTCACAAACGATAACAATCGAACGGGTCTGCTCAAAGTAAAGATCTGCAAATTCCCCTCCGTTTTTCAAAGCCTCCTTTAAAATTTTTTCGTATGGAATTTGATCTATCAATTTGTTCACCTGACTCAAATTTAATAATGTCAAATACCAAAGTTCAAAAAGTGTAACTCAACCCTTCAGGGTTGAGTCAAATCAAGGCTAAAGCCTTGAGTTACAAACTTTGACATTCATTTGACATTTGGATTTTGACATTGGGATTTAGACAAGTTTTCAATTTGGATCTCCTTGCCAAGACCTTCCAACACCTCCACCACATCCTTTTCCCATCCCGGAGCCACCATCAATTCCACGACTGCTTCGTGAGGATCTTTGGTTCTTACGACGGCCATCCCTTCATACGATTCGATGATGAATTTGAAATAGGCGATATCCTTTCGATGAAGCCTGAAATATTTTGATTGGGTATCCATCTTTCCTAATTCGGATTGCGGAGTGCGGAATGCGGAATTACAAAACTTATTTCTGTAGTTTCTCTTGATACTTGATTCCGCATTCCGAATTCTGCATTCCGCATTTAGTTTATCCCCGTGTATTTTTAATCAAGGTTCCTTTGACATCCCCAAAAAGAATGACATCTTTGATCGTCCCTTCTATGGGGTAAAACTCTTTTGACAACCATCCCTCAATGAGACCCTCTTTCGAATGAGTAATCTCTGGATCCAAAAAAAGTTTAACGTAAAACTCTTTTCCATCCTTAAATTTCTCAGATTTCTTCCTCTTCTCCTCTTCCTCTTTCCCAGCCACCCTTACTTCGTAACTGGACGAACCCTTTCGTGGAAAGGTGGGCACCGTATATATTCTTCCCCTTTCGATCTCCCCATAAACACCATAACGAAAATTATACGAGGCCGTAAGGAAATCGTCATAGATCATTCCTGGAGGAATCTCCTCCTCAGTCCTCTCCATGGTCCCATCCTTTCTTCGCCTTAATTGAACCCACTTTCTCGTCTGATAATCGAATTGGTGGATTCTCTTCCTCAACTTGCTGCCGATCTTTACATCTTCTTCGAAGGATATGGACCTGAGACGTTTTCCTTCATCGATTTCTTCCATCGTAGATCGATAAGTATCTACCCGGTACCGAGTTACCCATCCCAAGACTCCTAAGGTTTCTGCCTGAAGTGTGGCCATATAATGACCTTTTTTCTCCATTTCTGTAAAACTCAACTTCCCCAAGGCTGCTCTTTTAAAAAACCAGAAACCAATTTCGTAGACGAGTTCCTCTCCTTTAAAGAATCCGGTGAGGGTACCCTCTCCTCTATTTCTCGAAGGAGCGGAAAGATCTGCTATTGTCTCCCGAACACGGAAAGGGAATAAAAAGAGGAAAGGGAGTCCCAAAAGCCATTTTAAAAAAAGTCTTCGGGTCACAAAATTCATCGTTTTCTTAACCATGGAATGATGGAATGTTGGAATACTGGAATAATGGATACTAAATCTTAACTTCTCTTAACCCACTATTCCAATTTTCCATTGTTCCAATATTCCGCGAAGCATCAGATATGCAGTTCAATCACATCACCCTCATTGACCTGGTGATCTCGCTTGACCATCTGTCCGCCAAATTTTCCAGAGCCCCAGATCTTTGCATATCGAAGTTTAGCAAAGAAGTCCTTATGGATAGAGAGGGCAACATCTCCCACCGTACTCCCCTTTTTAAGAACAACGGGTTCTGTAAGATCGGATTCCCCTCCAGGAGCCTTCGTATAGACCCGAATGATGTTGAGGAGTTGATAGATCTCCCTTTTCAATTCCTCACAATTCATGCCTTCTTTGGCAGAGATGGGCAAGATGGGAAAGATATCTTTGAAACGAATCTCAAATATCCGGTATCCTTCCATTGCATTGCTGACATCGCATTTATTTCCAAGGAAGAGGGTCTTTTGAGAACCCCATCCCCCCTCAAGTGAGGGAAGTGTCCCCTTCCCCACGACCTCTATTTTCATCTGTTTCAACTCCTCCTGAAGGATCTCCATCTGGAAGACAGGGTCTTTAGTAAGGTCAATGATCAGAAGGAGAGCATCCGCATTCCGAATAAGGTTCGATAGCCCGGGTTCGATATGATCCAGTTGAATAGGAGGAGTATCCACCAATTGAATCTGAATATTTTCAAACTTCATCATTCCAGGAATGGGCTTTTGGGTAGTAAAAGGGTATTCGGCCACCTCAGAAAAGGCATGGGTCACTTGAGAGAATAGGCTCGATTTGCCAGAATTGGGAAGGCCAAGAAGAACCACTTGTGCAGCCCCCTCTCTTTTAATGGTATAAGCTTGTTCTGTTCTCCCGATCGTAGGCCTTCTTTGGAGTTCCTCCTTCAATTTGGCCATCCGGCTCTTGAGCTGTGCCCGAATTTTCTCAGTCCCTTTATGTTTGGGGATGATGGCCATCATGATTTCGAGGGCCTTGATCTTCTCGGGGATGGTCTTGGCCTGTTTGAAATTGGCCTCTGCCTCTAAATATTGGGGGGTTAGATTGGCTGGCATAACCTTAACACTCGACCTGTTCGGAATTTATAGAACCTATTGATGGCACGACCTTCATCCTACGGAATGTTGGAATATTGGAAAAATGGAATAATGGTTTTCTTAAAAACAAAGTCTCTTTTTCATCATTCCATCATTCCACTATTCCATTATTCCAGCAATGTACTATAGCTTATAAATCTTTTC
>Ga0209182_10000524_pt1 | contig 10458 bp, 10 predicted proteins | sample LakBais05cmmetaG_FD_185474 | JGI IMG/M metagenome (GOLD analysis project Ga0209182, IMG submission 185474) | Lake sediment microbial communities from Lake Baikal, Russia to study Microbial Dark Matter (Phase II) - Lake Baikal sediment 0-5 cm... | ecosystem: Environmental > Aquatic > Freshwater...
ATTTCGGACATGCTATCAGAAGCCACAGCTTTTACCGACCTGGCATCTGTCTTGTTAAGATAGTGAAAATAATAGAGCCTGATGGAATCATTAGCCTGTCTGTATTGCCAATCCAGAACATGATTTTCCGATTTCAGGGAATCCAAAAAGCCTAAAACCGCAGCCTCCTGATATTCCAAAGCTGAAAATTCATTTCTTCTTGCATAATCGAGAAACCGGCTGACCCAATGGGCGTAGAAAGGCACATTCTTAGCCGGGGCCAGATTCTTTTCCAGAAGGTACTTTTGGAACGCCGGCAGCTTATCATCGAGCGTTGTTTCCATTTTTCCCATATTTTACCCACTTGGTTTTTGGTCTTTATTACCACAAAATACCCAATAGTGGAAACTCATTTATGCTTGATTTCATGATCCAATATTTTCTTTTTATTTTTTTTGGAAATGAAGTAGGATTGTACGAAAGTCTGGGAAAAACCGGTTGGATATATTAATTGTTATGTAAGAAAGATGATGATCATGATGGAGGAAATTCAATGAAACCCGATGAGAAGGAAATAGACGGCTTTGCTAAAGCTCTGCGTTCAAGACATGCATTAAGATTCGATGAGCTCGTAAAACAGGCAGAAAAATTGGCCATCTATATAAAAGCGCTTGATGACTTCAAATTCGTGCAAACAGACCCGCTACTGGATATTCCTCATGTGGGACGCGTTATCGTTGACGCTGTTCTCCAAGTCGCTCACGACTATGAGAAACAAGTGCGTAGCAGAGTCGAAAAGATAATAACCCATCCTGAAGCCTCTACGATATCCGGGTTCCTGCACCTCATGAGAGAACAGGGAATTAGTAAATTACTCGATTGGAACAGCGATCTCACGGAGAAGGACATGCTTTCTGTTGGTACATTTTTTGCGAACCGCGGAATTGAAACATATTCCGAGTTGAAGGAATGCCTAAAGTCAGAAGAGAATAGAGAGAGTCTTATGTCCGAGCGGTCAGGCCTGGGTGGCAATGGTACGTTCAGGGTGGCCGATAAAACGGCTGATTACTTTCGTCTACTCGTATGTCACTGGGATGCTGTGGCGGTGGATTCCAATATTAAGGCGATTTTAAAAAATGCCGCTATAACATCAAACTATAGCTACACGGAAATGAGAGCGGTTTTTCAGTTGGCCGCTCTTGACATGAGCGTAAGGCCGATCGATTTAGATGCAAGTGTATATTATGATTCTGTAGCGCACCCAGAACGATACAAGCAGGCTAGAGAACCAAAGCGCCCTCGCGTCGGTCAAAGCAGTTACAAGAGAACCAAGGAAGGAGGGTCCGTAGTGACTGGGCCTATGCCGAAAAAAGGGGACATCTTCGAGGGCAAGGTAAACGACCTGAGACTGAAGAAGGATGATACCGATGGGTGGAAGCGGAGAGACATTTGGTTTTTCAAACATGAGACCAACAGGCGAGAGAAATTCGGATATCCCACACGAAATGATCAAATTACACTGATCGACACAGACGGATACCGGTATGAAATGAATTTCAGCAAGCCAGATTTGGAAGACAAAGTATGCCTTGGGACACCCAGCAGATTGAAGCCATGGTATAGACAAAAAGGTTTTGATGACCAGGTTATCAGCCCAAATGATAGAGTATATTTTGAGTACACAGGCCACGGGACTGAATTTATTATACTTACCGAACTGGAATACAGATCAAGGCACAACAGATGAGGCTCATAAGAAGAATCTTGTGAAGAAGAAGGAAGGACTGCATACATAACGAGGCAATCCAGCCGACCTCGTAGACTCGGCGGCTGATTTTCGCGTTAGCAAGCGCAAAAAAGCAGATTGACATCTGGAAAAAAGGAGGTATGGTGACGGCATGAGTATCACTGCAGAAAAAATTGTAACTGATGCAATGGGGCTTCCCCCCGTGCTACGGGCTTTCGTGGCAGAAAAGCTGATAGAGAGCCTTGATGAGTCGGCTGGCCTCCCCTTGTCGGCAAAATGGAAAGAAGAAATCCGCCGACGTTGTGCCGAGCTTGACAGTTCCGCAGGGCATTTACGCGATGCCGACGCGGTCTTCAAGAATGCCTACGCATCGCTGACATGAAGACTGTTGTATTTCAAGCGGATGCTGAAGCCGAGATGATCGAAGCGGCCGCCTATTACGAGGTGCAGCAGTGTGATCTTGGCAGACGGTTTCTGGCTTCGGTTCAGGATTCCATCAACCGCATCGTCATTAATCCCCAGCTTTATCCCATTGTCGAACTTGATGTCCGTCGATGTCTTACACGAACATTTCCTTTTGGCGTTTTGTTTCGAGACCGTCCCGACAAGATCGAAGTGATTGCGGTCATGCATCTACATCGTGATCCCAATTACTGGCAGGAAAGATAAGTTGCGAACAAGGCCGCTTCACCTGACCCTTCACCGCAGGACGGTTTCGGGCAGGTGATCTTTTCGTTAGAAGTTTTCAACCAGTAATTGCTAAATTTTATCGTGCCACGGCCACCAACAGTTGTGTGAACGATATGAAGAACATTGCGCGCGCATTCATCCACGGTCTCGACAGCAGCAGCCGGGGAACGAAGGGAAGTTACTTCCGGGCGAGATATCCGGGGATGTTCATCGAGGACTACTCCGGCCCTCTCGAGGAGCGGATGGCTCAGCTTGAGAAGGGCCTCTCCGGAACGGGAAATCTGATCCTCGTCGGGTCGAGCTACGGGGGCCTCATGGCGGCTCTCTTTGCGTGCGGAAACGAAACCCGCGTCCGGCGGCTTATTCTGCTCGCCCCGGCCCTCGGCCACGCCGATTTCACCACCTGTTCCCGGCAACCGCTGCAGATCCCCGTCACCCTCTACCACGGACGGTTCGACGTCGTCGTGCCGCCCGAGCCGACCCGCCGGATCGCCGCGCATCTCTTCGGAAACCTGGACCATCACCTCGTGGAGGACGACCACGATCTCCACCGGATCTTCCCGACGCTGGACTGGGACGCGCTGTTAGAGATCCCAAGGGTATGATGCCGGTCAGGGCCGGGGGCATCCCTGTTTAGTCGCCCGCCGCTCGGCGCCTCTCCGATCCGGCTTTCTTAAGGCTTCTGGCGATTGCCGGCATCCCCCTCCTCGCCCAGGGTCTTCCCGAGACCGCCGGCACTCTCTTTTCTCTTCTTCTCTATCGCATCTTTCCCCTTGTCGATTCCCTGATCCAGCACGGTCTTCCCCCTGTCGACCCATTCCTTGCCCTTCTCGTAGGCATCTCTCCCTTTTTCAACCAGTCCTTTGCTTTTGTCGTAAGCATCCTTTCCCTGATCGACGGCCTTACCCGCCCCGACCCTGACCTTCTCCACGGCATCCTTGAGGTTGGCGGGTCTCGACTCCGGATACCGGAAGTAGAAATAGCCGCCGATCACCACGGCGACAAGGATCAGAATCAGCGCCAGTTTGATCAGGCTCTTGAACAGGAAATAGACGAGCAGCAAGGCGGAAAAGCATACCGCCATCGCAACCAGCGGATGTTCGGTCACGGAACGAACGATCTCTTCCATGGGACACCTCCTCCGAATCGGAGCCATTCTACTGGAAAGGAGAGGGAAAGGCCAGAAATCGTTTGACCTTGACAAACGAAGCGCCGAGCGATTAGATGCCGGGAAAGAAAAGCAAGCGGAAAGATGAAATTGACTGCGAAAATGGATCGAAAAAGGGAAGCGGAAATGGTCACGGTCGCCGTGGCGACGCTCGGCTGCAAGGTCAACCAGTGCGAATCGGCGGGGATCGCGGAGGCGCTCGTCGCCCGCGGGATCACCCTCGTCCCGTTCGAGGAGGCGGCGGACGGCTATATCATCAACACCTGCACGGTCACCGGCCGAACGGACTACCAGTCCCGCCAGCTCATCCGTCGGGCGATCCGGAAAAACCCGGCGGCGGCCGTCCTGGTCACCGGCTGCTACGCGCAGAGGGCCCCGGAGGAGATCGCCCAAATCCGAGGCGTCCGGTTCATCACCGGCAACACCGAAAAGGAAAGGATTCCCGATATTCTCTGTGAAATTACGGCCGGCGCGCCGCGGGTCCTGGTCGGCAACATTCGGGATGCAAAGGGGATCTCCTGCCTCGGGGCGACCCTCTTCCCGGAGCACACCCGCGCCTTCCTGAAGATCCAGGACGGCTGCGACGCCTGTTGCAGCTACTGCATCGTCCCCCATGCGCGGGGCGCAAGCCGGAGCCTCCCCGCTGACGAGGTCGCGGAAAGGATCTCTTTGATCTCCCGGGCCGGTTACCGGGAGATCGTCCTTGCGGGGATCCACCTCGGCGCCTGGGGCCGCGATCTCCAACCGCGGGCGGATCTCGTGACCCTCATCCGGCGGATCGCGGAAGGGTGCGCCGTGGAACGCCTCCGGCTGAGTTCGATCGAACCGCGCGAACTGAACGCGGAACTGATCGCCCTCATCGGGGCGTCCGGAACCGTCTGCCGCCACCTCCACATCCCCCTTCAGAGCGGCGACGACGGGATTCTCGCCGCAATGCGCCGGGATTACGATGCGGCCTTCTTCCGCAACCTCGTCCGGAAGCTCCACGCGACCGTCCCCGGCATCGCCGTCGGGATCGACGTAATGGCGGGCTTCCCCGGCGAGACGGAGGAGGCTTTTGCGAACACGCTGCATCTGGTGGAAGAGATGCCCCTCGCCTACCTCCACGTCTTCCCCTACTCCCGGCGGCCGGGCACGCCCGCCGCAATGATGGCCGGGCAGATCCCCGAGCCGGAGAAAAAAAGGCGGGCGGAGCGACTGAGAGCGGTCGGGGCGGAGAAGCGGAAGGCGTTTGCCGAAAAGTTCATCGGTACGCCGCTCTCGGTTCTCGTCGAAGGGAGAACCGATAAAAAAACCGGATTCCCTGTCGGATTCTCCGACAACTACATCCCCGTCGCCGTTCGCGGCGATGGGGCAATCGCCAACCGGATCGTCCGGGTCATGCCAGAAGCCTTCCGGGAAGGCCGCCTGATCGCGGAGGTCATCCATGAATGACGGCTACGTAAAAGGGCCGGATGCTGCGTTGCGCTTCATCCTTCGTCATTGCGGCGTATTCCGGGGACACGTTCCGATCCCTTTGGGCTTCCGGAACATGTCCCCGACGCCTCGCTCCTCAAAGTTCGCGCGCCCTGCCTGCGGCCTTTTTACGAAGCCGTCCCATTTTCAAGACTTTTTACGAGGTCGTCATGAATGAGGAACGGGTTCAGGCCCTGACGGGGTTGGAGGACCGGCTCGGCTGGTATTTCGCGGATATCGCTCTTTTGGACAACGCGCTGACGCACCGGTCGTTCGTCAACGAAAATGCGGGCCCCGCCTGCCGGGACAACGAACGGCTGGAGTTTCTGGGCGACGCTGTCCTGGAGCTGACCGTCAGCGACATGCTGATTAGAAAATTCCCCGACCATTCCGAAGGGCAACTCTCGAAACTGCGGGCCTCCGTCGTCAACGAACAGCCGCTGGCGGAACTGGCCCGGAGATTCGGAATCGGTGAACACCTTCTGCTCGGCAAAGGGGAAGAGGGTTCCGGCGGCCGGATGAAATCCTCGCTTCTGGCAAACGCCTTCGAGTCGGTCATCGCCGCGATGTACCAGGACGGCGGCTTCGACCGGACCGCCGCCTTTATCCGCCAACTCTTCGAACCGCTGATCGAGAAAGGGGATCTCTCCACGATCTACAGGGACTACAAGACCGCCGTTCAGGAGATGTGCCAGGTTCTGTTCCGGGAAATGCCGCGCTACATCGTGATCTCCGAAACCGGCCCCGACCACGACAAGCGCTTCGAGACGAGTCTTGTGATCGGCGAGCGGGTGATTGCGACGGGAACAGGCCGGAGCAAGAAGGACGCGGAGCAGCAGGCGGCCCGAATCGCCATCGAGAAGCTCCAATGATCATCCCTTTCTTCCTGATGAACCGGGGCTGTCCCCACCGCTGTCTCTTCTGCAACGAGCGACTGACCGCGGGGGATTGCCCGGAGAGGGTCACGGAAGCAGCGTTCGCCGAAACCGTCTGCGCCCACCTGGCCAGCGCACCGCGGAGGGGCGGCCCACGCCGCCCAGTGCAGATCGCGTTTTACGGCGGGACTTTCACCGGGATGGAACGGGAGGAACAGCGCCGTCTGCTCGACATGGCCGCACCCTTTCTCCGGGAGGGTGCGGTGGACGGCATCCGGATCTCAACGCGTCCCGACGGGATCGACGAAGAGGCTCTCGATCTTTTCCAGACCGCCGGCGTCACAACCGTAGAGGTGGGGGCGCAGTCACTGCATGACGGCGTGCTGATGGAATCCCGTCGGGGTCACACGGAAAACGACACCGTCCGGGCGCTCACCCTGCTCCGAGAAAAGGGTTTCGAAACGGGAATCCATCTGATGGCCGGTCTGCCCGGGGACAGCCCCGACCGTTTCGCTGAAACCATCCGGAAGACCATAGCGCTCCATCCGGATATGGTCCGGATCCATCCCACGCTTGTCCTTAGGGACACCGCCCTCGCCCAGGCCTTTCATCAAGGGGCGTACAGGCCCCTGACCCTCCCGGAGGCGACGGAGCTCTGTAAAAATGCTCTCAAGGCGCTGACCGCGGCAGGGATTCCCGTCATCCGTCTCGGCCTCCAGACCACACGGGAGATGGAAGAACCGGGGGCCGTCGTCGCGGGGCCTTTCCACCCGGCCTTCCGGTCTCTCGTGGAAACCGCCCTTTTACGGGAGTTGGCCGCCGCCCTTCTCTCGTCCGTCGAACGGGGGAGCGGCGCCGTCTCTTCCGGAATAGCCGACGCCGACAGGTTGACAGCCCACTTCACCATCGCTCCGGACGATCTCTCTAACTTCTGCGGCGCCGGTCGGGGAAACATCGCGTTCCTGAAAGAACGCTTCGGCATCGAAGAGATCCGCGTCACGGCCGATCCCGCCCTTTCCCGGGGAAACGTGATCCTGACGTACGGAAACAGACGACTGCAGGCGGACGGCTCCGGCCGCATCACGGGACTTCGAGACCCTTGAATTTCTCCCGAAATTTGGTAATTCGTCATTTCTGCCACGTATCAAGTACGGGGGAAACTATAGGAGGGACTTGGGGACAGATTTCAAATCTGTCCCCAAGTCCCTCCTCCTCCGACTTCCCGCTTTCGCAAGCGGTCATACCGGCGAATCCCGGATCGGAGTCCGGGACAGGCGCCGGTATCTAAAATTACTTAACAACACTTATAGGGACACGATGCGGCATCGTGTCCCTATAAAGCCCGGAATGACAAACGAAGCAAATGACGACTTTTTACGGGTTCGTCGTAGCGAAGATTTGCGTGCGGATGGCCGACGTGGTATCGTGACCCCCGGAATTGTGAATGGGGAATTATGGGGACACCTTGCAGCAAGGTGTCCCCACAATTCCCCACCCAACTGCAACGGAGGCGGACGTGTTCAAATCGGGTTTCATCGGCATCATCGGCAGGTCCAATGTGGGAAAATCGACGCTTCTGAACGCCATTGTCGGCGAGCGGATCGCCATCACGACGCACAAACCCCAGACAACGCGGAACCGAATCATGGGGATCCGGAACCTCCCGGAGCCGCAGCCGGGGCAAATGATTTTCCTCGACACGCCGGGGATTCACCACGGAACGACGCCGCTGAATCGGGCGATGGTCGACGCCGCGACGGGAACCTTCGGAACCGTTGATCTCATTTTGCTCCTCGCCGAGGCGGCCCCTCTCCCCCACAAGGACGACCGGTTCATTCTGGAATCCCTCCGGGAAAAACCGATCCCCGTTTTTCTTGTGATCAACAAGATCGATCTCGTGGAAAAACCGCTGCTGCTGCCGCTGATCGAGGCATACGGCAAACTTTTTCCATTCCGGGAGATCCTGCCGATTTCCGCGCTGAAAGGCCGGGGCGTGGACCTCCTGACCGCGGAGATCTGGAAGATCCTCCCCGAGGGGCCGCGCTACTTCCCCGAGGAGATGATGACAGACCGCTCCGAGCGTTTCATCGCCGCCGAGATCATCCGGGAGAAGATCACCCTGCGCACCCACAAGGAGATCCCCTACGTGACCGCCGTCGTCGTGGACGCCTTCAAGGAGGACGAGGCGAAGAACATGATTCGGATCGCTGCAACCATCCACGTGGAAAAGGAGTCGCAGAAAGGGATCATCATCGGCAAGAAGGGGGCGATGCTCAAGGAGATCGGCACAAGGGCGCGCCTGGAGATGGAGAAGTTCTTCGCCGCCAAGGTCTTCCTCGAGCTCTTCGTCCGCGTCGCGAAAGACTGGACCCGCGACCCCCGCATGCTCAAGGAGTTCGGGTACCGGGAGAAGGGGTAATACCCTTCCAGAGGTAGATTCCGGCGGCCCTTATGGATCGACCTTCGTCAACTGCGCCCCGATCCGGGAGGCGATGATCACCAGCGTCGTGGAGATGAAGATCATGATGATCCCCAGCGCGGAGAGCCTTCCCCAGAGGCCGTCCTCCGCAAAACGGAGGATCTGGACGGCCAGGACCTCCGTCCCCGGCCGGGAGAGGACGACCGAGAGGCTCAGCTCCCGGACGAACATCGTGGCCATCAGGATCCAGCCGGAGACGATCCCCGGGATCAGCAGCGGGATGACGATCCGCCGCATCGTGTAGAACGGCCCGCCGCCGCAGACCCGGGATGATTCCTCCAGGTTGCTGTGGATCTGGACGAAGGCGCTGGTCAGCGGTCGGATTCCATAGGGCAGGTATGTCGCGATGTAGCCGATCAGCAGCGCCCAGATCGTCGCGTAGAGGGGCGTCTGGACGAAGAACCACATGAAGCCGATTCCGACGACGATCCCCGGGAACGAGAATGAGAGAAAACTCAAGGATTCGAGAAAGCCGGAGGCTTTCGTTCGGACCTTGACGATCACGTAGGCGACGAAGAAGGAGAGGATCATCCCCAGCGTCGCCCCGCCGACGCCGAGGTAGAGGCTGTTCTTGAGTGACAGCAGCGAGACGGGGTCCTTGAGGACCGCGATCCAGTGTTTCCAGCCCATCATCGCAAAGGCCTTCGCGCTCGGAACCATGGAGTAGGGAACGACGGAGGTGTAGAAGAGGACCAGAACCGGCAGAACGATCAGCACAAACGACAGCAGCGCGACGATCCCGAAAAGGGGATACCGGGCCCCCTTCAAGTCGATCACGCTCGGCCGGTAGCCCCGGCTGGAGACGGTGACGTATTTCTCCCCTTCCCGGGTCAGGTGGCGGTAAAGGAAGATCAGCGTGATCGAGGCGGCCAGCGCACTCATGCCCACCGCCGCCGCCATCCCGTAGTCCGTCACATACCCGGTCGCGACGACACGGTAGATGTGGGTCGCAAGCACATAGATCCGACCCGGCATGCCGATCACCGACGGGACGGCAAAGGAGGCCAGGCTCCGGACGATGACGAGCGTCGCCGCGGCCAGGATCGCCGGACGGAGAACCGGTAGGGTGACACGAACCAACGTCCGCAGGTTCGACGCCCCGCACACCTTCGAGGACTCCTCCAGCGAAACGTCGAACGCCGACATGGCCGGGGCGATGACCAGGTAGGCGATAGGCAGGTCCAGGAGCCCCTCGACGAGGATCATCCCCTGGAGCGTGTAAATGTTGAGTGCCGCCCCCTCCCAGCCGAATAGCTGCCGGAGGAAAAGGTTGATCATGCCGTTCGACGGGTTCATCAGCAGCACCCAACTGACGGCGAACAGGATGTGCGGCACCATCATCGGAATCAGCGAAATGATCCGGAACAGGAACTTGAACGGGATGTTCGTTCGGGTGTTCAGATAGGCCAGAAACAGGGCCAGGACCGTGGAGACGACCGCGGAACCGATCGTGAAGACGGCCGTGTTGACGAGGATCTCGGCAAACGCGGGATCGGTGTAGGCCTTGATGTACTTCGAGAGCGTGAACGTTCCGAAGGCGTTCAACCCCTCGCTGAAGCTCCCCAGGATGAGCATGACGACGGGGCAGACCGTGAGGAATCCGACGATCGCGATCAGGCCCGGCGTCAGGCCCATTCTGGTCTTTTGCATCGCACGTACCCTTTTTTTCAGCGTGTTGAAAAAGTCTCTTTTACAGGCTGTTCAAAAATGTCCGGATGCAAGGCTCCCGAAATCCTGAGCCGTGAGGCGTACTTTTTAGTACGTTGAACGGCCCAGGATGAGGGAAACGAAGCAGATGGGCGTTTTTCAACAGCCTGTTAATTCAACAGGATCGAGCAGTGACGCGGGTCGAAGTGGAGGGCGATCTCTTCGCCCTCCCGGACTGCGGTTGTCGGCTCGATCCGGAAGATCAGCAGGGTCTCCCCGACCCGGATCTCCCCCTCGTAGGCGTCGCCGACGAAGATCAGGGATTCGACCCTTCCGCGGAAGATGTTGCGCCCAGCCTGATGATCCCCCTTCAAAACCCGGATGAATTCCGGGCGGATGCACACGGTGACCGCCGCAC
>Ga0209182_10000525_pt1 | contig 10438 bp, 10 predicted proteins | sample LakBais05cmmetaG_FD_185474 | JGI IMG/M metagenome (GOLD analysis project Ga0209182, IMG submission 185474) | Lake sediment microbial communities from Lake Baikal, Russia to study Microbial Dark Matter (Phase II) - Lake Baikal sediment 0-5 cm... | ecosystem: Environmental > Aquatic > Freshwater...
GACGGTGACATGCTGTGGACTGGAAAACACGCGGGACAGCGAGAACACCCCGAGGAGGTCCTGAGCGGTCAGGACCGTATTGCCTACTTAATTAATGCGCGGCGCCGATTGGCCTCGACGAAGACCATCAGCCCGAGATGAGCGTGTCGCTCATGCTTCTTGACCAGATAGGGCGGAAGGCACAGGGGGACGTCATAGCGGAGTGGGCTCCGTGCCCCGGTGCTGGTCAGGCTGACACTGACCATGTCCGGCTTGCCCATCATCACCAGCTGACGTTTGACGAGAACTGAGACGCCGGTCACATCGATCGAACGCATCATGACAATGGGCAGCACGACACTGTACAGGATCACAACACATGCGGTGAAGAACGGTGCGTGGCTGCCCAGGATGAGCCACAGCACGGCCAGTCCGGCCCCGAGAGTCAGGCCGCGCGAGGCGGTGCGGAGGTACCGCTTCATTGCTTGCTGTAGTCGGCCAGCTTGGGGATGGGGACGTTCTTCAGCGTATTGGTCACGACCTCGTTGGTCGTAACGCCCCGGAGACGGGCTTCAGCCTGCAGGATGAGCCGGTGTCCTGAGATGAATGGGAAAACCAGCTTGATGTCATCCGGGATGACGAAGTCGCGATTCTGGAGATACGCGTATGCCTTGCTGAGACGCATGAGGTCGATGCTGCCACGGGGAGACAGTCCAAGGTAGACCGTATCGTCGTGCCGTGTGGCGTCGACCAGGGAGACGATGTAGGTGATGAGTTCCGGCGCGATGAAGACACCCTCAACCTCTTTCTGCATAGTCGTCAGGTCGTCGCGGGAAATGATACGGACGTCGTCGCTGATGACCTTGACCCGGGCATAGAAGCCCGTTACGATCTCCTCTTCCTTGTCCTTGCTCGGATATCCAATCGTCAGCCGGGTCATGAAGCGGTCCAGCTGGGCCTCGGGTAACGGGAAGGTACCCTCGTACTCGATGGGGTTCATGGTCGCCATGACCACAAATGGGCGGTCCAGCTTGACGATGGTCCCGTCGATAGTGACCTGGTATTCGGCCATGGCCTCGAGCAGCGCGGACTGCGTCTTGGGGGTGCCGCGGTTGATTTCATCTGCCAGCAGGAGGTTGGTGAAGATCGGCCCCCGTTTCAGCCGGAATTCCTGCGTTTTCTGGTCATAGACTGAAACGCCGGAGATATCCGACGGCAAGAGGTCCGGGGTAAACTGGATACGCTTGAACTGCAGCCCCAGCGAGCGGGAGATGAGGTTGGCGAGTGTTGTCTTGCCCACACCAGGGACATCCTCGAGGAAGATGTGCCCGCCGGCGAGCAGCGTCGCAAAGGCCACGTCGACGACTGTGTTCTTGCCAACGAAGTACTGTTCGACGTAGGATATGGCTTTGTTCAGGTTTTCGTTCATGGTCAGCTCCTTCGGTAGTCTGCTGTCTTCTCCATTGTAGGCGGTTCAACTCGAAATCAACGACCCCGCGCCGGTCGTCGCGAAGCCCGGGCTTCGTTGCGTATGCTGCGGACACATGCTTGCAGGTCTTGCAGTGCGGCCTTGGCCACAAGCACGTCTTCCCTGGTGACACTGGGACGGCTGTACCGCGCTTTGCCAAAGAGCGTCGCCAGCTGACTCATTGCACCCGCGCAGGCAGGGGCTTCGACTGACACACGCTGTGCGAACTCGCCGGCGGTTTCTCCCCGTCGCAGGCGCGGCCCGATTGTCCCGACCGCCTCGACGCCCATCGCAAACAGCGCCGTGATGCTGGTCACGGGGTCTTCCATCAAGGCGCCCTCGTCCAGCGAAACTAGCCGACGTACGGTCCGGATGACCTTCTTGCGCTCCGAGCGGTCGAGCATCGACAGCAGGACCTCGTGACGGAACTCAAAGACCATATCCCGGAGGCTGGTGACAATCGACACCAGAAGGAGACTGGCCCCCATCCAGTACACGGTAGCGACGATGGTCTCGAGTGTAGCCTTGATCTCGTCGTTCTTGGGAGGCAGGACGTTGCGCTCCCGGAGCGCCTCGATGATGTCATCGAAATCCTCCCCTGGGACACGGCCTGCCTGGGCTATACCGTTCGAAATCTGCCCGGTCTTGGCTCCCGTGTAGACGATCGCAAAGATCAGAGCAGTCACGACGACCGCGACAGGGAAGATCAATGCACGCATGGTCTTGCCCCAGGTGTTGTGGAGGACCGAGACGGAGATGATGGCTGCAGCGATCAGCACCGCTATCATGATCGCCAGTGGGAGATACATGAAACCGAACAGCTCCCAGAAGTGCTCCTCCATGACGCGCCGCAGCGTGAGAGCAGGCAGGTTGACAGGCAGTCCGCCCGTTCCCACGGGCTTCGGTGTGGACGCAGGTGTCCCTGGAAGCAGCCATACGGCAGCTCTGGGAAGGGTAGGAGCCTGCACGATGGGGGAGGCGACTGCAGCCACAAAGACGACCAGGAGGATGATGAATCCAGGCAGAAGCCGTCTGGCTGCTCGTGGGTCGGAAGCGGTGACCGCCGAGAGCATCGATGAGGCCAGCATGACGGCCAGCACGATGGTGGCTATAAGGGGGTCCGTATTGCCAAGGACGGCGTAACAGCAGGCGATGATGCTGATGCGCAGGAAATGGGAGGGTGACTCGGCGGCCAGCGTCAGGTTGCCGACAAACCAGAAGTAGAGCTCGAACAGCACGGTGAGCAGGAGAATGGCGAGAAGTTCCTGTAGGGTATGCCGGTCGGCGGTCAGCGCCAGATAGACGATGATGAGACACGTCTCGAGACCATGATAGAGTCGGAAGAGTTTCTGGTTGCGGTGTGGCAGCGCGATGTTCAGCAGAACGAGTGCTGCGACACCAAACCACCAGGGGACCGCAAGACGGGCAATCCAGAATGCGAGAAAACAGGCAGTATTGGCGATAATCAGCCGAGCGATGCGTGTCGTGTCTATGATGGCCTCCTCAGCCAGTGGCGAGCGTGGTGATCGGGTCGTTCAGTCCGACAATCGTCAGTTCGATGCCGTTCGCCCTGAGCACGCGCTGCAGAGACCTCAGGCGGAGCAGTCTCGACGTATCTTTCAGGTAGTATGGTGCCTGATGCTCGCCCGGCCGGAGGAACGTGCCTTCCGGGAACAGGATGATGGTGATGCGCGCGAAGTGCTCGCGCTGCTTGAGCAGGTGCACGACCTCCGTCTCGTCCATCTCGTGCGCGAGGAGAACCAGTTGTGACTGCGCGGGGATCACGCGTGCGTTCTGGTTCAGCCAGTCCAGCACGATGCCGGCGTCTTCGGTCTGCACGGCCTGGGCTCTGGCTACCGCCGTGAGGCAGGAGAGAAGATGCATGCGGTCACGGCCGGTGCCTGTCCAGTCCGTGTGTGACCCGATCGCTACGAGACCGAAGGGCAGTTTGCGGTCATGAACATAGTGCAGGATGCTTGCTGCCGTGGTCGACAGAGTGTCGTCCAGCGCTTCCAGCGTGAAGCCCGTATCCCGGTGCACGGTATAGTTCACCAGCAGGATGACGGTTTGAGACGCCGAGGGAGTGAAGTCCTTGACGACGAGCATTCCCGTGTGGGCGCTCATCTTCCAGTGGATGCGGTTTATCGGCTCCCCGTCATAGGGGTGAGTCCCCGTGAGCTGGCTGGTATCGACATTGGGAGCGTAGCGGACACGCTGTCCGTCGAGAGGCGAAGTGAGCGCGATGTGCATCGCTGCGAGCGAGATTGGACGCGGGACGACCGTCAGGGTCAGCTGGGAGGGAACCGTGTGCTGGATGCGGAAGATGCGCAGTGGATCCTGCAGTGAGACGCGGGCGGAGCCCACAGTGTACTGTCCTTTGCGTGTGGTGTCGAAGAACACGGTCGTGCCGTCGTCGCCATGTTTGCTGTGGCGTCCGATCACGTAGGGTGGGAGCAGCGGTTCGACAGATAGTAGCAGAGGACCTGCGACCCAGTACCCGGAGGCAGTACAGGTCAGCATGTTTGGCTGGCGTACCGTTGCAACACTGTGGCGAAGGACGCTCGTGACCGTGAGCCGTTGGTGCTCAACGGTGAGCATGCCGCACAGAAGGACCGTATATGACAGCGCGGCGAGCCCGACGACGAGGAAGGAAGCGCTGCGGAGGAGAAGGGCGACGACAAGCATGAGCAACGACACCAGCAGACCGGCCCCCGCGGTCCTGAAGAACACACGGAAACCAGTGGAGCGAGCCACCGTGCCAGGGCGCCCCTCTGGCGGTACCTTTATCTGACGAATCCCTGCTGTCACCATCTCGCCTCACTCACTACATCGGGCAGGATCGCCGGTAGGTTACAGGCCGGTCGGGCTACGAGGAGACGGGCAATGCCCCCACGGTTCTGATCCGTGGGTGCTGGGCCTCGACTTTCAACATCTCCAGTAGTTGCTGGTAGGTGGCTTTGGCCAACGTCACCTGATCGGGAGTCACGTCGACCTTCGAGTAGCGGGCAATGTAGAACAGTCGTCCCAGAACGTCGACCTGCTCGGCCAGATCAGGATACCACCGGGCAACGCGAGCCGTCAGTTCTGTTGGCGTTTCTCCGCGTACCATCGCAAGGTCGAGTGGATACAAGGCGTTGGCGGCCAAATAGAAAATCGCGATGACCGTCCCGCGTGGGTCGCGCAGCAGCTCTTCGTCATCCAGGCTGCGAATTCTCTTGATGGTTCGTTCGATGATGATGCGGTCACGCCTGCGCCCAATGCCCTCGAGGCGGTCCCACTGCGTTGCGAAAGCCTGCCGGACACAGGTGACGCCACAATAGAGCACTGTCAGGATCGACAGGTTGCGCAGGACGAGCCGCAACGCCATGACGGCAGGAGAGGGGAAGAAGTTGACCTTCAACCTGAGCGCGAGGAACATCTGCCAGGTACGCGGCACCAGAAGTTGTCCATTGACGATCCAGGGAGAAGAAGGGCCGAACATCAGCGTGTTCAGAGCCTTGCTGTGCACGCTTATGAGAGCTACGAAGATGCAGCCCATACCGAGTACCAGGAGGAGGGCGGGCACAAGCCGCCGCAGAGACTTGCCCGATCCCTGCTGGAGAACAGCTCCCAGGAATATCCACGCAAGCAGGATCATGAGCGGAGCCGTCAACAGGAAACCGACGAGAACCTGGAGCTCTTCGGCGAGTGCAGTCCGCATCAGCCAGGAGCCGAGGAGACTCGTCGCAGCGGCCGGCCAGGGTTTCCACCAGTTCGTGGTATGGCGTCTTGTGATGAAGTCCACGGCGGTAGGACGGCCAAACAGGAAGTCCTGCAGACTCTGGGCAGTCGATGCGCTGAACGGGCCCGTCTCGACCGGCAATGACGTCGCCAGGAGGGTGACTGCGATCAGGACGATGGCAACTGGTACCAGCCGCTGCAGAAACCTCGGCCGATCCTCGTCTGTTCCCGCGAGCAGCAGTGCCAGCACGACGAGGAGTGACAGCACGGCGATCGAGACGGCGGCGCCTGCGACGTCCAGCGTGATCAGCAGCGCTAGCCACACGATGTTGCCAAGGTAGACCGGTTCGCCGGGAGTCTTCAGCCTGGTGAGAACGATGCCGGCGTAGAAGAGCATTGGCACGAGGAGAAAGAAGAACTCCCGGTAGCGTGCTGCGTAGTCGATGGCCAGACGCTGGCTGTTTGTGGCCAGGATGCCCACCAGAGCGACGGCAATGATGGCTTCCCACGTCAGCCTGCGGCGCCCCAGCCATGGTCCTGCCACCAGAACAACGAGTGCGGGCACCACGATCCACAGTGGGATAGTAGCGCGAGCTGTCCAGAAAACCAGGAGCGTCGCTACCATCATGAAGGAGACATGCAGCAGTGATTTCTCGTGATTCATGCTTAGGTCTCCCCCAGAGCGGCGAGCGTATCGTTGAGACCAATGATGGACAGGTCCACGCTGGCATCTCTCAGGATCCTCTGCGTCTTCTTGAGCCGTGCAATCTGTTCGATATCAGGCATGAAGTACGGGACCGCCCGCTCACCGTACAGCAGGAAGCTTCCGTACGGGAACAGGCAGATCGAAATGCGTGAGAACTGCGCCTGCATGCGAAGCAGCGCTCCAATCTCCTCTTCCTTCAGCTCGTGCTGGATGAGAAACAGCTGTGAGCGGGCGGGTATGCGGAGCCGTTCTCGCTTGAGATAGTCGAGGAACACCGTACTGGTCGGTTCGTGGTCCATGCGGGCTCGCGCGTGTGCAAGGAGGCGATAACAGGCGAACAGATGGGTCGCATCCTTCGAGAAGCCATTGGAGGAGAGCGTCTCCTCACCCAGAACGGTCAGCCCGAAGGGCAGCTTGTGGTCATAGGCATACTGGAGGACGCTGGCGCCCACCATGGTCATGTAGTCTTCGAAGGTTTCCAGGGTGAAGCTGGGCTCGCGCCGAAGCGTCAGGTTGAGCAGGACGACGACGGTCTTTGAGGCGGACGGGGCGAATTCCTTCACCATGAGCTCACCTCTGTGAGCACTCATCTTCCAGTGAATACGGTTCATGGGGTCACTTTCGTAGGGTCGCACTCCCGCAAGCTGCGAGACATCATAGTTGGGTGCGAACTTGACGCGCTGACCATCGAGGGGAGAGGTCAGTGAGATGCGCAGTTTCTCGAGGGGAAGGACCGTGGGGAACACGGTGAGCTTCTCATCTGCTATCAGGCGTCTGCTGATGCGGAACAGGCGAAGAGGGTCGGTCACGGTCAGGATACCCTCTCCCAGGTCATACACCCCTCGACGGTTGACGTGGAACTGCAGGACGTACGTCCGGTCGTGCCAGGAGGAGCTTTCGCGGATGATGTACTCAGGGACCAGCGGCTGGAGCCGGATTGAGAGAGGGGAACGTGGCGGGATGCCCTCAAGCGAGATCGTCAGCGTGTCCTGTGACTTCATCTGCACGACTGCCTGTCGCAGACGCTTGACGACCCTGATGCGGTCACTTGTCTGCAATACCAGCGGGACCATGATTGCCGTGTAAGTTGTGATGAGGGTCGCAAGATAGAACAGGGGCCGGGTACCGAGGACAAGCCATGACACGACCGCGAGCGAGGATATGAGGATTGCACGCCCTGCGACACGAAGGACTCGCCTCATGCCGCCCTCACGATTCCACGCCCTGTCTTGGACGGTTTCCCGAGTGCCTCATACCAAGATCACCTCTTAGCCAGTCAGCCACGTGCTGCAGACCATGGATATTCTATGGCGGCAGGGCTGATTTGCAATGCTGGAGCGGTGCAAGAGGATGCCACAGTGCTGCCGGGGCGAGGTCCCGACCTTGGCTGGTTGTTGTGGATCGTCTTTTCTGGTAAAGTATCTATATGATTACGCGGAGGTGAACGACACATGATACAAGTTGTCATGGACACGACCACAGGCATGACCAGACAGGAGTTCGACCAGTCCGGGATAGCGATGATCCCTCTCTACGTCCGGGACGGTGACAAGCTCTACCGAGAGCAGGTGGATATCTTTCCCGACGAGTTCTACCGACGGGAAAGGGCGGGTCTCATCTTTGAGACCGCCCAGACGAATCCTGCAGACTTGGTTTCCGTGTTCAAGCCCATCGTGGAAACTGGCGACGAAGTCGTATGCGTGCTCATCTCAAGCGCCATCTCGGGTTCCGTGAACGCAGCGCATGTCGCTGCCCAGATGCTCGGGGCCGAAGACAGGATCACGATTGTCGATTCCCTGGAATCCGGCTACGGTGAGGCATACCTTGGTCACACAGCAAAGAAGATGGCCGATGCCGGCGAGAATCGCGTGGAAATCGTCCGGGCTCTGGCCGACATTCGCAACCGGACGCGCACGTACTTCATCATGGAATCACTTAAGTGGCTGTTCCATGGGGGCCGTCTGACGGGAGCGCAGTACTTCGTTGGATCCGTGATCAAGCTGAACCCGATTGTCTGGTTCGACGAAGCGGGACGCATGACGTCCTACGACAAGACACGAACCATCAAGGTTGCCAAGGACCACATGCGCCAGCTTGTCGCAGACTGTGGCAAGAACGGGGTCGAGGCTGCGACCTTGCATTGGCCGGACAATCTGGATGAGGCTCAGGGGTTCCACGCCGAGATGGAGGAAATCCTCCAGGCCCCCGTGTCATATACGAAGCTGTCGTGTGTACTGGGCGTGCACACGGGCCCCGACCTTCTTGGACCTTGCATTATCATGAAGGCGTAATCGGAGCATTTGGTCGAACCAGCCAGCGACGCCAATCTTCGTGCTGTCGTGTAGCACGATGGGCGCGTCCACAAGTGACACCGGAACATGGTGACAGGCGGCCCACAAGGGGCCCTGGAAAGGAGTTGAATGATCAAAGTCGTCATGGACTCGACGTGTGGCATGACTATCGAGGACTTCGAGAAGGCAGGCATAATCATGGCACCTCTCTACGTCCGTGAAGGAGAGACTCTCTATCGCGACGGCGTCGACATCAAGCCGGCCGAGTTCTACAAGAAGGAGCGGGAGGGCGTCATCTTCGAGAGCGCGCAGACCAATCCCGACGACCTGGTGCGCATCTTCGGGCCGATCCTGGAAGCTGGAGACGAAATCGTCTGTGTCATGATATCAGGGGCCATTTCGGGGTCCGTCAATGCGGCGCACGTTGCCGTTCAGACCCTGGAGGCCGAAAATCGAATTTCCATCGTGGACTCTCGCCAAAGCGGCTATTGCCAGCTTACGATGGGCAGGCTCGCCAAGAGCATGGCAAATGAGGGCAAGAGCCGTGCCGAGATCGTCGAAGCGCTCACCGAGCTGCGGGACCGCACGTGCGTCTATTTCATTATGGAATCGCTCCACTGGCTGTACAAGGGCGGCCGCCTCACAGGGGCGGAGGCCCTCATCGGCACGATCATCCAGCTCAAACCTATTGTCTGGTTTGACGACCTTGGCCGTATGGTGACGCACGACAAGATCCGCACACTTAAAGCGGGCAAGGAACGGCTCAAGGAGCTGGTCCTGGAAATGGCCTCGTATGGCGTGGTGTCTGCAGGTTTACACTGGGCCGACAACTGGGATGAAGCCAAGGAGTTCGGAGACTGGATGGAATCGGTGCTCCACGTACCGGTCGAGTACAACAGGGTCTCCTGTGTCGTCGGGTGTCACGTGGGCCCGACGGTTCTGGGACCCGTCGTCGTCATGAAGGAGAAGCCGAAGGCGAAGAATCGCGTAGACTGAGCAGGACGCCTAGAAGGACGACGGCTCCGCCGGCCAGCTGCATCACTGTCACCGTTTCGTGCAGCACGACCCAGGAGGTCAGCACACCGAAGACCGGGACAAGGTTGAGGATGCTGACCGCTTGGGTCGATGCCATTCTGGCGACCCCATAGTTGTACAGGGAGTACCCTCCGACCGAACAGAAGACCGCCAGGTAGATGACAGCCCAGACAGCTGCGGCGGGGACTGGGAAGACCGGCCGCTCGAACACCCCTGCCAGAGGAAGCAGGACGATACTGCCGAACAGCATCTGAAACATCGCAGTCCTGCTGGCCGAGCTGTTCTTGGACAGGTTCTTGATCAGGATGCTGTAGAATGCCCAACAGATGCCTGAGAGGATGATGAGTCCATCGCCAAGCAGGCGCTTCCCTCCCAGGGCTCCCCTCAGCGAACGTGGGTCGACGATGAGGGCGACGCCGACGACGGACAGCGCAATGCCCGCGACGGCGGTAGGGGAGAACCTCCTGTGGTACGCCAGACCCTCCACCAGGAGCGACAGCACGGGGAAGACCCCCATCATGAGCGAGATCTCCGAGGCCGTCGACAGGACAAGTCCCACGTTCTCGAAGATGTGGTTCAGCGCATAGCCCAGGACTCCTCCCAGAATCATGGCGCCGAATACCTGGCGGTCCAGGCGGAGGTGTTCGTGACGAAAGAGCAGCCAGACGAGCAGGATGGCGCTTGCGAGCACGAAGCGTATCCACGCGAGCCAAAGCGGCGGGATAGAACGCAGAGCCAGCTTGGAGACGGCGAAGGACGTTCCCCAGACAAACGCCGATGCTACGACGGACGCTATGCTGCTGGTTCGGCTTGTTCGCATGGTTGCATGATGGTACGTCTCTTGGCATCTGTTGTCAAAGAGGGGACGCCTGGCTTCGCGGCCGGACACCTGTGCTACCGTGAACAAAAGAAGCCCCGGCGGTTCGTTTCCGGGGCTTCGCAGAGTCAGGAAACCAGGTGCAGGATGTCGTCGCTACTGATCCCGGTCCTGCAGCTTGTAGTCCCGGATCTTGTTGAACAGCGATTTGCGAGAGATGCCGAGGATCAGGGCAGCCTTAGTCTTGTTGCCGCCGGATTCGCGCAACGCCTTACGGATCATGTCGGTCTCCATCTGCTGGATGGCGTCTGAGAGACGAAGCCCACCGTGCCCGTCAGCGGCGACGGGCTGCGGCTGCGCGGGTTGGGGCACCGGCGGCTGACCCTCAAGAGCTGAAGACTCCTCGTGGCGGTGCAGAATGG
>Ga0209182_10000526_pt1 | contig 10435 bp, 5 predicted proteins | sample LakBais05cmmetaG_FD_185474 | JGI IMG/M metagenome (GOLD analysis project Ga0209182, IMG submission 185474) | Lake sediment microbial communities from Lake Baikal, Russia to study Microbial Dark Matter (Phase II) - Lake Baikal sediment 0-5 cm... | ecosystem: Environmental > Aquatic > Freshwater >...
GAATCCTACAAGGAAGCCAACGTGAAGATGTACAAGCTTACGGCGGCTGGCAAGCAGGGGCTCCAGGAAGCCAAGGACTTCTTCATACAGGCGTACGGCGATATAGTCCTCGAGTCAATGTAGCCCAGCAGAGGAGACCGGGGAGTGGTGGCAAGATGATGCTATCGCAAGGAGACAGAGCATCATTGGAGCGCAAGTTCGCGCAGGGCATGAAGGAAGACATCACGCTACTTTTGTTCTTCGACGAAGGCTCTTCGACCGCAAAGGAACTGATTGATCTTGCGAACACCCTCTCGCAGATAACGCCCAAGATCAAGGTTGACATTCAACCGGCGGACGGCGGCAAGAATCCGCGCATGAGAGAGCTTCACATCGAGCACTGGCCGTGCCTTGTTCTCGTGAGAGGCGATTTCACCCGAATCCGATACTATGGCATCCCGGCGGGCTACGAGCTGCCGTCATTGATCGACGCCATCGTGGAGCTTTCGAGCACCAGCACACCGCTGTCGCCGAAGGCCAAGAGCGCCCTCGCCACGGTCAGAAGGAGGGCGAACATCAAGATCTTCATACTGACGACATGCCAGTTCTGCCCGACCGTCGCAAGACACGCATACAGAGGAGCAATCGAATCTCCGAGGGTCACCGCGGAGATCATAGATTCACAGATGTTCCCAGACCTCGCAACGAGGCATTCCGTGATGGGAGTCCCGAAGATCATACTGAATGACAACCTCGACATCACTGGCGCGATAACGGATGTCGAGTTCTTCGACAAGCTCAGGGATTCTGACCATGCCTTGATAGACAGCATATACGGCTAATTGTTCAGGTTTTGAACGCTGGTCCGAAAAGCATAGACTTATTATCGATGAGGGGATTCTCGAAGCGCTGGTCGAAAACCATTCCCAGTCGACACTCGAACATGAGTATGCTCGTTGATGGCTTATCGGTCTGGGTGGAGTTGATGAGCGATGCCGAAGGGAATAACAAGATCCCCTGCTGAGATTGAATCCACTGTGAGAACGGTGAAGGGCGAAGTGGGCAAGTCCGTTGTCGGATACGAAGAGCAGATCGAGGATTTCCTCATATGTCTGCTGGCCCAAGGACACATTCTGATCGAAGGGGTTCCGGGCGTCGCGAAGACCACCCTCGCGAAGGCATTTTCGACCGTCTGTGGTTTGTCGTATCGCAGGATCCAGTTCACACAGGATCTCCTACCATCAGATATCACCGGACACTACTTCTTCAACCAGAGGAGCGCCGAATTTGAGGTGAGGAAGGGCCCGCTGTTCGCCGATCTGGTCCTGACTGATGAGATCAACAGAGCCCCGCCGAAAACGCAATCCGCCCTTCTCGAGGCGATGCAGGAAAGGCAGGTGACAATCGAAGGCTCGACATTCGAACTGCCCACACCGTTCATGGTCCTCGCAACGCTCAACCCTATCGAGACAGAAGGAGTTTATCCGCTGCCAGAGGCACAGATTGACAGATTCATGATAAAGAGCACAATGGATTATTTGAGCGAGAAACAGGAGCTGGGCATCCTGAAGCTCAAGAGCGGCCCCGAGGAGCAGCTGAACATGGTACTGCCGAAGGAGGCCATTCTCGACATGGGGAACGATGTCATGCAGATCTTCACACATTCGACGATCCTCGAATATGTAGAAAGCATTACGAGGGCGACCAGAGCTCTGGAAGAGCTCGATCTCGGCCTGAGCCCCAGAGGTGCGATTCACTTGCTCCTGTGCGCAAAGGCACGCGCGTACATCAATGGCCGCAACTATGTGATCCCTGACGACGTCAAACTGATGGCGCACAAAGTGATTGACCACAGGTTGATTCTGTCCCCTGAAGCCGAGCTGGGGGGACAGACACGCGCAGTTCTCAGCGACTCAATCCTGAAATCCGTCCCGATTCCAAAGGGGGAGTTCGGGAGCGGTGAAGGAAGGTAAGAGTGAGCTGTCTTGCGTTCCTCTTCGCTAGGGACTGTTGTTCTTTCAATGTCAACCGCCCTCGCGCTGGCAGGAATTCTGTTCTCAAACCTCAGTTGGACGATCGTCAGCATCGCCCTGATTGGCGCGTACTTGTACACGCACTCACGATTTGTCTCTGAGCTAGAGCGGACTAACGTCGAGATCAAGAGAACCGTGCTCGACGAGATGGTCTTTGCAGGCGAGGCCGCTGGAGTCAGAGTGGATATCCTGAACAAAGACCCCGTGACAATCAGAGGCGTCTTCGAGGACGTGCTCCCAGAGGGCTGTGAGCTGTCGGCTGGCAGCAACAGGGCGGAGCGGGTGTTCCCCGCACGGTCAACCCTGACCCTATCCTACTCTTTGATCCCGAAGAAGCGAGGCCCGCACCTGATCGAGGGCATGAGGATCGAGCGGGAGGACTCCTTCGGGCTGCTCAATGAGACGCAGATGATTGAGCACGGGACATTCATAAACGCTCACACGCGCAAGGAGAGTTTCGACGCCGCGCGAAAAATGGTGGGCAAGGAACACTTGGAGTTCTCAGGCATGGCGCGAAGTCCTGCAATCATCTTGAGAGAGCTCGAGTTCGACGGAATCAGGGATTACGTTCCTGGAGATCGCGCACGGGACATACACTGGAGACTGCTCCCGAAGCTGGGTAAGCTCATGACCAAGACCTACAGGAGAGAAGGCGCTCTTCAGACCCTGGTGTTCATCGACTGCAGCAGGAGCATGAGGATCAAGGATTACAAGATCGCCAAGATTGACCACGCATTGGACCTGTGCATGCAACTCTCTAATGTCCTCATCAGCAGCTACCATCCAGCGGGAGTGGTCACATTCGACGAGACGCAGGTGCTGGCGAAGGCATATCCATCGCTCGGAAGACATCAATTCGAGAAGATTGTGAAGACCCTCAGGGGTGTCCCAGATTCGATTCGACCGTCCGAAGGGACGGGAGAACCCTCAGATGCGAGAACTTCGACAAGCGAGAGCGGCAAAGTCCGGGGGACGGGGCAGGCTAGCGTGGGAGATGCCGAGTTCCTCTCGGTAATAGGACGCTCAAAGAACACCAGTCTCGGTCGGAGCCTGGGTTTCGGAGTTGAGGGGGCCATGAAGGAATTATTGGTCAGAAGCAAGGGGCAGGAGCTACTCTTCATCGTGATTTCTGACCTGATTTCCTCAAGGGATGCGGTCCTGACCGCGACGAAGATATGCAAGAGCTCTGGCAGCAAAATGCTCGTGATCCACACATACGACGATTGGTACAAGCAATCCAGCGAATACCCCGATGTCCCAGATATCGAGCGGCTCTACACCAACCTGGAAGGATCGCTCGGGATCGAAGCAAGACTGCGTTCTCTCGGAGCGTCATACATAAGAATCGGTCCAGCCGACACGTCAGCCAGGATAATCAGAGCAACAAGGAGGGGAAAGGTATGACATCAGTCCAGAGACAGATGCGATTCCTCCTCCTTGCAATCGCCGTCGTGGACCTGCTCGTATTCTCCCGCCTCACAGGGTTCTCTATCCTCACTGCTGCTTTCGGAAGCGTCATGATTCTGCTTGGCATTGCGTACAACGACAGACAAGCGTCGGCACTCGGTCTTCTCGTGATCTCCGTCGGAGCTGCAGCATCCATCACCATCACAACGCTTACAGACGTCAGCACAGTGTTGACTGCCTTCTTGGGGCTCCTGCTGCCGCTGTTCCTCCTGGCCTACATCGCCCTCTCTGCTGAGGAGGGAGAAGCACCTCCTCCGCTGGCTAGACGCCCCGTCCTCGTCTCGGTCGGGTACATGACAGGATGCATCCTGTCCGCGCCAATAGTAGTTCTGTTGTTGAGTGTTCTGACCCCAGGAGTCGCTCTCAGGGTGGAAACGATGACCGAGATAGGAATCATCCTCGTCACGGCCACCGCGCTTGGAATTGCGCTTTCCTATCGTGAGCCGCGAAGGAGCGTCGCCCTTGTATCCGAAGAGCTTCCCTAGGCTCGTCAGTACCGCAGTCTTCCATTTGTTCAGCTCATCGGCATTGGCGCCAGAGCCAATCTGATCGCTGCGTCAACGATTATATATCAGCAACCGCTTCGACGATATCGTGAGAATCTCCAGGGAGATCCTTCTGCTTGCTGGATCACTCTTCGTGATTGCTGCGGTCTACAACCACTACATCGGCGGGCACTCCGCATACCTGCTGGAGATCATCTTCCTCGGGATCGGTGCCTCATTGGCGCTGTTGTCTCTTTGGCCCCAAGACAAGAATACTGAGCAACCTGAGTACGAAGGGCTGCTGGTAAGGTTCCTGACCCGTTTTCTGAGCAAAGAACAGTGCTTGATCCTCATACCTTTGGCCGGATTCGTATTGATAATGGCCTGGTCCGCGTGGAAGCTCTTCGTCGTAGGCGATGCGGATCTCCACATGGAGGACCTGATTGTGACTCTCTTCGGCCTCTCATTGGTCCTCTACAATGCGGGACCATCGCGCTTCGCGGTGCAGAAGGATTTCGTGGTGCTCTATCTGTTATTCCTCACGATCGTCTTCGCAGTTATATGGAAGTTGTACACGATCATCACCGGTGAATCGTACGTAAGGGTGACCGCGTACGCCGAGTACTACTTCGTGACCACCCCAGTTGTAACTCTCCTTCAGTTGATCGGTGTCAACGCTCATGCGAGCCTTGCCAATCTGTCCAACATCATAGATTACGAATATCATGGCCGGATGTTGCGTGTCTCAATTGGAACTTCATGCAGTGGTCTCTACTCCACGGGCCTTTTCTTCTCAGCGTTCTTGGCGTTCGTCCTCGTGAGATACAACAGGGTCGACCGGAACATCATCGCAGCTTTGGGCGTCGGGTTTTTCGTGACCTGGGCGTCAAACATACTCAGGATGGTCATCACCGTGCTCGTTGGATCGGCATATGGTCATCCAGCGCTTGCCTTCGTCCATAGCTACATTGGAATACTGATATTCGTGGGATTCATCACGGTGTTCTGGCTCCTCATCGTGAGATGGCTCGATCGTGTGGAATCAAAAAGCAACCCCGAGGATCCCAAAGGTATGCCAGTCGCCTCGAACTAGGCGTCAAAACCTCATCTTTCCGCTTGATCCGCCCGCCGAATGCGGACATGAACGGGACTGGGTCAGGCGTATGTATTCTTGGGTCTGTAGATGATGGGCCTGCCCGGATGAGACGGTATCTCCAGAGAATCCAGATCGGAGTGAGTCCCATCCCGTTCATCCCTGTAGACCGATGCCTTGAGCGCCCCGACTATCAGCTCGCGCTCTATCAGCTCTCCGTAGTCTATCTCGTCGCTCTGTCCCTCATCGAGTGAACTCGGCGAGGCAATCATCCTCTCCGGGAGAGCATCGAGGAGAGTAACTCTTGCCTTCTCAACCAGCTGAATTGCTGCAGACACTGGGTGAGAATCGGCAACCGCAGCCATCGACTTCACAATGTTTGGCAATGGCCTCGGCGCTGCCGCAACACTCTTCATCGATGGAGCTGCGGGCATGGGCGCCTTTTCCTTGTGAACGTATTTCATCGCGGGAGTCTCCGAACCATTCACATAGGTGTCTTTTCTCCGTCTCGAGTGAAGGACCAAGAGGATTGCCCCGAGAGACGCGACCGCTACAAGAAGTATGATGCCGCCGGTAGAACTGATAATGGACCATATCGACAAGTTGTTTCCTGCCCGATCTGAGCCGTCCCCACCCGCACCCGGGAGCGACGGAGATGCTGCGAGATTCGCACGTGCGCTTTCAGCGCTGTTGCGCGCCGAATCTACCGCGACAACGAATATCTCCATTCCATCCCAAAGAGAATCCTCGGCCAGGGTGACCGTGTAGTAACTCCCGTTCTGAACCATTCCAATCGATGAATAACCGCCGGTCTTCAGTTCATAGAACAGGACGACGCTCGCGATCTTGAAATCATCGTTCGCATTGGCGACAAGCTCAAGCGCGCTCCCCTCGACGAAACTGGATGGAGCGCTCAAACTCACAGTCGGTGGTGTCCCGTCAACGAAGTACGTGACATTCAGGTCGGTGGTCTTCCCCGAGCTGTCAGAGGCGATTGCTCGTAGGCAGTGCCAGCCAAGCCCCAACGAAATCGTGGCTACCTGGAAATGAGATGTCGATGATTGCAGGGCACCATTGTCCAGCGACCACTGCACGGAGGAGAGGAACTCATCCTCGACGCTGACGTTCAGAACGGTGCCCGACGCCACCGCCTCGCCAGGCCGAACGCCTTCGACAGCAATTCTCGGTGCGGCCGAATCCATGGCAAACATGAGAGACTTTTGGGCGACATTCCCTGCGACATCCCTGGCAGTGACTTCGATCTGGAAGTAGCCGTCTGATGGTGAGGAGTCGAGGAATATGACTGGATTCCGAGAAATCGAAATGTATGTCGTGCCCCACATCACCCACGACACGGATACGAAGTTGGGGTCTGACAGACTGAGCAAGACACGGTCATTCTCAGTGACGAACGAGCCCTGGCTCGGCGCGACCAGCACGATCGACGGGGCGGAATCATCAATCACGACCGCGAATGTGAGTTCATACCAGCCGCCCAAGTCGTTCGTTGTATTGACCAACAACACGTGCTGTCCCTCTGTCCATCCAGCTGTGGATATCTCGTAGGGCGGCAGGAGCGACCGCGCTATCCCCCCATCGGACCAGACACATGTGACAGTGCCTAGCCCGGTCACGTCCAATACGATCAGTCCGCCCGACCGCATGATCGCGCCGTCGGCTGGGCTCTCGAGATTGATCACCACGGTGCTGTTGGCGATCTCGAAGAAGACGCTGGTTGAGGTCACATGACCCATCACGTCCTCTGCCTCGACAGCGACAAAGTGATATCCCTCAGACCAACCAGTCATATCCACCGAATATGGGGAGCCTATGACTTGCCAGAGACCGGAGTCTACCTGGACCCGCACCTCGAGAAGGTGTGCATCAGAGACATCAAGGACCATCTGGAATCCTTTCGGCACAAGTGATCCGCTTCGCGGGCTCAGAATATTGACCACTGGCGCAGAACCATCCAGGTCAAAGTTGAATGCCGAATGGCTGGTTGCAGAGTCTTCATCAGTTGCGTAGACATCGACGACATGGTTCCCGTCAGACCATGTCGATGTCGATATGTCCCACGGGGATGACAATGGGGTATGGGAGCCACCGTCGACGCTGTACTCGGCGGCAATGATGCCAACATCAGCTATTGACAGGTCGATCACGGTCCCTGGAGTGAAGAGAGAGCCGTTCGCTGGCGTGAGGAGCAATATCTGGGGAGGCTCGTTGTTGTAGAGAATCGAATGAAGCGAAAACGTCCTGCTCACAGGTTCGTACGTTCCCAAATCGAAGGAGATGAGGACATCAATCGTCTGGTCGCAGGCAGAGAATAGTCTGTACGGATTGAAGACCCATGTGAACCTTATCGTGCCATTGTGGGAATGCGATCCCTCCGAAGCATACTCGTCAAGGATAAGCCCGACCTTCTTGCCATTGGCCATCAGCTCCAGCGGCACAGCGGCCATCTCATGCAGGGGATTGCCCGTCAAGTCGGTCAGATAGCCAGTCAGGACCACGCTGGAGCTCGAATTCCTGTACGGAACATCGGTTGTGCCAGCGGAAATGTCAAAGCGGACGGACACCTGCTTCAAACAGGCATTGGTGGTCACATACTGAAGGTAGTTGCCAGCTTCGTCAGTCACAACTATCTTGAGGTCTATGGAGATGTCCGTCAAGGATGTCTGAATCTCGGCCGAGAACTCACTGGCCAACACCCTTGCAGCTGGAATGGTAATCCACGGCGCCGTGGAGTTGGAACGCCAGCTGATCGATACTGACGCCGTGGATCTGTCGTCTGATACGGTGATGCTCAGTGGCACAGCAGTGCCGGGGACGAACCGCTGTGGCATCTTGAGCGACGTGATCATAGGTGGATTCAAATCAGCACTTGGCACTGAGAACCCGAGTTCGATGTCGGCGCTGTTGCTCACTTGCGCGGACGCATCAAAGTGAATCTTGACAATATAGGTTCCAGAACCGCTGAGTGCGACGATGCGCATCGCATCAGGGCGCGCGCGATATTCAGAGAGCTGATAGACGCCAGTGTCCATGCCGTTCCGCAGGAGATCCATCCTCGGCACGCTTATGCCGCCCACCTTCGCTCCCGACTGGTCGCGCAGCAACGGATGGATCAGAGCCAATGTGCTGTTCGTGTTCATCGTGCGAAGCGATGGGTAGAACGGGCCAGCGCCCATTCGAGATTCGCTGACAACGCCGTTGACGGGGGTCAGGTAGTTGCGGTCTGGCAGATAGATTTCCGATGCGCTAGCTGCGTGGACTACGTGCTTGTAGTCCGGGACATAGTACTCTGCCTCCGAATAGCCTCCAAAGAGGTTCCCGGGGAAGTAGAGCTCGGAGAAGACGCCTTGAACAATTGTTTCTCTCGTCATTCCCGAGTAGAACGGGTTGATGGGAGACTGAGTGTCTCTTCTGGTGTAGAACGTTGATTCAGCGCCCATTGGCAGGCGAGTATCCCAGTCGCACCACGGGTCGCCAATCTGTCCGGGGATATCGTACTTCGTTTGGTAGACAGATGCCTGGCCGTCGATCACCGTCAGTGCCGATGGAGTCGAAGAGTCGACCCCGTTGAACTCCCATGAGAGCAAATACTGAAGGTCCGCTGAGGATTCGATGTAGAAGCCTGGAGAAGAACTGTCCACTGATTCGTACCAGTGTTGCCAGTTGCGGGAAACGAAATCCCACATATCTGGCGTGTACGAAAAGCCCGCGATAGATATCCCTATTGTCTCGCCCGTGTCGGAGACATAGACTGTTCTCGACCTGGGCAGAGAGGGGAGATCTGGGCTTGAGACGAAGTAGTCTGTTCCCACCAGGTGGAATGAGACATTGTTGGCGCTCGCATGTCGGAGATAGATCCGATAGTCCTTCACGTAGATCGGGTTCCCGTCCTGTGTCTCGAGATCAAGGACCAGCTGCCTCGCATCTGACATCCTGAGGAACACATCGCGTGTCTCCATCCTTGCTAGCGAGACCGCTCCGGAGAGCAGATATGGATCAGAGTAGGAGTAGAGGAGTTCATGACCTGCTGCGTGGACCGAGTAGGACCCCGAAGGCAAGAGGAAGCTAGCAGGAGGAGAGGGTTTCGCGCCAGCCTGGATTGAGAAAGCTGTGTTGGCATCTGGTAGATCGTAGACCCAAACACCACCATACGGGTCGAAGACTTCACTGCCCGAAGCATCCAAGACATGGACATTGAGACGAGAGAGCACGGAGTAGCCGAATGAGAATCGCACCGATTCGGTCCCGTATCTCGCGACGATATCGCCTTCATAGTATCCTTCCATCGCAGCTGGGCTTGGCACTGCAACGCCCAATGTGAACGTCCCCGAGCCGCCAGCTGGAAGTGAGAGAGTTGTGGGGCTCACGGACGCAAAGTCGACTACGTCCGACGTGACGGACGAACCGTTCGCGGCCAAGGAGAACCAGTCGGCAACGGACACCTCAACGGTTCGAGCGGCCCCAGTGTTCTGGATCGTGACTGTGATCTGTGGATCGCCTGCTGAGTTGTACGACACAAGAGGATTCGATGAGAACACGCTCATGTCAGCGCTGCCTGGAAGCCACAAGCCACCAGAGCCTGCGACCCAGAGAGACTCGTTCAAGGAGCTAGCGCCTGCGATCAACGCAGACTTGACTTGCTGAGGGGTCCAAGATTGATGCAGTTGAAGTAGCAACGCAGCGGCACCGCTCACGTGGGGGGTAGCCATAGACGTTCCACTCAATGGCATGTAACCAGTTGGCGAACTGTATCGAGCATTCTGGTAGGGAACCGTCGAATTGATGGAGACCCCTGGAGCGGATATTTCGGGTTTGATCAGGAGGTCGGGAGTGGTTCCTCTCGAGCTGAAACTCGCAAGGGCACCTTCAGCGTCGATTGCACCGACTGTGATCGCTTCGGGAGCGAGGCCAGGAGACGCGACTGTGCCCATTGCAGGGCCTTCGTTACCTGCAGCGACGACTACGACGACACCAGCACTGACTGCGCTCCTGACCGCGAGGCAGACCGGGTCTCCTGCTTCTCCGGCGCCACCGAGGCTCATGCTGATGATGTCGGCGTGGTCCTGATTGTTGCCGTCGTTGTTGGGATCCATCGCACGCTGGATCGCCTCGATGACATTGCTCATCTGGCCGGAGCCATCAGCGCCCAGGGCCTTGTAAGCCAGGAGTTTTGCGCTCGGCGCGACGCCCTTGATTGTGCCATCCGCGGCGATGATACCAGCCACATGCGTACCATGACCGTTGTCATCCATCGGATCGGAATCGCCGTTGTAGAAATCGTAGCCGCCAACGACCTTGTAGCCAGCGCCGAAGCCACCACCAAGGTCGGGATGATTATAATCAATGCCTGTGTCTATCAC
>Ga0209182_10000529_pt1 | contig 10396 bp, 6 predicted proteins | sample LakBais05cmmetaG_FD_185474 | JGI IMG/M metagenome (GOLD analysis project Ga0209182, IMG submission 185474) | Lake sediment microbial communities from Lake Baikal, Russia to study Microbial Dark Matter (Phase II) - Lake Baikal sediment 0-5 cm... | ecosystem: Environmental > Aquatic > Freshwater >...
TGCGAACATATGGCGAGCCATTCCATAGCCGGGGAAACCTTGATTGACTTCCCATCGTTGGACGTATAGACGACTTTTCCCTCCTGATCTGAAGACAAAATGCCGGTGAGGAACTTTCTTGAGGACATCCATGCACAGCCACTCCCCGAATTCCACCACCCGCTTCTGATGGCAGGAGGGGCAGAAATGACGCCGCTTGCAGGAGAATGCCAGGAGGTATTCGTGGCCGCAATCTTTGCACTTCACACGGGCAAAGCCGTTGTGCAGGTCGCCGCAGTCCAGATACCGGTAGATGACCTTCTGGATACGAGGTGATTCCTTGCCTGCCTCTCCTCACTCCATCGCCCCCAGCAGTTCATCCAGCATCACGGTGGCGAAGCTGGTGGCATAGTCGCTCATGGCGTAAGGGATTACGAGTTCACGGCCGTGCAGCAGCGCGCCGCAGGTGTACACGACATTCGGGACGTAGCCTTCGCGTTCGGCTTCGTTTGGCGCCAGCAGCGGTTCGCGCAGGCGGCCGATGACCCGCGCGGGGTCTGCGAGGTCCAGCAGGAACGCGCCGAGGCAATACTTCCGCATCGGGCCAACCCCATGGCTCAGTACCAGCCAGCCGGCCTCCGTCTCGATGGGAGAACCGCAGGTGCCGATCTTCACGAGTTCCCACGGCTGGGCAGGTTGCAGCAGCAGCTTGGGCGTTTGCCAGAAGTGGATGTTGTCGGAGTACATCAGTAGAATGTTCTCGTCGTCCTGACGCGACAGCATGGCGTAAAGGCCGTTGATTTTACGCGGGAACAGGGCCATGCCTTTGTTCTGCACGGCGGGGCCGTTGAGCGTAATAAACTTGAAGTGGACAAAGTCCCGGGTCTCCAGCAATTGGGGCAGAGTGATCCTGCCGTCGTACGCGGTGTAGGTCGCATAGTAGGTGAAGCTGCCGTCGCTGTTTTGGAATCGAACGAATCGCGCGTCCTCGATGCCGTTGCTCTGGCTGGGCACTGATGGAAAGAGGACGCGCTGGGAGACCTGGCTTTTGGGATCAAAGCGTACTTCAAAGTTCGATTCGGCCAGCAGCAGGATGCCCCGGGCGGCACCGCCAGCCGTGACGCCGGACGAGCCGGTATGCCGACGCTCCACCGCCGTCAGGGCACGGTGCAGGTCGTCCAAGGTGAATGCCTCCTGGAGTTGATCAAGCACGCGCCAACAAAAGTCATTTTGCAAGCCTACTTCCTGGAGTTTGCGGGCAAAGAGCGGCTTCTCGTAGAGCGCGTTGGGCACGCGCTCCGGCTCCGTCACAAAATGCACGGGCTGTGTGAGTGTGATACGCTGTTGCGCACTCACTGCGCCTTCACGAAAGGTAATGGAGGAAATGTGCCCTTCGCCCGTGGCCCGAAGGCTCAGAATAAAACGGAGCGAGCCCGCGGGAAGCCCTGTCTGGTCGGGGTGCGGCACAATGGAAGGATTGAACAGCGCCGCGGACTCAAAAGAGTATTCGTACGTGAAGTAAGCGCCGATGAGCGCCTGCCGTTCCGGTGAAGGCTCCGGCGAGTCGCTCAGATAATGGCGCAACTGGGTGAAGCGGTAGCATAAAAGTCGTTCTACATGCTCGTGCCGGTCTTCAAACTCGCCCAGTACCCGGCGCAGCAGTCGGGCGACTTGCTCGTCCGAGAGGGCCATGACGCGGGAGATGATCCTCAGTGCGATATCTTCGCTGGTGGGATGAAAAGGGCGTATCAGCACCCGCGAGCGGTCCGGAGTGAGCGTGGGCCCTATGCGATTCGCGTGTACGGTTTGCGACGTAATTTTAGTCATAATTTCATTTCCGCCTTTGTTTCCATCGCTAATCGCCCGGCGGTTCCTTGAAGCTGGCAAGGGTGCTTTGCAGCGCCTGCATTTCCGCCAGCGCAAGCAGGAAAGCCAGTGTGGACTCAGCTCCCTGGTTTTGGCTCACGCGGTCCACATGCAAGCCGTCGCGACAGCCGCCGGTGCTCGAATCGTAAAGCGCCAGGCCCAAATCGTTTCTGCCCAGGAACCATTCGAAGGCCCTGCGCGCTTCGGCCACCCAAACCATGTCATCCGTGGCGTAATACGCCTCGATGCAGGCGGACACCGTGGCCTGGGCCTCAATCGGTTGCTGATCGAACAGCGCACGTTCTTGTCCGCGCAGATAAAAACCGTTCGAGCCGATGGGCCGGAACGAGCCGGCATCAGAGGTCTGAATTTTAACCAGCCAGCGCAGCGTTTTGAGGCCGGTTTCCAGCATCGTGGCGTTGTTCATACATCGGCTGCTGAGAATCAGCGCATGCGGCAGCTTGGCGTTTGCGTAGGAGACCACGTCTTCAAACCACTGCCAGTCTTCGGTTGCGGCGTCGGCGTAGCGCTGCAGCAGTTTGGCCGTGAGCAATTCGCGAATCTGGTTCGCGCGCCGGTCGCCGCTCAAACGCCGAAGGTATTCGTCAATGCCGATGAGTGTGAACGCCCACGCACGCGGCGATGTGAACTCGGCGGCAACGGGCAGGGCCTGTTCGAACAGTTCCACCGCAAGCATTTGAAAACTGCCATGGCCCGCATGCCCTACGCACAGCCCCAGCACCCACAGCGCATGACCATGGCAATCCTCGGAACCGTGCTCCTCCAGCCAGCAACGGTCAAAGCTCATGAAATTGCGGAACCGGTGGCTCGTCCGGTCAAAGGCGTGGTTCAAAAACGCGGCATAGGTGGCGCCCCGCTCGTTGATGAGCTGCGAATTATTCCCCGACTGTTGCAACATCAGCGCCAGCAACAGCGCGCGGGCGTTATCGTCCGTGCAATAGCCTTTGGCAAAATTCGGCACGGTGAAGCTGGCGTGCTGAAAGATGCCGGTCGAATCGCTCATGCGATACAAGTGGTCGAGCTTCAGAGCCGGCAACTGCCCGGGCTGCTCATCAAGCGTCTTGATGGGTGATGACTTTCGTTCCACGAAGCTGTGATCCCGGCTCGCCCGGTCGAAGGACTTCATGTAAAGCTGTGCCACGCGGCTCCACACCATATCGCGCCCCAGCTGATAGGCATTTTTACGCATCGAATAGCGCAGCGGCTCGTCGTGCAGCAGGTCGATGACGGCGCCCGCGATGGCCTCTGCGTCGCGGAACGGCACCAATTTGCCGCGTTCTGCGGTCAGTAGTTCTTGCGCGTACCAGTAGGGCGTAGACACCACTGCGTTGCCGGCGCCGAACGCATAGGCCAGCGTGCCCGAAGTAATTTGTGCCTCAGTAAGATACGGTGTGAGGTAAATGTCCGCCGCGCCGATAAACCGCATTAATTCGTCCAACTCGACGAAGCGATTGAAGAATACAACGTGCTTCTGCACTCCAAGGTCCTTGGCCATCCGCTCAAGGCTCAATCGGTAAAACTCACCCTCATCGCGCAGAAGATTGGGGTGCGTCTGGCCCACCACGATGAAAACCGTGTTGGGAAATTCAGTGATGATGCCCGGCAGCGCGCGCAGGGCGTACTCGATGCCCTTGTTTGGCGAAAGGAGCCCGAACGTGAGCAATACCTGTTTGCCCGCCACGCCGAACTCATCTTTGAAATAATTAGGGTCAGCAAAAGGCATGTCGGGGATGCCGTGCGGAATGAGGTCTATCTTGTCCGCCGGCGCCTGATAGACATCGAGCAGAAACTCCCTGCCCTTTTCAGCCATAACCACCAGCCGCGTGGAAAGCCGGATCAATTCGCGCATCGCGCGCCGCTGATCAGGGTTAGGCTCGCGCAGAATTGTGTGAAGCGTGGTTACGATAGGCATTCGCAGCTCGTGCAGCAGTGCCAGCACGTGACTGCCCGCCAGCCCGCCGTAGATGCCAAACTCGTGCTCCACGCAGAGGACGTCCACATCCGTAATGTTGAGGAAATCCGCCGCGCGCAGGTAGGACGGCAACTCCTGTTCCGCGATCTCGAACCGCACCTCAGGTGGATACTCATAGCCGCCCTCGATGTCATTGACCGGAACGACCATGCACTGCGTAGTCGGAAACTCCAGAGCCACCGAACAACGCAAATCTGTTGTGAATGTTGCAATGCCGCACTTCCTCGGCAGATAATCGCCGAGGAATGCAATTTTGCGGGTGCCGGATGGTTTCTGCATTACTGGTAGGAATTTGCTTTTCCGCATGCGATATGAATAACACAAGAAAAGCAAACTATCAATACGAACGTGCCAATATTATGCATCAAAAAGCAGGGGATGGCGATGCGGTTGGGAAAGGGAGGTGGAGCGGTGTCCGTCATTTAGAGAAATAGGCTCACCTTTTGGTCAAGTCACCCGTCAAGAAGGCATTTTTGAGTACAATTCAGACAGACCTCTCCTGCACGCCTTTTTTGATGAGGCGCTATGATTGGATGTATTCATCCCAGGAGTAATCGGGGTCCCAATAAAGGAAAGATGATTTCTTTTGGTAAAAAAAAGAGACGAGAGCCGTCTATGCCGTCTTGTCTGTCAACTGGAGTCCATCATTTAAGATCTGGTCTATAAGGGTGACAATCACCACGAAGACCCTGTGATCATTATTTCGTTAACATCCAGTAAAATAGACTCAATACGCGCATCGCAGTATCTCGTCAGTTTGATCCTATTATCGGCATATCCCCTATATAACTTGAAAGGGAATATGCCGGGTCGCAGATCAACGCCCCTCAAACAAGGTCCTTACAGCTTGCGAACATTCTCAGCAGCAGGACCCTTAGCGCCTTGGACAACATCGAAACTGACACGATCACCCTCGGCAAGCGATTTAAAACCTTCTCCCTGGATCGCGGAATGATGTACGAATAGATCCTTACCACCGTCCTGCTCGATAAAACCAAACCCTTTTGTATCATTAAACCATTTCACTTTTCCTTCTGGCATCTTTAATCCTCCTATATTGATTCGTCCTATTTCTTGATAAGAACTTCAAGCCCTGTGGTACATGCGTTGGCCACACCCGAGCTGGCCTCTTTTTGCCCAGGCATTTTGTCCCATCCACCCTTTTCAATGAATTCGGATCGTTTATAGCTTTCGATTGCCTCCAATTCTTTAAGTTTGCTTGGATCTTTCATAAATTGGGCGACACAGATCGCCGCCTGGGTAGCCAAGACCGCATCGCCACTCATCTTCTGGTTTGTGCTGGAGGTTACCCAGCCACCCCACGCAAACCCGATGATCATCGCGACAACTGCCCCACAAATCAGCCCCCAAGCCCCGTACTTGATCTTCCCTTCCATCTCTGCTTTCATCGATCATGCCTTTCATAATGTCGTTGTTTCAGTAACTCTTCCGTATCTCCCCCTCTATCGACATTCCAAGAGTTCAGTACTAATGAAGATTAATTGCAATTCAATGTCCTTGTTTTTAAGCCCTTTAAAAAACAAAAACCCCGTCAGATCATAACAGACAGGGCTTCTAAGTCATTTTTCACTTTCCTAGATGGGAAGGATAATTATTCAATTTTATAAGTCAATTAACATGTTGATTATAGAGTAGGCTCATTCCCAACAAAGTCAAGGCATATTATTCAGTACGTCATCAGATATTGAATGCCGTTTGAAACAAAGCATTACCGTCAAAATCACCGTACGCTTGACTTCAGGAAGTTGTTCTCACCTCCGCTCACCCTCAAAATCCCCCTCCAAGAACTGCACGTTTCGACCGGTTATCACCGAACCGGCAGAAAAGTCCAGGGGTTTATTTTCCCCTGATGCCGGTCCATACCGAACCCTGAATGTAGATCTCGCTACTGCAAAAGATTGCCCCTCTCAGGTTTGCTCTGCCCAGATATGCCTCACTCAGGTTTCCAGAAGGGGCATTCTCCCGGGCATAGCGCAACAGATTCATATTGGTGGATAGGCGGCGCAAGCTGCCACAAATTCCCAAAACTTTAATCGTCTTCATGGTTCTCTCCTTTACGGTTAAGTTCCAGTTACCGCATATCAACCCTCTTCATTTAATTTTCCCTTTTTTTCTCGGGAATTTGATGTAGGGCATGATCTTATTGTTGATATTATTACCGGATCCGTCATAGTTAAGCGTCACAACGGGAATATCGGTATATTCCTCGATGCAGGAGGTCATTGCCTCCGTAACCAGACCGGCGCAACAAAAGGCGGGGTTGGCTTGCACAAACAGCGAGATGTCTGGATAGTGCTTGGTCAGCGCAACAATTTTGATCAGATTGTCTGTCGATTCACCGAAATGCTGAACCTTGATATTGAAAGTATCCAATATCTGCTCATAGTCGACGTCCATGCTGAGCGACGGTTCGTCAAGCAACTCATTAAACAGTTTATAGTAACTTTTTTCAAGTTGGGTGATAAGGGTAATGATGGTTTTTGTCAAAAAGGCAGCCAGGAATTCGCCTTCCAGAAACCAACGCCGAATATAAGGGTTGGCAATTAGTTTTGCAAATTCATTAAACGGCGTCGTAATGACCTCGCCGCCGTATTCTTCGATACAATGAATCAGATCCTGGTTGAAGATATCGTTATCCCGTGCATACATATCACCAAAGATGGCAACACGGGAACGCTTGCCCGGGATTGTTTCAATCTTTTTGAACAGGCTGACGACCTTGGCCACGTCGTCGTCCTCGTTTCTGCCGCCTAACAATGTATTGTAAAGGATATTCAACGACTGGCTGACAATTTTATCCGTCATTCCTTTCTCTTTTTCGTAGGGACGGATCCGGCAGCCGATCTTCCGCAGCATGCCGCCGAACATGTAGGAAAAGTACGCTTCAACCGAAGCCTGCAGAGAGATATCGACCATGCTGATGCTGCCGATATAGACATCCACATTTTCCATGCCCTTACCCTTTGTTTCAAAGATACTCTTGATAATGGGGGGATACATTCTGATGTTGCAGGCGGCATGGCTATTCAGCGTCCACACGGCAATCTGTGCCGGATCGAGGTAATTCTCTTCAATATAATCCATATAGCTTTGGGCTATGATATTAACGGGCAGGCACTGGCCTGTGTTGGTACGGAGTCCGCGCCGGATGGTCTGTTCTGTCAGCGGCACCATACGCGCATCGATACCTTCCCGGATTAATACGGCTTCCATCAGTTTTGAGCTCAGAGGGTCAATGCACGGGTAAAGCAATGTTTTCTCTCTGATCTTTTCTGCACGCCCGATATGAATCGGCAGGTGGCGCGCAAGGTGTGTCGTGAAATCCTTGCTGGTAAAATGGTTGTGAAAGGATTGGACAGCCGCCTCGATCCTTGTTTCGTAACCGACGCTCGAATCATGTTCGTCAATTTCAAGAATCAGGTACGGTTTGCCGTAGCGGTCCATGATCCGCCGGAAGTATTCGATTGTGCAGGAGTCGGGGCTGCATTTAAACGATGTCATATAGACGGGGTAAAGGCCTTCGGTACGCGCCGCAAAGACGGCCCCCTTCAAAATCTTGGCCGCGTAATTCCAGTGCAGCCGTTCGAGCAGCGATTCGATTTCAGAAATGTCCGCATTATTGTAAGGCAACATATCCTGCGAAAAAGTCTTGATGCCAAGATTGCCGAAGATGCCTGGGATGCCTTTATTCATCGCCGGCTGCAGAACAGTGTAGGGTCGTCCGAGGAGCGCAACACCGATGCTGCTTTTGTTCCACATCTCACGTTTATAGACATTCATTAGTTTATTCGAGCTTTCGTTATAAAACGACAGGGCCGTTTCGTAGGCGTTGTAGATCTCCCAGTAGTTGGCCTTCAGGATCGGTTTTAGCATCATAAAGAGTTCGATCTTGGATTGAAAAGATCGGTGGTCAATCACGGGCATGATGGCTCTTTTTTTCAGGTTGAGACTCTGGACTCCCACCGCCAGGGAGACGGAAAACTGGGTATAGTAACAGTAATAACGGAAGGAGTCAGAGCCTGGCTCCTTTGCTTCAAGGTACACCGGAAGGAAAATATAATCGCATTTGTCGGCGATATACTGCACCTGTCCGAAAAAAGCATTCATGGGTGAGCAAAATTCGGCCCCGGCAATTTTTCTGCCGGACTTGACAGCCGTCTTGAAGTTCTCGCCGGTTACCGTCTCAACGCCCAGAATTGAAAAGAAATGCGTCCATAATGGCATCTCCTCCGCCAGATAGAGGGCGTTGGGGATGCCAATTCGGAGCGGTTTCAGTGAGATGCTGAGTCTCCGCACCTTCGTGAATACTTTGTGACGCTCCTCAATCAGGTCATACTGCTTCTTCGACGGTCCGATATACTGCTTCGTATCATAATCCCGTCCGCACATGAAGCCAAAGGCCACGGTCTCACCCTGAACGGTAACCTTGTTGATTTTGCAATTGTTATGGCACAGATCACAAACCTCATTATCAACGGGAATCGACTCCCGATGAAGAGACAGTCCCCTGAACGATGATTGCTGGATGTGGTTTTCCACCAAGATCAACGCGCTCCCCAAAGCGCCCGTCAAGTGGCAGAATTGGGAAACAAAGATGGGCTTCTTCAGCCTGTACTCCATGGCGGCAACCAGGGCCTTATTCCGAGCGGTTGCTCCTTGAAAACAGATTTTATCGCCGATATTTGCTTCTATGGCCACCTTGGCCAGGTAATTTTCACAGACCGCGTGCAGGACGCTCGCCAGGACTTCATCGACGGAATATCCTTCCGTTAGGGAGTTGTTGATATCCCGCTCCATGAAGACAGTACAGCGCTCACTCGATACAGGAGAGGGCTTGTCGATAGCCCGCTCCGCATATTCAGCCAGCGATACTCCCAGCTTCTGCGCCTGCTCCTCGATAAAGCTGCCCGTTCCGGCCGCACAGACATTGTTCATGACTGAAGAGGTTACCATGCCGTTTTTCATGGTGGTAAATTTCGCATCCTGCCCCCCGATTTCAATAATTGTATCGGTTGCATGATTGAGTTCATAAGCGGCACGGGCGTGGGCTGTGATTTCATCGATCATTAAATCGGCATTGATGATCCGACCGATGAACTTCCTGCCGGATCCCGTCGTCCCGACACCGCAGAAATGGAAGACAGATCCGTGTTTAATACCAAGCTCATCGATTGCCGAAAGGAGGGCCTGAACCGCCTTCACCGGCTGACCGGATGTATAGGTATAAACGCTGACGAGGACTTGATTGTCTTGATCGATCATGACTGCTTTTGTGCTGGTTGAACCAATGTCGATGCCGAGGTATACCGTCTGGTCCTTTTTCAGTGGTGCATAAACGTCCACCTCTACGTCGGAGACATTGCCGATCGATTTGGAGAAATACTTCTCGATGCTGGGGAAAACGGGATATTGCGAGAGGGTAAGGTGAAGCGGTGGATTGCCGTAATGTTTTTCTTTGGGTTCATTGATAAACAACTCAGTCCAATCCTGAATATGCATCGCCTCCGAAGGCTTTTCTTCGAGATAAAGGAGAGCGGCGCCGACAGCTCCATAAAGATGATTGTGATCACCAATAACGGGCTCTGCCTTAAGCAATTGCTTGAAATGCTTGACAACCGCCTGATTCATGGAGACACCGCCGACCAGGATCAGCGGTAACCGGATATCGCGGTCGGACATGATGGTGTCCAACACATTTTTGGCAAGCCCTTCGCAGAGCGCATCGCTGATCTGGCCGACGGAAAATCCCTCCTGCTGGGCATGAATAAGATCGGTTTTGGCAAAAACGGCACACCGCGTTGCAATTTTCGGAGAAATATCCCTGTTGCAGAAAGCAACAGTGCTCAGCATGTCAATGCTTTTCAGATTGAGCCGTTTAGCCTGCTGGTCGAGGAAGCTTCCGGTCCCTGCGGCACAGGATGTATTCGATTTATAATGCTCATAATCGCCCCGCTCATCAAAAGTGATGAGCCCGAATGTTTCACCGCCGATAAAGAGAATACTGCCCACTTGATCATGTCGGCTCTTCACAGCGGCAATGATCGCTATCTGCGTATCATAGCGTGATACGTTGTACAGGACTTCAGGGCCCGACAAAGTCGTCGCGATTCCACAGATCTGCTGCGGAGCTATGCCTCTGAGAATCGAACGTAGGGTTTCGGTAATCGCTCCTTTGTGAAACTGGTATGATGAGTTAACGATTTCCCCCCTGTCGTTAAGAACAGCTAGGGAAATAGCGACAGAACCGATATCTATTCCAATAACATACGGCATGATTTTCCTCTGATCTCGGTCATTTAAGTCCCGGCACTTTGAGCGCGGTTCCCACGGAGGAGTCGTATTAGATTGATTGATCTTATTGATAGGACATTGCTTTCCGACGGTGGGAGTCTATGGTGGCTGGCGATGCGATTGGATGAGGGAGGTGGATCGGTGGCCGCTGTTTTGAAAAATCAGCATCATTTATTTCCGTTTGTAATCTTGCATTCTTGCCGGGTTTGACAATTTGTTGCTTTCAGGAAGCAGCAAATACGCTCG
>Ga0209182_10000531_pt1 | contig 10374 bp, 7 predicted proteins | sample LakBais05cmmetaG_FD_185474 | JGI IMG/M metagenome (GOLD analysis project Ga0209182, IMG submission 185474) | Lake sediment microbial communities from Lake Baikal, Russia to study Microbial Dark Matter (Phase II) - Lake Baikal sediment 0-5 cm... | ecosystem: Environmental > Aquatic > Freshwater >...
GACGAAGGTATTGCTGTACCGTGAAACGTTCGTGCTTCCGGTATGCGAACAACCGCCGACAGTAGCTAAAGATGTTGGCCATGCTCTCTTCTTCCTTATTCTGTATTAGATGAAAAAAGAATATCAGCATGGCGCTTTATTTTATTCAGTATGAAAAGTCAAATCAAATTATCCTGGTGCTATCGAATCTCCGAGATTCACTGCAACAATGATTCTTCATTTTCACAGAGGCGGACAATTTGTGGGAGAAATTGTTATTTCAAATCAGGATATTACTTCCATTCCTTTGTAAATCGCGAATTCTGGTAGGGTTAAAGAAGGTTAAAGACAGGTTAAAGATTTTCTCTCGATAAAAATCGAAAATTGTGAATAAAATGGCGGAAGTGCATGGGAATCGAATGCATGCGCCGTTTTGTAACTATCAGTTATAATTGATCGAATATGACGCCAAAAATTCCTGGGGGAAATTTGGGGGAAATTATAAATCAAGTCTACCCGCCCCCAGTTGCCAAAAAAATCTTGTTGACACAAATTTTCTATTCTCGAATTCTGCCTTTTATTGATTACCATTTCAAGTATTATCTTCCCACCTATCTTCCCGCCTCAAGAGATTAACCTGCCGGTGTATTGTCGAAAATAATCCAATCATGCACCAAAAATGAAAATTCTCTGTCTATAGCCACTATAACCACTATAGCCACTGTGTTCTTTGACTTTCGCCAACGTGAGCTTCTACCCTCTACTCAAAAAAGGAGGCTCACATGGAAAACTCAAGAAACAACACGGGCAGCGTGACAGGAAACCGGGCAGCCGGCCAAGCAAAATGGACGTTCATGGTCTACATGGCCGGGGACAACAACCTCGACGGCGCGGCCCTCCGGGACATCGAGGAGATGGCCCGGGCGGGCTCCACGAAGAACGTCAACATCCTGGTTGACAATCCGGTTGAGCAGGGCGCTGTCAAGCGGAACCGCATCGCCGATCTTCACGAAAACCGGCATGGTCGTGACGCAGTCGTAGAGTCGGTCCAGAACGCCGTCGGCCGCCTTTTGGAAGGGCTGCCCCAGTTGCCCGACAATATTCTTCAGGACTACCACCAGCGCCAGTTCCGTATCGTCAAAGACCTCCAGGTTCTTCACCAGATCCTTGCTCATCTGATAGTTTCCCTTTTGAAACTCATGCAGAAGGAAGCCCGATTCCTTCAGGAACAGAAGATCCCGCTGAATTGGTCGGGGTGTGGTCTGGAATTGTTTGCTGAGCCAACGGCTGGAGACCTTTTCCTTCTCCATGAAGATCCGGAGGATTTGCCCAAGACGGATCAGTTTCGTCTGAAATCAACACTCTGCCATCATAAAACATTCAGAATAGCGCATTCAGTGATGACATTTCCCCACTTATTATGATATGTGTGACACGCATTTGGTTGTCTGTGGCCAGCGGATAAATCGTTGAATACTTTGACACAGCCGAGAAGCCTGGCGACAAACAGAGAAAATAAATCAGTTCTTGCCATATTGATGAAAACACTCGATAGGATTTCAAAAGGATCAAGGAACCGCGATGAAAGACATCAATTACGCTCTAATGCTCCTCAAGGCGAACAGGCTTACTTTGTAAGCAGATGAGCGATAAAAACTGCGTTCCACAAGCTTTTTTTCACCAAGCCCGGCGCGACTCCGAGCTCGTTCAATGCGTGACCCCATGAATCGTGCGCAATCCATCCTGAAAGAAGTCTTCGGTTTTGAAACGTTCTGGCCCCTCCAGGAAAAGGTTATTGCCCATATCCTGGAGAAAAAGGACGCCCTGGTCGTGATGCCGACGGGAGGGGGCAAGTCTCTCTGCTATCAGATTCCAGGAATGATCTTTGACGGATTGACGATCGTGGTTTCCCCGCTGATCTCCCTCATGAAGGACCAGGTGGACCAGTTGCGGGAATACGGCGTTCCGGCCCTTTTCCTGAACAGCACCCTGGGTATGGAAGAGTACCGGGCGAACGTATCAAAGCTCAGGGAAAACCGCGTGAAACTCCTCTACCTGGCCCCGGAGGCCTTGCTGGCTCCGAGAACCCTTGCCCTGCTATCCGCCCTGAAGGTGGATTGCATTGCCATTGACGAAGCGCATTGCATCTCCGAGTGGGGTCACGATTTCCGCCCGGAATACCGGCAACTGGCGGAGGTCCGCGCCACTTTTCCGGATGCGTGCTGCGTGGCGCTGACGGCCACGGCCACACCGCGTGTCCGGGAGGATATCCGGCAATCCCTAAGTATCGACGCTCAGGGCCAATACATCGGCTCTTTCAACCGACCGAATCTCTTTCTGGAAGTGGCCCCGAAGACCGAGCCCCTCGACCAGGTGCTGACCCTGCTCAAGCAGTATCCAAAAGAATCGGGAATCATTTACTGCGCCACCCGCCGGCAGACGGACGATCTTCACGACCTCCTCCAAAGAAAAGGCTGTTCCGTTCGACCCTACCATGCGGGTCTGTCGGAAAAAGAGCGCACGGAGAATCAGGAGCGCTTCAGCCGCGACGATATCCGGATCATTGTGGCGACGATCGCCTTCGGCATGGGAATCAACAAGCCCAATGTCCGGTTTGTCGTCCATTACAATCTGCCTGGGAGCATCGACAATTACTACCAGGAGATCGGACGGGCGGGACGGGATGGTCTCCCCGCCCATTGCCTCCTTCTGTTCGGCTATGGGGATATTCAAAAGGTTCAGTTCTTTATCGGACAAAAAACGGACCAGGAACAACGGACGGCCAATATTCTCCTGAGCCAGATCCTGGGATTTGCTGAAACGGACCTCTGCCGCCGCGTCCCCCTGTTGAATTATTTCGGCGAAACCGGCGTTCCGGACCGTTGTGGAATGTGCGACAACTGCCGACCGGGGGAAGAGGAAAAGGAGCTCGTCGATCTCACCATCCCGGCGCAGATGTTCCTCTCCTGTGTCAAACGGACCGGCGAAATCTTTGGCGCAGGCCATATCGTCGATGTCCTGCGGGGGTCGAATTCCCAGAAGATCCTGAAATTCGGACACGAGGAGCTCTCCACTTACGGAATCGGCACGGCCTATTCCGCAAAGCAATGGCGCCACTTGTCCCGCCAATTTATTCAGAAAAGCCTGTTGCTTTATGACTATGAGCACGGATCGCTGAAACTGACCCCGAAGGCATGGGGGATCCTGCGGGGGGAAGAGACGTTCCTCGGAAGAGTGGAGGAGACCAAAAAAGACAAAGGCGGGGTTCTCAGGCAACGTGAGGAAGAATCGGGACCTTATGATTCAATCCTGTTTGAAACTCTCCGGAAAAAACGCAAGGAACTCGCCGATCAGGCGAACCTTCCCCCCTTTACGATCTTCCACGATCGGACATTGAGGGAAATGGCCCTCTATTACCCCCGGACCCAGGAAAGTTTATCGGCGATCTACGGGATCGGCACGAGAAAACTGGAGAAATACGCCGACGTCTTTCTGGAGATCATCCGGGAACATTGCCAGACCCACCAGATTCCGGAGCCAACCAAACCGATCCCTGCGGAAGAGCCCGTACCCGCTCCCGTTCCCCCGGAGAACAACGGCAAACAGCGATATCTCGTCATCGGCGAGAGCTTCAACCAGGGACGCACCATCGAACAATTAGCGGGGGATTTCAACATCCGGCGCGACACGGTACTCAACCATCTCTATCAATGCCTGCGGGAAAACCATCCCCTCCGGCAGAACAATTTTCTGATGCACTCCAGCTTGACGGAAGATCAGCAGCAAGCGGCATTATCATCCTTCGCCCGCCTGGGAACGGAGCGGCTGCGCCCCGTTTTTGATGACCTGAACGGCGCGATCCCTTACGAGGAGCTGAAGCTTCTCCGCCTGCACCATCTGTGTCAGGATCAGAACCGCCCCGAGAAGGCCAAGCTTGTTCCATAAAAGCAATCCCAAGTACCCACCCCGTTCGGTGGCCTTTAGGCTGATGATCACCATCAACGGACCCGAGACGCGCATGTGTGTCTTAGGGAGTGCCAGACAACTTATTGCCGCCGTCCAATTCTCTGAAGACCATCCAAGCCCCTCTTTTTTCTTTTGCTACCCTCAGCAGACATTTTTTGTGATCACAGATTCCTCGATAATGTGGTATGAACGACTTGAATATGGGTGAGCGATTCTATGCGGGGACATGGGGCCGAAGGATACATGCTTGACATCTTGTCTGGAGAAACTAGTCTACGCAACGTAATGGAAGGAGGTAACAGATGCAGATAAAAAGTATAAAGATTAGACCCATCGCTTCCATTTTCCTTTTGATCATGATGACCTTCTTCTTCCAACCAAGCCCTGTTGGAGGAGCACCCATTGTAAATACTGACAAGGACATCTATCCTTCCGGTGACAAGATCAAGGTTCATTTTTCCAATTCGCCGGGCGATGGAGGGGATTGGATATGCATCGTGCCCGTCGGCTCTCCGGATACGGACGCGGGGGACTATCAATACATGCCTAAGGGGGTGAGTCAGGGTGTCCTGACCTTTGACCCTCCCTCACCAGGGAAATACGAGGTAAGGGCCTACTACAACTATCGCCGTAACGGGTACGTGGTGTCAGGCCGTTATGCTTTCTCCGTGGGGGGTAATGTCCCTTCGGTGGAACCGGAAATGGCGTCTCCTGCCAAGCCCCGTAAGGGCGCCGATATAATAAAACCAGTGGAAAGCCAGGTGGTAACGGATGTTTCCAAAGGTTCCCGCCCGATCAGCGTTTCTGTTTTTCATTTTACGCCCCTCAGCATGGATGCCTCCAATTATGGCATCATAGTGACCAATACCATGATCAATGCCCCGAAAATGCAGTCGTCGTTTGTCATGCTGGGCAGGAAGGACCTTGAGACTTTCCTGGCCGCCAACAATCTTCAGCAGAATGACCAGATAGAGAATGTGATCAACATCGGCACGCGGATAGGACTCAATTTCGTGATTGCAGGCAGCATTGGAAAAAGAGGAACGATGATCGTCACAAACTGCAAGGTGGTCAGCATCGAGCAGAGGAAGGTCGTCTTCACAAATCAGTCCATATCCACGGGGGAGGCCGACCTGATCAGCAATATCATGAAAATGAGTGACGCGATTGTCGAGGCCATCCTGCGCAGTATTTCTTAACCGCAAGGAGAGGCATGATACTCCTCAAGCGTTGTCGTGGTGATGGAATGCGATCGCCGGAACGGCCAGGGAGAAGCCGGACAGGGAAAGGGAAAGGATATTTCTGATTACGCGATGACGTCTGGTTTCCAAGGGTTCTAATCCCATTTTCGCTTGTCTTCGATTTTTTTGCTGCCTTCGGGGATTTCGGCGACAAAGACCGCGTTTCCCCTCAGCTTTGTGGATTCCCTTATCTTTTCGTCAATCGCGCTCTTCAGGAGGTCTGTTCCTGCAACCCCCTGTTTGAGCAGGATTTCCACGGTCATCATATCCGTTACGCCTGACCGGGTGACCACAACCCTGATCTTTTCGACTTCATCCGGAAATTTCGCGGCGGCTTCATCGATCTGGCGGGGATGGACAAACATACCTTTGATCTTCGTCACCTCATCCGCCCTGCCCATGATGCCCTTCAGCTTGTAAGAGGTTCTGCCGCAACGGCATTCGGACTCATCCAGTACGGAAAGGTCCCCGGTGCCGTAGCGCACAAGCGGATAGCATTCGTTGCTGAAATCGGTAACCACCACTTCGCCGATGCTGCCTGCGGGAAGCGGTTCTCCGGTCACGGGGTCGCAAATCTCAATGTAAAGATCATCGGAAATGTGCATGCCGTTTTCTTCGGGGCATTCGTATGCCACCCCGCCGAGATCGGCGGTAATATACGCCTGACGCACAATGATGCCGTAGTCGTTCAGCCCCTTTCTCAGGGAAGGGGATAAGATCTCCCCCGCAACCAGGGCGATCTCCATGGCGAGGTCTTTTTCAATCTCATACCCCAGCTCTTCCATCTTCTTGATCAGCGACATGAGAAAGGAGGGAACGCCGATATAACCGTTTATTCGGAGCTCCGCCATGGTTTTCGCCTGGATCTCGGTATTTCCGACACCGGTGGGCACCGTGACGCAGCCGATGCCGTTGCAGGCCTCATCGAGAAAGATGCCCGCGGGGGTCAGATGGTAGGAGAAGGTGTTCATGACCAGATCACCCGGCCGGAATCCCACATTGTAAACGCATTTCCGAAGCCCCCAGTAATCCTCCTTCCTCCCCTCCGGATCATAGATGGGACCGGGAGAAACATAGATTCTTTTGAGATCTTCCACCGGGACGGCGAGAAATCCCCCGAACGGCGGGGCGGCGTGGTGAAATTCCGGCATCCTGTTTTTCTTCAGAACGGGAAGTTTTGAAAAATCAGTGATATCGAGAACGGTTTTCGGATCGACGCCCCGTTCATCCATAAACCTTCTGTATCCGGGCGCTTTTTCACAGGCGTATTTGAAAGCCCGGATCGCCTCCCCCTGCTTGAAGTGGAGACGTTCCGACCGGCCCATGCATTCGGCTTTTTCGTCGTAAAAGCCCTTGTTTCTCTCCGTCCGCGTCCTTTTTGGCATATGCCGGCTCCTCTGTCTTAAAGCCCTTCAAACCTCTTTTTACGAGGTCGTCAATACTGATACCCTCGCAGAAAGTAAATTTCCCCTCCCCTGGCGGGAGGGGATGAAGGGGAGGGGGTGGAACACATTGAAATCCGGTTACTTCCCACCCTCACCCTAACCCTCCCCCGTCGAGGGGGAGGGATTTTTGAGACTTTTTTCGAGGTCGTCAACGCTGCGTGTTTCGAAACGCTTTATCCCATTCCGAAACACGCAGTTGTTGAAAAACGGTTACTTTGGATACGTAGCGCTGAATGCCGAAACTTCGGTTACATTGTCCACCTTGAAAACAGCAGCACCTTCTTTCACCTGTACTGGAAATGAAAAATCCGGAATGTTCGTCCACCATTTTTCCAACTGATCATGAACGGCTATCCCTTTTTCCTGGAGCCTAAAACCACCCGTCACCCCCGCACTCATGAATGCCTCGTGCAGGCCAAGTATGGCAGAGACCCTTAGCTCGTTTGTCTTCCCGGCAGGAATCCACATCACCTCCTGAGAGCCGACGGTATTCAGATCAAAATCTTCGAATGCAACCGTAAAGTTCAGGCTCTCCAATGCCACCGGGTAAGGGTTCGGGTTTTTGATCTCAAAGATAAAATTGAGACCAAGGGGCGAGCCGTTGTTTCCGGCTTTTCCCCTTGTGACCTCAACTTTAGGGCCATACAACCAGTAACCCCAGTAGTTCGCAACTTCAACCCTGTTTAAGGTGACAACCGGGGGTTTAAATTTTTTCGGAGTTGCTTTTACCTCTTTTCCCGCGCCAAAAACAAGGCCCGGAACAACCAACAAAAGACATATACTTACCAATAGAATTAATCTTTTCTTCATTATTGATCTCCCTTCTTATTCTATTCAAGGGTTAGGTGATCCACCTTTTTCTCCGTTTATAGTGTTTGACGTCTCGAAAACTTTTTCGTCCCCCCACATCGGTCAGACCGAGATAGAAATCCTTGATATCAGGATTCTCCCTCAGTTTCTCTGAAGTGTCGTCCATGACAACACGACCGTTCTCCATCACATAGGCATATGGGGCAATGCTTAATGCAAGTTTCGCATTTTGCTCCACCAGAAGAATCGAAATGTTTTCTTCTTTGTTGAGGCGGGTAATGATATCGAAGATTTCATGAATCAGCAGAGGAGCAAGCCCCATGGACGGCTCATCGAGAAGAATCAGCTTCGGGGTTGTCATCAGTGCGCGTCCGACAACGGTCATCTGCTGTTCTCCTCCGCTTATGAAGCCCGCCGTCTCGGTCCTCTTCTCTTTGAGTCTGGGGAAATAATGATAGACCATCTCCAGGCTATCCTTGATATTCCTTCCATTCTTCTTCTTCATATGGGCGCCGACTCTAAGATTTTCCTCAACAGTCAGATGCTCAAAGACCTTACGGCCTTCAATAACCTGCACGATGCCCATCTTGGCGATTTTTTCGGCCCTCATCCTGTCTATCCGCTCACCCATGAATTCGATGGATCCATCGGTGACCTTGCCGTCTTCATGATTCAGAAGGCCTGAAATCGCCTTTAACGTCGTGCTTTTCCCCGCCCCATTTGCGCCGAGGAGGGCGACGATCCCTCCGTTCGGCACTTCGATGGAGAAACCTTTTATCACAAGGATAACCTCGTGGTATTTAACCTCGATATTATTGATCTTTAATATCGGTTCCTCTTTAGACAAAGCCTTATGACCTCCTTGGGGGTTTTATTGGATTACCAGCCGAGCCACTCTTTGGCCCATTTTTCCGGCCATCTGCTTTTAAGATCGACTTTTTGAACAAGCTGGAATTTCCCGTCCTTAATTTCATAGATCGGCACTATTCCGGCAACACGGTGGTCTGTCGCTGTAAAAGTAACAAGAGGCGCACCAAGGCCGATATCAAAATTGTTCATGGTTTCAAAGCCCAATTTCAATATGCTTTCGCCATCAAGCTTTCCGGCTTTATCGGCGCGTTTTAAGGCTTCTTGAAGAATCAATACATCACCCCAGGCCTGGATTGTTCTGATAAGCCGTTTATTGGCCGGGATGCCGGGGTTGTATTTTTTGGCATAGGCAACAACCTTGTCCATGCCGGGGACCTTTTCACCGAAAAATGCGCAAATGGCAGCGCCCATCACGCCCTCAGCAGCCTTTGCGGCCATTTTGGGCAGGTTTTCGTCAAATCCCCAGTTGTTTACAATGTGATCGGCGCCAAGGTCAAGGGAATAAGCATCTCTTATGGTTGCGGAGACGGACATTGTGGTGTTTCCGTGCCAGACGACGTCCGGCTTGAACTCTTTCAACGCAAGATTCTGGCTCTTGGTGTCAATGGCAAACAAGGATACATCCTGGTCGGGGCCAATGTCAAAACCAAGGATGGCAGCCTGATCTTTTATAGCTTTGATCGGAGCGCTGGCGTATGGGGAAGCAAACATGTACGAGCTTGCAAAACGGGGTTTTCTCTTCCCATAATCCTTATGCTTTGGCCATTTATTATCAAACCAGGCTGTAATCGCAGCCCTTGCATTGGTTGAATAGTCCGTTGCAAAGAAAAGGTTATAGGGAGTCTTCTTGGGATCCGTCAGATGTCCCGAATAGGAAGCTGAAACATAGGGCATCTTATCCTTGGTGACCGTGGGCGAAAGGGCTTCCGTATCGCCGGTGCCCCATCCAAGGACTGCAACGCAACCCAACCTCTGGAACAGTTTATATTTGGTAAGCGCTTCGGGAACTCGATAGCCATAATCAAACTGGTGAAGTTTGATCTGCTTGCCGTTGATGCCGCCCGTGTCGTTTACATAATGAATCGCTTCGGCTATGCCCAGGGCGTAATCCCTTCCAACGTCCGATGTGGCGCCGGTCATATCATAGAGCGCACCGACATTGATCGTTGCGGCCGGACCCGCTGCCGACGCTAAACCTCCAACGAGCAGCACTGAAAGCAACAATACATAAAACCCGGTTACTATTTTCTTGAAATTCATGTTTCCCCCCTTTTCATTGGAAAGCAAGCTGTTATTACGACTTAACCAACCAACATTTAATATTAAAATTGTTAACTAAAATCCATCACCTCCTTCGAAAGTTAATATGAAAATGGCCATAAATTGAAATAATTCTTGGCTTGCCACCAGCGGTAAGCCAGACCGTTTGGTTCAAATATCAGGAACAGGCAAATCGCAAGACCGAAAGCAGATTCCTTGATAAAAAGAAAATCTAACAAAAGTTTCGGGTATGTATCGGCAAGCGGCATGACGGCCATTTGCAGCAGTTCCATGACAACCACCATGAAGATGGATCCGAAGATTGTTCCGTGAATCGAGCCGGCCCCTCCTATCAGGACGACGCCGACAAGCCACAAAGACCAGAACCACGGAAAATGCTCAGGGCTTATTGCCGCAAGGTTGCTGATCCAGACAGCCCCTGCAATCCCCCCGATGAAACCGGCGACAAAAAAGGCAAGGAGTTTGTATTTAATAATATTTATTCCCATAACCTCTGCCGATATATCATTATCCCTGATCGCTACCCAGGCCCGTCCGACCCTCGAACGCAGCAGGTTTACCACGCCGACAACGCATAGGATCACCAGCACGATCATCATATAATAGACTTTAATGTCGCTGTCGATCACCCAGGGTCCGACCTTTATCGTTCCCGGAGGAAGTGAAAAAGCCTGCCCTCTGCCGCCTATCTGGCTTACATACTGGGTTATAACAAAGTCAACGGTAATGAACTGCGCCGCCATGGTGGTCAGGATCAGATAAAACCCCTTAACCCTGGCCGA
>Ga0209182_10000532_pt1 | contig 10325 bp, 9 predicted proteins | sample LakBais05cmmetaG_FD_185474 | JGI IMG/M metagenome (GOLD analysis project Ga0209182, IMG submission 185474) | Lake sediment microbial communities from Lake Baikal, Russia to study Microbial Dark Matter (Phase II) - Lake Baikal sediment 0-5 cm... | ecosystem: Environmental > Aquatic > Freshwater >...
TAGGTCTTGTAGTCCACGGCAGCGGAGAGCAGGATCCAGGGCGTGACGGAAGCGGAAGTGATTTCGGCGCAGGCCGCGGCCCATTGAGTTTCATCCCAGTCAGCAGTATCGAGCGGGAACTCGGCCTTGAGCACATCCACACCAAGAGTCGTCAGGCGGCGGGCAGTCTCGGTGACCACGTAACGCTTCTCGTCCGAGGCAAGTTTCCTGTCCAGCGGGTCGAGCGGATAGGAGAGCGGCTCTAGCATGATGGCAAGGTCGTATTTACGGCAATCCTCCGCAACCTGTTTAACAAAGGCTTCAACATCGCCCGCCGTGGACGAATCGGGGTGGTAATAGACCAGCAGCTTGACAGCGTCGGCGCCCATGCGCTTTGCTTTTTCGATACTCCAGCCGGGCAGGATCTGGGACTGGCGAGCGGTCATTGCACCGCCGTAACCGGTGGACTCAACGGCTACGACCAGGCCAACATTCCCCGGGACAGCCCAGACGGCGACCGCTTGGGCGGCCGAAACCTCCGGGTCGAGCAGGACTGCAGTAGATCTTTCCGCGAGGGTTCTGGTGACCTCGAGCTTGAATGCCGAGAGTTGGGCGTCGCTGACCGCGGCTGGGTCAGCCGGGTTCAGGGCTTTGCGCAGGTTCTGGCGGTGGTCGAGGGCCAGGCAGGTGAAGGTGCCGCGTGGGGAGGTGCATTGTTGTAAACCGCGAAGTTTTCCGATGGAAAGTCTCATAGTCAAATAGTCTCTATCGAATAGGTTATGGGCAAGTGACCCGGAAGGCGGTGAGAATTCGGTTCTTCAGGATGAAGCTGACATTGTGCTCCCGGCCCCATTCACAGGCGGCGGTGAAATCCACATCCATGTCGGTATATTCGGCGGAAAAGACGGGCTTCCCGGAATCAACGAAGGGCAGCATGTCCGCGATCCAGTGATAATAGAAGGCGTCTTCGGTGATGGCAAAGTCGAAAAATTCACGCGAGTCCGCCACCATATCAGGGGCGTTCTTGATGCCGATGGCCAGGCCGCGGGCGTGAGCCTCATCGGCAAGCCATTTTGCATATGTGAACTGATCCGCATAGGTGATGGGGAAGCTGGTGGTGTTGTCATAGATCTGAATGTTATCCGGTTCGACGGCATCAAAGCCTTTGACGGCGCATAAATCGAGACGGGCGCGCATGATGGGCGCCAGCAGGTCGAGGCGACGGATATCCAGCCAGCGTTCTCCAGGCCAACCCTCGTAATCGTTGCCGAGTAAATCAGGTGGAAATTGCTGCGCATCTGGACGCCAGTCCTCCCACGATCCAACGGAGATGTAACAGATGACCTTCACACCGCGGGCGTGGAGTTCATTTATCACTGACTGATCCACGTAAAGGTCAACATCGTAAACCTGAGCCTGAACGGTTGTATCCACTTCTTCATCTAATTGCCATTGCCAGGTGAGGCCGGGAGCAGGGTGCCACCAACCGGAGGCAGGAGGAAGGGATGAGGGGGCGGGTGCAAGGGTCATGTTTTCAGAATGAGGAGCGCAGGAGGCGAGAAACAGGATCAGGGTCCAGAAAACGAACCGCAATTTCATTTCAGACCTTGTGGATCTTGAACTGCGGCAGATAGTCCTTATGTCGGGCGAAGAGTTCGTTGGTCATCTGCCTGATCTCAGCCAGCGAGAGGACAGAGGCGGTCAGCGGGTCGTGACAGATGGCGCGGTAGACCATGACCGGGTCGCCGGTCAGGGCGGCGGTGATGGCCATCTCCTCGATGCCACTTGAGAGCTGGGTCAAGAGGGCACACTCGGGTGGCAAGGAGCCGACGTGGAGAGGATGGAAGCCGGACTTATCCACGTAGACCGGGACTTCCACGCAGGCATCCTCGGGCAGGTTTGAAATGATCTGCGTGTTCGGTACATTACCGTTGAATTTGAACGGTTCGCCACCTTTCAAAGCGTTGATAATGTAAGCGGCATATTCCAAGCCGCGCTGTACATCTGCCGGGGTCAGCGGGGCAACCAGGCGTTCCTTTACGATGTCCTTCCAGGTGACCTCGGCGTTCTGGTATTCTTTCAGGATATAGGCGTATTCACCGGGGTTCCAGCCGGTGCCGTGCGTGCAATACTTCTCGATCAGGTCGGGGCGTTTACGGAACCACCAGTTATACTCGGAGTTGTGCCCGCTGGACTCGGTGACATAATAGCCGAGCGCCAGGTACATCTCGTTGCGGACCTGCTCCGCGTTGTAAATGTCGGGATTTTCGGTGATGGCTTTGTGGATGAGCGGGTAGGCGTCCTGGCCGTTTACCTCGTATTTGAGATACCAGGCCTGGTGGTTGATGCCCGCGCAAAGGTAATTGACCTCGGGATACAGCGCCCCGATCCAGACGGCCAGCATCATGGCCGTCCCCTGGACCGAGTGGCACAGGCCGGTGACCGGGATATGGGTCTGTCGCTGCAAGGCGCCACACAGCATGGCCATTGGATTGGTGTAATTGAGCAGGACGGCGTTCGGGCAGTATTTCTCCATGTCGCGCACGATATCCAACATTGGTGGCAGGGTGCGCAGGAAACGGAAGATGCCCGAGGGCCCGCGCGTATCGCCGACATTGATGTCCACGCCATATTTCTTGGGGATCTCGATGTCGTGGCGCCAGACCTCGGTGCTGCCGGCCAGGATGGTGGTGAGCACCACATCTGCGCCTTTGAGGGCTTCCACGCGGTCAAGGGTGGCGGTCACTTTAGCAGGGTATTTCCCGGCCTCGACGAGTTTCAAAACGGTCTTATGCGCAAAATCGAGCCGTTCAGCATCGATGTCCATCAGAGCGATGTGAGCATCTTCCAGTAGTGGGAAGGTCAGAATGTCGCGCACGAGTTCGGATGTAAAGCCGAGACTACCGGCGCCGATGAAGGTGATCTTGGTCATGGTTGAATCCTTTCCTTTATTATTGAATTCTATCGCTTATCCGATTGCCTGTCATCCTAAGGGGATGGGGTGGGAAAACTCCATTCGTCGGGATTCTTGTCCGGTTCAAAGCCAGGGTTTATACGCATGCGGCCAAGAGAGCGATCAGTGACGTAAGGGACGTAACCGTGGGTATAAGCACGGTAATAGGCATCAGCGATCTGTTCAGGCTTGGCTGTGTAATCGATGGTCAGGACCAGTTTCCCAGCAGCGACCCACTGGTCAAGGATGGCCTCGCGTCCAGCAGTCCACTCGGCTGGACTGGGCTCGTGGTCGCGCGGATATCCGTAGTATAGGTCCTCGACGCCAATGCCGGTCATGGCGTCCAGATAGTCGGGAGACAGGATGCCGAGTTCCTCGGCATTCTGCGGGAAAACGCCAAAGCCTGGGTGCCGTTGGCGGGCGTACCTGGTGAAGTCCTGGATGAAATCCACCATCTCCCGCGCCGCGCCCGTGCGACCTTGGTCCTGGTAGTACCAGTAGGCATCCACCCGGTCCAAGTAGACGCCGTCAAAGCCGAGGGCGAGGATCTGGTCCAGATATGACTCGGGGGTCCCGTAGATGATCTCTTGCCAGCTGGGGTCCCAATAATGAACCCAGTGGTCACCAGCCCAAACCCCGTCGGGGACGTCCAACCAGTCGGGCGGATCCGTGTTCCATTCAGGCTGCCAGTACCAGCGGTAGGTCTCAGACTGACCAATACTCATGTAACACAGGACGAGCTTCGGCCCGCCCGGGCTGTCCTTGAGAGATGGGATGACATCAGGCGAGTTACCAGCGGTCGCCAGAGTGACCACTGCCAGATCAAAAGAGGTCTCGCCGATACGGTCGGGGTCAGCATGCTGGAGTTGGTAGAGGAAGTCATCCACAGCCAACCAGTTTGGTTCCATAACTTCCGAAGCCTTGCAACCTGTAAGCAGGACGCACAGGAGCAGAAGGATCAGCACTTGTCCAGCGAAATGGCTCGACATGCGTGCTCTTATTTGAAGCCGGTCATGGTGAAACCTTGGACGATCCAGCGCTGGAAAAACAGGAATACGATCAGGATGGGCATGATGATCAATACGGTAGCTGCCATGACCAGCGCACCCTGGCCAGTGTGGGTCGAGTTGAACCAAGTCAGAATGATAGGCAGGGTGCGCGCTTCGATCTTCTGCAGTACGATCATCGGCCACAGGTAGGCATTCCAGGTTTGCATGAAGCCCAGGATCCCCAGGGTGGCCAGGGGCGCACCCAGTTGAGGCAAGACGATGCGCAGGTAGATCTGCCATTCGCTGGCCCCGTCGATGCGGGCTGCATCGAGCAGTTCGGTGGGTAGGGTTTCGCAGAATTGGCGCAACATGAAAATACCGAAGGCATCCACTGCACTGAAAATGACCAACCCCCAGAGCGAATTGATCAGGTGCAGTTTAGCCAGTATCAGGTAGCTGGGGATCATGGTGATCTGGGTCGGGATCATCATCATGGTCAGGAACCAGCCGAAGAGGATCTTCTTTCCGGGGAACTCAAACTTAGCGAACATGTAGCCGATCAGTGAACTGGTAAAAAGTGTTGAGCAGACATTGAAAACCGCTACAAAGGCGCTGTTCCCATAAAAGCGCAGCAGGGGCAGTTTGGGGTCGTTAAAGATCCTGGTGTAATTTTCGAAGGTAAACCTTTCCGGCCAGAAGGTGGGAGGAACGCGCAGCAACTCCAAATTCGTTTTGAAGGAACTGAGGATCATCATGATGAACGGTAATAGGGTGAGCGACAAACCGAGGGTAAGAGCAAAATAAGCCAGGAAACGGCTGAAAAACTTGCCCCAGGGAAAAGAGGTCCTAGTGCGGGTGACGGGTACGGATAAGGTGTTTGCAGCCATATTAATACTCCCAGTCTGTGCGTAGCACGCGCATCTGGATGATGGTCACGATCATGACGATTATGAAGAGGACAAAGGATTCCGCCGCAGCCCAGCCCAGGTTCTGGTAACGGAAGGCATTTTTGTAGATATCGAGCATCAGCACCTGGGTCTGGTTGTTCGGATCCCCGTTGGTCATCACTTGAATGATATCGAAGACCTGAAAGGAGGAAAGCATAGTCATCACGCATACGAAAAGCATCGTCGGGCGGATGAGAGGCAGGGTGATCTTGATGAACGCCTGCCAGGCGTTGGTCCCGTCGATCATGGCAGCGTCCTTGAGTTCCTGCGGGATGCCCTGCAGGGCGGCAATGAAGATGACCATGTTGTAACCGTAGTCTTGCCACAGGTAAGCCAGGATAACCGCCCACATTGCCACCGAGACACCCGCAAATCCAGCACGTGGATCGGACAGCCAGGAGAATGGCGTCCCACCGAAAAATCGGATGATGGCGTTGATCCAGCCAGCCTGTGGGTCGTACATGCTCATCCAGATCAAGGCCACCCCTACCGAGGAGGTCAGCACAGGCAGGAAATAGATCGTGCGGTAGAGTGCCTTGAAGCGGCTGCCGATAGTCTCGAGTAGCCAGGCCAGCGGCAGGGTGATGGCCAGGTTGAGGGGCAGGATAGCCACGGCAAAGATAAGTGTATTGCGCAGGCTGGTGCGGAACAATCCCGCCTCCACTGATGTGCCCTTGATCATCTCGATGAAGTGTCGCAGACCAACGAACGGGTTACTACCTCCCAGACCAAGGATCGGTCCGCCGATGCGCCCCGAGCTGTAATCAAAAAACATCAATACGAATGCCCAGCCAAGCACAAATATACCCAGCGATTCGTAAAGCAGGAGGGGCACTGTCACGCCGGTCACGAAACGCCTTTTGGCAATAGCAAGGCCTCCTGTGGATTTTTTTGAACGTTTCATAGTCAGGTTCATGCAACACCACCACGATCAAAGGATTCGATAAAGTAAGGAGGATGATTGCAAAGGGGCGTGCAAAGCACGCCCCACATGGATCTACTCAAAAGTGGAGTTTGCTTCGGTATCAATTGCTTCCAATGCCTGGTCGATCGTCTCCACGCCTTGCAGAACGTTCAGGATATGTGGGTAGATGATCTCATACATCACCAAGTCGCGGTCGGGCATATTGCCCAGGTACTGGCCAAAGGGCAGGATATCGAGCGCCTTTGGGATCCAGGGCATAGCCGCGGCGATCTCGGCGGATTCAGCCACCGCCGGCATGGCCGGGATGGTGCCACTGGCGATATTCCACTGCGTGGCATTCGCCGTATCCGTAGTGGCGAATTTAACAAAGTCCCAGGCAATGTCCTGGTTCTTGCTGTTGGGTGATACTGTTAGCCCCCAGCCAGAATCAGCCACGAAGACCGGATCGCCTTGGATGGACGGCAGATAGAAGTAAGCCCACTCGTCGGCGAAATCGGGGAAGTTAGTCTGACCCTCGGCAATGGCCCAGGTACCGATGTAGCCGATGCCTACCTTACCCTGGAAGAAGGCGTCAATGACGAAGTTTGTACTGTCGTTAAAGACGATTGGGTCCACCACGTCGGCATCGACAGCATCCAGCGCCCACTGCAACTGGGCACTTGCTTCGGGTGTGTTGAACGTAAAACCGGTGTGGTCGGCATTCCAGTAGTCCCCACCGCGTTGCTTGATGCCTGCCAGGAAAGATGCCCAAGTTGGATCAGCGGCTGTGAAGTGGAAACCTGCTATGCTCTGCATACCGGAAGCATCCACCTGGGTCAGTGCCTGGGCGTCAGCCAGAACATCATCCATGGTCTCCCACTGGGGCGGATAAGTCAGGCCGGTTGCCTCGTAGAGGGTTTTGTTGACCAGCACACCACCGTATTCGCAGTTGAACTCCTGTGGCATGCCATACAGGACGCCATTGACAATGTAACCACCGATTGGAGCTTCGTAAAAGATGCTCTGGGCTTCCTCAATCGTCAATACTTCGGCCGGGACCGGAGCCAGGCGCTCGTAGTACTGTGAGGTCCAGGTGCCGAACAACTGCAGGATGTCGGCTTCCTCGCCTGCGGGCATGGCAGTCTGCAGGGTCTGCAGATAGAGTTCGTAGTCGAAGTTCTCGAGCTGGATATCCACGTTGGGATGCTCAGCTTCGTAGGCGGCAATCAGGGGCTCGTAGCCGGCGATGAAAGCGTTGTTGGTGTGCACCCACATGCGCAGGACGACAGGCTCATCGCCGCCAGGTACGGCAGGAGTCTTACCACCGCAGGCGCTCAGCACAAATACCAGAACTAGCATCAGGGCAAAAATTTTGCGTTTCATCTTTTTTCTCCTTCTTAGAAATTTAGGGTTGCAAACTTTACTTGGATAGAGATGGGAAACACGATATATATTCTCTCTCTGTTTACCTCCTTACAGTTTCACCACTGTATCGAGATTGTTCGGCCGGTCGGGATTTAGATTCTTGGAAATCGACCGCTCGTAAGCGATCATCTGCCCGACGGGCAGGTAGAGCACATTGCGGACAGCTTCATCCACGCCTGATTCAAACCGGACCGTGGAATCTGCTTCCGCTATATCAACGACTCTGCCGCCGAGATTTTTTACGTCTCCCAGCACTGCCGTCTCGTACGAACCATTGACGGTGGACCTGAGGCCGATGACGAGGGCAGACGGCGTCACCATGCTCTTCGGCCCGTGACGGAACTCCATAAAGTGGAACGGTTCACTGTGACTGAGACTCATCTCTTTCATCTTCAGGCTCAGTTCACAGGCCAGCCCCTGGCGCGAGCCGCATCCCAACCAATAGAAGCGATCGATGCTGGTATCGTGTCCCAACTCGGCAGCGAGGGCGGCGTAGTTTTTCAGGAGGCGCGTCCCGGCTTCGGGCAAGCGGGCGACCGTGTCCAAAAGGTCGAGACGCCTGGCCCACATGATGGCGATGACCGTTGTGGCCAGGTAGAGCGTGGAGAAAGCGCGCGTTTGTGCGACCGATCGCTCCTGTCCGGAAGGCAGGATGATATTCACTTTTCCCATCTTCGCCAGCGGCATATCCGCGTAGCAGGATAGCGTCAGCAGGTCACCCTTTTCCGAGGCGAGGAAGGCTTCACAGGCGCGCAGGGTCTCGGTGGTCTCGCCCGACCGGGAGACAGCCACCAGCAGGGTTTGCCCATCCACATAGGAGCTGCGGGGAGACAGCCAGAGTTCGGATGCGGGGAAAGCGCGTGCCGGGAGGCCGGTCTGTTCCTGGGTCAGCGCAGCGGCGGCCAGGGACAAGTAGTATGTGGACCCGCAGCCTGTGTAGATAACCTGGCTGTAACGACGGGCAGGTTGGAGATCCAAAACGGCCCGGCGGTTTTCGTTCAGCACATTAAGCGCGGCAGACCAGGCTTCCGGTTGGGAGAAGATCTCTTGTCGGGTAAAGTGTCCATTTTCCATGGTTTATCCAGCTTTCAGAAGAATTCGTTCCGCGTTGTGGAAGTAGACTTTTTCGAGCACATCATCCGGCAGGTTGAGGCCGTGGACATACCAACGTCCCTGCATGGGGATGGGGGCGGCATTGTAGTTGAAATACTCGTCATCGGTTTCGAGAAAACGGTAGATGACCCGGTAAGCCTCGGGGTAAGGACCCATGTCCGAGCCGAAGAGGATCCGGTCAGCATAACGCAGGAAAAAACGCCGGGCAGAGTAAGGCTGGCGGCCGAGTTCGCCGATGCGGGCGGAGATGTCCACATGGAAGTTAGGACAGCGGTCGAGCAGCTCCCCCACCCAGGCCAGGTTCTCGGCGTAACAGCCCACATGTGCGCCGATAAAAACCGTGGACGGATGACGAGCAACGAGTGAAGCGAGGCCTTCAACGATATGCAGGAACGGCGGGAAGGGCGGGCTGGTGAAAGCCCAGTCAGGGTGGTGGCCGAGTTCCTCCCAGCGTTCGTTGGTTTCGTCGATTGGATCAAAAAAGGCCACCGGGTCGGCCGCGTGGATCATGACCGGCAAACCAAGTTCACCCGCCGCCTGCCAGATGGGATCGAGGCACGAGTCGTCAACTTCCACCAATTTTCCTGTGTGATCTTTGACATGCAAGCCGAGGCCTTTCCAGATCTTCAGACCCTCAGCCCCCCGTTCTTTCTGGCCCCTGAGCCTGCTCACCGCCCATTCGGGGAAGGCATTCCCTTTCTCCGGCCACTGCGACCAGTCCACTCCGCCAAAGATAAGGAATCGTTCGGGGGCGGGCTGCTTAAAATGATCGAGGTGGGCGTTGAGCAGGTGCTCGCCCCAGCCGCCGTCCAGGTCCACGTAGCGGACAACGCCAGCCTGGTCGAGCAAGTCGAGCAGCTGAGGCAGGGGCTTCTGGTCCCAGCCACCCCCAAAGTCTTCGCCGAGGTGGTTGTGGGCGTCGAAGGCCGTGAAGCGCGGCTTCTCGACCGGGGTCACTTTTGTGACGAGTTTGGATTGGGGGCGGAAGTCTTCGAGTAACATAATTATTTGGATGTCCAAAGTCTCAAAACTCGGTGGGTGAGTCCGACGAACGGGTTCGTCGGACTCCGGCATGGATAAGCTGCTACGCGATGACCACCCGCAGGCCGCGTTCCTGGACGGCGTCGAGGAAATCCTGCGGCGTGCTGTTGTCAGTGACAAGGGTGTGGATGCTCTCCAGCGGTGCCAGCAGGACAGTGGCAGCCCGGCCAAACTTGGTGTGATCGGCGACCACGATAATTTCCTGCCCGGCTTTCAGGATGGCGCGGTCGGTCATAGTTTCGGGAAGATACTCGTGCGTCAAGCCGTGTTCCAGGCTGATAGCGCGGGTGCCCATGATTACTTTGTCAGCACGGACTTCGGCCAGAGCCTGCTGGGTGATGTGGCCGATGAACGAGAGTTCGTTGTGGCGGAGCATCCCGCCCAGACAAATGACCTCTATGTTCTCCAGTCCGGCAAAGACGTTGACCACCGGCAGCGAATTGGTAATGACGGTCAGGCTGGGACGCGTACGCAGGGCGCGCGCCACCTCGAGTACGGTGGTCCCCGAGCCAAGGAAGACCGTATTGCCGTCGCTCACCAGCAGCGCGGCGGCCTGTCCAATGCGGGTTTTCTCGTCTGCCTGCTCGCCCTCACGTTGCAGGATGGGGGATTCAGGCGGAGCCTCGGTCAGGGCAATGGCACCGCCGTGGACGCGCTGCAACTTGCCCTGGACGGCCAGGGTCTCCAGGTCACGCCGGGCGGTGGCTTCGCTGACCTCGAAGGTCCCGCAGACCTCGGAAACGCTGATGCGCTGGCTGCGGGCTACCAACTGCAGGATCTGAATTTGTCGTTCCAGGCTGGAGAGGATGGTGCTCATAGGAGTCCTTGAAATCACTCAATAACAATCATAATTTATCATAACCAATCATATTATTGCGTGTTTCATGAGCGGTTTCAAGTGATAAATGTCATGTTTTTCCCCGTAAACGAAAATACATATTTAAGAAATTACCGACGGAACAATCAATTCGGCT
>Ga0209182_10000533_pt1 | contig 10317 bp, 9 predicted proteins | sample LakBais05cmmetaG_FD_185474 | JGI IMG/M metagenome (GOLD analysis project Ga0209182, IMG submission 185474) | Lake sediment microbial communities from Lake Baikal, Russia to study Microbial Dark Matter (Phase II) - Lake Baikal sediment 0-5 cm... | ecosystem: Environmental > Aquatic > Freshwater >...
AAGTCTGTAGTTTGTAAGATCTACATTTATCGGAGAGATTGAAACCTTTTTATATGCAATCGCGTAAGAATCTGTTTCTTCATCAATTTCGTGAGGAGGTCTATCTCCCCCTATCCAGTAATAAGTTTTATTTCTTGGACTTATATATTTCTCTACATAATTTTGATAAGAAAGATCTCCCTGGCGTGTTATTATAAAACCTTTAAGTTCTTCATAGGGTATGTTTGGTACATTAATGTTGAGAATCGATCTTTCCTGGAGAAGATTTTTGTAAAACTCTTCGGTTCCTACAATTTCAGCTACTGCCTTTGCTGCAGTTTCAAAATGCCCATTTAAGGAGAAACTATCGAGTGAAACTGCAAATGAAGTAATGCCTTGTGTTAAACCCTCAAGAGCAGCCGCAACAGTTCCTGAATAAAGAATATCTCCTCCAAGGTTTGCCCCCAGGTTTATTCCTGAAATGAGAAGGTCAGGTAATTCGTCTTTCATTATATCTTTAATTGCAATTAGTACGCAATCTGTTGGAGTTCCATTAACCACGGCAAATCCTTTGTAACCACATGGCATTGGCACTTCCTTAATTGGTAATACACCCTCAATAGTAAGCGAGTGGCTGGTTGCAGTTTTTTGCCTATCAGGAGCAACAACTGTTAAATCTGCTATATTCATAAGCTCTTCAACAAGCTTGTTTATTCCGGGTGATTCAACCCCATCATCATTTGTTATAAGTATTTTCTTTCTTTCCATGGATTTTATCTCACCCCTTTATATTGAATTTTTCTTTTAAAATATGAAGGTTTTATTACATAAGATAACCATATAAAAAATAGTTTAAACCATCCATATTTATCGAATCTTCTTGTAGAAGTGAGGATAGATTCTGTGTTGAAGAAGAAGTATTCTCCGTACTTTTTAAGCTCGCTCAGGAATTTATAATCCTCTTCAAAAATGAGATCTTCATCAAATCTTACATTTTTAAGAAAAGGAGTTTTGGCAATTTGTATGGAAAATGAGCTTTTTGTAAATCGATGCACCCAATTGTAAAATTTGAACCATATTCTTGCATATTTTAAATCTGACAGAGGAAGCACATAAGTAGTTCCAATTGATAGATTTTCATCTTTATGCAATTCAAAATAATTGTTAAGGTTCTTTAGAAAGTCTTTCGGGAGGATTGTATCTGCATCAAGGAAAATAACCCAGTTGCTTTTATTGGATAAATTATCAATACCCATATTTTTTGCTTTTGAAACTCCTCTTTCTTTGATTGTAATAAATTTAAATGTTTCGGTGATTTTCGATTTAACTATCTCACAAGTTTTATCGTTAGAGCCGTTTTCTACAATTATTACTTCCAAATTATTATTCGGGTAATCAATGTTTTTTATTGTGTCTATTGTTTTGCTTATATAATTCTCTTCGTTATGCGCTGAGATTATTATTGAGAAAAATCTCTCTTTCATTTTGCTTAAAATTCCTCAACCTCCTCCTGATTCTTCCAGAATAAATTATATACCATAATAATGAATTGTATAAAAAATTTTCCTTGGATTATAAAAGAGGACAACTTAAACGAGCATTGTTTGAATTCGGTAGAGGTTTATGAAGCTCTAAAATAGATTATTAAGATGGAAATTTTGCCTTAAAAATTATCAACAGATAGATTTTATCATTTAAGCTTTATAATCTTTTAATAAATTGGAAAAGAGTTTTTTATCTCCCAATCAGTTACACTTACTCTGTAATCTTCCCACTCTCTTTCTTTTGCTTCTATGTACTTTAAAGAAACGTGTTTTCCAAGTGCATCAAGAAGGATTTTGTCTTTTTTTAGTGCTTCTATCGCTTCTTTAAGTGTTGATGGTAACGTATCTATTTTTTTTCTTCTTTTCTCGGATTCGGTTAATTCATATATGTTTATTCCATTCACTGGAGCCGGGGGTGTAATCTTGTTTTTTATTCCATCAAGTCCTGCCTTCAATATTACTGCAAATGCAAGATATGGGTTAGCCGTAGGATCCGGGCTTCTAAATTCGATTCTTTTTCCGTTTTTACCTGAACTGGGTATTCTTATCAAGGCACTTCTATTTATTACTGCCCATGATATATATACAGGAGCTTCATATCCCGGTACAAGTCTTTTGTAAGAGTTTACAAGAGGATTTGTAATTGCTGTTATTACTTGTCTCTTTAACTCCATAATTCTTTCTTTTAAAAGCAGGGTTTGGAATTTCGTATAACGTATGCCGTTTTACGAAGCTACCGAAGGCACGGAACTGTAAAGAAAGTTTTTGTAGAGCAAAAATTTGGGTGATAGGTAGCGAACTGCATATACACTGTCGAGTCACTTTTGAGTTTTCTACTCACACTGTTAAAATTCGATAATGTCAGCATACTTCTCATATCCAACTGCCTTTGCCAGACGGATGGATGCCTCATTTTTAAAACTGCACTCATAAATAGGTATCCGCCCAATATCAAGTATTGCCTTCGTCATTGCAGAAATCATTGCTTTACCATAACCTCTTCTTCGGTACTCTGGAAGGGTATCAACACTTACTTCTTCTATTAAGCCTTGCATATGACCTATGGCTGGAGCTTCTGATACAGATACCAATCTTCCCTCTTGAAAAACTCCAAATGCTATACCATCCTTTATGTTTCGTTGAATATCCCTTACAAGATAGTTAGAATCGTATTCAGGATATAAATCGAGTTTCATCTTGACGTAGAGTTCAATATCGGAATCCTGAAGTTTACGACATTCAGGAACCTGAAACAGTCGAAGGTGCACAGGAGTACAATATAGAACATGAACAAGTCCATCAGTTTCTTCTGAGCCGATAAGAGAGCCGATTTTCTTTCGCCACTCTAAGGTGTAAAGTTGACTTATTTCTGGTGCCTCTATAAGGATCTTTTTTAAAGACTCAAAAAGGTCTGGTCGTATAGAGATAACCGCTCTTTCTCTAAAAATCTGAACCCATATTGCTACTGTGTGACTCCATCCTATCTCTGGCTTTAGCCTTCGGTTACTGGAGACTGGGATAATCTGGCCCTCCTCCACTTGTGAGATTGGATAACAGAGATATATAGAAAAATATTGGTCTACAATTTCTTCTTTTGATCCAAGCATTTCTTAACCCCCATTGAACTCGACGGCGGATAACTCGTTTATATCTGACCTACTCAGATATACCACCATTTTTAGAGTATGTACGACATAGTTGCGTATACTGCTTCTTAACGACCATGTATTTTTATCTAATTGTTCTATTTTCATATTTTCACCTCTCAGTTACAAACGATGGTGTTTTTCATTGTTATTTTCGATTCCCATTACTTACCTCTTTTCTATACGCAATGTAAGAGTAGATAACTGTATAAACTGCCGTAAATGACAGTGGCAAAATTACAAAGTAAATTTCGAATTTTTGAAAGAAAAAACCCACTAAACACAAAATGCCAGAAATCTTAAAAAGGATTGAGCCTAAGTTATGTGTCTTTTCCCAAACAGCATCGCTGCTCAAAGTCCAAGGGGTACGAATACCAATAAACCAATTTCTTTTAGCATTTTTAAGGAGCACTCCAATGTAATAAAACAAAAGTCCACTTCCAACACTTACAAAAATCAATGGGTTAATTTTAACACCTACATTCCAGAGAAGCGTTTGCATTTGAATAGAAGCCATGAAAATGACAAATAGAAGAATAAAGATATCGTAGTAATTTTTAAAAGCCTGAATGTTTTTACCCAAGGGGTCGATGTAGGGAATGGCTAAGAAAAGAAGAAAGAGTCCCACAAGCATGAAAGGTATTATAAAAGCACCCCAAAATCTTGACATGTAGCCATTTACTTCCCCTTTTTCGTCCCAGTGAGTGGCAATCTTTTGAGTAAGTTTTGAATAAAAAATAAGCGTAACAACAAACACGAGCAGTATTACAAAAATTGAAGCTATTAATACTTTATTAAGTTTCATAAAGCTCACCTCCGCTTTTTTATTTTATTCTCTTGACAAATATTTCCAAACTTTACTCAAGTGAATTATTTTGCTAATTTCTTATTTATTTTTTGAGAAGTATTTTGTTGCATCTTGACTTCTAAGTGACAATATCGGAAGAAGATTTGTTTTGAGTGATTAATTAATCCTTAGTCTATTTTGCATAAGGCCAATAGTCTCGTATGTATCGTAACTTATTCAGAATGGTGAATACATTTTACTTAAACGTCTTTACTTCCTGGCTATTAACTGGGATTGTACTCCTTAAAAAATAAATTTAAAGTAGAAAAATATTATAGGATTACTTCGCTTCCATGTAATCCAGTGCTTCATCGAGGTAAACGTAAAATTGGAAGGAAAATCATGACCGAGTCCCTCAACTATAGTAAGCTTGTATAGAAGCCCTACTTTTTCCATCTCTAAGCAAAGGTCTTTAGTGTTTTAGTGAAGTTATCTTTTTTGCCTGCAAGAATATACCATTTTACTCCATTTCTTGCCTCATTTTTAAGCAATGGAATGAAAAATGAAACATCATCTATTGCAAGAGCTATAGCAATGAATCTTTTAAGATTTAGAGGGGTGTGTCTTCAAGTACGAGGTCGCCACAGATGCTGCTACACCGTAGCGATAACTGCATTCTCAATCAATAGAAACAACAAACAATTTCTCTTAAATTAAAAAATGCTATAATGTATAAATAAAATTTTTGAGGAGGTAATATGCTTAAATTAAAAGAAGTAGAGCAGTGCTTCTATCCTAACACTATTGAAGAGGCTGCTAAACTTCTCAAGGAAAGTGGCGAAGATACACGAATAGTGGGCGGGGGACTGCACCTTACTGCTTTTCCTAACCCTGCGATAAAAACGTTTATTTTTTTGAACAATCTTAAATTAAATTACATAAAAGAAATCGATGGTAAAATCTCTATCGGGGCAACAACTACTATTAGCGAGCTTGCAAATTCTGCTGAAATGAACGGATATTTAAAAGGTAATGTAGAAAAACTTTTGCGATCAATCGCCTCAGAACTTTTAAGAAATCAAATCACTGTGGGAGGTTCTGTTGCGCAAAGAGAACCGTATTCAGATATCGCTACAATACTTATTGTATTAAATGTTCAGGCTGTACTTAACGATGGAGAAAAAGAAATTAAAACCCCGATTTCTGATTTTTATAAATCTAACTTCAGGGCTACTCTTAAAAAGTCTGTTATCAAAGAAGTCCTGCTTGAAAAATTTGATTCGACTTACAAATTTGGCATGAAACGCTTTACAAGAAATGCAACTGATATTCCACTTTTAAACTTTGGAATTCTCGCTCAAGTTAATGAGGACACAATTAAAAATGTTTCCATTGTGGTGGGGGCAAGACCAGGACCTGCTGAAAGGTTTGCCCAAGCAGAAGAATTTTTGAAAGATAAAACACTGTCAAAAGAATTAGCAGAAGAATTTGGCAAATTCGTAGAAGAAAATGTAGATGTAGCAGGAGATATAAGAGTTGGAAAAGAATATAGGGCTCACATAGCAGGGATTTTTGCAAAAAGAATTTTAAATGAATTCATGGAGGAATAGCATGAAAGTACATTACAAAATAAACGGAGAGGAAAAAGAATTTGATATTCAACCAGGGGAACTGCTTCTTGATGTATTAAGGAGAAACGATTATACGGAGATTAAGGGTAATTGCTATATGGGCACCTGCGGTGCCTGTGCTGTTCTTGTTGATAATGTAGCAAAAACAACCTGCACAACCCTTGCAGCCAAGGTTAACAATGCTGAAATTATAACAATCAAAGGAATAGGAACAATTTCAGAACCTCATCTATTGCAGAAGGCTTTTGTGGAAAAAGGAGCAGTTCAGTGTGGTTTCTGCACGCCTGGAACAATTATCTCTGCATACGCTTTGCTAAAAAATAACCCTGACCCAACAGAAGAAGACATAAAAAGATCAATAGACGGAAATCTTTGCAGATGCACTGGCTATGTACAGCAGATCGAAGCAATAAAATATGCTATTAAACTCCTTAAAGGAGGTAAATGATGAACGGATTTGAATATATAGGTAAAAATATAGGCAAAATTGACGCAATGGCACTTGCAACAGGCCAGCCTCTCTTTACAGACGATATTTCTTTCCCAAACACCCTTCACATAAAAATCCTGTATTCTCCACATGCCCACGCAATAATAGAAGATATCGATACAAGCGAAGCAGAAAAAATACCCAGAGTAAAGCTCATACTTACTTACAAGAATACACCACAAGTTTTGCATACAACAGCTGGCCAGGGGTGGCCTGAACCGTCCCCTTATGATACTTGCATGTTCAATAAAAAGGTGCGTTACGTTGGGGACAGGGTTGCAGCAGTTGCAGCCGAAACAGAAGAAATTGCCTATGAAGCGCTAAAACACATTAAAGTAAATTACAAAAAATTGCCTGCAGTGTTTGACCCTGAAAAAGCAATGAAAGAAGGAGCGCCGGTAATACATGACGAAGAAGGTATCAGTGGAGTTTACAATCCTAAAAGAAATATTGTCTCACACATCGAGGTAAAAGCCGGGGATATTGAAAAAGGTTTTGAAGAATCTGATGTTGTTGTTGAAGATACGTTTGAGATGCAATATGCTCAGCACTGTCCAATCGAGCCACACGCTACAATTACATACCTCGACGAGTATGGAAGACTTGTTATAAGAACTTCAACTCAGGTTCCATTCCATGTTAGAAGAATAGTTGCACAAGTTCTTGAAATACCAGTACAGAACATAAGGGTAATAAAACCAAGAATAGGTGGTGGTTTTGGCGTAAAACAGGAAATCATACTTGAGGAAATCAGTGCATTTGTAACCTTAAAAACCAGCAGACCTGCAAGGCTTATTTTCACACGGGAAGAAGAGTTTGTTTCTTCAAGAACAAGACACCCTATGAAAGTCACTGTTAAAATTGGAGCAAAGAAAAACGGGATATTTAATGCAATTAAAATGTATGCATTGAGCAACAATGGTGCTTATGGAACTCATGGGCTTACGGTTACTTCAAATACAGGCTCAAAAACACTGCCACTGTACAACAAAGCACCAAATATCGAATTCATAGCAGACGTTGCTTATACAAATTTGCCTGTTGCAGGCGCATACAGGGGGTATGGTGCAACGCAAGGATATGCAGCACTCGAACAGGTAGTTGATGAAATTGCCGAAAAACTTGGAATGGACCCTGCTGAAATAAGAAAAATAAATCATATAAAAGCAGGTGAAACTTCACCAATATTCAAAGCCCTCGGTGAAGGAAGGGAAGGTGTCACACAGTACATTCAAAGCGAAGCAACTGACAAACTTCTTGAATTAGGAACAAAAGAAATTGGCTGGTATGAAAAAATTAGAAAGCCTGTAGAGGACGCAACTAAAGTAAGAGGTATAGGAATGGCCCTTCTTATGCAAGGGTCTGGAATACCACTTATTGATATGGGGGCTGCAACAATCAAATTGAATGAAGATGGCTCATTTAACGTGCTTTATGGAGGGACAGACATAGGCACAGGACTCGACACGGTAGTTGCACAGATCGTTTCAGAAACTCTTGGAGTAAAACCAGAGCAGATCATAGTGTATGCAGCAGATACAGACGTCACTCCTTTTGATAAAGGAGCATATGCTTCAAGCGGAACATTTATCTCTGGAGGTGCAGTCTACAACACTGCACTCAAAGTAAGAGAACAAATACTTGAAGTCACAAAAGAAATATTCGGAGAATTTGATACAAAAGATTTTATCCTGAAAGACGGTTTTGTAATCAGTGAGAAGAGTGGCAAAAAAGTAAGCCTTTCTGAAATTGCATATCAAACCCTATATTTGAAGAAACAACAGCAGATTATGGCGACAAATTCATTTGTCTCTGATTCTTCACCGCCCCCATTTGCAGCACACTTCGTAGAGATTGAAGTAGACAAAGAAACTGGTATAATCACGCCGATTAAATACGTTGCAGTCGTAGATTGTGGCGTTGCCATTAACCCCGAGCTTGCAAAAGGACAAATTATAGGCTCTATCGTGAATGGCATTGGCTATGCCCTTACCGAAGAGTATAAATTCAGCCAGACAGGAAAATTAATTAACAGCAATTTCATGGAATACAGAATTCCATCATCAAGAGATATACCGGATATTAAGACAATCCTCGTTGAAACTTACGAACCAAAAGGACCGTACGGAGCAAAATCTGTCGCAGAAATCAATATCAACGGCCCGATACCTGCAATTGGAAATGCGCTTTACAATGCATTAGGAATAAGGATCCATAAACTTCCATACACACCTGAAAAAGTGCTTGAAGCTTTAAAAAACAAGGGGGCATAAAGCCCCCTCTATTAAACTTCACGATAACAACTATACCTCAGGAAACTTATCTGGAGAGATATATTCTCCAAATTTTTCTTTTGCTTCTATGAGTCTCTGCTTTTCTCTTTCAAGAACATCAAACAGCAATTGAGGTGTAGCCTTTATAGTTGTGTAAATGCTAATAACCCTCTCGCTCTTTGCAAGGTTTTCTGGCACTCTTATGGTAAACTGCTTCACGTAATCTTCATAAAAATAATCTTTCTTTAAAATTTGTTTGAAAAGTTTTTGAAGGTCTTCGTATTTTGGAATAAATCCAATGGGTGTTTTTAATGCACCCACTTCATTATGGACTCGCAATTCCATCCACTTGAGCCAAACTTTTTTGTCATTTTTCTCGTTTAAGAATTTACCGTCTTTGTCTTTAAAAAAATAGTTAACACCAAAAATAAGAGGTGTTTTTGACAATTTTTTACCAAAGTTAAGATTTACCTCTATATATTTCCCTATAGGAATAGGTAAAAAATCAAGGTTAGACATCGGATTAAATTCTCTTACGCCTTCTTTTCCCAATGTTGCAGCAGTTGTTTCGGATTCAATTGAAGCACCCTTTGTAACTATACCATGTTCCCAGTTGAAAGATTCACATACAGGAACCCAGGTATCCGAATCTCTACCGCCGTATATAACACCACCTACAGGCACCCCTTCAGGGTCATTTAATTTTGGGTCAATATTATCAAGTTTATCAATGGAGAGTGTGAACCTTGCATTTGGATGAGACGGTGGAATTTCTTTTCCTTTTGAGTCAAGTTTGCCCTTTAACCATTCTCCTGAATGGTTACGCCCTCTATCAGGAACTTCTCCATCTTTTCCAATCCAGTGAACAGAGCCATCTTCAAGGACCAAAATATTGGAGAATATTATTTCATTTGGTGTATGAAGTGCCTTCCACTGAATTGGATCATCCTTTGAATTAACCCCCTGTATTATACCAAACATGCCCTTTTCTACATTTACCGCAAAAGTTAAATCATTTTTATTTCTCAAATATGCTATATCATCCCCAACAATTGATTCACCTTCAAGCATTGCAGTTGAAGTTTTTCCACACATAGATGGAAATGCACCCGTAAAATAGGTTACTCTACCATTCGGTCCATGAACACCCATTACAAGCATATGCTCTGTGAGCCAGCCTTCTTTCGAGCACCTATCAATTGCAAGCCGCATTGCAAGTTTCTTTAACCCAATGGTGTTTCCCCCGTACTGTGTGTTTACAGAATAGACTGTTTCGTTTTTAAGATCAATGTAAATCCTCCTTTTATCAAGGTTTTTAGAAACGAATCTTTCATCAAGTTCACCTTCGGAATGAATAAATTTAAAGAATCTTGCTTTTTCTCCCTGTCTTACAAATTCATCGTAACCCTGTCTGTACAAAATATTTTCACTGTGAGCGACATATGCAGAATCAGTAAGCTGGACACACGGAATTGAAAAAATTGAATTTTCAGGTCCAAGGGTATAAAAGCAGACAAAAAGTTCCCTGCCCTTCATAATACCTTTAAGAATTTCATTTACTTCTATAAGATGAGTCTCTCTGTCGCCTGTCACTATGCTTTTATCGAGTTCCTCTCCTTTTTCAATAAGAATTTTTGTATTTGCTTTATCCCTTCCCTGATCACCATACGCATCGAAATGAATTGTATGACCCGTGATTTTAAGATACACCTCTTCATGATTCTCGACCGCCTTTTTTCTTATGTATTCTAAGTCTTCGTCTGAGCCATTACTTACATAAACAGACTCTGGATCACAAATCTCTACATAATCTGCCACGAACTCATAGAGATTTTGGTTTTTAATTTGCATTAACTTCTCTAAGTTTTTTTCACCTAACTTCGCCTTTAAAACTTCTTCAATGCTTTTCATTTTACCCCCTAAAAATATTCATAACAAAAAGATTTTACTACTTAACTTTGTTTTTT
>Ga0209182_10000534_pt1 | contig 10299 bp, 10 predicted proteins | sample LakBais05cmmetaG_FD_185474 | JGI IMG/M metagenome (GOLD analysis project Ga0209182, IMG submission 185474) | Lake sediment microbial communities from Lake Baikal, Russia to study Microbial Dark Matter (Phase II) - Lake Baikal sediment 0-5 cm... | ecosystem: Environmental > Aquatic > Freshwater...
CCTCCACAACGCGCGGCGCGGCCGCGATGGCATCCCGGGTCTTGGCGGAGACCGCCGCAGAGGAATCGATCGTCCCGACGTAGGCCGACACGGGGCGCGCCAGCGATCCGATGTCGGCGCAAAGCGGCGCGTCGAACGGGAGGTGCCAGGTCGCGTGCTCGCCGATCACGTTGACGACCGGGCTGCGGCCGCGCCGCGCGTTGTGGAGGTTGGCGATCGCATTCGCGAATCCCGGGCCGAGGTGCGTGAGGGTCATGGCCGGCTTGCCGGCCACGCGGCCGTAGCCGTCCGCCGCACCGGAGCACACCCCTTCGAAGACGCACGGAACCGGGCGAATCGCCCGCTGCCGTGCGAAGGCGGCCACGAGCGGGATCTCGGTCGTGCCGGGATTCGCGAAACACACCTCGATGCCCGCGGCGGCGGCGGTCGCGAGAAGCGCGTCCGCTCCGGTGAAGCCTGGCGGTGTCGTCATGGGAAGCCCCTCATTCTCCTCCGACTGAACAGCGTCATCCGGGAGTGAGCGGCGACGCGGCGCGAATGCTATCAGGGGCGAGGGACCGGGTCAAGGCTACCCGGGTCACCCTGAAGAAACAAAGGCCTGAGAGCTTATCTCTCAGGCCTTTGTTTTCGGGAAATGAATTGGTCGGGGCGAGAGGATTTGAACCTCCGACCCCTTGGTCCCGAACCAAGTGCGCTACCAGGCTGCGCTACGCCCCGATAATTACCTCTTGCTATTGTCCCCGCTCGACAGTGCCGGTCCGTCCAGGTCCTGCGAGCAACTCACGAACCGTTTGGCCACCCCTGCTGCCCGACCAGCTTGACGAACACACATCCGCCCAGATCACTCCAGCGCATTCCATCCTCTCCCCGGACACCTTTCCGCAGAGACTGGGTGTAGGCATCCCCGACAGGAACGATCAGTCGGCCCCTGGGGGCCAGTTGATCCACGAGCGCTTGGGGAATGGTCGGTGCCGCGGCCGCGACTAGGATGGCGTCAAAGGGCGCCTCTTCCTTCCACCCCAGCGATCCGTCAGCCACGCGCACGAGCACGTTATAGTACCCGAGACTGTCCAGCCGGCGCGTCGCTCGATCCGCCAGACTCTTCAGACGTTCGACCGAGAAGACTTTCCCGCACACCTCCGCCAGGACCGCCGTCTGGTAGCCGCAGCCGGTCCCGATCTCCAGCACCCGTTCGTGACCGTGGAGCTCCAGCGCCTCGGTCATGAGGGCCACCATGTACGGCTGCGAGATCGTCTGGCCATCGCCTATCGGCAGCGGGTGATCTCCGTACGCCCGGCCGACCAGCGCTTCGTCGACAAACAAGTGACGCGGCACCTTGCCAACGGCTCGGAGGACCCGCGGATCCAGGATGCCGCGGCGTTGAAGCTGCTCCGAAACCATCCGCTCGCGCGGGAGCGGATAGGCACCGGGATTTTCTACCTCAGAGGGTACCACACGCCTCCCAAGAAGAAAAGCGTTTCTCGAATCGCCACTCACAACTCATGCGGGCGGATGTCCGTTTAAGGAGAGACCCCACGACCGCAACTCGTCCAGGGCGCCGTGGTTCGTCAGGTCGAGGTGTAACGGCGTGACCGAAATCCAGCCGTCCTGCACCGCCTCGTAATCCGTCCCATCAGCGCGCTCCCAGGTGGCCGATGCCCCGCCAATCCAGTAGTAGGCGTGGCCGCGCGGGTCCACCTTGCGATGGACGGTCTCGCCGTACACCCGGCGTCCCTGACGGGTCACGGCCCAGCCCCGGACGGCCTCCGTCGACAGGTTGGGCACGTTCACGTTCAAGAGTGTCCCCTGGGGAAGGCCGCGACGAAGAATCTCTTCTGCCAGTCGGCGCGCGCACGCCGCGGCGACGCGGAAATCGAACTGCCCCTTTCCCTCCACTGAGATCGCGAATGCCGGCAGCCCCTGCAGCGTGGCTTCGATGGCCGACGCGACCGTCCCGGAGTACGTGACGTCGTCCCCGAGATTCGACCCATGATTGATCCCCGCGGCGACAAGGTTCGGCCTGCGGCCCAGCAATTCCATCACCGCCAAGGTCACGCAATCGGTAGGCGTCCCGTCGACGCTGTACCAGCCGGCCTCGACGGACGCGACCCGGAGGGGCCGCGTGAGTGTCAGCGCGTGCCCCGCCGCGCTTCGCTCCCGATCGGGAGCCACCACCACTACATCACCGACTGCTTCCAGGCTCCTGACAAGTGCCCGTAGGCCCTCCGATCGGATCCCGTCGTCGTTACATGCCAGAATGAGCGGGCGGTCCGTTTGGACCATACTACCCCCTGGACCGCAGGAGCGGCCTGCAAAGCCTTACGGATTCGTCGACCGATTGTCCGGGGGTTGGTCGAAGACGATCTGAGATTTGGTCGGGGCGAGCAGATTCGAACTGCTGACCCCTGGCCCCCCATGCCAGTGCGCTACCAGGCTGCGCCACGCCCCGATATTCCCAATCCCAACTTCCTACAATTACTCGCATTCTCTGTGGGCGACACAACGGACTCTTGAGCGTGCCCACGAGCCGTCGGAAACCCTAAAAATCCAACGGCAGGGTATTCTACATACTCCCGGCGGTCTGGTCAACCGGGAAAACGGCCACACCCGGACTATTCACTCCCGCTTAGTGTTCGTGCCGCTCCTCTTTCTGATCAATGTATTGCCTGGCAGCCGAAATCGCCTGATCCTCAGATCCAAACTCCCCCCCGATCCCATCCACATAGTGCCCAGAATAGTCCACAGTGGCTCCCGTCGGTACGGCGATTCTCGTTACGGAAGCGGCCCAGAGTTGGTTGCGCAACTGCATCGTGTAAATGTGGTGCCCTTTATACAGATGATTCTCAGCCACGCTCATCTTCCCTTTCTTTACCCTTCACTCCAGCAGATCAAGCGCCCGCTTACAGCGGCCTGGGTCTGGGCTTCCGGCCAAGAACCTTATCAACGTTGCTGACGATCAATCCCGAACCAAAGGGCTTGCGCATGGTGAGGTTGGCCCCCGCCTGGCGTCCCTTGGCATCCAAGCCGGGATCGTTGAGGGCCGTCAAGAGGACAATCGGGGTGTCCCTGAGGGTGGGCTCGGCCCGCAGCCATCGGCAGACCTCGAAGCCGTCCATCCCGGGCATGAGGACGTCCAAGAGGATCAGGTCCGGCCGCTCCTTCTTGGCCGTGTCGATCCCCGCCTGCCCGTCCGTGGCCGTGAGGACTCCGTAGCCCTGCTCTGTCAGTCCATCGTAGCAGACGCTGAGGACGAGCCGGTCATCATCGATGCAAAGGATCGTTGGGGGCCGAGGAGGGATCGCCTCCCTTTTCGCTTCTCCGGCCTCCACCGGATAGCCGCACGTTTGGCACCAGAACTTGGGCTGGTTCCCCTCCCGGCTCTCCTCGAGCGGTTGGACCGATCGACAGAGGCGACAGAACGCCTTCGCACTCACAACTGGCCTCCCCTCTTCCCCGGATTCACTCTCCACTCCACGCCAGCCAAGCAAGAAACAAAAACCCCTCGATAAGTCAGAAACTCACCGAGGGGCCATCAAGTGATTTCAAGCCGCCATGCCAGCGCGCTACCAGGCTACGCCACACCCCGATATCCCACCGCACCCCCGTCGCATGTTGCACAGCACACGCTCCGAGGACTCGATTTAGAATAATTGCTTGACGATGTCTTCCAGCCCACTCCGCAATCGTTGGAGTGCTGCGCGGATCTCGCCCCGACGCGCCCGATCATCTCGCTCCATCAGGCGTCTCCGCGCCCCCGCTACCGTGTATCGTTCCTGATAGAGAAGCCTCTTGACCTCCAACAGCATGACCACATCCCGCTTCCGGTAGAGCCGTTGTCCTCCTCCGCTCTTGCGAGGCTGCAGCGACGAGAACTCACTCTCCCAGTAGCGCAGAACGTAGGGAGGAACGCCGGTGATGGCCGATACCTCACCGATCCGGAAATAGAGGCGATCTGGCACCTCGGCCGAGAAGTCATCCGATGGGACCGGATGCCGCTCCCGCTGGGAAACTACAGCAACCGCAAGATCCTGTTGTCTGCGCGGAGGCCTGGCCATGATTCGCCGCCACTAATTCTCAATGTTCACTGTCTGGTGCAACGCCTTGCCGGGCTTGAACTTCAACACCTTGCGCGCCGTGATGGTGATCTCCGTTCCCGTTTGAGGATTGCGACCCTTCCGGGCCCGCTTAGCCTTCACCTGAAATGACCCGAATCCCACCAGTTGAATCTTCTCACCGGCACGCAATGCGTTCTTGATCATGTCCAGGGTTGCCTCGACCGCCTCCATCGCCTGTTTCTTGGTCAGACCCTTCTCAGCCACCAGTGATGCGATATCTGCTTTGGTCACTCACTCCACCTCCTTCCCCGTGTGGCCGACCGTCCGTCTCGAGGGCTGGGATCGGTAGATGCAGCGATCTGCGTACTAATTCGGGACGACCCAGGCAGTGAAGCCCTTGGCCTTAAGCTCCTCGCCTCGCTTCATGGCAGCGGCGCGCGTGTTATACTGGCCATGCCGGACCTGAAACAGGGAGGTGGTGGCTGGCTTGGAAGTGATCTTGGGACGGTAGTTCTTCTTCTGCAACTCTCGGGCAAGGTCGATCGCCTCGTCGAGGTTCACGAAGGAGCCGACCTGCGGCGTGTACTTCCCTTCGAACGTGATGAGCTGGGATGGAAAACCATCCACGTTAAGGCGTCGCGCCATTTCCTCGGCCTCGCGCTTTCCGGTCGGATCCCCGACGGTGACGAGATGCCGGTTCACAAACCCCGCGCCCTTCCGGACTACGGCAGGAAAGCCCATGGCGTCGAGCTTCTGCTTCAGATTCTCCGCGTTCTGCTCCATCGCCATGGCGCCGACTTGGACGCTGAACCCGCCGGCTGGAGCAGACGCGGTCTTCCCTGGCGCCTTTGCTTCTAGCTTCGGTGCAGGGGTCGGCATCTTGGCGGACTGAGTTTGCTCTGAGGCCGCCTTGGCAGATGGTACCGGCTTCGCGGCCGGTGGCGGTCCAGACGCCGCCTTAACGGGAGGTGCGGGCGTCGGCGGAGCCGGTTTCGCCTCAGGCTTACTCGGCGCCGCTGGCATCGCGGGTGCGACCGCCGCTTCCTTCGATGGAGCTGGCGGTTTCGGCGCCGGTACCGCCGGCGCAGGGGCGGTCTGACGAACCGGGGCCGGCGCCGGAGGCGCCGGCGACAAGACCAACGTGTACGCCAAGTAGACGACGCCAATCAGCACGATCCCGATACCTGCCAGGATCAGCGGACGCCGTCCTCGACCGCCTCCGTCATCCGGCGACTCTTCTTGCGGGCTGAGATCCACCTCGCCTTCGACCGGTTCCGGAGGAATCTCTTCCTCTTCCTGCTTTCGCCTGCCGAAGCTGAACTTAGCCATGAGCCCTCCATCGCTGTCCGGTTGGTATCATAAAGATGCCTGAATCGGATGTCAACGCATTTGTGAGGACTTACAAAGAAGCCGTGAGGACTCCCTTCAGATGATGCGGTGTGGCCTCCGTAATCTTGACGCTTGCGAGTATTCCCTCCTGGACCACACCGCCACCGAAGTGCACGATTTTGTTCTGCCGTGTTCGCCCGGCTGCGAGACCGGAGTCCCGCTTGCTGAGTCCCCCGTCAACCAAAACCTCGACCGTCTGACCGATCATGGCCAGATTCTTTCGCAAGGAAAGCTCATCTTGCAGTGCAAGAACCTGCGCTAACCGCTGAGCCTGAAGCGATTCCGGCACCTGGTCAGTCAGCAAGGCGGCCGGCGTTTTGGGACGGAGGGAGAACTTGAACGCAAAAGATGCGTCGAACGCAACTTCGCGCATCAAGCTCAGGGTATCCGAAAAATCCGACTCGGATTCACCTGGGAATCCTACGATGATGTCCGTGGTGACCGCAAGATCGGGGATGGCTTTTCGCAGGGCGCAGACCTTCTTCACGTACTCCTCGCGGGTGTAGCCCCGCTCCATTCGCTGGAGGGTGCGGCTGGCCCCAGCCTGGACGGGCAGATGGACGTGTTCGCACACGCTAGGGAGGCTCGCCAAGGCCTCGATTAGATCGGTCGTCACATCCTTGGGATGCGAGGTGGTGAATCGCACTCGCATCTCCTTCGCGACCAGTCGGTCGATCCGACGCAGGAGCGTGGCGAACGACACCGGCGGGTCCAATTTCCGCCCGTACGAGTTCACCGTCTGGCCGAGGAGCGTGATCTCGCGATAGCCGCGCTCCTGCAACAGGGCGACCTCACGCAGAATGTCGTCAGGCGGCCGACTGCGCTCGCGCCCGCGCGTGAGCGGGACCACGCAGAACGCGCAGAAGTTATCGCAGCCCTCCATGATCCCCACCCAGGCGCGAAACCGGCTCTCCCGGTGAATCTCGACATCGGTCGGGAAGAGACCTGCCGGCTCCCCCGTGGAGGCCACCGGGCGGTTCGCCGCAACCTGGAGGAGTTGGGGGATCTCCGCCAGATGCCCTCCGTTCCCCACCACGAGGTCGAGATACGGGAAGCGGCGCAGCAGGCTCTCTCCTTCACGCTGGGCCAGGCATCCCGCTACCCCAATGCGCATTCCGGGGCGTCGGGCTTTCAGGGCCTGAAAGCTTCCCAGGCGGCTATATAGCTTCTGCTCCGCCTTGTCCCGGATGCTGCAGCCGTTCAAGATGATCAGGTCCGCCTCCCGCTCGTCCTCGGTCAAGGCATATCCCTCGCGAGCCAAGAGACCCGCGATCCGGGCCGAGTCCAGCTCGTTCGCCTGACATCCGAACGTGACGAGTTTCAGCTTTGGCATATACGACATCCCCGCCGGATCCAGTGGATCCCGGGAGAACGGAGGGTTGACTGCCGCCAGAGATCTGACCCCGCAGGCTGCCCTAATAGAGGTGACAGGAAACCCAGTGACGAGGGGCAACCTCGCGCAGGGCCGGCTCTTCCTTGTCGCAGCGATCGAACCGCTTGTGACAGCGCGTGTGGAAGCGGCATCCCTTGGGGGGGTTGATCGGACTCGGCGGGTCGCCCTCCAGGATGATGCGCCGGCGTTTCGTGGTGGGATCGGGGATCGGGATGGCTGAGAGCAGCGCCTCGGTGTACGGGTGCATCGGCTTCGCGTACAGTTCCTGGCTGTCGGTCAGTTCCACGATCTTCCCCAGATACATGACCGCGACGCGGTCGCTGATGTGCTCGACCACCCGCAGGTCGTGGGCGATGAACAGGTAGGTCAGGTTGAACTGATCCTGCAAGTCCTCCAGGAGGTTGATGACCTGCGCCTGGATCGAGACGTCGAGTGCCGAAATCGGTTCGTCGGCGATGATCAACTTGGGATTCACCGCCAGGGCGCGTGCGATCCCCACGCGCTGGCGCTGCCCGCCGCTGAACTCGTGCGGGTAGCGGTGCATCTGCTCGGGGCTGAGCCCCACCTTCTGCATGAGGTCCGCCACGCGCTCGCGCCGCTCTTGACGGGTCTTGCAGAGCTTGTGGATCACGATCCCCTCCCCCACGATCTGCTCCACCGTCATCCGCGGGTTCAGGGACGAGTACGGGTCCTGGAAGATGATCTGCATCCGCTGCCGCAGGGCGCGCATCTCGCTCTTGCCGGCCTTGAAGATGGAGGTCCCCTCGAACAGGACCTCGCCCGCCGTGGCTTCGATCAGGCGCAAGATCAGCCGGCCGGTGGTGGACTTGCCGCAGCCCGATTCGCCGACCAGGCCCAGCGTCTCTCCGCGGAGGAGGTCGAAGCTGACACCGTCCACGGCGTGAACCTTGGCCGGTTCTCCCCAGAAGAAGCCGCGCTTGATCTCAAAATACTTTTTTAGGTCTCGAACCTGGAGGAGGCTGTCGTTGGTCATGCACCGTTCCTTCAATATAAATAGCACCGGGCGAAGTGATCCGGAGATCCGATCGCCTTCAGTTGCGGTTCTCCCCCACGGCACGCGTCGAATACCTTGGTACATCGCGCCTGGAACTTGCACCCCTGCGGCAAATCGAGCAGGTCCGGCACCATGCCGGGAATGGCCTGCAGCCGGGGCCGCCGTTCCGACTTCTCGATCCGGGGCATCGAATTCAGGAGGCCCTGCGTGTATGGATGGAGCGGATTTGCAAACAGCTCCAGCACCGGCGCCTCCTCGACCACCCGTCCCGCGTACATGATCGCCACGCGGGCGGCCGTATCCGCCACCACCCCCAGATCGTGGGTGATCAGCATGACCGCCATGCCCATCTCTTCCTTGAGCTGGTTGAGGAGCTCCAGGATCTGCGCCTGAATCGTCACGTCCAGGGCCGTCGTGGGCTCGTCGGCGATCAAGAGGTGCGGGTTGCACGAGAGCGCCATGGCGATCATCACGCGCTGGCGCATCCCGCCCGACATCTGATGCGGGTATTCTTTCACCCGCCGCTCGGGATCGGGAATGTGCACAAGGCGCAGCATCTCGCTGGCCTTGGTCCACGCGGCGCGCTTGGACAGGCCCTGGTGCAGCCGGATCCCCTCGGCGATCTGGTCGCCCACCGTGAAGACGGGGTTGAGCGACGTCATGGGCTCCTGAAAGATCATGGAGATGGAGGCACCCCGGACCTTTCGCATCTCGTTCTCGGGAAGGTCCAGCAGATTGCGTCCATCCAGCACGATCTTTCCGCCCACGATCTTCCCGGGCGGATTGGGGATCAGCCGCAACACGGAAAGGGCGGTGACGCTCTTGCCGCAGCCCGACTCCCCCACGATCCCCAGGGTCTCGCCCTTCCGGACCGACAGGCTCACGTTGTCCACCGCGCGCACGGTCCCGGCGTCGGTAATGAAATGGGTTTCCAGGTTCTCGATCTGCAGCAGAATGTCGTTCATGGTTGCGGCGGTTTGGCTCATGCGATGTCCTTCTCGTGTCTGCTCCGAAAAACGCGGGCTACTCTAACATTGTCATGGAGACAGATCAATAGCAAAAAATGCGTGATTGCCAGCCTCTCGTCAGCTCGGGCTCCGGTCACCGCCGGGCGGTCACCTGCGGGTCGAGGGCATCCCGGAGACCGTCCCCCAGGAAGTTCAACGACAGCAGCGTCGCCGTCAGCGCGCACCCCGGGAAGATGATCAGCCACGGGTACACCTCCATCGCCGCCGCCCCCTCGGAGGCGAGCGAGCCCCAACTGGCCATCGGGGGCTGGACCCCGAGGCCCAGGAAGCTCAGGAAGGCCTCCTCCAGCATGACCGCAGGCACGGTCAGCGTGGCGTACACCACGATCGGACCCAGGGCATTCGGCAAGAGATGGCGCACGAGGATCCGACGCGGCGAGGCCCCCATGGCGTGGGCCGAGAGGACGAACTCTCGGTTTCGGAGGCTCAGGATCTGCCCGCGTACGATCCGCGCCATGGTCAGCCACTGGACTGCCCCCAGGGCGATGAAGAGGTTCAGGATGTTCCGGCCCAGGAGCACCATCAGCAGGATCACGAAGAACATGAACGGCAGCCCGTACAAGATGTCCACGATGCGCATCATCAGGTGGTCCACGCGCCCCCCGACATAGCCCGCAAGCGAGCCGTAGGTCACACCGATCGTCAGGCTCACCAGGGTGGCGAGGATCCCCACCGCAAAGGAGATCCGCGCGCCGTAGAGGGTGCGCGTGAGGAGGTCTCGCCCCAGCTCGTCCGTCCCCAAGAGGTGCTGAAAGGTCGGGGGCTTCGCTCCGTGACGGAGATCGGTCTTGTCGTACGGATACGGGGCGATCCACGACGCCAGGAAACCTGCCGTCACGAAGACCAGCAGCAGCGCCAATCCCGCCATGGCCAGGCGGTTTCTCCGTAGGCGGCGCAGGGCATCATGCCACGGTGAGACTTCGGACGGATGCGGCAGCCGCCCGCTCATCGGATCTGCACCCGCGGATCCAACCAGGCGTAGAGGACGTCCACCGCGAGGTTGAGCGTCAGGAGCAATACGCTGTACGAGACCACCGTCCCCAAGACCAGCGTGTAGTCGCGGTTCAGCGCGCCCCCGACGAAATAGCGGCCAATCCCCGGAATGCTGAAGATCGTCTCTATGACGACCGATCCCGTCAGGACCGCCGCCGAGGCCGGGCCGAGGTAGGTGACGACCGGCAGGATCGCACTGGGGAGCGCGTGCCGCAGGACAACCGCCGCCTCGCGCAGCCCCTTGGCCCGCGCCGTGCGGATGAAATCCTGTCCGATCACCTCCAGCATGCCGGCCCGCGTGAGGCGCGCCACATAGGCGGCATAGACGGCGCCGAGGGTGAGCGACGGCAGGATCAAGTGCCGCCACGTCCCCCACCCCGCCACCGGGAGCCAGCCCAGCCCCAGGGCAAAGACGAGCATCAGGAT
>Ga0209182_10000538_pt1 | contig 10271 bp, 7 predicted proteins | sample LakBais05cmmetaG_FD_185474 | JGI IMG/M metagenome (GOLD analysis project Ga0209182, IMG submission 185474) | Lake sediment microbial communities from Lake Baikal, Russia to study Microbial Dark Matter (Phase II) - Lake Baikal sediment 0-5 cm... | ecosystem: Environmental > Aquatic > Freshwater >...
TCCTGGGGCTCACTCGTAGAGTATGTGCCGGACGTCGAGGTCACGCAGCGGCCCGCTTCGAGAGTGCCGATCTCCGGCATGCTGCCTTCGGAGGCGGATCTGGAAGTCTCATCGCAGAGTGTCCAGCCTGAGCAGCGCATGGTGACGGACATCGGGCCATGGGACGAAGTGCTGGGAGGTGGCCTGGTCGTGGGCTCTGCAGTCCTTGTGGGAGGGGAACCTGGGATCGGGAAGTCAACCCTCGTCCTGCAGGCGGCAACTGCTCTGGGACGACACGGCAAGGTACTCTACGTGAGTGGTGAGGAGTCTCGTTCTCAAATCCTCGGGCGCGTTCGGCGGCTGGGACTGGACCCGAAGAACCTGCTTCTTGCCACCACCAACTCGCTTGCCGATGCGCTGGCCATAGCTGATCGAGCCAGGCCTGTGGCGCTTGTCATGGACTCGCTGCAGTCGTTCTCGACGGAGGAGGACTTCTTCGGATCCGGTACGCCGGCTCAGCTGAAGACGACCGCTGCTGCGATTGCCGGGTTCTCCAAGAAGTCTGGAGTGGCAGCGCTGATCATCGGGCACGTGACCAAGGACGGGACGATTGCGGGCCCCAAGTACGTTGAGCATCTGGTCGACGCAGTCCTCTACATGGAGGGAGACCGATTCGGTGCGTACCGTCTGCTGAGGTCGGGGAAGAACCGCTACGGCAGGAGCGGGGAGACCGGGTTCTTCGAGATGACGTCGTCAGGACTCGTGCCCATTTCCGATCCGTCGAGCGCGTTCGTGACCGACGTACACAACCTCCAGCCGGGGTCGGTGGTGGTCCCTGCAGCCCAGGGTAGTTTTGCTGTGCTCGTCGAGGTCCAGTCTCTCGCTGCTACCAGCTACCTGCCCTCCCCCCGCCGCATTGCCACGGGACTGGACTATGGCAGGCTCATGATCGCACTGGCGGTGATCGAACGCAGGGCGGGAACGAGCGCCGGAGGCAGAGACGTCTATGTCAACATCTCGGGTGATTTTTCGGTTGAGGACCGAGGCATCGATCTCGGTGTCGTCCTGTCGCTGTACAGTGCGATACGCAACGTAGCGGTGCGTGATGGGGTCATGCCGATCGCGGAGGTCGGTCTTGCAGGAGACCTGCGCCCGGTGTTCAATTTGCACCGGCGCATCGAGCTGGGAGCACGCATGGGGTTCAAGGAGTTCGTCGTGAGCGACAAGGTCCGCGACGACCTTTCGGACCTTCATGGTCTCACGATTCACCGAAAGCGCTATGTGAGTGAATCGATTGCCGCCAGCTTTCCCCGAATCTCCGATGCCGGGGGCGAGTTGCAGTGAAGGCTGACAACGTCCATCGGCCGGGTCTTGCCGCCATTGTCGTCGCGGCCGGGGGCAGTACACGGTTTGGAGCGGACAAGCTGCTCGCTCCTCTTGCAGGAAGACCGCTCGTCTGCACGACTCTGGAAGCGGTGTGCCGGGCGCCCGTCCGCCGGCTGGTCCTGGTTTGCAGACAGCAGGACCGTGCGAAGATGGAGAAGTGTGTCGCCCAGGCTGCTCTTCCGCGCCGCGTGAGCGTCTTCCTGGCCAGCGGAGGTCCGACCCGGGCCGAGAGTGTTCTTTGTGGCCTCAAGACGCTTCTTGACAACGGTACGTCTGATCAGGATTGGGTTCTGGTTCATGATGGCGCCCGTCCGCTGGTCGGCCGAGCACTGCTGAAGAGACTGCTCGCGGCAAGGGACAAAGGAGACATCGTCGTACCCGTGATGCCGGTGGTGGACTCCTTGCGGCGAACGGCGGCAGGCAGGACAGAGATACTGGACAGAAGTGGAGTCGTTGCCGTTCAGACGCCTCAGTTCTGCCAAGTGGCGACTCTTCGGTCTGCGTATGTCAGCCGTGCGGATCACGCATTGTTTGGTGACGAGGCGGCGCTGATCGAGTCAATCGGTGGGAAGGTTGTGACTGTCGAAGGCGACGCTCGGAACATCAAGGTGACTGTGCCGGGAGATGCTGGGATTGTCGAAGCTGCATTCAGCGCGGGAGCCAGGACCGTGGTGGGGCTCGGTTATGACATCCATCGGTTCGTTGCCGGGCGACCGCTGATCCTCGGCGGCATCAGGATCGCCTCGGAACTGGGGCTTGATGGGACGTCCGACGCCGACGCTGTCTTGCATGCAGTCATGGACGCTGTTCTTGGGTGTGCTGGTGCAGGAGACATTGGCCGCATGTTTCCACCGTCAGACGAGGAGTTCGTCGGCATCGACAGTTCTGAGCTGGTGCAGCGCGTCATGGCGGACAAACGGATTCGCAGATTGAGGATCGTTTCGGCGGACATCACGATCGTTGCCGAGAGGCCAAGACTGCAGAACTACCAGGCGCCTATGCAGAGAAGAATCGCACGCCTCCTTGGACTTCGGTCGACTGACGTCGACGTCAAGGTGACCGGCAACGACGCGATAGGCTGGATTGGTAGGGGTGAAGGCATTGCCTCGCTCTGTGTTGTGACTGCTCTTCGCCCACGGTAGGAAGAAAGAGAAGCCGTACGCCGAGCACTTGTTGCGCAGGCCCCCGGCGTGGTCGACTGCCTCCGGCTCCAGTTGCATCGGGCCACGGCACATGTTCCACTCAGTACTGTTGCTTCCTTCCGGACCTGGCAGAGTTCAGAGCTTCCCATTGCATGGTGTGCAGCCTTCAACGCCTTCAACAGGGACTGTTTCGGAAACGTACGTCCCGCGTGCCCAGCATGGACCCCGGTGAGCGGATTCCGGGCGACAGGGCACCGCTATCTCCCCGTCCTGTACGGCTTCAGTAGTATACAGGCCGAGAAGTTCTCCGTCAACCCATCCCTACTCCAACTTCGTGAGGGCGATAGATAGACGGCTGGTCTGTCCTTTGGAGACCGATACTTCGCCTGACCATTGGAGATAGCCTGGCAGCCCCAGCTCAACCACATGTGCGCCCTCCTTCAGCGTGCTGAACGTGAAGGGAGTGATCTCGTTCATAGCCTGGCCGTCAATTGTTATCGACGCCCCCGCCGGATCGGTGGAGACGGCAAGCCCGCCAAGCGCAAGGTCGAGCTTGTACTGCTTGGCGAGCAGGATGCCTTCTTTCACGGAGAGCATATCGGTGATGTCTGTGCTCCCCTCGAGCTTGAGCGTCAGAGCGTAGTCGCCCACAGGGAATGAGTCGATCTTTAACGGTGTTGCGCCGTAGGACGTACCGTCCATGAAGACTTCAGCCCCAGTCGGGGTCGATATGATGCTCAGTTTGCCAAAGGCCTGGACGAGGGAGAAGTCCTGAGCGCTCTGTGTCACATCGGAAAGGTCGACCGTGCGCGAGATCGCAGCGTAGCCCTTGAGGGAGGCTGTGACGACATAGTTGCGCGGTTTGAGACCAACCACTGTCACAGGTGTCACGCCTTTGGCCGCGCCATCGAGCGCAACAGTTGCGCCGGGCGGGGTCGACGTGACGGCCAGGGAGTAGGCAGCGTGAGTCAAGTTTGCGATGACTTGCGTGGTGGACCCCTTCTCTGCTGTCGTGGTACCGCTCCAGGCTTCCCAGCCAGGTAGGCGGATCTGTATGGCATGCGTGCCTGGGACCACCCGGGTAAGCAGCAATGGCGTCGTGCCGACCTGCTGCAGGTCAAGGAACACGGTAGCTCCTGATGGGAACGACCGGATGTTCAGACTGGCTGTCCTCCCCTGGAGGATCAGGAAGACCGTCGCGGCTGCAACCGCTGCGATCAGTACGACGATGATCCAGATCTTGCTTCCAGGGCGGCGCTTCCGGACGGGGGGCACGGGACCTCCAGCAGGACCTTGTGCCGTGCGTGTCTCCTGGAGGCTTCCCAGGAGCTCGTCGATGCTGTCAGGTTTACGAGACTGCGGTTCGGACATGGTCATACCTCCGCTATTCCAATCGTTTCAACACTGCCCCGAGCACATCGCTGAAGACGTCATCCGCAGGGCGAGCCGCATCGATAACCACCCACCGTTCGGGCTGGTTCATGGCCATGTCCAGATAGGCCTGGCGCACGGCGTCGAGAAACGAGCCTCGTTGCTCGATCCGGTCGAGGTCGGTCTTCCGGCCCAGGGAAGTGCGCGGATCGATGTCCAGAAGCAGCGTCAAGTCAGGGACCAGGCCCAACGTGACGATGTCCATGAGCCGCTCGACTCGTTCTTTTCCGACCTTTCCTGCAACTCCCTGGTAGGCGACAGATGAATCTGCAAACCTTTCTCCAATGACGATGTCACCGCGTTCCAGTGCGGGGGAGATGATCTCATCGATATCCTGTCTGCGATCGGCTGCGAACAGCAGTACTTCGGAGAAGAGGGACAGATTGATCTCGTCGTGTACGAGGATCGTTCGGAGCTTCCGTCCGAGCATCGTTCCTCCCGGCTCGAATGTGTGCGTGACGGCGAACAGTCGTTCCGTCAACGCCTGCTTGAGCCGGTCGGCCTGTGTGCTCTTGCCGCATCCGTCGATTCCCTCGAAGGTCAGAAAGAAGGCGCGCTGCATCACACTGCTCCTGATGGGCCCTGAGTCGGCTTCATCGTCGGAGAGTACACGACGACGTGCCGGAATGGCTCGATGCCTTCGCTCTCGCTGAACAAGCCAAGTCGTTCTGCCAGTCTGTGCTGCATCCGCCGCTCGAACGCATCGGAATACGGCAGTTCACGCGAGGCCGATGAGACGATCGCTTCGCGCATGAGATGCACCCACGAAGCATATCGATCTTTGTCGACGGACATCGAGTGGATGCGTCTGAGGAGGTCCTTGATGGCCGCCAGACTGTTCTTGCTGGTTGTATACAGCGGCAGTCCGAGCGCCTCGGCTCGCTCTACGAGAAAGGGTTTCTTGGCTGCAAGCGTGTCACTCAGCAGGACGACGTCCGCATCCTCCATCGTGCGCGCGACCCGTACGTCGGAATGCAGGCTGTGGGAAGCCCGCTCGATGTAGCTCTGACTGACCCCCTGGATGTAGAGCCTGACGCTGGAATCCTGTGTCCATAGCTGCTCAGTGCCAGCTTGCAGAGCAGAAGCCTCGTCCCCATGTACAGGTTCGATGACGAACTCCTTGCCGGCCGTTCTCCTGCGTATCTCCGGCTGTACGTCGAAGCCTCGCAGGACTCTGTCGACCACGTCCGCCAGGTCGCGGTATACGGCCAGGATATCGCGTTCACGCAGTTCCACGAGGACATCAAACGTAGGAGCAGACTTGCGTTCGAGAACGCTCTTCTGCGTTCCACGGCGCTGCGCCTCTTCATCACCAAGCGTAACGGTCTGGATACCCCCGAGCAAGTCGATGAGGGTCGGGTTTGTGATGAGGTTGCCCAGATCGTTGCCATGAGCCGTTCCGATGAGTTCGACGCCGCGCTCAGCGATCGTCCGGCACGCCTGCGCCTCTTCGATGCGGCCGATCTCATCGATGACGATGACTTCCGGATTGTGGTTCTCCACGGCTTCAATCATGATGTCGTGCTGCTCTTTGTTGGATGGTACCTGCATGCGACGAGAAGACCCGACGCCCGGATGGGGAACGTCGCCATCTCCTCCGATCTCATTGCTCGTATCGACGATGATGACGCGCTTCTTCAAGGTATCGCTGATGTATCGGGAAGCCTCGCGCAGCAGAGTCGTCTTGCCTATGCCCGGTCTGCCGAGTATCAGGATGCTCGAACCCTTCTTGACGAGGTCTTCGATGATCTCGATCTTGCCGAACAGAGCCCGTCCGACCCGGCACGTCAGTCCAACCACGTCGTTGTGCCTGTTGCGGATGGCGGAAATGCGATGCAGCGTCTGTTCGATTCCGGCGCGGTTGTCGCGGTCGAATTCCCCAACTTTCCGGACGATCGAGTCGATGTCTCCCTTCGTGACCCTGATTTCGCTGAGGGAAGCAACATCGAATTCGAACCGAGCTTCAGGGACCCGTCCAAGGTCCAGCACGACCTCGACGAGCTCGTCGAATCGGTCCAGCTGCTCGAGAGCTTCCTGCAGAGGTTCAGGGAGGATGCTCAGGAAAGCCTGGGTATCGTAGTCGTGTGCTGCCACGTCAGTCCTTTCTGCATGAGCGCTTCCGCAATGCGGTCGGTAACCCTCTCGTATTCGCCGAACAGGCTGAACAGGTCAAGGTCGTCTGTATCGATGGCAATCAGGGGCGCGCGCAGAAAGGAGCTTGCCCATGCATCATAGCGTTGGTTGAGCTTCCGAAGGTAGGAAGAGGGCAGGACCTTCTCGAACGAACGCCCTCGAGACTGTATCCGTCGTGAGAGTGTTCTTGTGGACGCACGGAGATAGACGACGAGGTCGGGTACCGGGAGGTTCTCCAGCACGTACTCGTACAGCTGCAGGTAGATCTCGTACTCCACATGGGAGAGCGCTGTACGGGCGAAGATCTCTGCATCTTCGTACAGGGTGCGGTCCACGATCTTGGCGTGGCTCAGGGCACCGGCCTCCTTGAAGAGCTTCACTCGCTGCGTGAGAAAGAAGAGTTGAGACTGTATGCCCCATCGCTTGGGATCTTCATAGTAGAGCTTGAGGAAAGGGTTCTCCTTGACCGGCTCGGGAAGCAGGGTAAGCCCCCACGTGTCGGCCAGATGACGTGTCAGCGTAGACTTTCCCACGCCGATGTTTCCGGCTATGGCAAGGAATAGCGGGCGGTCGGCGCTGGCCGTCGTGGGCAGAGGCTCACTGGTCATGTATTCTTGAGTTGAGCGGGGTCGAATGTACCCTGCTCGAAAATACTCTGGTAGAACGAGGCCCAGGACACCTTCTTGTTGCTGGTCCGGGAGATTCGGCGCAGTTCGCGGAAGCGAGTTCGGAATATGAATCGGGCGAGAGAAATGCCAAAGTCGAATGTGGCGATCGATGAAAACGACGAGGCAAGATCGGGAGGCAACGGGACACGTTCCTGGAGAAACGCGCGAGCGTCATGATGGGTGAGCCTGTTCTGCAGGATCTCGATATCGAGCGCCGCCGCCGCGTCCTCTATGAGAAGCTGGAGCGTCGCAAGCAGACTGTTCTGCGGTGTCAGCATGCCGTCGAGGGTGGCAATGTTCTGCAGCTCGAACAGAGAAAGTGCAGCGATGAAAGTCTCTCGCTGAACGTGAAGTGCCAGACATGGGTCCCAGCTGCTGATTGCAGTCTGGACGTATGCTTTGCCAGGGAAGTAGGTCATCATCAGTGCGATCTCGGGTGAGAGCCAGCGACGGGAAGACGATATCGGACAGACCGTCTGCCGGCGGTCGAGTGAGGCGCCTTTCAGTGCGACGGCTTCCGGATCATCATAAGCTGGCCGAGGCGCAAGCCCGTCTCCAAGCACCGGTACGGACTTGAGTCTGTAGCCGGGGAAGAACGAGTGAAGGCGCGGGAAATCCTTGTTCATCCAGTCGTCGATCGCCGCTTGGTCCAGGTGCCGTGAGAGAGAAGCCTGGAGAACGTCTCCCACGACCTCATCCGTGCTTCTGGAGGCATCCAGTTGAGCAGCTGTCTCACCCAATTGGCGCTTCAGCACCTCCGTCTCACGTTCGAGATGCTCCTGCGCTTCCTTGATGCTTGCCTCGTCGAGTGAAGGAAGCAGGATAGAGAGTACTGGATCCCGGGTGGAATCGCCAGTACTGGTCGAGTGAGCCAGCTGTGGCTCCAGTCTGCTCATGTACTGGCGTGCCTTGAGAATGCGCTCTGCAATAGCCTGCTTGTCATCGAAGCGACTGGCCCGGTCTTCTGCGAAGTGGAGGTACTGGTCGATAATGCGAGACTCCTCGAGAGCCAATTCCTGGTGAGACCCAGAACGTAGTTGGATGTGTTCTGCAGGCGCAGTTGGAGGTGTTGACAGTTCCTCGAGCCGGCGAGCGAGAGCCTTCCCGCGGACGTATGCTGGGATCTCTGTCATATACAGAAGCTGATAGAGGCCCCGGCGAGCATTGCGCAGCTGCCAGAGAGTGTCCCCGAAGTACCCGGCCCCGATCAGGACGGACAGACTGTCCATATAGGGGCGCAGAACGAGCGCTGAGCGGTGCTCGCTGCTGCCGAGCTTCCCCTGTTCGAGCTTTGCAAGCGCTTCACGCTTGTCGTCGAGGAACCGCTGCATCTGTGCAGTACTCGCGGCCGAGAAGTCTCCCAGGTGATAGAGGTACCGATGTGTTCCCGCACTCAGCGCATCCACGGGCAGGAAGTAGCTGGTTTCGTCCTGGATGTCCTGAAGGAGTTCGTTGTACTTGGTCAGTGCCGGCTCAGCCTGTGGATTGTTCTGACGGGTGTCCGCTCGGGAGCGTCTGCTGCGAGGGGGACGGTTTGTCTTCGGGCTGACGTTCCTGGGGTTCTCCGGGGCGGTCGAGCCAGCCGGAACCTCTCTTCGTGGGCGTGTCACGAGACCGTGTCGACCTGCAGTGGTTCAAGTGAATCCGGGACCGGGGTGCCAAACATGATGTTCCACCACCTCATGAACTGTTTGTAGCGAGTATCACCGCTCACAAGACCGCTCGCCTTCCTGAGAAGCTGCATGCGATCTTCGAGGACGATCTGGAACTTCTTGTTTGCCAGAGCATCCTCTGCGAGTCTTGCGCCTGCTTGTTGGAACGTGAGCTGGCGTCCTGTCGAGTCGGTGTAGTTCCAGCCCCATGTGGCAAAATACTCGTGCAGTTCGTCTGACGACACTGTGGTATCCTTGTTCAGGTTCTCTTCACAGGCTTTGGACGTGGCCCAGAGCTGGATGTACGATCGCATGGCCGGAGACCGCAATCGCTCGGTCTCGGTGGTGTCGCCCGGCAAGACGTGGTCGGTCACATAGGCTTCGACTGCAGCGTCGACGGCTGAAGGAGTCAGGATGATGCCTAGTCGTCGAGCCTCGTCGGATTGGGTGTGCATGACAATGAGCCGTTGTATGGCTTCTGTCTCTAGCCCCGCAACCAGATACTGTGTTTTTGGGTCCGACGGACTCGCGAGATCCACCCGTACCTTGTAGTGGTCGCTGGTTGCGTCAAAGGGCAGGTCGACAATCATCGCTAAGACGTGTTCCTCAGGAACGGGCGTGCCATTGACGTAGAAGGCAACACGGCGTGAACCTGCGACCGGGACAGCGACGACAACTGCGACGACAACTGCGACGAGGGAGACCAGAAGAAGCGATACCACTGCGATGAGGGTTGCCCGGCGCGCCGAGGGGTGCGCCGGGACGAGAGGTCTTCTGGACGAATCAGTGTCGTCTTTCGCGAGCATGTCTACTGAGCTGAGGGAGTGGTTGGCACGTCCGTCGCCGGAGGAGTCGTCGTTCCCTTGCCCGTGGCTTTGACGATCCACTGCCCAACTGCTCCCAGCGCCTTGCCAACACCACGGCCATACCATCGGGTGATGCGTGACCATTGTCCCTCACGCACGGGGAACTGTTCCTTGAGCTTGGTCACCAGGGTGGTCTTCGCAGCCGCCTTGCGCTCATCTTCGAGGGCGGTCTTGACTTTGTCATACGTAGCCTTGTCACTCAGGTTCGCCTTCACGAGCGGCTTTCGGTCCAGAAGCTGGACGATCTCGTAGGAAGAACCGTCGACGAACGGCTGTGTGTACTGGCCGGTTTTCAGAGTTGCGAGGGCATCGAAGCGTGTCGCATCACCTATGCTTGAGAAGTAGTCCAGGATACCTCCCGTTGTGGCGTCGGGATCAGTGGAGTACTTCGTAATGGCGGTCTTGAACGACAAGCCCTTCTGGAGTTCTGCATAGACCTTGTCTGCTAGCGTCTGGGCCGCCGCCGCTCCCGTCGTCTGATCTCCGGTTCCGAAGCCGAGGACCATGTGTGCGGCTTTCACCGTCTCAGCGGTGTCGTAGATCATGCTGACCGGTTCTTGTGCAATCTTGTGAATGATATGGAAGCCAAACTCAGTCTGGACGGGTCCGACGATGTCGCCGGTCTTGGCCGCAAAGGCAGCAGTCTCAAATGCCTTGACCATCTGCCCCGTGGTGAAGAAGCCCAGTGTCTCGTAGCGAGCGTATTCCGCGGTCTTCTTGTTGAGCTCGGCCGCCTCCTCCTGCGCGTACTTGACGAAATCGAATGTGGCATTCTCGCTCTTCTGTTTCACGACTTCATCATAGATGGCCTGAGCGGCCTGCTTCTTCGCAGCGATTGTCGAAGAGGAGTCGTTGTCAGCGTCTATCATGATGAGGAGATGATCGGCGTTGACACGCCCCTGAGAGACGAAGTACGTCTTGACGTCCGCATCCGAGACGGTGACCCCTGCGTTGACCTCAGCGGTTACTGCGTCAGCAAGCTGCTGCCGTTCGACAAACGCCTGGATCTGGGTG
>Ga0209182_10000542_pt1 | contig 10258 bp, 9 predicted proteins | sample LakBais05cmmetaG_FD_185474 | JGI IMG/M metagenome (GOLD analysis project Ga0209182, IMG submission 185474) | Lake sediment microbial communities from Lake Baikal, Russia to study Microbial Dark Matter (Phase II) - Lake Baikal sediment 0-5 cm... | ecosystem: Environmental > Aquatic > Freshwater >...
TTGAGAGCGAGAGCGTCATGAGGACCGCAAGAGAGACCATCGAGATCTCCTTGGTGTGCGAGGGGAACCCGCCAGAAAGCAGGCCAAGGACCAAACCCGAAAGCATCATGATCGAATAGCTTTCCAGGATCTGCGTGGGCCGCATCGAGCGCTCGAAGCGAATGCGGCTACAAATATGCTTCTGGCTTATGAACGGGACCACCCAAGGCTTCTTAGCGAGGCCTATGTTATCGATGCCCAGTGAATTTGATTGGATGGGGTGACGCCGTACTCATGCGCGACCTCGTAGTTCCTGGCTGACACGAGGGCGGGTGTCATCGCCACCTTCTCGATGCCGCTGCCAGAGACCGTCTCTGCAGGCACCTCCTCGAAGGAAGTTACTCCTAGAACCTTGATTGTGATGTTGTTGGCTTTGTTCAGTCTGTGGATGTTGTGGCCAATCAGGCACTGATCGAGCGACTGACCGTCGAGAGCCCGTCCGATCTGTGCGATTTCCGGTGAGGGGTCCAGAAGAGAACGGCAATCCCGCGAGAACGAGAATCCCCAGCGATGGGGTTCACCGAAGGTTTCTTGAAGACCCATGGCGTTGCCAGTCCGCAATGAGCCTCCTCGGGTGGGCCACTGACACGATTTTGGACGTCATCGGTGAGCTCGGGTACCCGGGGGTGTTCTTGCTGATGATTGTCGAGGGGGTTCTGACGCCGATCCCGAGCGAGATCATCATACCTTTCGCTGGATATCTTGCCGCAGAGGGAAAGCTGAGCCTCCTCCCGGTAATCCTCGTCGGGACAGCCGGTGCCGCCCTCGGGAATGCCGTTGCGTACTACATCGGATACCACGTGGGAAGGCCCCTAATCACTAAGTACGGAAGATACATCATGCTCGGCGAGAAGGACGTCAGGCTTGCGGAGCGTTGGTTCGCGAAGTACGGCGACGTCGGCATTCTCCTCGGCCACTCCATACCCGGCGTGAGGTCGTTCATCTCATTCCCCGCCGGCATAGGCAGGATGAGGGTCAGGAACTTCGTCGTATTCTCGACCGTGGGCGCTCTGATATGGACCACGGTTCTGGCAGTTGCGGGCTACCTGCTACTCAGTGAGTGGGTCAGGTTTGCGGAGACCGTTGGGAACGTCGACGTCTACGCTGTACTCGTCGCCATTGCAGGCGTGATAGGCTACTTGTATTGGAGAAGGGTCAGGAACGATGGTAGGAACTCTCAGCCGTAGTAGTACTCACCCTTGGATTTCTGCTCCCTGTCCAGCCTCGAGTCCTTCTTGTTGATCCTCGGTCTGCTCGTGTCCTGATCCCTTCTGAACGTGATCTGCACGTCCTTCAGGAAACTGTTCATGCCCTCCCTCATATCCATAGGACCCTCCGCATGTCCCTTGAGCGAGGGCTCGCCCGAGAAGACCATGAGCGAGTCGGAAACGAGATCGATCATGTAGACATCGTGATCGACCACAAGAGCCGATTTGCCCATCTTCTCTATGGCCCGTCTTATGGTCTTGGATGCGATCATCCTCTGATTGGAGTCGAGGTACGCCGAAGGCTCGTCGAGCAGATAGATATCTGCGGTCTGGCCGATGCAGTCGGCTATCGCGACCCTCTGCAACTCGCCACCAGAGAGTGTGTCCAGGTGCTTCTCCATCAGATGTTTCAGACTGAGCGGGTGCGCGATCTCGGACTGGAAGAACCCGGACTCGAAGTCCTTGCCTATCGATGACCTGAGCATCTCTCTCACGGTCCCATCGAAATCCGGTTTGATGTATTGCGGCTTGTAGCTTACCGAGACCCCCGCCGTGACCTTGCCTGACGTTGGCTCGATCTCTCCTGCGAGCATCTTGACGAAGGTCGTCTTGCCCGTGGCGTTGGGCCCCACCGCTCCGACGACCTCTCCTTTCTTGATGATGCCCTCCTTCACTTTAAGCGTGAAGGATTTGAACCTCTTCGTCAGAGCCGGGAACCGCACAAGCACTTCCGACTCCCAGTCGGTCCTCGGAGGCCTCCTCTCGAACACTATCTTCGAATCGCGGAATCGTATGTTCTCCTCTCTGAGGTAGCCGTCGAGGTAGACGTTGATGGCGGTCCTCACCGCCCTCGGCTGGGCCATCACGCCGTATGCGCCCTCCTCTCCGTATATTATGTGCACTAGGTCCGCCAGGAAATCCATGACTGCCAGGTCGTGCTCGATGACCACGACCTGCTTGTGCTCGCTGACCTCCTGGATGACCTTCGCGATCTCCAGCCTCTGGTATATGTCGAGGTATGACGACGGTTCGTCGAAGAAATAGACATCAGCATCCTTCAGAAGCGTGGCTGCGAGAGCTACCCTTTGGAGCTCTCCCCCGGACAGCTTGGCGATATCGCGCGAGAGCACTCCAGTGACTCCCAACCGCGCAGAGACCTCATCGATTCGGCCGCTGTCGTCGACCTTCTTCAGAAGCTCCTTGACAAGCCCTTTGTGGACAGCCGGAAGCTTGTCCACGTACTGAGGCTTCATAGCAGTCTTGATCTTGCCCTCGGATAGGGCCTCGAAGTAGTCATGGATCTCGAGGCCCGCGTACTTGTCGAGGACCTTGCTCCAGTCCCCCGGTTTGTCATAGTCGCCAAGGTTCGGGACGATCTGGCCCGATAGGATTGACATGGCCGTTGTCTTGCCGATGCCGTTTGGTCCGAGGAGCCCGATGACATGGCCCTTCTTCGGGACTGGGAGCTTGTACAGTCTGAACGCGTTCTTTCCGTACTGGTGAACGAGCTCTCCCGCGAGCTCCTGCGGCAGCCCGATTATCTTGACCGCCTCGAACGGGCACTTGTGGACGCAGATGCCGCACCCGACGCAGAGGTCCTCAGCTATCACGGGTTTCCCCTTGTCACCCATGGCGATGGTTTCAACGCCTGTCCTAACGGGCGGGCAATAATGGATACATTCAAGGTTGCACTTCTTCGGCTGGCAACGGTCCTTCAGGAGGACTGCTATCCTCATAGTCCAGGTGAAGGAACGGACCGTTTAAAAAGCTATCAGCCTCACTCGCTCAGCCCGCGCTCTATCTCGAGAAGCATCGGGTCGATGTCCAGGTCCACGTAGCCAATGGTCTTCACAAGCTCGTCGGCGGAGTACTTCTGACCATAGGACCAGAGCTCCCTCAAGAACTTCCCCGCCTTCTCGTTCGAGAACCACTCCTCGCCGAACTCCCCCTCCAGTGCTGCCCTGATCTGGCCTTCCAGGATCCACGCGCGAAGGTACTCTGCGCAGTAGAACGCGTCATCCACGTCCTCCAGGTAGTGCTTCTCCGTGTGCCTGAACTTGAGGCCCTTCTGGAGGCAGTTCCGGTAGACCTCCTGGAAATCCGGCCCGACATGCGCATTGTGGAGTTTCTGCTCGTAGATCAGCTTCGAGGCGTATCTCCTGAGGAACATCAGCTTGTTGACCAGCGTGAACCTCACATACTCATCTGGCTCTTCCATTCCCAAAACCTTCTGAAGCCAGAGCTTGTTCGACGGGAGGTAGTTGAAAAGGAAGGCGAAAGACTCCGTAACTGAGTTGTCTCCCAGATACCTATACTCCGCCGGAAGGCCCTTCGCTGTGCATCCGAAATGCCACGCGTGGCCGCCTTCGTGGAAGAATGCGTCGTAGTCTCGCCATCCCCCTGTGGGCATGATGACTAGACGGACGTCGTCGGGCACCCTGACCGGAGCACAGAACGCCCTTGGAGTCTTCTTCGGTCGTTCCTCCATGTCTATGTGGATGTTGGTGAACTCCTCCGAGTCCAGGCCGATGCCTTTGAGGGTCGCGAAGAACGTTCCGACCAACTTCTGCTTGAGGAAGGACTTGTCGAACTCCTCTCCTCTGAATGCGAACGGAATATCATAGCTCCACGCATCCGGAAGCGAGATGCCAGTACGCTGCTCCAGGAGTCCACCCATCTCCTTCACGTACAGGCGCTCTGTCCTCCTGAGCATCTCCTCCATCTGTTCCTCGAGGGCCTTGTAGTCGACGCCCTTCAGGGTGGAACAGAGATCGCGATAGTTCTTGAACCCCAGGACGACGGAGAGGTCATGAGCGGTCGCCACTCTCTCCAGGAGGGTCTTGTTCAGCTCCTGTGTCTCGACGAGCTTGGCCTCGAAAAGCCTTCTCCGCTTCTCGTGATCAGGCTCGTTCCTCAGCTTCACGGGGATGAACCTGTAGGGTATCTTCTCCCCGTCGCAGTCAACTGACGACTGCGCCTCGAACGTAGTGGCTTTGTCCGTGAGAAGCTTGACCGCGCTGTCCACGTGTCCCAATGTGCAGAAAGTCCGCAGATACCGGAGCCATCTGGCGTCATCAGATGGCGCTGGTCCCTGCATGGCAGATTCTATGACATCTATGGAATCGTTTGAGAACAGATGCGAGTACTTGTCGTAGATGGCGACAGTCGACATGTCGTCCTTCAGCCCAGCGTAGTTCTGATAGAATTCCTCCATCAGCTCGCTCTGGAACGACTCGACGTCTCCCCGTATCTTCCCGATGTCACGGGAGGCCATGCTGTTTGAATGTCAGTCATTGTTGATATTGGTTTCCATCTGGCAGCAGAATCCGTATATCCCGAGCGCGCTACATTTAAGTGGGCAACGCTCCATGATGGGCGGCTGTTCGACATGCCCAGGGTTCTAGTGTGTTGCGCATGGCCCTATGCCAACGGTCCGCTGCACGTAGGTCATGTCACGGGCTCGCTCCTGCCCGCTGACATCTTCGCTCGGTTCAACAGACTTGTTGGAAACGAGGTCATCATGGTCTCCGGCTCAGACATGCACGGCGCGCCGATAACCGTGAGTGCGGACAAGGAGAAGGTGTCCCCCGAGATTGTGGCCAACAGATATCACGGAATCAACTCGAAGGCCATATTAGATCTCGGCATCGATTTCGACCTCTACACGAGCACGCACACGAGGAACCACGAGATAGTCACCCAGGACATGTTCATGAAACTCCTCGAGAAGGGGCATCTCGAGAAGAAGTCAACGCCACAGTTCTTCTGCGACAACTGCAAGCGATTCCTTCCCGACAGATATGTCGAGGGCAAGTGCCCGCACTGCAGCTACGAGCGCGCGCGCGGTGACCAGTGTGATAAGTGCGGAAAGGATCTGAACGCCGAGGAGCTCATCGACCCGCGGTGTCAGATATGTGGCTCGGTCCCGAGGCTGAAGGAAACCGAGCATTTCTTCCTGAAGCTTTCGAATTTCACGGATCGATTGACCAAGTACGTTGAGGCCAACAAACACTGGCGTCCTCATGTGCGCGCCTTCACCATGAACGTCCTGAAGGAAGGTCTCACGGACCGGCCCATTACGAGGGACATCTCTTGGGGTGTGCCTGTTCCGGTCATGGGCTTCGAGAGCAAGCGCATATACGTTTGGTTCGACGCGGTGATCGGTTATCTCTCGGCGTCGAAGGAATGGGCCAAGATTGAGGACAGGCCCGATGACTGGAAGAAATACTGGGAGGACCCATTGTGCAGGAGCTACTACTTCCTCGGAAAGGACAACATAGTCTTCCACACGATTATCTGGCCTGCCATGCTGCTCGGATACGGCAACCTGAACCTTCCCTACGATGTCCCAGCCAACCAGTACATGACCTTGGAGAGCCAGAAGTTCTCCAAGAGCATGGGAGTCAGCATAGACATCCCAGACATGCTGACGAAGTTCAAGCCTGACATAATCAGGTACTATCTCGCGGCGAGCATGCCCGAGATGAAGGACAGCGAGTTCTCGTGGGACGACCTTGCTTCAAGGGTCAACAACGAGCTCGTCGCCACATACGGCAACTTCCTGCATCGTGCGCTCTCCTTCACGTTCAAGAACTTCGGTGTCGTCCCTGCAAAGGGTGATCTGGACGAGAGGGACAAGTCCGCACTCGCCAGAATAGTTGAGACCGACAAGGAGGTGAGCTCCGCCCTGTCCGCATGCGAGTTCAGGCGAGCCCTCAAAGCCATAATGGACCTCGCCCAGTTCGGCAACCAGTACTTTGACTCGGTCGCTCCTTGGTCTCTTGTGGGAACCGACAAGACGAAGTGCCAGACAGTGCTCCATGTGAGCCTCCTTATCGGCAAGGCTCTTGCGGTGATGTCGTCCCCGTTCCTACCTTTCTCGTCGGAGAGCATCTGGGCGCAGCTGAAGATGGACGGCACGATATCCGAGGTCGGATGGAAGGGGATAGGACTGCCCCTCAAAGAGGGTGTGACGATGGAGAAGCCCGTCCCCCAGTTCGCGAAGATCGAGGCCGCTCGTTCCAACGATTTCCAGCAGTTCGCGTCATTGAATCTCAAGGTCGGGAAGGTACTCGACATCCAGCCACATCCGAACGCGGACAAGCTGTATCTCATGAAGGTCGACATCGGAAGGCAGATCACGATGGTCAGCGGCCTGAAGGAGTTCTACACCCCGGACCAGCTCAAGACCAAGACCCTCGTGATCGTGACGAATCTGGAGCCTGCGACTATCAGGGGCGTGAAATCAGAGGGTATGCTCCTAGCAGCCGAGGAGGGAGACACGCTCGCTCTCCTTACTCCGGAGAAAGACCTCCCCGCAGGCACGCAGATCTCCAGCGGGATGGAGCCGGGGCAGAAGCCGGTCAGCTTCAAGGAATTCCAAAGGCTCGAGATCCGAGCAGGTGCGATCGCACCTGGGGAACCAGCGATGCTGGATGTCGGGTCGAGGAAGTTAACTTGCGTGGTCGAGAAACCAGAATCCGGCAAGAAGTACGCCGCATTCATCGCCAGTGACAAGGCGATGGTCATCCACGGACCAGAGAACGTCAAGATCGTGTTCGACAAAGAGATACCGGTCGGTGCGAAGATCAGATGAAGCTGGACCTGCACGTTCATTCTAACTACTCGAGGGATGCCTCTCCGTCTCCGAAGGAGATACTTGAGTTCTGCAAGAAGGAAGGCCTCGATGGTTGCTCCGTAACCGACCACAATGCCATCGACGGGTCGCTTGAGGCCTACAAGCTCGGACTTGAGATGGGCTTGTTGGTCGTACGAGGAATCGAAGTCTCGGCCAAGGAAGGCCATGTCCTGGCGTATGGGGTGGGGGAGCTGGTCCCCAAGGGCCTTTCGATGGCTGATACCATCCAACGGATTCACTCTGCTGGCGGGATAGCTGTGGCAGCTCATCCGAAACGCTTTCCTTCGGGAATGGGCCTGGAACTGGCGCGGGACGGCAAGTTCGACGCGATCGAGATCATCAATGGTGGCTCATCGAGGAGGGGCAACAAGCTCGCGCGTCGTATCGCAGAAATGAAACGAATGCCGGTCACCGCCGGAAGCGACGCCCACGAGCTCCCTCAGGTGGGCAAGGCATACACCGTTGTCGAGGGCGTATCCACCGAGGCGGATGTGATTGCTGCGATCGCAAAGGGCAGTTCCAGAGCAGGTGGAAGGAGCAGGTGCTTTTCTGAGGGCGTCGTCTATTCGATCGAGACGTTGGTAGAATGGCTCAGAGGGGACCTCAAGAGGCTCTAGATCTTTTCCTCTATCTTCGCCGCGAATTCCTTTGCCTTGGCTGCTAGCTCCGTCGTGCCCAAATCATTCGATGCCGCCAGCACCAGAAGCGCCCTGCTACCGGCGCTGACGAGAACCATCTTCCCGCGGGCGAGTTCAACTGCAACGTACTGGAGCTTGTCCTTCAGCTCAGCGGTGGCCGTCTCGGCCGCTCCGAGAAGAATAGCGGACATCGCGACGAAAGTCTCGAGGTGGACCCCTTTCGGAGCGTCGCCTGCGATGTGCATGCCGCTTCTTGATACTACAGTCGCTTCAAAGACAGAAGGGATCGAGCGTATCTCGTCCAAGATTTCTTCAAGGGCCAAATACTCGACCATGGTTCATCCAGCTCCCCTTCTGACAGATGGAGTCAGCATTACCGGATGAGCATATAAACTTTCTCGGCTCATGCTAAACCTCTTCGATGGCTTGATATCAGGCCAGGTTCATCCATCCGGAGAGAATCAGATGAAGATACTCTACCAGGATGCGAAGGCGGACGAGATCAAGCTTCTCCCGGAGACACTCGACGACCTTTGGCATCTTCACAATCTCATCGACGAGAGAGACCTAGTGTTCGCGAGCACCTATCGCAGAGGAGAGGAGAAGACGGACAAGATCAGGCCCGACAGAGTCGAGAAGGTCCGCATGCGCCTTGGTATCCGCGTGGACAAGGTCGAGTTCCACGAATCAGACGATGTGCTAAGGGTCCTTGGCATCATCGAGCAGGGCCCTCAGGATATGGGCCAGCACCACACTCTGATGCTGTCGGTCGGCGAAGCTGTTAGCATAATAAAACCTGGATGGAAGGCCCAGCACTTCGACAGGATAAAGCGGGCGGTCGCTGCATCGGAGAAGCCATCGATATTCTTCGTTGCGATTGAAGACACGGACGCCGTCATCGCGGTTGCCCGGGAGTATGGCATCAAGGAGTTTGCGACGATAACGCGAAACCCCGGCGGGAAGATGTATGCGTCGAAGCCCAATGAATCGGAGTACCTCGACGAGGTCGTCGGGAAACTGAAGATGATCCTTCACGGAGAGCCCTTGATCATACTCGGCCCGGGTTTCGTTAAGGAGGCGCTTGCAAAACGACTGCGGGAGAAAGTCCCAGACGCGTCACAATCCATCTCGATTCATCACACTGGTCAGTCTGGCATGGCGGGCATCCACGAGCTCATGAAACAGGGTCTAGGGGGCAAGATCTTGGAAGAGTCCAGGGTTGCGAAAGAGACGATGCTGATGGAGCGGCTCTTCAGCGAGATCGGCAAGAACGGCATGTTCGCCTACGGCGACGCGTCCGTCGACGCTGCCGTGCGAGCGGGGGCGATAAGCACGATCCTAGTCCTCGACACGAAGGTAAGATCGGCCAAGGTTGACCAGCTTCTAAGGCTGGTAGAGGATTCCAAAGGTGAGTTCATGATAATCAGCTCACTCCACGAAGCGGGGAGGAGACTGGAATCGCTGGGCGGGATCGCTGCTATACTCAGGTACAAGATGTCTTGAGTCGGCTAGACATTTCTCTTGGCCTTCACGATGTCCATCATCGCGCTCAGCAATAGGCTGACTGGGAACGGTTTGGTCCAGAACGAGACTGCGCCCGCTTCGAGAGCCTGCTCCCGGACGGACTCATCCGCGCTGGAGAAGATAATCGGCATGTGAGGATCGATCTCGAGTATCTCCTTGGTCGTCTGAATGCCGTCCTTGCCTGGCATCCTGTGGTCCATGATGATCGCGTCCGGCCTGTGCTTCAGAGTCCTGAAAAGGTTCAGGCATTCCTCGCCGCTGCTGGCTGCGAACACGGTGAATCCGTGTGATTCGAAGACGTCTCTGTAGAGCTCCCTGATGAAATCCTGATCGTCAACGACGACCACACGTGCCAGGCCTGTACTGCGGTTGGGTAGTCCTGTCGAGTAGCCTCCCGACTTGGCTGCGTCTTGAGCTGTCCCTTTTCCGTCCAGATTCATTGAAACGCCTGGAGCAGGAACTATGCTACGCTGGCGGTTCTGGAGAACTCCCCGTAGAACCAATGACAGGTCGCATCCCATATTTCCTGACGGTCGGGCATGAACTGCATCCGACTTAAGCGTTTCGTGAGTCAAGCCGCGTCTTCCTCGAGTCACGCCTGTGAGAATCCCATGTTCGACCCTTCGATTCCATCACAGAAGACTGGCAAGTCAGTGATCGCGATAGTCGCAGGCAAAGCAAGTCGGGCGAAGCCCGGGGTTGATAGGTAGGAGGAGCATGGTTCCTACCTATCCGGGATGGTTTTCAATAATCAAGTGCCGGCTCCATTGCCGGCTCGATCTCGGGTTCACAGCCCAGGAGATCGTAGACTTCTTCCCAGCTGTAGTGATCCGCGTCCACCATTTATCTCACCTTTCACTTGGATACCTCTAGTGGAAATGGAGGTCAATAACCTCACACCCAGGGGTGGGCGAAAGTAGTCTGGCCTGGAAAACAGCTAGTGGAGCGCGTGTCTGATGCGCACAGCCTCTCCCCGCTTCGAAAGTTCCATTTCGAATGGCGTCATCTGCGCGACCCCGACCGCTCTGACGTCCTTGCCGTGCGCCACGGCCACATCGTCGCCGATCCTGATATCCTTGCTTGCGCGTTCGATGCCGACGGCAAACAGGTTGCCCTTGGGGATGAAATCCTCGATCTCGACCGAATACGCGCCCGAACTCGCAATCACTTTCGCGCCATCGATCGTGAGAGAGACCATGCCACGGTCTCCA
>Ga0209182_10000544_pt1 | contig 10248 bp, 13 predicted proteins | sample LakBais05cmmetaG_FD_185474 | JGI IMG/M metagenome (GOLD analysis project Ga0209182, IMG submission 185474) | Lake sediment microbial communities from Lake Baikal, Russia to study Microbial Dark Matter (Phase II) - Lake Baikal sediment 0-5 cm... | ecosystem: Environmental > Aquatic > Freshwater...
GTAAGTGCCCGATTTAATGGGATGCAAAAGGCCACCTCTTGCAGAAATCGCCGAGAAATCACTCATCTTAAAGTTGTTGCTTTCGAGTTCTTTCAATATGAGGTTTACTCTGAACTCAAATTGATCAACGATTTTAGGGTAATTTTTAATTTCTTCTGCACTATGTCTTATTGTTTTCTCGTAAATTGAGTTTTCTCCATCAAAAACAGCAATTTTTGTTGAAGTAGAGCCAGGATTAATAATAAGAGTTTTCATCGTTCCTCCTTGAATTGAAAATATGCAAAAAATAGAGAATAGAAGACCTGCAAAATACGAACCGTAAACCCCCGTTAAATATGTAGTCTTCCATTAGAAATTTATCACCTTTTCGTAACCTGCCAAATTAATTATAAAACATAATCCAAATTTAAAAAAATTTTTGAAAAAATAACATGACGCCATAAAAAATTTAAGATCATTTTTCATTTAAAGCTCTATTGATATAATAAAGCACAGGTTTGAAATGGAAGAAAGGACAATAAAGAGTTTAAAAGCTGTAAAAGTAGGCATTGCGGGCAATATAATGCTTGCTATCTTTAAAGTTGTCCTTGGCATTTTAGCGCATTCTATTGCACTTATAAGCGATGGTGTGGATACAGCTATTGATGTAGTGAAGTCATTTATCGTTTATAGAGGCATAAAGATTGCAGGAGAGCCCCCAGATAGTTCTCATCCTTATGGACATGGCAGGGCTGAAACTATTGCTTCAAACATTATCGGCATATCAGTAATTTTTGCAGGAATTTTAATAATTATTCAATCTATCGCAACATTTGGAAAAACGAATGCGCTTGAAACACTCATGCTGATTGGTGCAGGAACAAGTATTATAGGAAAAATTATTCTTTCGACATACATGTCACAAGTGGGTAAAAAGTTTTCTAATCAGGCACTTTTAGCCGATGCTAAAGATTACCTCGGAGACGTGTTTGCTTCATCTGCTGTTGTTGTTGGGGCCCTCCTTATCATATTTACAGGTAAAACGTTCTTTGACGGAATTGCATCTATTGTGGTTGCCCTAATTATAATGTATATGGGATACAAGATTCTTCAGCCAGGCCTTCAGGAAATCATGGAAGAACAAGATAATCCAGAAATCGTAGAAAAAATAGAGCAAATTGTCAATGAGTTTCCAAAAGCAATCAATCCGCATCTCATAAGAATGAGCAAACTTGGTTCTTATTATATTGTTGATATGCATCTCGAATTTCCAGGCAGTATGAGCATTAAAGAGTCCCACAGAATTGTAAATATGATAGAAAAAGAAATAAAAAGCAAAATTTCAGAGGTTCAAGATATAACAATTCATGTTGAGCCTTTTGGAAATAAATGAATTTGTAAGGAGGCAGGGATGATTTTTGAAAAAATTTCAAAAGATTATATTCAAGCAATGAAGGCCAGGGATAGTCTGCGCATAGGAGTATTAAGTTATATCAAGTCTGTAATCAGATATAGGGAAATAGAGAACAGGGAAAAGGAAAAAGAATTAACTGACGATGATGTTGTAGATGTTATAAGTAAAGAGGTCAGGAAGAGAGAAGAGTCAATTGAAATGTATAAGAATGGTGAAAGAGAGGATCTTGTTCACAAAGAAGAGGAGGAGTTAAAAATCCTCAAAGAATACTTACCAGCACAGATGAGAGAAGAGGAAATAAGGAAAACTGTGGTGCAAATTATAGAAAAACTTGGTGCAACAGGTGAAAAGGATTTCGGAAAAGTAATGAAAGAAGTAATGATAGAGATAAAAGGTAAGGCGAATGGAGCTTTGATAAAGAAAATTGTTGAGGAAAGTCTTGAATCATGACCACCTGTATTTGCCATGCCGCATAAGATAAATAAAGAATGGCGCACCAACTAATGCAGTTAATATCCCTATGGGAATCTCCGATGAGGATATAGAACGCGAGAGATCATCTATCAGAAGAAGGTAAAAAGCACCCAGAAGAGTTGATACAGGAAGAAGTTTTCTAAAGTCAGGGCCTACAAGCATTCTTCCCAGATGCGGTATCACAAGACCTACCCATCCTATTACACCGCTTATAGAAACGCACAGTGAGGTTAAAAGGGTCGAAAGAAAAATAATTATAAACCTGAGTCTTGTGGGGTTTTCTCCAAGGAGCGTTGCCTCTTCACTTCCAAGAGAGAGGATGTTTAACTTCCACCTTAAAAGATATAAAAGGATAATGGATACTATAATGAATGGAGACACAAACATCACATCCTTAATAGAAATCTGGCTTAAAGAACCCATAAGCCAGTAAACAATTGATGGAAGTTTGGTATAAGGGTCAGCATAGTATTTTAGAAAAGAAATTAAAGAGGTAAACAAACTGCTTACAATAAAACCTGAAAGTACAAGAGTGACAGAATTAGAATTTTTCTGCGACCTTGATATAAAGATGGTCAAAATAACAGCAATAATAGAAAATATAAAAGCAAAAAGTTCGATAAGTAAATAATTTCCACCCATAAGTATTACAAGAGCAGCACCAAACCCGGCACCTGAAGAAAGGCCGAGAATAAACGGTGATACAAGAGGGTTGTCGAATATACCCTGATAAGCCGCTCCACTCTCAGAGAGGGAAGCACCTATAAGAAGTGCTGCAATAACACGTGGAAATCTTATGTCAAAAATCACAGTTTTTACAGTGTCATCAAAGGTCTGTTTCATGGGGAAAATTTTGCTTAAAATAACCTTTAAAACAGTGATAGGGTCAATTTTATATCTCCCCAGAGATAAAGAAACGATAAAAAGGATGATATTTAAAATGATTAATATTAAAACGGCCTGCCCTAAGGTAAAAAGCGGCTTAATTTCCTTTCGGGTAGATAAAGGTGTTTCCTTCAATTTGTAATAGCTCCGCTTCTATATCATAAAGCCTCTTTAAGTTATCAGGCGTCAAAACTTCTTCGGGTTTTCCAATGGCTACAACATCAAGTTTCTTTATTAAGAGGACTCTATCTGAAAACCTCAGGGCTTGGTTGGGATCATGCATCGTCATAAGAACAGTGAGATTTTTCTTGTCCCTCAGTTCCCTTACTTTGTTCAATACGAGGAATTCATTTTTAAAATCGAGGAAGGCAGTAGGTTCGTCAAAAATTACAATGCTCGTGTTCTGAGCAAGAACTCTTGCAATAAGTGTTAAACGCAATTCACCACCGCTTATATCTGTATACGGCATATCCTTAAGGTGAAGAATACCAACTTCTTCGAGTGCTTTCACGACAATTTTTACATCTTTTTCGGAAGGGAGAGAGAAGAAATCAAGATATGGATTCCTTCCCATAAGAACCATATCAAACACTGTATAAGGAAAAGAAATTTTGTGTATCTGAGGGACCGAGGAAATAGTTCTCCCCAGTTCCTTCAAAGAATAATCTCTTAAATCTTTACCTGAAACGACAATATTTCCTCCCTTTGGGCTTAAAAGCCTTTCAACACATTTTAATAGAGTTGTCTTGCCACTGCCATTAGGCCCAAGGATAGTAAAAATTTCCCCTTCATTTATCTCAAAACTGAGGTTTCTAAATATTTCAGAATCATAATAACCAAAGGTTAAATTATTAATCTTTATCATTTATCCTCCTATTACTGCTTTCAAATCCTCCTCAGGGATGTCGAAATTATAAATCTTCTGGTAGAAATTTCTTGCCTCTTTCTCGATATCGAAGTTTACAATCTGAGGATATATTTTATTTGAAAGCCACATAATACCAAGGATTGATTCTGTAGTCGGAAGGTCAAATGAAAGAATGTACGATGACATCCTGAATACCTGTTTTTCTTTAATTGCTTTTAAGTCCTTTAACTTTGGGTTGCTGAGCACATCGTTAACACTATCAGCACAATAAGGAGTTAGCACAATATATTCAGGATTCCAAAGGAGTATTTGCTCCGCAGATACATTCACCTTGCCACCCTTTAAATCTTTGGAAACACTTATAACTCCTGCAAGTTCTGCTAAATAAGTCTGGTAAAAATCTCCTCCAAAGGTTGTTAAAATATTAGCTCCTGCTATATAGAGTGTTGCTTTCTTGTTTATAATACCTGTCTTACCTTTTATGTAGTCGAGCTTTTCGTTGAAATAGATAAGTGCCTGTCTTGCCTCTTCATACTTTCCAAGAATATTTCCAAGAAGTTGAATGGATTTAAGCAAAAGTTGCGGGCTTTCCTGATTCAGGAGAACGACAGGTAGCCCAGCTTCTTCAAGTTTCTTTATCGGGGTTTGGTATGTTGTAATTATGAGATCAGGCTTATACGAAAGGATTGTTTCGATATTAGGGTCTCTAAAATCACTTGCATCTGGTAAATTTTTTGCATTAGGTAAAACTTTAGCAAAGTTATTAAAATCTGTAACTTTCCCTGCAGGTGTTGCTATAAGTTTATCCTCACTCTTTAAAGGAAAAAGTAATTGCGTTGACATAGGGTAAAGAGACACAATTTTGTAAATTTTCTTTGGAACAAGTACCTTTCTTCCTGTTACGTCAATCACCTGAATGAGCTGTTTATTAAGAGTAATGTCGATATTATTTGTTGCCTTATTCATATCGAATGTTCCACTAAGACTCTTAATAAGAAACTCGGCAGGAATAAGTGTTCTCGAATTTGCTATGATTGGTTCGACATCGCTATTGTCGCTAATTTTAACTTTACTTCCGTTAACTTCTGCAACAGGATTATTAATATAAAGATTTAAGGATTTATCGTTAAGGGAAATAGTGACTTTCCTTTCTTTTGAAACCCAGCCAACAGTACCTCCAGCTGCTTCCACAACGCCTCTTACAGGTATGTATGTAATTTCTTTAATAAGTAATGGTGCAGAACCTCCAAGCAAAAAATTCATATCTAAGCCATCAACGTTGAAATTTTCTGAATTTATCTTTAACTGCATAAGAGCTACAGGCTTATAATTCTGCGCCTTAACACTGAAAGGAACAACAAAGGCAGATACCAACACTAAAACTAATAATATTGAGATTAATCTTTTCATGTTTACTTTTTCCTTATGGCAATGTATTTGAGATACTTTTTAAAGCTGTTCAATTTCCCTCCCTGGGAAACTGCTTGTATTACCTTTTCCTTGTCAAGGATTAATGAACCCCCGATAAGGTCCACTTTATAATCAAACAGGATTGGCGATAAAGGAGCCGAGGGGCCAAATACCACTGTATAACCTCGAGAAAGTTGGAGAAGCCTCTCAATGCTTTTGTTGGCAAACGCAGATCCAGTAATTGCAAGGATATCTGCATCTCCCATCACGTACTCACAAGCAGTATCTATCAAATCACCTTCTTTCGGGTTTCTTTCAAGAATTACAAGTTCCTTTGCAACATTTCTAATTTTATCGAGGCCGCAGAAGTGCCCCACAAAAACAATCTTTTTGCCTCTTGCAATCTCTTCAAGATAATCAAGGATATTAAAAGTTTCAAAATCTTTTGGGGTGTCTAAAAGCGAATTAAGTGTTGCAAGCCCAATGCTTAACTTTAAAAGGTTAAATGTTTTGAGATTCTCAAGAAGCTCGCCTGCACTTTTCCCTATCAAACTACCCGCTTCTTCCACATCATCAAAGAAAGAAGAGTAGGTAAGAGACAATCCCGATTTTGAGGTTGTAACGAAAGTCCAGGTAACACCAACACGTATATCTTTTACAACTTCTTTACTTTTATGTTTTACTGAATCAACCAGATCTTCATAAAGTCTCATTAAAAATCCTCCTTAATTCCTGTGGAAGAATATCTCTATTTTCTTCATTTACTTGTAAAATCTCCACATATTTTCGAACTTCATCCAGAAATTCATTTCTATCAATTTTCATAACTCCAATTACCATTTTGTCACTCTTTAAAACTTCAAAAACAGTATTTTTGAAGGACTCTGCTTCTGATTCAAGAAAACCAAGCTCATCCATTACAACCAACTCTTTATGATCAAATGCGTTTTTCAATGACTTCACTCCAAGGTTTTCAAATCCACCGACAACAGGATGAATCAAAAATTTGTCATCAAAGTAAGCGATAGGCTCTTCTTCGCCTGTCTCAACGTCCCTTATCTTAAAGCCTTTAAGCTGCCTTTCATCTATAATAGGGAGAACCTTAAATCCGCCGAAACTCAAACTTAGAGTCCCGACTAATCTATCAAGGACAGTGCTTTTTCCTACTCCAATTTTCCCTGTCAAAAATATCTTTTTCATATTGGCAATTTTATAACAATAGAATTGTACACAATTTTGCCAATTAAGTCAAGGGGAGAAAAAAACTCAAATACAAACTACTTCAAAAGGAGACTCTGGATCATTATGATTTTCCCTTAAACTATCACTTGGTGCAAATCTTATTTTAAGCGAGGATTCTATTTATTGGGGGTGTTTCGAAGGGAGCCTTTTATCTCCCCTATATTAGATACCATTTTGATAATTTTGTAAAATTTAAGAAACCTATTAAACTTCATCGAGAACTACTAATAATTCGCTTGGGAGGTTTTGTTGGACACTATGAATTATAAAGATTACGAAATAGTAAATTACAGTCCTGAATTTTTCACTGAGATTGTTGGTTTGCAGAAATATCTATGGCCAACTTATGCAGAGACCACCGCAACTTACTTAAAATGGAAATTCGAAGAGAACCCCATTAACAAAAAATTCTTAGGTGCTGTTGCACTCTACAGAGGAAAAGTTGTAGGATTTAAAGGTTTTTTTGTCACACGCTGGAAAATTGGAAATAAAAGAGACGATATATTAATGCTATCTCCTGTAGATATATGTGTACATCCAGATCATCGAAAAAAGGGACTGTTTTCAGCAATGACAAATTTTGCAATAGAAGAATACGAAAATGCCCAATATAAAGCATTTATTGGATTAAGCATAAACACATCTTCGGGAAGTGGCTACCAAAAAATGGGATGGCCAAACATTGCAGACAGAACCAGCACGAGACAATACACTTTAGCAGGATTAATAAATTGGGCCTTTGCAAACAAAACAGGAAGAAGTCTGTATAAACACCAAATAAACTACGGTAGATTCGGAAATATCGAAGTCTCCGATAAGCCAAAGCCATATAAGATGCACTCAGTTATAATGAAGCAAAAGGCCTTAGATAATAAAATCACATTGTTTAAAGATGCAGATTTTTTTAAGTGGAGATTTCATAATATCAGACGGAAATACTTTTTTTACTACCATTGGAAAAATGAATCCATTAATGGGTACGTAGTAATAGAAACGGTAGATAACAGCACAAGCGGACATATTTTAGATTATGCAGAGGCAGAAAATGGGATCCTTCGTGAACTTTTGCATTACATTATAAGAAAAAGGCATTTTGACATCCTGTCAGCCTGGAATTTTAATTTAAGAGAGGACTTTTCTCAAACACTTGAAAGTTTAGGATTTAGTACAACAAATTTACTTGGAAAAATAGAAAAAAAATTCCCGAGCGAGTTTCCTGCACTTCCTGTATTTGTACGGCCAGTAAAAAAGACATACAAAGAAGAAGATTGGTTTATTGAAGGCATTGATATCAGGGATATTAAAAACTGGGAAATTAATAGAATCTGCTCAGATAACACATAAACCTAAGCTTTTTCATAAAAGAGCCAAATAGTGCTAATGGGATCATAAACTAATGGTGCCAGGTGTGAACCCAACAACTTTTGATTATTTACGGCACCATTTCGCAGAGCTTGTAAAATTCAATTCTGTCGCTAAATATTTTAACTCCAACAGGTGAATAAGAACCTGGAGCATCTTTAAATGTATCCACTACAACCCATACTTTGCTGTCAATTAATTTTGTTTTTGGATTTTGGGAGAATTTTTATAGATTATCATACCAGCTCGTTAAGAAAATTATCTAATTTACTGTCAAAAGCACTTTTTTGTCGGTTAATGCTATCTCTTCTGTTGCTGATTTAAACTTTCTCAAAAGATAGGGAATACCTTTCTCTTTCCTCAAACTCAAAAGATCCCTGAGCAGAGAACTTGAGAAAACTAATGGGTGACCTCTCTCGCCTTCATATGTTGGTATAAAAATTTTCCTGTTTGAAGGCAAAACTCTCTTGACAATCTCATTATAAGTAGATGCTTCTAAAGGTTCCTGATTACCAAATAACAGAACTATAAAAGAATTCCTGGGATTAATTGCTCTGAGCCCCATTTTAAGAGAGGTATAAACCGTGTCCTGGAAATCCTTGTTTAGTATTACCTTAATGAATTCGTCTTTGAATAATCTCTTTAAAGATTGCCTGTCTTTTTCGTTTCCTACAATGACAACAATATCAAGAAGTATATTGAGCTTCTTGATATTTATAATGTTCTGCTTAATCTTTTCGATATTAAGCTTCCTTGCAGTACAGATTATGACAGAAATTTTATCTTTTAATTCAAGAGGAAAAGTTTCAAAAATCTTTTTCCCATTTAAATAATAAGAATTTTTAACCCCTTCCTTTTCTAAATACAGAAATCCTGCAGGAAGTTTAACCTTTTCCTTCATCGAGTATCTTCTTCAGCAACTCTTTGTTCTTAAGGATTTCTACAGATTCTTTTAAGCCCTCGAATAGTTCATAGCTTATAAGCACTGCCGAAGGAGAGCTTTTTCTGATAATAAGGAAGGAGTCTCCTTTTTCAACCTTTTTAAGAACCTTTAACAGGTCTTCTTTCAATTTGCTTGCCGTTATAACCTCAATCATAATTTTATTATACAGTATTCAGAGTAAATGAAAAATGCAAAACTTTCAAAAATAATTAAAAGCCTGTATAATAATATAACAAAAATAGGAAGTGAGAAATGAATAGTATGTTATTGAGTTTGTTTATTGGAGTGATTCTTATTGTGAGGTTTCTTCCTCTTTCAAGACCTTCAAACATTATTGTTAACGTTATTGCGGGCATTCTATTTTTGTTATTAGGAATATCTGAGGTGCATGTAAAAGGATGGAAAGCAATGCTTATTGCAGGTGCTGGTGCTCTGTTTGTGATATTTGCATTTATACCAAAACTTACTGTAAGTGCTTCTTACGTTGCAATAACGATTATTCTTTCATTAATTATTATTGTAGCAGCAATTCTCTCAGATTTCGGCAGTTTTAAGAAGTCATTAAATAAAAAATAAGGAGGTGAAATATGGAAGGATTTTGGGACAAGTTTAAAAAAGGTGCTCAGGATGTAGGAGAAAAGGCGGCACAGCTTGGCAAGATTGCAAAACTCCAGGCAGAAGTTGCAGGAATCAATACATCAAAGGGCGGAAAGTTAGCTGACCTTGGTAGAAAGGTATATTCTCTTTACAAAGAAGGTAAACTATCAGATGAAGTTAAAGGATTACTGCAAGATTTACTGTCACCAATTGAAGAAGCAGAAAAGAGAGTCGAAGAGAAGGAAAAAGAAATTGCTAAGATAAAGAAACAGATAGGCGAGACAAAAAAAGAAGTTAAGGAAGAAACCCCTCAAGCAAAGGAAACTGCTGCTGAAACGGCCGAAGAAGAGGCCCTTGAAGTAAGGAAAGTTGAAGTAAAACAGCCCGAAGAAAAAGAGAAACCAAAAAGGAAATTGAGATGAGAAAGTTTAGTACTTTTCTTGTTATTTTACTGGTTGTTCTGATTGCAAGCCTGTTGTTTGTGGTGCAAAATGGCTCAACAACAGTAGAATTAAAGTTTCTCTGGTGGGTAATTCCCAATGTCTCTGTAGGACTTTCTGCAATTTTAGTGTTCCTTGCAGGTTTAGTTTCAATGTGGCTTATTTCACTGATGCTCTACATAGGAAGCACTGCCAGGTACAGAAGGGAGATAAAGGAAAGAGATAATATTATTAAGACATTGGAGCAAGAGAAAAGCTCGATGAAAGGCACCCAAGAAGCAAAGGCAAAAGAGTACGAAAATAAAGTTAGAGATTTAGAATTTAAGGCTAAGAATCTTGAAGAAAAACTTAAAGCCGCTACAACCCAAGCTACTGGAGCTACAAAAAAAGAAGATACACAGGTAAAAGAATCTCCTCAAAATACTGAGTCACAACAGCCAGAAGAAGAGAAGCCAAAAAGAAAAGGATTTTTCAGAAGAAACAAATAAGGCAAAAGCCGCTGTTAGAGCAGCGGCTTTTTTAGAATTTGGTGCTAGGTATGATTTTGACAATTTTTATTGTTCTGATTGGTACAGTACTTTCTTAATTTTTTCTACTATCTCGTCCTTTCTGTCATAAATATCATCGCTGATTT
>Ga0209182_10000545_pt1 | contig 10236 bp, 7 predicted proteins | sample LakBais05cmmetaG_FD_185474 | JGI IMG/M metagenome (GOLD analysis project Ga0209182, IMG submission 185474) | Lake sediment microbial communities from Lake Baikal, Russia to study Microbial Dark Matter (Phase II) - Lake Baikal sediment 0-5 cm... | ecosystem: Environmental > Aquatic > Freshwater >...
GGTCATTATGGCGGAAGAAAAGATTGGCGAAGTGGTTAAATTTTTTGCTAAACCGTCTGTCGCGGCCGTCAAGATCACAAAGGGAGAGTTGCATATCCGGGATACAATTAAAATCTTCGGTCATACCACGGATGTGACCCATATCGTTGATTCGATGGAAGTGAATAATCAAAGTGTTGACCAGGCCGTGGCCGGCGATTATATCGGGATAAAGGTCGCCGATCGTGTTCGTCCGGGCGATGAGGTTTTCAAGGTCGTCCCTTGATCAGTTTCTTTATATCCAAGTCGATGCCATGGGTTGAATGGCGTTTCAGCCGTCCCATGGCTTTTTTTAGTCTTAAGCAGTCAGGATTGAATGGACGGGGCCGTGGCATCGATGGATCCGCTTGCATACCTGGATGGTTTAAGCAGTCGGCCCATCCGATTGGGGCTTGCGCCCCTGCGCCGCCTTCTTGTCAGGATGAAGCATCCTGAAAGAAAATATGCATGCATGATCATCGGCGGGACCAACGGTAAAGGTTCAATTGCGGCGATGTCGGCTGCGATGCTCACAGCCGGCGGTTTCCGCACAGGTCTTTATACCTCGCCGCATCTTCTGGATGTTCGGGAACGGATAAGGATTGATGGAAGCATGATCGCCACGGAAGACCTTCGGGCATGCGCGGATGAGATCAGGCGGCTGTTGCGCGAGGATCTCACCTATTTTGAATTTCTCACCGCCGTGGCCTTTCATTTTTTTGAACAACAGCAGGTGGATGTCGCTGTCCTTGAGGTGGGGATGGGAGGAAGGCTGGACGCGACGAACGTTGTCGAACCGGCCGTTTCGGTGATTTCAAATATCTCCCTGGATCACGGCCATTACCTGGGGAAGACGCTTGAAAGGATTGCCAGGGAAAAGAGCGGGATCATCAGAAAAAACGGTTGCTGCCTCACCGCCGCCAGGCAAAAACAGATTGTTGGGATGATTAAGGAGGCATGCCGGAAGAAACAGGCCGGTTTTTTCAGGCTGGGGGATGAAATCAAAGTCAGGAAACACAACGACGGGGTATTTTCATTCCGGGGCCTGAACAGACGGTATGATCATCTTTGCTGTCCGCTCAGGGGAAGGCACCAGATAGACAATGCGGCTTTAGCGGTAGGTGCGGTGGCGCTCCTGGCCGAGCATGGTTTTACAGTGCAGGAAGAGGCTGTTCGCCAGGGGCTAAGGGAAACACGATGGGAGGGGCGCCTGGAAGTCCTTCAGAAGCGCCCGACGGTGCTCATTGACGGGGCCCATAATCCGGCAGGCATTTCCAGTCTCTGTGCCGCCTTGACAGAAGAATTCTGCTATCGCCGCCTGACCATCATTTTCGGCGTGCTTGATGATAAGGATTGCAAGACCATGCTGAGAAGGCTATCGCCGCTGGCGGACAGCCTCATTCTGACCCGGCCGGAAAGCGAGAGATCGCTGGCGCCGGCGGTGCTCCTGCCGGTAGCCGGGCAGTATCACCGCCATGTCGTGGTCATTGAAAAGCCGGAGGAAGCGCTGCTCAGGGCGCTGGCTGCGGCTGCTCCGGAAGATCTGATCTGCGTAACCGGATCTCTTTATCTGATTGGCGCCGCCAAACGTTTTTTTAGCGAACGACGTGGAACGTGATGCGCACCGGAATGAAGCTATCCATCATTATCCTGTTGCTTCTGTTTTTTCAGGCGCTGCCGAGTCTTTGCGCAGAGAGCCGGACATCGGACGCTTCATCCGGCGATGCGGTGACGATCGAAGCAGACAGCATTTCCTATGATTATGAAACGGACACCTATCACGCCGGGGGGAGTGTCGTCATGACTTATGCCGGAGGCCTTTTGACGGCAGATCATGTCTTCCTGGATAAGAGACGGGACCAGGCCAGGGCGGAAGGGCATGTCGTGCTCAGAAGTGATCAGGACACCCTCGAAGGGGACAGGATCGACTTTGACATCAAGCACAAGACTGGCGTCGCATATCAGGGCCGGGCGTTTATGGCCCGGAATCATTTCCATCTTGCCGGGGATCGAATTGAAAAGACAGGGGAGTTCAGCTATATTGTGCATGACGCCAGGGCGACGACCTGCGACGGACCGTGTCCGGACTGGCAGTTAGCGGGCGACAAACTCGACGTCACGGTAGAAGGATATGGCACACTGAAACATGCCAAGTTACTGGCAAAGGGTATTCCGGTCCTGTATATCCCCTATCTTATCTTCCCGGCCAAAACAAAGCGTCAATCGGGGCTGCTCCCCCCTTACTTTGCCTATTCCGATACCAAGCTGGGCATGGACGTGGAAATTCCGATTTTCTGGGCCATATCCGATGACATGGATGCGACGCTCTACCAGCGGTATATGGATAAAAGGGGATACAAGCAGGGCGTTGAATTCCGCTACTTTACCAGTCTTAATAACTTTGGCACATTTTATGGCGATTTCATGCATGACACAGGCCGTATCACAGAGACTGCGGGCGGCATCAGCCGGAACTGGCAATCCGATCATCAACGATGGTCGCTGTACCTGAACCATCAGACCCAGTTAGATCCCAGTTTTTATTTCCGGACAGATATCCGGAAAGTGTCCGACAGCTGGTATTTCAAGGATTTCGCTTCCCATAACTATTATTTAGGCCATTATGCCGCCACTGAAGATCAACGGTTCCGGAAAGTGCCTTTTGTGGGTAACGAGGCCCTGGGCTCTCTGGAATCAACCGCCCGGCTTGTTAAAAACTGGTCTTTATACAGCATCACCGCTTTGGGCAGTTATACTGATAACTTTACCGCCCTTTCCAATGACGCCACCCTGCAGAAATATCCGGAGATAACCCTGATAGGGACCAAGCATCCCCTCTTCGGGTCGCCGGCAAATTTTGAATTCATGTCTGCTTATGTTTATTATTACCGAGATGCGGGACAAAAGGGGCATTTCTACGAGCTGAAACCCACCCTGTCGCTTCCGATTGACCTCGGCGGCTACGGGCAGTTGACGCCGGAGTTCGGCCTCTGGGAGGTTCTCTGGCGGCGGGATGATCAACAACCGACCTCATCTGATAAACAGGGGACTCGGAGCCTGTATCGTGCCGCATTGAATCTGACGACGGAAATAAGCCGGGTTTATAACATTGGCGGGCAGGCGGTTGAGAAGATCCGGCATGGCATCAGGCCCGAACTGAACTACACGTATATTCCCGATGTGAATCAGACCAACCTGCCTGATTTTATTGCACCCGTCCGTGAACAGCACGCCCTGTCCTATGGATTGACCAACAGCTTCCTGGCCCGATGGAAAAGCAAGGACGGTAAGATCACTTACCGGGAATTTCTCCGGCTGAAATTGGCGCAGACTTACGACATCAAAGAAGCCAACAGGGATACCGCCGCGGCCGGCGGTGACCGAAAACCTTTCGGCGAGGTGCAGATGGAAGTCGATTTTTCGCCCTTTCAATATCTTTCCTTCATGGCCAGAAACAAGTACGATGTCAATAAGACGACTTGGAGTCAGGCCAACTACGATTTAACCGTGAGCAGTACGCGGGGCGACGCGGCCGTTCTGGGTTATCGTTATACACAGAATTCCATCGAAGAGATCAATCTATATCTGAAGGCAGTGGTTACGAAATCCTTGGATCTGACCTATCAGCAGCGGCGCAATCAATTGATCCGGAAAGACTTCGAAAAAAAGCTGGGCCTTCGTTATAATAAACAATGCTGGAATGTGGAATTCAGCTATGCTGAAAAATTGAACACCACCATCAATCAATCCGGTGTTTCCACAGAGGGCGATAAAATAGACCGGACCTATATGTTGACCCTATCCCTGCACGGACTCGGAACGGTCGGAAAATAGTGAAACAATGCAGATATCACCTTATTTTAGCGACGGTTTCAGTGTTATGATAAAAAATAATTTTACCGGAAGGTTTTTTCTTGACAAAGTATCGAAAATTGCGTAGCTTACGCAGCTCAATTCAAGAATATGGTGGTCTATGAAAACATTTCAGGCAAAGAAGGAAAATATCGACAGAAGTTGGCATGTTATCGACGCAGAGGGTAAAGTCCTGGGCAGGCTGGCCAGTGAAATTGCAAAGCGGCTTCGCGGCAAGGATAAACCCGTTTATACACCTTACGTGGATACTGGGGATTTTGTGATTGTTGTCAATGCCGGCAAGGTTCATCTGACCGGCAAGAAGTTGACGGACAAGATATACTACCGTCATTCCGGGTTTCCGGGGGGGATAAAGCACATCGCTGCAGGGAAAATGCTTTCTGAAAAACCGACGGAGGCGCTGCGTCTTGCCGTCAAAGGGATGCTTCCGAAAAATTCTCTGGGCCGGGCGATGTTAAAGAAACTCAAAATTTATGCCGGCAGCGATCACGGCCATGCGGCGCAATGCCCGCAAGCGCTTGAATTATAATCAGGAAGCGCAATAGATCATCCTGCAGATGAGGAGAATAAGATGACGGATAAACGCTTTTATGCTACGGGAAAGAAGAAATGCGCAGTTGCCAGAGTATATATGAAAGAAGGCAGCGGCCTTTTGACCATCAATAAAAGGAATTTTGATGATTATTTTACGCGGGACAGTCTGAAGATGCTGATTCAGCAACCCCTGGAGATGACCGGCCAGAAGGATAAATTCGATTTCTTTATCAAAGTCTGTGGCGGCGGCGTTGCCGGACAGGCGGGTGCCATCAAGCACGGCATTTCCAAAGTCCTTGTGGAATATGATCTGGCATTGCGTTCGACCCTGAAAAAAGCGGGGTTTCTCACGCGGGATTCCCGGATCAAGGAAAGAAAGAAGTATGGCCAGCCCGGGGCAAGGAAACGGTTCCAGTTTTCAAAACGATAACATCAATCAGGGGGGCTGCGGCCTCCCTTTTTTTTACAGTTTTACAGAGTTGCGTTTTATTGAAAGGTTCAGGGGCAAAAACGTGACGAGGAGATAATACGATGATCAGAATCGGCGTTTACGGGGCCAGCGGGTACACAGGGCTGGAGCTTTTAAAGCATCTGCTCTTTCATCCGGAAGTGGCGGTTACGGCCATCACGTCGCGGCGGTACGCAGGTGTTCCCCTTGCGGATGTCTATCCTTTTTTTCAGGGGTTGACGGATCTCAAGTTTATGAATGCTTCGCCCGATGACTTTGCGCGACTGGTCGATGTTGTATTTCTATCGCTTCCCCACGGGGTTTCCATGACTGTGGTTCCGGCTTTTCTGGCAGCAGGAAAAAAAGTGATTGACCTGAGCGCCGATTTTCGTCTGCGGAATGCCGGCAGCTATGAACAGTGGTATGGAAAGCACGCGGTTCCGGCCTTGCTGGCCGAGGCGGTTTACGGCATCCCTGAACTGTATCGCGAGACCATCCGGGAAGCAGTCCTCGTTGCCAATCCCGGGTGTTACCCCACCAGCGTAATCCTGGGGCTCGCCCCACTGCTCAAGGCCGGCTGGATCGACACGGCGTCCATCATTGTCGATGCTAAATCCGGCGTCAGTGGTGCCGGGCGGGAACCGCAGGTCGCCTCTCTGTTCTGCGAAGTCAACGAAGGGTTCAAGGCCTACAAAGTCGGGGGTCTGCACCGCCATATTCCTGAAATGGAGCAGGAGCTCGCTCGGCTTGCCGGGTGCGGGATCATGATCTCTTTCACCCCGCATCTGCTTCCTGTCAACCGGGGCATTCTGAGTACGATTTATGGATCCCTTCTACCAGACCCGACGCAGGACGAGTTGACGGATCTCTATCGACAGCATTATCAGGATGAACCCTTTGTCAGAATCTGTAAGCCAGGCGCGTTTCCGAATATTTCTTCGGTCTGCGGTTCAAACTGTTGCGACATTGGGGTAACCATAGATAAACGAACGAAACGCGTGATTATCCTGTCGGCCATCGATAATTTGATCAAGGGGGCGGCCGGCCAGGCCATTCAGAATATGAACTTGATTTGTGGATGCAGCGAAGAGACGGGGCTGACCGGGATCTCCCGTTTTCCATAACGGCCACTACCCCCGGCATTTTCCGTCGAGACCATAAATGTAAACAAAGGGAGAGGTTCCATGTCAATCACGCTCTACAACACGCTTACCCAGAGAAAAGAGGCATTTCAACCGATCCGGGACGGGAAAGTCGGCATCTATGCCTGCGGCATTACCGTCTATGATGTCTGTCATGTCGGTCATGCCCGTTCCGCAGTGGTGTTTGACACGATCACAAGATACCTGCGTTACCGGGGGTACGAGGTAACCTTCGTAAAAAATTTTACAGATGTCGATGACAAGATTATCCAAAAAAGCCATGAAGCAGGGGTCGGCATCGAGGACATCTCCGAGCGCTATATCCGCGAACATGATGAGGATATGGACCGGCTTGGCGTGGCCCGTCCCTCCTTTGCTCCCAGGGCCACAGCGTACATTCGGGAAATGATCAGCCTGATCGGGAAACTCGCGGAGAAGGGTCTTGCCTATGAGGTGGACGGGGATGTTTATTATGCTGTGGGAAATTTCCCGGGTTACGGAAAGCTCTCGGGCCGAAATCTTGACGAAATGATGGTCGGCGCCCGCGTGGACGTGAATGATAAAAAAAGGAATCCCCTCGATTTTGCTCTCTGGAAAGCGAGCAAGGAAGGAGAGCCCTGGTGGGAAAGCCCCTGGGGACCGGGGCGCCCGGGATGGCACATTGAATGCTCCGTCATGAGTCAGATCTTTCTGGGGGATACCTTTGACATCCACGGCGGCGGAGAAGACCTGATTTTTCCCCACCACGAAAATGAGATCGCCCAGTCCGAGGGGGCGACAGGCAAACCCCTTGCCCGGTACTGGGTACACAACGGCTTCGTCCGTCTCAACAGCGAGAAGATGTCGAAATCACTCGATAATTTTTTTACGATCCGGGACATGCTGGCAGTTTGCCACCCTGAAGTTTTGAGACTGTTTCTGCTGCAGAGCCATTACCGGAGCCCGGTGGATTTTTCAGAGAAGTCTCTGGCCGAGGCGAGGATGGGTATGGACCGCTTTTACAGCACGCTCAAACGGATCAAGGAGCTGCTGTCTCTGCCGTCCGCCGGCGCCGAGGCGAATCCATCTGAATTATCCGGGAAGAACAAAGATCTGCATGAAAAGCTGTCGTCCCTGCCCATTCAGTTCATGGAGGACATGGATGACGATTTCAACACGGCCAAGGCGTTGGGACATATTTTTGATGCCGTCCGGCTCATGAACGGGTTGATGGCCGACAGGGCCTTCGTCCGCTCGCCCGAGACCGTTTTACTTCTCAAAACGGCTCAGGACATCCTGATCGACATCGGAAGTGTCCTCGGTCTTTTTCGTACGGACCCCCATGTCTATTTTGAGCAGGACCGGGATCGGGAAACTGCGAAAAGAGGCATTGATATTGCTGAGATTGAAACCCTCATTTCCGCAAGGCAGGCAGCCCGGTCAGCCAGAAACTGGCAGAAGGCCGATGAGATCCGGGATATCCTGGCCGCAAAAAAGATCATCATCGAGGACTCTCCTGTCGGAACGACCTGGAAGTTCGAATAGGGACGAAGCCGTCGCTCTTCCTGTGCGCTGATCACGGTTGAGGATTCAAGACCGCCCTCAGGCCATCCGTCGTATAAGGCCGGATGACGACGCCGCTGAACCCGTGCATCCTGAAGTCTGTCAGCAGTGGATGATTGTCGTCTCCGCAGGCGACGATGGCCGTGATCAGTGGATTCATCTGCTGCAGCACCTGCAGAATGCTTTTCACACCTTCGGGGGCGGTTGAATCCAGAATAACGGTGCTGTAGGGCCGGTTCGCTTCCAATGCCGTCCGGTAATACCGGAGCGCTTCCTCCGGGTTGCGGGCAAAATCGCAATCATAGCCCAGGAAATGGAGCATGATTTCGGCCGCATCCCGCATGACTTCATCATGATCCATGACCAGAATCTTCTGTATGCCGGCTGTTGACTCGTCTGCGTTATCGTTTTCTAAATAACCGTTTGCCGGCGCCGCGGGAAGATAGACATCCACGACCGTTCCCACCCGGTGTTCCGATTGCACGGTGATCAAGCCATCATGCTTTTTGACGATTGCGTAACACATGGCCAGCCCAAGACCGATGCCGGTGGAGTCGCTTTTCTGTTTCGTGGTAAAATAAGGCTCGAACAGTTTTTCCCAGTGTTCCATGGGAATGCCGACCCCATGATCTTCCACGGACCATTTGACATATTTTCCTTCTCTGAGAGGCAGGCGATCGCCGGATGAGACGACGATATTATTGGCGCGAATATAAACGATCCCCCCGTCTGGCATGGCTTCCCAGGCATTGCTCAACAGGTTCCGGACGACCTGCTTCATCTGGCTGTCGTCTATATCAACGTTCCAGAGATCATCGGGCAGGTCGAATTGATACTGGATCGCCGTATCGCGGATGGTCATCGCTGCCGTCTCGCGCAACAGCGGGGCAAGCGGGGCAGTTTTCCGGATCGGATTTCCACCCTTGGAAAAGGTAATGAGCCTCTTGGTCAATTCCTTCGCCTGGAGACTTGCTTTCTCGGCAATTTCCAACCCCTGCTCCAGGCTCTTGTCTTCATCTGTCACAGATATTTTTGCAAGAAAGATGTTCCGCAGGATGGCGGATAAAAGGCTGCCGAAATCATGGGCGATTCCGTCTGCAAGAATGCCGAGGGACTCCAGCTTCTTGATTTTGGTCAACTCTTCTTCCGCTCGTTTCTGTTCCGTGATGTCTTCCAGCGTTTCCACGGCGCCGATCAGATAACCTGAAGAATCCCGGATCACGGCGGCCGTGAAGCGCAGCCACTTTCCTTTTTCTCCCAGGACCGGGAAGAAGTCCATTCCCTCATAAGCCTCATCGATGAGCCTGGATTCGGTGTAGGCGCCGGAATACCATTGGGGAATGGCATCGAGGGCTTCATCCACCAGCAGATCTGCCATGCAGGGCCTCTGTGTGTTGTAAAAAGCCTTCCAGTGGTTGTTTGTTCCGATCACGTCTTCGGCCCTTATTTTGCTGAGGACTTCAGCAGCCCTGTTCCAGTAGATCACGCGGTGATCCCTTCCCAAAACGAAGGTTGCAATCGGAGAGCCCTGAAGAATGCTGTAGAGGTGCTGCTCACTTTCCCACAATTCCTGCTCCGCCCACTTGCGCCAGACCACCTGATAAAATTTCCCGATGCAGATCGCGACTGCCAGCAGGAAAAGGCCGATCATGAAAAACGGTTCTGTCGTGTAGGATTGATCGATCCGGTAACCTAGGTAGAGAAATACAAACGAACCGACGACCAGGGCAAAGCCCCAGATAATCAAATAGATGGATTCACGTTTGCGGGGAGATCTCCTTACCTGCCGTTTTTTTAATATCACGTCACGCGTTCCCTATGTGAAAGCATCATTTCTTGAAAGTCATCTTGAGCTCATAGATTCCGTCGGCAATCTTCTTTTCGAGATCAAAGCCACCCTGTTCAAACGTATGCAGCATCGGTTTGTTTTCCACGAGGACTTCAGCGGTAAAACCCAGCAGCCCCTCACGCTTGGCCAGATAGGTCAGATAGGACAGAAGTTCCGCTCCGATGCCGCGCTGATGATAATCATCGCGCACGGCAAAAGCCACTTCCGCCGTATGCAACTGATCGTCGATATAATACCGTCCCACGCCCAGAATGTGCTCCTTGCCCTCCTGGGATATGACAGCCAATATGGCTATTTCCTTGCTGTAATCAATGACGACCAGCTTCTGCAGACGTTCGTGCGGCATGTCTTTGCGCACCGACATGAAGCGGCGGTACATGCTCTGATCCGAAAGGGAATAGACAAAGGTCTTCAGCAGGGATTCATCGCTCATTTTGATGGGTCTGAACAGGATGTTCATACCCGTCCTGGTCGTCCGCCAGGCCTCCAGGTGTTCCGGATACTCACCGCTTTTACCGGGCATGAAGGCCTGGTCGCGGTAAATCAGATCAAGCTTTTTTGCTTCCTCGATCAGCCAGGGTCTGAATTTGGGATGGGCGATACCGATCAGCTCCATGGCTCGTTCGCGCATATTTTTACCGTGCAGATAGGCGATGCCGTATTCCGTGACCACGTAGCGGATATCTCCCCGGATCAACGTGACTCCGGCGCCCTGCCGCAGGGACGGAACAATCCGGGACACCACATCCGACGCGGCGGTGGATTGCATTGTCAGGATGGCCTTTCCCCCCCTGGCCAGAACGGCCCCCCGCATAAAATCAGCCTGCCCC
>Ga0209182_10000546_pt1 | contig 10233 bp, 14 predicted proteins | sample LakBais05cmmetaG_FD_185474 | JGI IMG/M metagenome (GOLD analysis project Ga0209182, IMG submission 185474) | Lake sediment microbial communities from Lake Baikal, Russia to study Microbial Dark Matter (Phase II) - Lake Baikal sediment 0-5 cm... | ecosystem: Environmental > Aquatic > Freshwater...
TTTGTCTAGGATTTAGAACTTAGAATTTAGGATTTTTAATGAGCGATAGCAATGTTTCAGGAGGCTAAATGGCAGCTCGAGATCGAGATATTGTTTCCGTAATTAAAGAGCAAATCGAGCATTTTGGCGCTGCTGTAGCTGTGGCCAATGTGGGCACGGTAATAGAGGTAGGCGATGGCATCGCCCGCATCCATGGGCTGGGAAACGCAGCTTACAACGAATTGCTGCAATTCCCCCATGATATCATGGGTCTGGCGCTGAACCTGGAAGAGGATAATGTTGGTGCTGTTATCCTTGGTGATTGTAGCCAGATTAAGGAAGGGGATGAGGTGAAGGCAACAGGGACGGTGGTTGAGGTTCCAGTAGGCGATAGCCTTATTGGCAGGGTAGTTGATCCTCTGGGACGTCCCCGGGATGGCAAGGGGCCAATTAAAGCGGAGAAGACCCGGCCTGTAGAAATAGTGGCGCCAGACGTAACAAAAAGAAGGCCGGTAGATACACCGGTGATGACAGGCATTAAGGCTATAGATAGCATAATTCCTATTGGGCGAGGACAGCGTGAGCTTATCATTGGTGACCGCTTTACGGGCAAATCGGCTATTCCTATCGATACCATAATCGCCCAAAAAGGCGGTGACCTTATTTGCATCTATGTTGCCATTGGGCAAAAAACATCCAAGGTAGCTCAGGTGGTAGCTATTCTGGAGAAGTATGGAGCTATGGAGCATACTATCGTAGTAGCTGCCGACGCTTCCGATCCCGCTCCGTTACAGTACCTTGCCCCTTATGCTGGCTGTGCTATGGGTGAAGAGTTCATGGAACAGGGAAAGGATGCCCTGATTGTTTATGATGACCTTTATAAGCATGCCTGGGCTTATCGCCAACTCTCCCTGCTACTCCGCCGTCCACCAGGCAGGGAAGCCTATCCGGGAGATGTTTTCTATTTGCATAGTCGGCTTCTGGAAAGGGCGGCTAAGTTAGCCCCTGAGTATGGTGGTGGCTCGCTTACCGCCTTGCCTATTATTGAGACTCAAGCTGGAGATATGTCAGCCTATATCCCTACAAATGTGATTTCGATTACCGATGGACAAATTTATCTGGAGACGGACTTATTTAATGCTGGGATTCGTCCTGCGATAAATGTGGGGTTGTCAGTATCCCGGGTTGGCGCTGCTGCTCAGCGCAAGGCCATGAGGCAGGTGGCTGGCAGATTACGGCTAGAGCTAGCTCAATTCCGTGAGCTTCAAGCTTTTGCCCAGTTTGGTGCTACTGACCTGGATAAGGCGACCAGGGACCAGTTAGAGCGGGGCAGGCGTATCACTGAAGTGCTGAAGCAACCACAATATTCTCCTATGTCTTTGGGGAAGGAAGTAATGATTCTTTATGCTGCGACCAATGGCTATCTTGACGATGTGCCTGTAGATAAAGTTATTGCCTGGGAGGGAAACTTTCATAGATTTATGGAGACTAACCATCTTGAATTAGAACAAAAGATTAACGATGATAAGGAGATAAAGACCGAGACTGAGGAAGCTTTGAAAGCAGCAATTAAAGAGTTCAAGGAGCAGCTGTGAGCTGTCAGCTGAAGGCTTTTGGCTAATGGTTAGCACTCAAATTCTTCGTCGGCGAATACGCAGTGTTCAGGGCACAGCCAAGATTTGCAAGGCTATGGAGATGATTGCCACTGCCAAGATGAGGCGAGCTCAAGAACAGGCGATAGCCGGGCGGCCCTATGCTGAGGAAATAAGTAAAGTGGTGTCCGACCTTGCTGTTGAAGCTCAAGCCAGTGGTAAAATTCACCCCTTGCTACAGAAGCGCGAGGTCCAAAAGGTCGCTATAATCCACATGACTACCGATCGTGGGCTATGTGGCGGGTTAAATGCTAATCAGAATCGCCTTGTTGCCAGCTTTATTCTGGAGCAAACTGTGCCTGTTACCCTCGTTACCATAGGTCGCAAGGGGCGAACTTTCGCACGCAGTGCCCAGCGTGATCTCCGTGCTGAGTTCACGGGAATCAGCGACCGACCTAGTTTACTAGAAACCCTGTCTATTTCACGGGTGGTTATCGATGACTACAGCAATGGTGGGGTTGACTTGGTGTATCTTGCCTATCCCCGTTTCATCACCACTATGATTCAACGACCTGCAATGGAGGTATTGCTTCCCATTGAACCAGCCGTGCTGCCTCGAGCCCAAGTGGCAGAATACATTTATGAACCTGACCCCAGTGCTGTTTTGGGCGAGCTACTGCCAAGGTATGTGGAGATGAAGGTATACCATGCTATACTTGAGCTTGTTGCCAGTGAGCAATCGGCGCGCATGGTGGCTATGCGTAATGCCAGCGATAATGCTAAGGAGCTTATTGAGGATCTGACGTTGGCATTGCATAAAGTCCGACAGGAGATAATTACCAAGGAGATCTGTGATATTAGTGGAGGAGCTGAGGCTTTAGCGTAAATGTCTTAAGGAGGTAAATGGCAACTTTGCGCTTCATCATTCTGAGCCCTGTGGGTGAAGAATCTCTTGTGGACTCTTCGCTTCGCTCAGAGTGACAATTCTTTAGGGAGATAATAAATGGCAAAGGGTAAGGTAGTTCAAGTTATCGGCACGGTAGTCGATGTAGAATTCCCGCCTGATGAATTGCCAGCCATATATAATGGTATAGAGATTCCCTTAGATGGGGGCAAAATTGTCTTGGAAACACAGCACCATATTGGCAATAACCGGGTGCGAGCTGTTGCCTTAACCCCTACCGACGGATTGAGGAGGGGGGCGGAAGCGATTGATATGGGAAGCCCTATAACTGTACCGGTGGGGAGGGCGACTTTAGGCAGGCTATTCAATGTTTTTGGTGAACCTTTGGACGGACTGGGAGAGGTGAAGGCTGAGCAACGCTATCCCATTCACCGCCTACCCCCCTCTTTAGTAGAGCAGGAGACAACTCCTCAAATGCTGGAGACAGGACTCAAAGTGATGGACCTCATCACCCCCTTTACCAAGGGAGGAAAGGTGGGGGCATATGGTGGAGCTGGCGTAGGCAAGACGGTTATCATTACGGAACTTATTCGTAACATCGCCACTGAGCACGGGGGGTTTTCTGTTTTTGCCGGCGTGGGTGAAAGATCGCGTGAGGGGAATGACCTGTGGTTGGAAATGCAGAGGTCTGGCGTTCTGGACAAAACTGTTCTTGTCTTTGGTCAGATGAATGAGAGCCCTGGCGTTCGCTCCCGAGTAGCGCTAACTGGAGTGACCATGGCGGAGTATTTCCGTGATGTCGAAGGTCAGGACGTCCTTCTGTTCATAGATAACATATATCGTTATGTTCTGGCTAATATGGAACTATCGGCTCTTTTGGGACGCATGCCCTCAGCAGTAGGTTACCAGCCTACATTGGGCACAGATGTTGGTGAGCTGGAAGAAAGGATTACCACGACTAAGAAGGGCTCAATCACGTCCTTTCAGGCTATCTATGTACCTGCTGATGATTATACTGACCCCGGCATAGTAGCTACTTATGGTCATCTGGATGCTGTTATTGCCTTGGAACGTTCCATAGCTGAATTGGGCATATACCCGGCTGTCGATCCTTTGACCTCGACCTCTCGTATACTTGACCCTGCTATCGTTGGCGAGGAACATTACCAAGTGGCCAGAGGGGTGCAGCGGACATTGCAAAGGTATAAGGAGCTACAGGACATAATAGCTATCCTGGGTATGGAGGAATTGAGCGAGGAGGATAAGCTTGCTGTAAATCGAGCCCGACGGATTCAAAGGTTCTGCTCCCAGCCATTTCATGTGGCTGAGGTCTTTACCGGCACCCCGGGCAAATACGTGCCCATTAAGGAGACCGTGCGTGGCTTTAAGGAAATCCTGGAAGGGAAGCACGATGACCTTCCTGAAGCTGCCTTTTGGATGGTGGGCACTATTGATGAAGCGGTGGAAAAAGCGAAAAGGATAAGAGGGGGATAATGAGGGTAAAATAATGGCTACATTCAGATTGGAAGTTGTTACTGCTGAGAGGATGGTTTTTGCCGGTGATGTTAACGAGGTTGTTGCCTGGGGAGTAGAAGGGCAATTAGGCATTCTCCCTCATCATGCTCCTTTGATGACCATGCTGCGGCCTGGAGACCTACTTATAAAAAAAGATAATGAAGAGGAATACCTAGTGATCAGTGGCGGTTTTCTTGAGGTGCGTCCGGACAAGGTAATCATCTTGGCTGATGCTTGTGAACGTGCTGAAGAGGTTGACATAGCTCGTGCTGAAGCTGCCAGGCGTCGTGCTGAGGCAACTTTGAAAGAACGACCACCCGAGGTAGATACCGCTGCCGCTGAGGCAGCTTTACGTCGCTCCCTAGCTAGGTTGAAAGTAGCGGAAAGAAGAAGACGCAAACCTAGGGGGACGGCTTAACTACAATATTTCCAGTCTGATCTAGTATCGCCTTTAGCTGCTTTTACTCGAAGTCGCCAAACCGAAGCTAATTCCAAAGCTATATTGCCATCGCTAACACGAGAGCAAGTGGAATATCTCGTTGCCCAAGCTGACAACCTTCGAGATAAAACCATTATTGCCTTACTGAGTGATTCTGGCATGAGGTTAAAGGAGATTGGCAATATAAAGGCTTCCGATATTGATTGGGAAAGCATGACAATAGCCATCTGGGGTGAAGGTAGTAAGCAACGGAGGGCACCATTTACAGCTAAAAGTGGAGACTTACTCATGCATTTCGTAGAGGTTTTGCTTCTAACCTTCACTGCGCTGGCTTAGATATCGAGCACACTATGAGGCTTGGTGGCTGGGAAAGCCTGGACATGGTGCTCAGGTATACAAGGTCAATGAAGTTTGAAGATAGCTTGAGGCTTTATTGGAAGATTACTAATGACTAGTTGTAACTGTCAAGTCGTTATGATGGTGTCGAGGCGCATAAACTATATAGCCCCGTCAAACAACTACGGAGGTAGCCGAAAAGTTAGCCATTTTTTGGCCATGCTTCAAAAGTCTTATCCCAGTTGACTATACTGCTGGAGTGAAACCCTAGGTCCTCGATGAACCTCCGCAATGGCTCATCATCCTGAGCAACAAGTGCGCGTATTGTGGCAACGTCCTCAAGATGGCAACGTTCTATTAACTTCTGGATCAAGGTAGAGCCAATGCGGCGGCCTTGATATTCGGGGTCGACGCCGATAGTCTGAATAAGACAAACTTCCAAAAGTGGTACATATACAAATTCCACACGAGCCATAATAAAGCCAACCATCTGACCCCTAGCCTCAGCCACAAGACTCATGTCAAGAGACCCACCAGGATTATTGGCAACCAAGTCTCTATAGGTAATACGACTTTTTCCCTTGGTGATTTTTTTGATGAGGTCTAGAACCCTATCTAAATCGCTATCAGTCATACGCCGAATGTCTATAGCATCTCTTCCTACCGCACTCATCTAAATTAACCTCCTAAATGAACTGCTCCTTTTCCACCCGAGCGCCGCCCCAAAAATTCATAGACGCCTCTACTATTTATTGTACCACACCCATCAGCGTTTCAGTAAAGTTTGAAAATAGCTAGAGGCTCTTTTTTGTTTCCTCGATCTCCCTTTCTAGCTCCCTTAGCTCCTCTTCCAGGTCTTTCTTATACTCCTCGAGCATGTCCAGATACTCCTTTCTATTGGGAAAGGGCTTGAATCCCTGGAAGTAGAAACCGAAGGGAGGGAGTCCAAAGTAGAACCTCCGGGATCTCCTACTCCACATCTCTATTTCACCTCCTGAATTAGTTACCCCTGAAAAGCTTCGTTTTTCAGGGGACCCCAGATTTATCCATTGGTATTTCCGGGGTGTTAAATTGGCCGTCGCCTGGGCAGTCCAGGACGACGGGGATATTTACTCGGTGTAGGGTATATTTTATCAATAATTACCAAATAACGCGCATCGTTAAATTCGTCCAATTCTATTTTCTGTATCTGGTCTAATTTGCCTCCCAGGGCAGCAATGGCTTCTTTCGCCCTATTTATCTCCTGGTCGATCCCCCCTTTCTTCTGAGCGATAAATCTTCCCCCAATCTGGCAAAAGGGCAGAGTTAGTTCCACCAGGGTCGGCAACAAGGCGACAGCACGAGAGAGGACCAGGGCAAATTGCTCACGATAGAGTGGTAAGTGAGCTGCTTCTTCAGCTCTACTATTCAGCACTTCTACATTTTCCAGCTCCAGTTTGCGGGTAATGTGGTGGAGGAAAGCTGTCTTTTTTGTTGTTGGTTCAATGAGTACCAGCCTGGGCTGGGGGAAAAGAATTTTGAGTGGCACTCCGGGGAAGCCGGCACCTGTGCCTATGTCCACAATATTGAAATCTGGTCTTGTCACCTCTTCCTCAGGCAAAGCCAGAGTGATGGTCAGGGAATCTAGGAAATGCTTTACCTGTACCGAAGAATAATCAGTGATGGCCGTGAGGTTAATTTTTTTATTCCATTCGATTAACTCCTGGTAGTAAAGCTCAAATTGCTTTACCTGTCTGGAATTGAGCTTTATCCCCAGCTTGCCGGCTCCTTCAATAAGTTCTTTCATCTTGAGCCACTCTTAAAATTCGGAGGCTGTTTAGCAACCCGTTCGCCTGAGCCTGTCGAAGTGCAACCTAATTTTATCATGACTGCCTCTCATGGTTCGACACGCTCACCACGAGCGGTTAATAAACAATCTCCAACATACTGCTTGACAAAATAGTAAGGAAAATCATATAATTTAGAAAAGTAGGATATATCATACAATACTGAGTTGGGCGCCAAGTTTATTCTAGGAGGGAAAATGGAAGACAAGGACATGCAGGTAGTCGGTAAGTGTTTTGGCTCAACGGTTGTTGGCCCACGAGGGCAGATAGTTATACCCGTGGAAGCCAGAAAGGAATTGGGTATGGATGTTGGTACCAGACTGCTAACTTTTAAGCTATTTCCGGCAGGGGGTCTGGTCTTTGTTAAAGTGGAGGCAGTTGAGGAGTTCGTCAATATTATGACTCAACATGTGAATGAGTTTACTAAGTTAGTAAGGAAATTTAGAACTGAAGATTTAGAAAATGAGGCCAAGCGAGATTAACAATCCTGCTGCTAAACTTTTAGACATCCTGGTTCTGCGTTAAAGCAAATATTTGCTGTGTTACAACAAGCAAATTTTTGAAAAATGAAAAGAGGCGAAGGAAAATGAAAAAACGGTTAGCACTAATAATAACAATCTGCCTGGTTGTTATTGGTATAGTACTCGGTGTCGTGCTTACTAGAGGCGCCGGCCCCGAAGCTACGCCGAACACTGTTCTGGTTACCCGAGGCGATATAGTGAAAACCGTTTTAGTGGATGGCAATTTGGAAATGCCTGATAAAGCGTATTTATCATTTGGCGCCACGGGTACAGTGACAGAGGTGCTGGTTGACAAAGGGAATAACGTGACAAAAGGCCAAGTGTTAGCCAGGCTTGATGCGCCGTCTTTGGAATCAAGTGTAGAGATGGCTGAGTTGCAAGTCGAAATAGCCCAGGAACAAGTCAAGGCAGCCCGAGCACAATATGAAATCGCTTTAACTAACTTGGAAGAGTCTACCTCCATGGCGTCGGAGGAAGTGCTTGAGCTGCAAGTGGATATAGCCAAAGCGAGCTGGGAAACAGCAAAGCTGAACTTGGAAACGGCAAAACTCAGCCTGGAATCGGCAGAGCTTAACCTGGAAAAGGCGGTAATAGTGGCTCCCTTTGATGGCGTGGTAGCTGACATCACCATAACCGAAGGAGAGGAAATCACGGCAGCGACACTGGCTACCCCGGCAATAACCCTGGTTGACACCAGCGAGATAGAGATGCGCGGCTTCATTGATGAAATAGATATCGCTATGGTGCAGCTAGGCCAGGCAGCGAATATTACCTTGGATGCCCTGTCCGACGAGGAAGTAAAGGGTGAGGTGGCTTTTATCTCCCTGGTAGGCACAATTCGAGCCGGGGTGGTATCTTACGACACCACCATAACTTTGGAGAATCCCGTTGCCGGGCTCAGGGATGGCATGAGTGCCACTGCTGAAGTCATCATCGAGCGCCGTGATGATGTATTGTTGATACCGAACAGAGCCATTCGGGGGACCTTGCAAAACCCAACGGTTGTAGTGCTCGTAGACGAGCAAGTTGAGGAACGGGAAATTACCTTAGGGCTAACCGACGGGATAAACACTGAAATTTTGTCGGGATTGGAGGAGGGGGAAAAGGTGGTATTACCTGCTGTCGAGGAGCGACCAGATGGTTTCTTCATGATGTAGCCAATGCTGGAACTTGAAAACATAACCAAAGTGTATAAAGCGGGTCAGACCGAAATTCCTGCCCTGCGGGGGATTAGCTGCCATATTGAGTCAGGGGAGATGGTATCTATCATAGGGCCTTCGGGCTCGGGAAAGTCCACCCTGATGAATATCATCGGCTGTCTTGACAAGCCAACTTCAGGGCGATACCGCCTGGATGGGATCGAGGTAAGTGAGCTTAACGATAATCAATTAGCTGAGATAAGGAATAAAAAGATAGGCTTTGTCTTTCAAAGCTTCAACTTATTGCCCCGGACCACGGCTTTAGCCAATGTGGAACTGCCACTTATTTACAGCGGTGCCAGCAACCGACGGCAAAGAGCGTTACAGGTCCTGGAGTCCGTGGGATTAGCTCATCGGGTCAATCACAGACCAAGCGAGCTAGCTGGAGGGGAGCAACAAAGGGTGGCTATCGCTCGAGCCTTAGTCAATAATCCCTCTCTTATTTTAGCTGATGAACCCACAGGCAACCTTGACACCCGGACTAGCCAGGAAATCATGCTAATTTTTAAGCAATTGAATGAGCAAGGAATGACCATCGTTCTGGTTACTCATGAGCCAGATATTGCCGCTTGTACCCAGCGCACCATTAAAATTCGCGATGGCCAGATTGAAGGAAATGTTCGTTAAGGGTCATGGTGACACTTGAATTTCAAATAGAGGCATCGGAATGAAACTCTGGGATTGTTTCTCTACTGCGCTACGGGCTTTGCTTGGTAACAAGATGAGGTCAGTTTTGACCATGCTGGGCATCCTGATTGGCGTGGCTGCCGTTATTTCTGTGCTATCTTTAGGAAGTGCGCAGGCGGCTCTAGTAGAGGAGTCTTTTGCCACCTTGGGGGCCAACCTGATATACGTTATGCCTAGAGAAGCAGGCATAATGGGTGCGGGGGTGGGTGAGGCAACACTGACTTTGGAAGACGCTGAGGCGATTGCCCGTCACGCCCCTTCTGTAGCGGGGGTGGCGCCAACGGCACAAACTTACGCCCAGGTTATAGCTGGAGGAGAGAGTCTTAACAGTTTGATTGCTGGGGTGACTCAACAAGCCGAATGGGTGGACAACTACGTCGTGGCACAAGGCAGCTTTATTACCGAATCCGATTATAGGGCGAGGTCAAGGGTAGCTGTCCTGGGGAGCGAGGTAGCCAAGACCCTTTTTGGCCAGATGGACCCTACTGGCCAGAGCATAAGGATTGCTGGGCGTCAATTCCAGGTCATCGGTGTATTGGAAAGCCGGGGGATGGGATTTGGAGTTGAAGACCTCAGGGTCTATATTCCTTTATCCACCTTCTATACCACTTTGGCAGCCTCACAGGCGGGCAGCCGCGGAAACAGCGTTGACATGATCAGCGTCAAGGTAGGGAGCGGCGACGAACTGGAATCTGCCATGCAGGAGATCACTGCTATTTTGCGGGACACCCACGGCATCAGGGAGGGAGAAGACGATGACTTCAGAGTTCTCAACGTGGCGTCTGTGGCAGGCCAGGTCACCCAGGTGCTGGGAATACTCCAGCTCGTCCTTGCCGGCATAGCTGGTATATCCTTGCTTGTCGGCGGCATCGGGATTATGAATATCATGCTGGTTTCGGTGACCGAGCGTATCAGGGAAATCGGTTTGCGTAAGGCGGTAGGAGCCAAGCGTCGAGATATTCTGATTCAATTCCTTATTGAAGCTGCTACACTGGGGCTCTGTGGCGGTGCTCTGGGGATAGGACTGGGGTGGATTATAGTTAAAATCATGTCTATCGTAGCGACAAATCTTGGTTTCTCCTTTGCTGCTACGCTTTCCGGCGATGCTATTGCCCTGGCGGTAGGTGTAGCAATTGGTATCGGACTTATTTCTGGGTTGTACCCGGCCATCCGGGCGGCACGACTCGATCCCATCGAGTCCTTGCGTCACGAATAAACTACTTCCCTTGAATCAA
>Ga0209182_10000548_pt1 | contig 10228 bp, 6 predicted proteins | sample LakBais05cmmetaG_FD_185474 | JGI IMG/M metagenome (GOLD analysis project Ga0209182, IMG submission 185474) | Lake sediment microbial communities from Lake Baikal, Russia to study Microbial Dark Matter (Phase II) - Lake Baikal sediment 0-5 cm... | ecosystem: Environmental > Aquatic > Freshwater >...
AGCATCACGACTCACAGGAGAGCCACTCCGAAATCGTGATGTTCTTTCAAGATTAGCAGTCTTGTCATGAGACTGCTAACGCATATACCATTGAGTGTTGCCAGAAGTCCCGAACCGCAGCCGGTGAACACATATGAAACTACCAACCGGCGTGTGCCAGGCGAAAACGACAACGACAAAGGAGGTACTACTATGTACTGCGATCTGAACACGAACTCCGTTACCGCGAGTGATTGCTGCTCCACACCAACCTTGGCGAACTTGTTTCCTTTCCGCATGGATGCCATGCTGCGCGCAGCCGGGCGCTCCGGACGTCTTCCCGCCACCGACGTCAGAGAGGATGCGAGCCGATATGTGATCCTCATGAATATGCCGGGCGTGGCCAAGGAACGCGTTACGATCAACACCGAGGACAATGGACTCACCGTCCGGACGTTCGAAGAGGAGAAGAAGGATGGCGACACCCTCAAGACCGTCTACCGCGAGCGCATGGGCGGAACCTACCAGCGCGAGTTCCACTTCGAGCAGCCTGTCGACATCGAGAACGTCACTGCCCGCATGGAGAACGGCGTCCTCGAGCTGACCGTGCCCAAGAAGCTCCAGAGCACCGACACGAAGACGATTCCCGTAAGCTAGCGCCGCTTGATCCTTGATGAGTGGGACGAGCCCCGGCCAATCACCGGGGCTCGTCCCCGTTTTCGGACCCAAATCGTTGACAGTCGAGAACTGGTCGGCTATACTCGATCATCGTCGGGGAGTAGCTTCCCGGGCGTGCGCAGGGCCGGCTGCCATCAAGACGGAGGGAGTGCCTCCCGGCGTGCCCTGATCGTGAAACGTGCGAGACCACCATGACCATACTTGCGGGGTCTCTTTTCCACATGTCCCCGATGGATGCAGGGAGGTACTGTGACAGAGCCATCAGAACGACTCACTGAGCGCCCGCTGCAGGTGAACGGTACGATACCACCCATGCCCTGGACGCAGACACCGCATGATGTCTGCACAGCGCTGGCAACAGACGCACACACCGGCCTGGCAGCTGCAGAAGCGGCTCGCCGCCTGCAGGAGCAGGGGCTGAACCAGCTGACCGAGGCCAGGGGCAAGAGCCCGTGGCGCCTGTTTGGCGAGCAGTTCAAGGGCGTCGTCATCTGGGTTCTGGTCGCTGCGGCCGTCCTCTCGGGCGTCATGGGAGAACTCGTGGACGCCCTGGCGATCGTGGCGATCGTCTTGCTCAACGCCGCGCTCGGGTTCACACAGGAGTCACGCGCAGAGCGCTCATTGGCAGCACTGCGACGCATGAGCAGCCCAGGGTGCCGTGTCCTGCGCGACGGGCATCTCGTCAGTATCGACACGCACGACCTTGTCATCGGCGACGTCATCGTCGTTGAGGAGGGCGACCGCATCCCGGCCGACGCCCGAATCCTGTCCGCGACCCCCAACTTCGCGTGCGAGGAAGCATCGCTGACCGGCGAGGCAGCCGCCATCCGCAAGAATGCGGTCGCCCTGCAGGACCAGCATACGTCGATCGCCGACCGCACCAACATGCTGTTCACGGGGACCTCCGTCGTCGAAGGCAAGGCGCAGGCGGTCGTCACCGCAACCGGCATTCAGACGGAGCTGGGTCGCATCGCAGGCATGATCCAGCAGATCCCGGAGGAGCCCACCCCGCTGCAGCGCAAGCTGGACGTTCTGGGCAGGCAACTCGTCATCGTATCGCTCGGTCTCGTCACCATCGTCTTCGCGGTCGAAGTGCTGCACGGTGGCAGCTTCATGGACACCCTGCTCGTCGCAGTCTCGCTGGCTGTGGCCGCCGTGCCCGAGGGACTTCCCGCCGTGGTCACCATTGCCCTTGCGATGGGCGTTCAGCGGATGGTCAGGCGCCATGCCCTTGTACGGAAGCTGCACTCGGTCGAGACGCTGGGCGCGACGACCGTCATCTGCACCGACAAGACCGGTACGCTCACTCGCAACGAGATGACAGTCCGTGCAGTCGTCACGGCCGACGCATCATACACACTCACAGGCATCGGGTACGAGCCACGTGGTTCCATTCAGCTTGGCGGCGAAGACGTCGACGCAAGTGCACACGGGGATCTATGGTCAGCATTGTACGCCAGTGTCCTGGCAAATGCGGCCGAACTCAGCCAGGATGAGGATGGGGTGTGGTCGGTCGTGGGTGACCCGACCGAGGGCGCCTTGCTGGTCGCAGCGGAGAAGGCCGGCGTCAACCGGACGGACGCGGGAGAAGACCAGCCCATCGTCGCCGAACTGCCCTTCGACGCCCGGCGCAAGTGCATGTCGATGATCCGCAAGGGGCACGGAGAGCAGCTGGTCGTCTATGCCAAGGGAGCCCCGGACGTGATCCTCAAGTTCTGTTCCAGCGCACTGGTGGACGGGATGGTCGTTCCGCTGGACGAACAACTGCGAGAACGAATGCTCGCCTCCAACGAGGCACTGGCTGGACAAGCCCTGCGGGTGCTGGCCGTCGCACGCCATACTGAGGTGGATGAAGGCACAACGTTCGCTCCCGAGTTGGTGGAACGCGACATGACGTTCCTTGGCCTCATCGCCATGATGGACCTGCCACGCGACGAAGTCCGTACGGCCATGGGGGAGTGTGCCGAGGCCGGCATCCGGACGGTCATGATCACTGGCGACCACAAAGCTACTGCTGTCGCCATCGCACGCGACCTCGGCTTCTACCACGAGGATTCCCGCGCCCTCACCGGCAGGGAGCTGGACGATCTGTCCGACGAAACATTTGAAGCGCAGCTGCCGATGGTCGCCGTGTACGCGCGAGTCGCCCCCGAGCACAAGCTGCGCATCGTCCGCGCATGGCGCCGGCGTGGGGACATCGTGTCCATGACAGGCGACGGCGTCAACGATGCTCCTGCCATCAAGGAGGCTCACATCGGTGTCGCCATGGGCATCACCGGGACAGACGTCACAAAGGAAGTCGCGGACATGGTCATCACGGACGACAACTTCGCCTCCATCGTCGCAGCGGTGGAAGAAGGCCGGGCCATCTACGACAACATCCTCAAGTTCGTGCACTATCTGCTGTCCTGCAACTTGGGCGAGATCGTCCTGATGTTCCTTGCTTCGCTGCTTGGGTGGCCCGCGCCCCTGATCCCCGTGCAGATCCTCTGGATGAACCTCGTGACGGACGGCCTTCCTGCTCTCGCGCTGGGCGTGGACCCCGCCGCAGACGGACTCATGACGCGTGCACCCCGCAAGCCTGACGCGCCACTTCTGAGCAGGACACGAGGCACGATCCTGCTCATCCAGGCATGCGCCATGGCCCTGTGCTCGCTGGCCGCATTTGCCTTCGTCCTGAACGTCGAACAGGGCAGTCCGACACGCGCCCGCACCATGGCATTCACCGTCATCGTGCTCGCCGAGCTGTTCCAGGCATTCAACGCCCGCAGTCTCCATGACTCTGTCTTCAGCCCGCGCCTGCACGCAAACTGGAGCCTGGTGCTGGCGACACTGGGAGCACTTGCCTTGCAGCTGTTCCTGATCTACGTGCCGTTTCTCCAGCGCATCTTCCAGACCGAAGCGCTCTCGCTGATTGACCTCGGTGTGGGCACTGCACTCGCCTCCTTCACCCTCTGGGCGACCGAGCTCGCCAAACTGGTCCTGCGGCACAGCCCACGAGTAGAACAGGAATGACCTGAGGATGGCGAGCCTGCGAAGCTGACAGTCCGCTCCTAGTCTTCGCGCCCTGCACCGAACGTCGCGCATCAACCGTCTCGCACAGGGCGCTTCACAAAGATCCATTGACAGCCGCCGCCTCTCCCGTAGAGTGAAGCATGGTTGGGGAGTAGCTACCTGCGTACGTCGCAGGGGCTGGCTGTCGTCAGGACGGAGGGGCCGAACCCTCCCGGCAGTCATGAGTCTTCACAAAACGCGAGACCACCATGACAGTGATCATGGCGGTCTTTTTGCATATCCGGGCCGCCCCGCAGAAGCAGAGGAGCAACCATGACAGACACACACCAGCGCGTCGTGGCCCGGGCGCTTGACCTGGGTACGGACCTGCGCGACGGGCTTACCGCAAACCAGGTCGCACGCAACCGCCAGCTGTATGGCGGCAACGACATCACACCCGCACGCAAGGAACCGCTGTGGAGGCAGTTCCTGCGCAAGTTCCGCGATCCCACCATCCGCATCCTGCTCGTTTGTGCGGTCCTGTCGCTGGCGGCAGGCGCCTACAAGGGCGTCTCGGTGGGTGACTGGCTGGGCATCGCTGAATCGGCCGGCATCCTGGTCGCCGCACTCATCGCCACGGGCGTCGGCTTCCTCCTGGAGTGGCGGGCGGACCGCGCGTTTGACCTGCTGCGGAAAGAGTACGAGAACCTGACCATCAAGGTGACCCGGGATGGTCGCTTCAAGACCATTCCCGTCGGCGAACTGGTCACAGGCGACCTCGTCCATCTCGAGAGCGGCGACAAGGTCCCGGCAGACGGTTGGCTCGTTGCCACCAGCAACCTCACCGTCGACCAGTCGTTCTGGAATGGGGAAACGGAGCCGGCTGCCAAGGACGGGACAGACGGTCCCGACGACAAGCGCGGCTCGACATTCATGGTCGGCGGAACGAACGTGGTGGGGGGCAGTGGCACGATGCTGGCCGTCGCCGTGGGCGACTCCTCGGAGCGTGGCATCATCATTCGTGACATCCAGACCACCAAGCGTGAGCAGACCCCCCTGGAGCGCAAACTTCAGGACCTGGCCGATGTCATCAACATCGCTGGAACGGGGGCTGCGGTCCTGATCTTCGCCTCAGTCTTCGCGGCCGCGGCGCTCCGTGGCGACCTGGGTGGACCGCTGGCCCCGGTGGGCAGGACCGTTCTCTCGTCGGCTGTGTTCGCGATCGTTGGCTCCCTTGTCGCGTTTACCCTGACCAAGGGGCGCAAGCAACACCACGTGCTGGTCCCCGCCTTCCTGGCAGGTGGCTGTGCCATCTTCGCTACGGTGTTGGCCTCGGCCTTCGTGTGGGGAACCCCTTTTGCGGGTCAGGGAAGTGCGCTAGCGAACCTCGTGACGGGCGTCGTCAGCCCCACACTGGAAGTCCTCATCCTTGCCGTGACCATTGTCGTCATAGCCGTGCCCGAGGGCCTTCCCATGGCAGTTTCCATCAGCCTGGCGCTCAGCGCCCGCAACATCCGGAAGGACAACAACCTGGTGCGCAAGATGATCGCTGCGGAGACGATCGGTTCGGTCGACGTCATCTTCAGCGACAAGACCGGCACGATGACGCTCAACCGCATGTCCCTCGCCACCCTCTATACACAGGGACGTCTGTATGCGCGCGATCCAGAGGACGGCCAACCCGCTCTTGACGACGTCCACGTGGACGACCTGCTCGCTCTGGGCATCGCCGCCAATTCCACCGGCCACCTTGATGACCGTGGTGGCGAGCTGCATTTCGTCGGCAGCTCGACCGAAGGCGCGCTCCTCAAGTGGCTGCAGGACCGAGGCATCTCATACACCGACCTGCGCGAAAGGTATCCAGCGCTGCGCCGAGAGGATTTCTCCTCACAGCGCAAAGTCATGAGTACCGTCGTCCGCAGCGGCGACCGGCTATGGCTGCTGGTCAAGGGAGCACCCGAGAGGGTCCTGAACCGCTGTGTCGACGTCGAACTGGCTGACGGTCAGACAGAACCCTTCGACCGCCACGAACCTGAACTCCACCGCGTGCTCGCCGGCATGGCCGAACGCGAGATGCGGACGCTTGCTCTTGCCTACCGTCGCATGGAGTCGGAGGGTGACGCGCGCGAGGATGGTCTGACCCTCCAGGCGCTGGCTGGCATCGTCGACCCTGTCCGCACGGACGTTCCCGCCGCAGTCTCGACGGCACACCGTGCCGGCATCGACGTCAAGATGGTCACCGGCGACAGCCCTGCCACGGCCCGCGCAGTAGCGATGCGCGCCGGTGTGTGGTCCGATGACGGGCTCCTGCTGACAGGCGAGCAGTTTGCAGCCATGAGCGACGACGAGTTGCGTGTCGTCGCACCACGCCTCAAGGTGCTTGCCCGCTCAGAACCCATGCAGAAGAAACGCCTGGTGGAGGTCCTGCAGTCTCTTGGCCACGTCGTTGCAGTCACGGGTGATGGCACCAACGACGCGCCAGCACTCAAGATGGCAGACGTTGGCATCTCGATGGGACTGCGCGGCACTGACGTCGCCAAGGAGGCCAGCGACATCGTGCTCGTCGACGACAACTTCGGCAGCATCGTGCGTGCCGTGCACTGGGGGCGCACGCTGTACGAGAATATCCAGAAGTTCCTGCAGTTCCAGCTGAGCATCAACCTCTCGGCCCTGACGATCGCTTTCGTCAGTCCGCTCCTTGCGCTCGGGACAAGCCTGCTTGCTCGTAGCGGCGTTCGGCTCCTGCCGGGCGCCGACTTCCGCGAGATGCCGCTCACCATCCTCCAGCTCCTGTGGATCAACCTCATCATGGACACGCTCGCCGCACTGGCACTGAGCCTGGAGCCCAAGCGGGACGAACTGATGAACGACCGGCCCAAGCGACGCACCGAGTCCTTCGTCACGCACAACATGCTGCACAACATCCTCGTCATGAGTACGTGGTTCGTCGCCGTCACACTGTTCATGCAGGCCACCGGCTGGTACCTGGGCGCGGACCGCACGGACGCCCGGCAGGTCAGCTCTGTCGTCTTCACGTCCTATGTCTTCATGCAGGTCTTCAACCTGTTCAATGCACGCAGTGTGCGTCCTGACAAGTCCGCCTTTGCGGGGCTGGCTCGCAGCAAGACGTTCTGGGCCGTCGTGGCCGTCATCACCATCATCCAGGTCGGACTGACCCAGGTTGGAGGTGCCGCGTTCAGCACTGCGCCCCTGCCCCCGCTCGTCTGGCTCCGTGTGCTCGCCCTGGGCCTGGCTACCGTTGTTGTCGGCGAAGTGTCGCGTGCATTCCGTCGGTTCCGCTACAGGGTAGCACATTCGGCCGACGGAGGCAGCAGCACAGTGACCTGACCAATCGGGGGCTCGAGGGTTGTGCCGAGGCGATGGCATGGACGACAGGTCTTCGAGGGGGACCTGAACGGCGGCAACTGGCGCAGCATCGCCTGGGCCAAGATCTGTATCCTTGCCGCGTGAGGCGGGAGCATCTCGGCTCGCGCACCGTTGACGAAGCAGCCGTCCTGTGCTTATACTGTCATCGAGAACCGGGAGGCGGACACGTGGCAATAGTCATCGGCGTAAGCGGAGCATGGAAGGCCGTGCTGGCCATGGCGCGAACGGCGGGTATCGTCGTGAACGAGCCGTCCGACGTGGGTATCCAGCTGGCGCGCGCCCAGAAGGTCCTGATTCAGCAGGATACGCTGGCGCGCGACGATCTGGCTCTCCGGGAGGTCGCCCTGGAACGCAAGCTGGCGGAACAACGGTCCTCCTGTGCCGTGGACATCGCGCGCATCCGCGCTCGCTCCGAACAGGATCTGGCACGTCTGTCTGCTCGCCTCGGCGACTCACGCTCAGAGCCTCCACCTGCGACGACCCGCGTGTGGATTGGGTTGTCCCGTCTGCGTCTGCAGGCGCAGGAACGCGTGCAGATACGTGCACGGTCACGTGCCGTCATTCCCGCTCAGCGCGCCCTCCAGGATTTCCTCGCGAGCCGTGAAACCGAGGTGGCGAGACGTGTCGAAGGGGCCCATCGCATCGTCGTGGGCGTCGAAGCGATCGCCCACTCTGCAGTCCTGGCCAATGCCGTCGCAGAACGTGCGGTGATCAGGACCCTCGGTACCCTGCCGGACGACTTCGTCCTCATCAACGACCTCCACCTGCACTACGATCGGGACATCCCGTTCGAAGACAGCTACTTGAAAACTGCACAGCTCGACCACCTTCTCATCGGTCCCACGGGCGCCTACGCCATCGAGACCAGGAATTGGAGTCGCACCGCCATCGTGGACGGTGACGAAGCGGACCCCGTGCTGCAGGTGACCCGGGCGTCGTTCCTCTGCTCCCACATTCTGAAGGACGCGGGCTGCGACCAGATCGTGCGGTCGGTCGTCGCCTGTGATGGTGCCCCGCCCACCAGGTCCGGCGGAGCGCATGTCGCCATCATGCCCACGGCGCGCCTGCTCGCATACGTCCAGTACGGCCCCCAGCTGATGTCAGTCCAGGACGTCGCTCTCGTATGCGGGACGCTGACCTAGGCTCGCCGGAACGGGCGATGGACACCGTAGCAGCCCAGTAAGCCAACCCGCAGTTGTCAGCAGTCCCACCTTCACAATCGTGTGTACGAAACGTCTGTATGCTGCGTATAGAACATACAGGGACGCAAAGGCGCCCCGTAGAAAGGAGAAGCGATATCTATGATGGGATTTGCAAGATATGGTGGTTTCGAACGCGGCTGTTGGGGCGGCATGTGGGGCGGTGGGCATCTGTTCATGGGCCTGCTGTGCCTGGTGTTCTTCATCGCGCTCATCGTCTGGATCATCCGCATGGCAACGTGGAGACGACATGGTATGGGCTGTGGCATGGGCGGCATGCGTCACATGCACGGCATGTATGACGATCGCGACCTGATGCAGAACGGGCAGGACGAAGCTCTGGGCATCCTCCGGAAGCGATTCGCCAGTGGGGACATGACCAAGGAAGAGTACGAAGAGCGACTGAAGGTCCTGAGCGGCGAGAAGCTGCCGTAACAAGTGACACTCACCCCTGTGCCGCAAGCCGGCACAGGGGTTTTTGCATGTCCTGGTTCGGCCCGCCTGGGCTCTTGTGTACCGACCCGCTACGCTTCCTTCGCAAACACCCTGGTGTCTGCTTTAGACGCCTGACAACTCGCCGAGCTCGACACTCTTGTCGGGCTTGGGTTCCTCCATCAGGCCGAAGCTGTTGCCTTCCGTGTCCTTGCAGGTCACCATGCGTCCCACGCCGGGAATTGTCTGGATATCCCCTGCGATCGTCCCTCCGGCAGCAGTGACAGTCGTCATGGCCTCTTCCAGGGACAGCACCCCAAGGGTCAGGTTCGTTTCAAGAGTCTCGCCGGTGGACGGAGAGAGTCCCCCGTCGATGCCTGGTTCACCGGGCGCACCGGTCGTGATCATGTAGTAATCGTAGGGTCCATCCCACTTCTCAATGGTCCAGCCGAACGCTGCCTTGTAGAATGCGATCGCACGCGCCGGGTCTCTCGCCATCAGGTCAAAATGCATCGGTCGCAGCATCTCACGCCTCCTGTCATTGTCAGGCCTTGCGGCCTCTACCCAAACCATACTCCATGCCCCGAACCGTTCAAGACCATTCTTGACATTCACGTCACAATGCGCAACGATGTGATCCAGGGACGGTGCTCGGGAAACGCCAGGCGTATCCTCGTAGCTCCTGGGGAGATGAGACGCTGCTGAACATGCGCTCTTCTGTGATGAACTGTGGGAACCAGGACCCGCAGACGGCCGTCCAACTGGAAGAAGGATAGTGACCCCTAGGGTCGCCATACGGAGGTGAGACTGATGAGAAGACTGTTGATTGTCCTCATGATAGCTGCACTGGCACTTACGGTGAGCATGCGCCACGTGAACGCTGCAGGCATCCGCTACGCGCCGCCAACGGCAACGTTGACGACAGGCAAGCTGTCGTACATGCCGAGCGAGGCCATCGACTGGCGCTACTCTCTGTACAATGGCAACGACCAGCCTCTGGTCCTGACCTTCACGTCATCCCAGACCTACGACCTCATCGTGCGGCAGGGCGGCAGGACACTTGCCCGGTGGTCGACCGGCAAGATGTTCGCAGACGTCATGAGTACCCGTACGGTCATGATGGGCGAGACCATGGAGCTCAAGGGTTCATGGCAGCTGCCCACGGAGCTTGCGCTCGGCACATATGACTTGGAGTTCGTGCTGACCAGCACGACTACCGAACCGACAGGCGCCAAGACACAGTTTGCGGTCGGCAAGGCAAGCATGGCGGACCTGGGCGTCATATTCACGACGGACAAGCTCATCTACCGCGTGGGGACGACCATCACGGTCAAGTACACGATCACCAACCTGACTGACAAGCCAGTCGTTCTCACCTTCCCCTCCTCACAGCAGTATGACTGGACCGTTACTGACGCCGAGGGTAACCTCGTGTACCAGTGGATGGCCAACAAGAAATTCGCGGCGGGCGTCACCCAGCTCACAATCCCCGTTGGGACCAGCGACGACTTCGAGAGCTCCTGGCTCATCCCGCCGCGAATTTCTTGTTGGCCATCCAC
>Ga0209182_10000551_pt1 | contig 10209 bp, 8 predicted proteins | sample LakBais05cmmetaG_FD_185474 | JGI IMG/M metagenome (GOLD analysis project Ga0209182, IMG submission 185474) | Lake sediment microbial communities from Lake Baikal, Russia to study Microbial Dark Matter (Phase II) - Lake Baikal sediment 0-5 cm... | ecosystem: Environmental > Aquatic > Freshwater >...
GGGACCGTCAGCCGCCGGATGTCACGCGCATCGTCCGGGGAAGGCGGCTGACGGTCCCCGGACGAGGGTTCTTTCAGGCCAACGTCGCCCTGGTCGGGGGGCTCGTCGATCAGGTCATCGGAAAGGGCGGTCTCTCGGGAAGGGAGACGGTTATCGATGCATACGCCGGTGTGGGTCTCTTCTCCCTCTTCCTCGGATCGAAGGCGGGTTCCCTTTTCGGGATCGAAGGGGACCCGGAGGCGGTCCGCTGCGCGGGGATCAATCTGAACCGGGAAGGGCTTCCACAGGCAAAACCCATCCACGGGGAGGTGGCCGATATTTTGAGAGAATTCGTTCTGTCCGGCATGAAGGCCGACCTGATCGTCCTCGATCCGCCCCGTGACGGCTGCGGGGAGGGGGTCCTCGAAGGGGTGGCGGCGCTGCGTCCGGAGCGAATCGTCTACATTTCCTGCAATCCCGCGACGCAGGCCCGGGATGTCCGTCATCTGACCGGATGCGGCTATGGGCTCAATCTCCTCCAGCCGCTCGATATGTTCCCGCAGACCGGCCACATCGAGGTCGTCGCCCTGCTGACTCGGGATGCCTGAAATGAAGGTTGATACCCCCTTGCAATAAATCCAACTATCGGAGGGGGATTTCATCCTTCCTGTTCCTGCTCCGCAGTCACCACCATCCATAGGTCGTGGTATTCTGCGGGCGGCGTTTATAATCCTTTTTCCAGAAAGCTATAGTAGTCCTTCTGATTAAAAATGATATGGTCGAGCAATTTGATGCCCAATGTTTCACCGGCAGCTTTTAGTTGCGATGTGATCTCGATATCTTCTTTGCTTGGCGCGATTCCCCCGGTGGGATGATTGTGAGCGACAATGATGGCTGACGCCCGGTCGGTGATAGGATCGGCAAACACTTCCCGCGGGTGAACCTGTGTTTTATTGACAAGACCGACGGAAACCACACGATGCGCAATGACCTCATTTGCGCCATTCAAAGAAATGCAGATGAAGTGCTCCTGCTTGCGATCTCCATAGTGCCGTATCAACGGCAGGACATCCGGAGGGAATGATATTTTCAATCCTTCCGGGCGTATGCGGCGACGCGCAAACTCAAGAGCGGCGTCAATGAGCATTGCCTTCGCCGGGCCAACGCCTTCAATCTTCTGAAGTTCTTCCCTGTTCAACTTTCCATGAGAGGCATCCAGAGTCTTGAGAATGCGCTCGGCCACGGACATGACATCGCGCCCCTTTGTTCCTTTGCCGACCAATACGGCCATCAATTCAAGATCCGATAGAGCCGCTGCGCCTCTTTCCTGGAGTTTCTCACGGGGGCGTTCGCGCTTGGGTATATCCGATATCTTCTTCATGTCTATCACCTCATGACTATGACCATTTGGTGTCTATTAAATGTCCCATTCTGCCAGAACATGGATGACCTTGTTTATCTTTATGCTTGCCCAGCTTCATATTATACTTTTCGTGGGTAAACCGCTTTCCACAGGCATAACATTCAATCACGTAGAGCGGTCCATGGTGACTTTTTATGCTCCTGACCGGACTGCGTCCGGATAGAGAACGGCTGGGTGAGTGAGATGTACGCTGAATACTGGGGGCGTGTATGGGGCCTGCTGGCGTCAGCTCTATGGCATACTTGGGAATAAAAGGAGTATCTGTCACGGAAGCGCCTTCGATCTGATCAACCCGGTAGGCGCGATGTTCGCCGTTGGCGTGACGGATCGCATGCAACAAGAGATTGCCGTCCTTTGTACGACGTAAGGAATAGGGTTCAATCAGTCTTTGTGACCGTTGGTACGCCAAATCGACGCAGAGGTGATTGGCTGCGGCAAAACGAATCATTTCCAGGGGAATCTTCTGCCCCCAGGATTGCGCCCAGGAAGGAGGACGCCAGGCGAGATCTTCGCCGGTCTGTGGGGGGTAGGAGGTGGATTCGATTGTTGCCGCTTCCCCGGACAACCATGCAAATAGTTGGGGCAGTTTCTGCCAGAATTGGTCGAATGGCGGCAAAACCGGCAACTGATGGGCAAGCATGTTTGCCCATTCCGATTCCAGTTCAACGCGCTCCGGTTTGTTTTCCAGTACCGTCACCGTGGGGATGTCTATCCCTTTGAATCTGCATTTTGCATCCAGTGTTGTTGCCACCAGCGAGCGGTCAGGATGGATATCGCTATGCCGATACAGATGAATAACGTCGTAGAGATCTCGCGGCCTCTCTCTTTCCGCCAGCGCCCTTATTTTTTCTGCAAAAAGTTCTTCATAGGCATAACACCGGGCTTGAATGCCTTCCGACGGTGAATCCGAGTAGGGGTGATGAACTCTGCAGGCGATGGGTTCGAGTACCAGGGCTTCATCGGCAGTAATATCTAACTTGATACGGGGAAGCGAGCCCCTTTGCTGCATAGGGCCGCGATACTCAATTCTTCCTTCCACGGAATGGCGGCCGCGGGGATTTTCATAAACCGCAAAGCGGACCGTGTCCTTCGGTATTTCGATACCGCATTGGTCATACACCCATGCTGCAATTTCGGCGAACGCATTCTTCAAGAACGCTTCCCGGACATGTTCCGAATCGATGACCGTGAAATCGAGATCCTCCGAGAAACGATAGGTTTCAAAGAAACATTTCTTCAAACAGGTGCCGCCTTTGAATACCCATTTCATCTTCAGGGCGGAATGGTTGAATATCCCTGCGAGCAGCCACCCGAGAACGTAATCCTTCTCAATGATATCCGGCCGTAAACCGAATTCTCGGGAGAAATTCATGATTTCCTGCTTACTGATCAATTTTACTGTCCTTTGCCCAACCGGCAGGAACCCATAATCTCCATGCCGTTATCAAACGATCCGCCGGCATGGCGGGGTCAATCTTGACATTCCCTTTTGTCAAGCGGGATCGGCACGCGGAAATCAAATCCTCTTCCGCGGGCGCGAACCGCAATGCCAGGAATCCCAGTCGCTTGAACACCGCGCCGTTTCCCAGGTTGTCCGCATACTGGATCAACAAACTTGTGTCCTTGTTTTTTGAATTCAGGTAATTCCGGAAAACATCAGCAACAGGGCGCAGTCCTCCTCCCAAGGTTGGATCGTTTAACATATCCAGTACCGTTCGCGTCGGATCGGACACGTTAACCTTTACCTGGCCGCGCCACACGGCGCTCATTCCGAAAAAGGCTTTTTCCGGAATGGTACGAACCTGGAAACTGCTCCCTTTAATGACAGGCTTTCGATTTCGGGGCTTAAGAGTGGTCATGACCACGATGGTGCGGAAGATCTGTTCCGTCAGTTCCCAATATTCGGCGGCGCTCCATCCGCCGATATAGCAGGGAGAAAAGATCCGCTCGGCAACGATCCAGGGGTCTTCAAGGGCAAGGTCCGTAGAGAGAGCCTCCAGAGGCACAGGGATATAAAGCCCCCGTCGGACACGGGACACCCATCCCTGCTGCATCCAACGGGAAAGCACCTTCGCGGTCTTGTCGGCGGGCAGTTGCAGAATATCAGCGACCTGTCTGACCGAGAAGGTGCCTTTGGTATCGCGCACAACCTTCGCGAGCCGGTTTCGAGACTCTTTTCCTAAGCCTGATATGGTTTGCATAAGTATACTTTAAGAGTAATAGTTCACATCTGGTGCGAACTATAGCATATATAATGTACTTTTTGTAAAGAATTTATGCTCTCATGAGACCCCGAGAATCCATCCCTGAATACTTGCAATCACTCATTCAAGTTAACCTTTTATCGAATAATACTGTTGGATACCCCTCGCAGCTGTAATTGGTGAACTTTCCAGTATATTCAATGACAAGAAAGATAAGCTGATAGAATAAAACCAATGTCGAAGAACATTTATCAATATACCGCTGTAAATCTCGCCAATCAGCAACGTCACCATGGGTTGATGGATTTCGGAGACTTTCCCAAGAGTCGGTCAGCTTGTTATCGAGTATCCCCGTTTCCAAAAAGACACGCAAACGATCTTTTGCACGTGGATTAGACATTGTGCCGATGAACCCATTTAGTCTGGCTTTTACCTTTGAATCAATCGAAGAATTCCGTATGATGTCCTGTGCTTCGGAAATATTCCTTCTGTCTGCAGCACTGGGCATTGCCAGCCGTGGGAAGGCTTCTTTAAGAAGACCATCAACAGCCACTGATAGAGTCAAACCATTTGCAACAACCTCCTCTTCTTTATCCGGTTTATATTCAATATGCGCATCACGCCAGTCAGCTGTGAGGCGGCCAGAGCAGGCGGCGGCGAGGACGGATTGGCGGAAGCGTTTTAGGAGTGTGGGGATTTTATTCAGCCGTTCCTGGCTGGCTTCAACTTTGGCCAGGAGTTTTTCCAGTTTGGCGACTATGCAGCGTTGTTCGTTGGTTGGAGGCAACGGAATTTCTGCATTACGAATGAATGAAACAGGTACACGTAATTGGCCGGCAGTGCCTGTGAATCTTCGTGCTGCTTCCTTTCTGAACGACTCCTGATGGACAAAATGGTAAAGGTATTTAGCTTCTATTCGACTACATGGACGAAGAATGTGAAGTTCGGTAGTGCCACACCCCAACCCATTCTTCAGCCCGATGGCTAAGGCGGCTTTGCCATTCTCCATGCATGGTGTGATCTTTGCGAATAGGACATCACCCTCCGCAAAGTGGGTGTAACGGTAACTTTTTTAGCCTCGATGATTCCCAAGAGTTTTCCTTTGACGAATAGGGCATAATCGGCGGGACCGTTTGCGGTGGGGTATTCTTCGACGGCACAGCAATGCAGACTGGTTGTATCGAGACCGGTGTGGTGTTTGATAATCTTCCAGGAAGGGTCAAGCGCTTTGAGCTTCTTGTCAACCCGCTCCTTTCGCGTTTTCCATTCCAACTCTTCGTTCATCATCAGGGTTGCTATTAGCGTTGACCAGGAAAATGAGTCGAATGCTGCTTATTATGACCCGTTTCCGGTGCGGGGTTGACTGCCGAGGAGCTCGTAGATCCGGAGCTCGCCGAGGGTGCTTCCCACATCGCACATGCCGATCTCCCGGACGTCGAGAATCGACTCCACGACGGCCTGAACGGTCTTTTCACTGATCAGGATGCCGTTCGGCCGGGATTTGGTCAGATCCTGCAGCCGGAAGACGGCGTTGACCGAATCGCCGATGACGGTGTAATCCATCTTCTTCTCGAAGCCGATGTTGCCGACGACCGCCTCTCCCGTGTGGATGCTGATACCCATGGCGAGCGGGGCATCGAGCTCTCCGGCGAAGTGGTCGTTGACGGCTGCGAGGCTCCCCTGCATCTCCAGGGCGGCGGCGATGGCGTTGTCCGCATCGGTCTTCCCGGAGATCGGCGCTCCGAAGAGGGCCAGAAAGCCGTCGCCTAAGTACTTGTCGACGATCCCCCCGTGGTTGAAAACGATATCGCCCATGCAGCTAAAAAAGCGGTTCAGCATTGCGACGGTCCGCTGGGGGCCGATCTTTTTGGAGAGGGTGGAAAAGCCGCGGATGTCGATGTTCAGAAGCGTCAGGATCTTCAGCTCCTCGATCAGCGGCTTCTCTTCCCCGGCATTGTGGATGATCTTGTCCACGATCTCCCGGGGTACGAATTTCTGAAACATCTTCCGGATGCCCCGTTCGTGTTCTGCCATGGAGAGGGTCTCGCGGTAGAGCTGCGAGTTCTCCAGCGCGATGCTGACCGACGTCGCGATGGACTGGAGGAGGTGGAGGTCGTCGTCGTTGAAATCGCCGCTGATCTTGTTGAGAACCTCGATCACGCCGAGGACCTTTCCGCGGGAGATCAGGGGCACGCAGAGGGCGGAGCGGGTCCGGAAACCGATCTTCCGGTCGAAATCGGGGCTGAATTGCCGGGAACCCTGCGTATTCCGGACGATGATCGGCTCGCCGCGGGCGGCGGAATAGCCGGCGATTCCCTGACCGAGGCGGACACGGAAGGAGTTGAGGATGGTCGTGTCGATTGCGGGGTCGATGTTAAAGGCGACCTTGAACGCCAGTTCATCCCCTTCTAACAGGAGCAATGAACCCGCCTCCACATTCACAATCGTCCGGATCATGTCCATCGTGTGTTTGAGGACCTCCTGCCGGTCGAAGGTCGATGCGGCGAGGATGCTGCCGATCTGTTTGATCGAATCCATCTCCTGATCCCGCTTGTTGATTGAGGCGGAGAGACGATTCATTTCGATGGCGAGGGGCAGCAGGGAGACGATCTCCTCCACCTGTTCTTCGCACCCGCTCAGTGCGCCGGCCCGGAAGGCGCCGAGGGCGAGGATCCCCGTCACCACGCCCCCGATCTTCAACGGCACGAGAAGGGCGTCATGGATCCCCGGTTTGACCAGCAGCTCCTGCTCGAGCGGGTGCTGCAGCGCAGACGGATCGTCGATGGCCAGGATATTCCCCTGCCTAACGACCCCTTCCAGGGAGGAGCCGGCAATACTGTACCCCCCGTTCTGGGTGAGACCGATCGGGACGGAGGAGAGGATGTCCAAAACGGCGGCCTGGTCCGGCGTCTCTCCCCGGATTTCCAGGATCACCGCCACATCAAAGGGGAGATCGTCCCGGAATCGGTTCAGGACGGCGTGGAGAAGTTCGCCGTTGCGCAGGCTGGAGCCGAGGGTCTTGCAGATGCCGGTGACGGTTGCAAGTTGCTGGCGGTTCTGCCGGTCCCGTTTTATCAAACTCAGGTTGTCGTAGGTGAAGGCGGCGTTGCTGAGAAGCGGTGTCAGGACATCGGTATCCTCCGGGGTAAAGTGGATGTCCGACTCCCGGCGGGAAAGCGTAAGAACCCCGAAGACCTCCTGGATTCCCTTGAGCGGCATGCAGAGGAAGGCTTTGGTCGCGTAATGGGGGCGGTTTCCGCGTCCGAAGCGGTTGTCTGTTTCGATGTCGTCAATCAGGAGCGGGGATTTGTTGATCACGGCGAACTTGGCGATACTCGTCGCAAAATCGACACGGTCTCCGATCTTCATGAGGTCTCCCAGGCCGTAGGTGGCTTTGATCACGAAGGTTTCACGTCCTTTTCCCTCCAGGATCAGGACAGAACCGACATCGGCGTTGGTGAGTTTCAGGGCCCGCTCCAGGGTAATCGCAAACAGGTCTTCGCTGTCGAAGGTGACGTAGCAGAGATCGGAGAGTTCCTTCAGTGTGGACAACTGCGAGGTCCGTTTTTCAAGATTGCTGAAGCTGTTCCGGAGCTCACTCTCGACGGTCCGGAAAGATTGGACGATTCCCTGCAGCTCGTCGGCGGTGGTCGGTTGTTTGAACCCGCTGATACCCTTTGCCAATGATTCTGAAATCGTTTTTGATGTATTGCGGATGCCGTCGAAAGTCTTGCGGATGAGGACGTATCCGGCAAGCGAGGTGGTCAGCAGCGCGAGGATAAATACCGGAATGAAATGGTCTTCAAGGAGATCATATTTCAGGCCGAAGTAGAGAAGTCCGAGCAGAGGCACGAAGAAGAAAAGCGCGAAGATGATCGACAACCGATAGTAGAGCCCTTTGCTTTCCATGGAGAGGTCAAACATCTTTTTCTTGAGATTCATGGTGGATCTCCTGTAAATGCTTTTCGATGAACCGCATGTGGATTCTAACAGATCTGGTCGGGGAAAAACAGAAAATTTACGGGGGCGGGGAGATTCCATGACGATCGACAGCCATGCACATCTGGAGATGGAGGCCTTTGACGTTGACCGGGAGGCGGTTATCGAGAGGGCGGCGGCGGCCGGCCTGACGGCGATCATCACCGTTGGAACGACGCTTCCCGATTGCGAAAAGGCCGTGTCGCTCGCCGGTCTTTATCCGCTCGTCCATGCGGCCGTCGGCATCCACCCGCATGAGGTGAAAGGGATCGACGCCGGGACCTATGGCGCCCTCCGGATTCTTGCCGGGCAGGCGAAGGTGGTTGCGATCGGCGAGATCGGCCTCGATTTCTTCTACGGCCTCTCCCCGCGGGAGACCCAGCTCCGGCGGTTTGCGGAGCAGCTCGACCTCGCAGAGGAACTGGACCTCCCCGTGATCATCCACGACCGGGAGGCCCATGCCGAAACGCTTGCGATCCTCAAGCAGCGAAAGGGCCGTCTGCGGGGGGTTCTCCACTGTTTTTCCGGGGATCCGGCGATGGCCCGGGAGTGCGTCGCGCTGGGATTTCATCTCTCCGTAGCCGGCCCGGTGACCTACCGGAAGGCGGATCAACTCCGGGCGGTGGCCCGGGAGATTCCTGCGGAGAGGCTTCTCATCGAGACGGACGCCCCCTACCTCGCCCCACAGCCGTACCGGGGGAAGCGCAACGAGCCGGCCTATGTCGTCGAGACGGCCCGCTGCCTGGCGGGGATCCGCGGCATGGCGGTCGGAGAGCTGGAACGGCTGACGGAGGAAAACGCCCGCCGGCTCTTCGGCTTAGGGTCTGTAACGTAATAGTTATTCCGTTGCAGACCCTTAGGCTGGAAGAAATCGACTTGATTTTGGATAGGCTTTGGAGTAGGAAAAAGAGGCGTAAGCGCAAGGGGTGCCGATCAGGCTGAGAAGATACCCTTTGAACCTGACCTGGGTAATGCCAGCGTAGGGAATGGCGGTGTTTGTATTTTCGGTGCATGGGTTCCGGGGCCATATCCCATCAGGGTATGGCTTTATTATTTTGGACTTTTCGGCTCTTCTTCCGAGACTTTGGCACGACGGGGCGGTATCATGAAAAAGGTGGTTTTTGTCGTTTCCGGCGGGGAGCTCGGCGATCCCGTGTTTCTCCGGGAACAGGCGGCGACGGCGGCGCCGACGGCGGTGGTCTGCGCCGACGGAGGGGCCCGTCACCTTGAGGCCGCGGGGATTCTCCCCCTCCTCATCGTCGGGGACATGGATTCCCTGGATTCCGCCAGCCAGGGGCATTATGAGGCAAAGGGCTGCCGGATCATCCGCCATCCGCGGCGGAAGGATGAAACGGACACGGAACTGGCGCTCCACGAGGCCTTTGCGATGGCGCCCACAGAGGTCTGGATCTGGGGCGCCCTCGGTCATCGCATCGACCACACCCTGGCGAACATCTCCCTCCTCGTCCAGGGGAAGGAGAAGGGGATTGATGTCAAACTGATCGACGGGTGGTGCGAGGTGTTTCTGATCGACCGGCGGACGGTTCTCGAAGGGGAGGCCGGGCAGACCGTTTCGCTCTTTCCCTACGGGGGGCCGGCAACCGGGGTCACACTGACGGGGTTTGAATTTCCGCTGACGAAGGCGGTCATGGAGATCGGCCGGCCCTACGGCGTCAGCAACCGGATGACGGCGGGGAAGGGGATCATCGAACTGGATTCGGGATGCCTCCTCGCGGTGAGGTATTTCAGACCCGGAGTTTTCCCGGGGGAGGTGAAGGGATGAAGCCGGTCCGGGTATTGACGATCGCCGGTTCGGATTCCGGCGGCGGGGCGGGAATCCAGGCGGATCTTAAAACGATCACCGTCCTCGGGGGGTTCGGGATGAGCGTCATTACGGCGCTGACCGCCCAGAACACCCTCGGGGTCCACGGGATCCACGATGTTCCGCCGGCGTTTGTGGCCGCGCAGTTTGACGCGGTTGCGACCGACATCGGAATCGATGCGGCGAAGACCGGGATGCTGGCCACCTCCGAGGTTCTCCGCGTCGTCGCCGCGAAGATCCGCCAGTACGGAATCGTCAAACTCGTGGTCGACCCGGTGATGGTGGCCAAGGGCGGGATGTCGTTGATCCGCGAAGATGCCAAGAAAACCATGATCGCGGAGCTCATTCCGCTTGCCTTTGTTATCACGCCGAACATCCCCGAGGCCGAGGTCCTCTCCGGGATCCGGATCGCGACCCTTGCCGACATGAAGGAGGCGGCGCGGATCATCCGGAATATGGGGGCAAGGCATGTGGTCGTGAAGGGTGGGCACCTCGCCGGGGATGCGGAGGATCTCCTCTACGACGGCCATGAATTCCGAATCTTCAGCGCGCCGCGGATCGCGACGGAGGATACCCACGGAACCGGCTGCACCTATTCGGCTGCGCTTGCGACCTGCCTGGGCCGCGGGATGGACGTCGCCGGGGCCGTCGCGGAGACCAAACGCTATATCACCGAGGCGGTCCGGTACGCCTGGCGTGTGGGCGGGGGGCACGGACCGACGAACCACCTGGCGCCGCTCTTCAATCCGGGAGTCGCCGGGGAGGCCGGACGGCCGGAAAGCTGGAAAACGGCAGGTTATTAC
>Ga0209182_10000553_pt1 | contig 10192 bp, 9 predicted proteins | sample LakBais05cmmetaG_FD_185474 | JGI IMG/M metagenome (GOLD analysis project Ga0209182, IMG submission 185474) | Lake sediment microbial communities from Lake Baikal, Russia to study Microbial Dark Matter (Phase II) - Lake Baikal sediment 0-5 cm... | ecosystem: Environmental > Aquatic > Freshwater >...
CTTATGTTTGCTCAGCTACGGGATTTTTATACCTTCCACAGGATTTTTCATTGATGACTGGTACATAATGTGGTTCAAGCATTTTTTCGGTGCGCTTCAATTTCCAGCATATTTTTCTGTGGATCGACCTTTCATGGGGTATTTCTATACAATATCCTCATATTTATTGCTTGGGTCAGAATCACCCGTTGTCTGGGCTCTATTTGCTGTTGTTCTGCGATGGTTAAGCTCTTTGGCGCTATGGGGAATGCTCAATACCCTCTGGCCGAAGGCTGCTCAACAAAACCGTGCTGTTGTCTTATTGGCTGCGGTATTCCCTGGGTTCACACAACATTGGATTGTAGTCATCTATAGCTATTTTTACACGTGTCTTGCTTTCTTTTTTCTCTCTGTAACTCTTATGATCAAAGCTATTCGTGAACCAAAGAGGTTTTGGATTTACTATCCAATTTCTCTTCTCCTTGGGTTCTATTCGATGACATCCGAATTCTTTTTTGGCTTGGAACTCATTCGTCCGGTAATTTTGTATATAGAATTAAAGAAGAATGGTCAATCTATAGGTAAACAAATATTATCAATCATAAAATATTGGGGTGCCTCTTTTGTTTACTTTATCGGTTTCGCAATCTGGAGATTTTTCTTTTTCGAAAGTGTAAATCACTCGATTGCCATTACCAATTCCTTATTAGCAAATCCTGTTAATACCCTTTTATCTACCGTGCGTAATCTTTATCAATCTATTGTGAATGCCATAATTAATTCCTGGACAAACCCCTTTAACCTTTCAAATTATCCGGAAAATGGGGTAGTTTCGGTTCTTCTCCCTTTGATCGTTTTCATAGTTTTTGTCTGCCTTTTTATTTGGCTTACCCTTTCCAACAAACAAAAAGGCGCCGAGAAGGAAAAAGACGAAGCCATCTGGCGAGGAGAAGCATTGTTGTTGAGCTTATCATCATTGTTCTTTGCCGGTATTCCGTTCCTAGCAGCTGGCTTGTCAATTGATTATCTTGGATTCAATGACCGATTTTTATTAGCCTTTTTATTTGGCTCTTGTTTATTAATTGTCTTGGTATTCGATTCCCTCTCTTCATGGGTAAATAAGGGAATATTCATTATTGCATTGCTTGTCTCAGTCTCAGTGGGGTATCAAATTTCCAATGCAAATTTCTATAAAAATATATGGCTCCAAGAAAAACAGCTTTATTGGCAGCTTGAGTGGAGGATCCCGGGTCTTCAACCCGGGGCAACATTGTTCACATACAGCCTGCCCTCAAATGGCGAGCTAATCGGCGGTCATGCTCTTTCTGCGCAGATCAATTGGACGTATAGCGACCAAGTTGTTAACCGCCAGGTAAATTATCAATTTATCATCCTGAATTCCGGTCAGCGAAGTTCAATAAAATCACTGTTGAAAGACGTTCCCATCGATATTGACTTTCGAACTTATCAATTTCATGGCAATACATCAAATTCAATCTACATATCTATTATCAATCCGGGCTGTATACGAATCTTTGATCCGAATCTCACCCCGGCTGAGACAATAATCCCGGATTTTGCAAATCAAATTTCACACACCGATATAGAGTCAAGTTCAAACCTAACCGACCTAAGCCTTATCCTGAACGCTGGAGTCTCTCAAAATCACCCCCCTTTGCAAATATTAGGAAGTGAAATTCCACATACCTGGTGTTATTACTTTGAGAAAGCTGAGCTCGCCAGACAGTATGGAGAATACGCAAAGGTTTTGTCCCTCTTAGGAGAAGCAACTGACAATGGCTATTCGCCAGAGGTGGATAACGAATGGTACCCATTCGTTGATGCTTACGCACGAAGTGGAGATTGGAAGAACGCAGAATTGATTACAGGGAAACTAATAGCTAAAAATGATCCGACCATTCGTCTCGGGTTATGTCACATTTGGAACAAATTATCCGATGATTTCACTGACCCAGCTTCAATAAACATTACTTCAAAGATGATGAACTCTACTCTCAATTGCAGCAATAAATAAATTGTTAACCAAGGAAAACAATCCTAATCACTCATCTCTACTTTATGAAATAGCTTTTCGCCAGCTCGGATAGGAATCTTGAGATGGTTTTCAAAGGGGGTCAACGGGCAGGACCATTTATCGTTATAGGCGCAATATGGGTTGTAGGCCAGATTGAAATCTATGTGAAATTTTCCTTTCCCGATTGCCTCAGGTTCAAGATATCTCCCTGCAGGATATGTTTCTTTACCAGCCATGCTATCTACAAAGGGCAGAAAGAATCCGTTTTTGTTGTGATAAATGGTTAGTTCAACATCATTGCCCTCCACTTTGAACTGGATCTTCCCAAAACGCTGGTAAGTCTGACTAGAACCAGTGGAGGTCATCATCTTGATGGTCTCTTTGACTGGGAATTCCTGAACAATAAGTTCAAGTCTCAGATTGCGGTTTTCAGGGTAATAATTCAATCCTTTGAAGGATTTCCTTTGTTCTGGGGTGAAAGGACTATCGGGATCCTTTTCAAAAAAATCATCCTTCTCTTTTCGGAAGTCAATTAGATTCATCATCAATCTCTCCTGGTAAATTTATACATTTAGATGCACGTTTCGGGCAAGAAGTGCCCTATTGAAGAATCCTGTTTTTTCACTTGAACGAGCACTGTATAATTAACCCACTTCAGTTTACAGGAACATTTTATGACAAACCCCTTGTTTGCAAGCATGAAACAATCCATCCTGGATGGTGACAGCGATGCCGCCATCACCCTGGCAAAACAATCCCTGGCAGAGGGTATTGATCCACTGGAAGCCATCAACTTGGGCTTTTTGCTGGGCATGAACGAAATCGGAGAGCAATTTGGCGCCGGGCAACTTTTTCTGCCTGATGTGATCATGGCAGCTGAAGCGATGAAGAAGGCTACCGCCATTCTTCAACCTGAAATGAACCGGCTTGGGACCCAACGGGAAGTGATGGGCAAAGTGGTACTCGGCACGGTTAAGGGAGATGTACACGAGATCGGCAAAAGTCTGGTTGGAACCCTGCTTTCCGCCAGTGGGTTCGAGGTTTTTGACCTTGGTGTGGATGTTCCTTTTGAAGCATTTGCCCAAAAAGCAAAGGAAGTGAACGCAGATATTGTCGGGGTTTCTGCCCTGCTCACCACCACCATGACTGGGCAAAAACAAGTCATCGCTGCTTTGGAAAACGCCGGCTTGCGACCCCAAGTGAAAGTAATGGTAGGTGGGGCTCCAGTCACCCGGGGGTGGGCCAATGAAATTGGAGCGGACGGGTACAGCGAAGATGCCTTGGGAGCAGTCCAGTTGGCGAAGAAGTTGATGGGCAAATCTTGAGAATAATGAAGCTGAGGTCATGTGCAATAATACGTCCCCGAGTTTTTTTCAGTGGTGTTCATAGATAGATCAAGGAAACCTTATGTCGAATCCTATCAAGTACATTTCCAACCCACGCTTCTCGATCAAAGTGCTTTCAGACGCGGAAGTCCTCCGGCTTCATACGGCCACACTGGATGTCATCGAACATACCGGGGTCAAATTTCCACTCCCCCGGGCGTTGGATATTCTCGAAGCTCATGGAGCAACGATAGATCGAAGCACATCGATAGCCAAAATTCCCGCTCACGTCATTGAAGATGCATTGAAACTTGCTCCCCCTGCGTACACCCTTGGAGCTCGCGATCATGCCCAGGACCTACTGATGGACGGGCAGCATGTGTTCCTTGGAACAGATGGTTGTGGAGTGGAAGTAATTGATCCTTTTACAGGGGATTTGCACCGTTCAGCGAAAAAAGATGTTTCTGATTGTGCAAGACTGGCTGACGCACTGGAGGAAGTTTCTTTCTGGTGGGCGATGGTCTCCGCCCAGGACTGCCCTTCGGAATCCCGTGGATTGCATGAATTGGAAGCCGCCTGGAACCAGACGACCAAGCATTTACAGACCGAATCCTTGCTGCACAAGGGAGAAATTGACGCTGCCATCGAAATGGTTGCCCTGCTTACCGGGGGCAAAGAGGAAGCTCGCAAGCACCCCTTGCTCTCAATCATGCAATGCACCATCAGTCCGCTAGCACATGACCCCGGCAGCCTGGAAGCAGGGTTAATCGCTGCGGAAGCTGGTTTACCGGTGGGATACATGACCATGGCTTCGTGTGTTTCTACCGGGCCCGCCACGCTCGCAGGAAACCTGGTGGTGGGGAATGCCGAGGTAATCGCTGCTTTGGCTCTCATCCAAATGGTTTATCCCGGTGCACCGGTATTCTATGCGGCCGCTCAAACAAGCATGGACCTGCGTACAGGCGCCTATACCGGCGGCGGACCAGAAGATTTCCTGTTTGGAGCTGCCACCAACCAATTAGCGGATTTCTATCATGTGCCGCTTTCTATGGGAGCCTTTGCTACGGGTGCCAAGCAACCTGACTGGCAGGCTGCAATCGATAACAGCTTCTCTTCATTCATGGCTTCCGCAAGCGGGGCAGACATGCTCCTGGGATGCGGGTTATTACAGGGAAGTAAAATCCTTAGTTACGAGCAAATGGTCATGGATTGTGAGATCTACAGTATCGTGCGAAAAATGCTGGAAGGGATCTTAGTTGATGAGGAACACCTGGCATTGGATGTGATCCAGGGAATAGGACCTGGGGGAAATTTCCTTGCGCAGAAACACACCCGGCAGCATATGAAGGAATTATGGCTGCCCAGGTTAATGGACCGGCGTCCTTATGAACAATGGCTGGAAAAGAAGGACGGTGCAAGGGAATGGGCCGGGCAGCGCGCCAGGGACATCTTACAGAACCACCAGCCGGAACCATTGGATCCAAAACTAGCTGCAGAATTGAAAAAAATAATAACGACCTACGAGCGCCAGGCAATAAATCAGTAACGCCCAGGGAGAAAAATGACCAAGAAGGACATCTGGAAGGGGAATTCGATCGAAAACCGGAAAGCCCGCTGGCAGGCTTTGTGGGCGCTCGAAGAACTGCCCCGACCTTTATGGTTCGTCCCTGCAGATCCGATGCTGGCTGTCCCTTTGGATTTTTTTAAAAAACAACTATCTGTCAAAGATCTATTCCACGACAAGGACGTCCAACTGAGGGAATCCCTAAAATTTGCGTCTTTCTTCGAAAACCTTCAGCGCGATTTCTTCCATGACGACTATGTCCTCCGGTTGCAACCCCAACTGGGGATCGGGGTGTTCGCCTCTGCCTTCGGGTGTGCTGTTGATTTTGCTGACGACCAATACCCCATGACCCATCCGGTGATCCAATCCGGAGAACCTGCCAGCAAAGTATATGAATTGGCTCAACCGGATATCCATTCCGGGCTGCTTAAAGATACCCTGGAATATGCCGATTATTTCCGCCTTATCACGGGAGATCGCTACCCAATTGCCATGACCGACCTGCAAGGTCCGTTGGACACGGCTTATTTAGTTTGGGACTCAAGCGATTTTATGATCGCCATGCTGGAACATTCCCGCGAGGTGCATCACCTCATGCGTCAGGTTACCGACCTGATCATCAAGTTTATGAAAAAAATAAAGGCGCATGTAAGAGAGTTCGTGCCAGCCCATTTCCCGCCGGTCTACCTTCCTGATGGGTTGGGGCTATCTATCTCCGAAGATGTGCTGGCCATGATCAGCCCCAAATTGTATGAAGAATACAGCTTGCCCTACATCAACCAACTTTCCGAGGAATTCGGTGGTGTGATCATCCATTCCTGTGGCAATTTCGAACACCAGCTGAATGTGTTGTCAAAAGTACATCAACTTCGGGGCATCAACTTCGGTGTGAATGAGATGAGTTTCGAATCACTCTATTCAATGTTCGGCGGAAAGACAGTTCTCATCCCCCACCTGAGCAGCGCTTCCATCATTGCCGATTATCAGACCGCCTATGAATGGGTGGAACATTTTGTTTCTTTGAAACTCCCAGCCAAAGGAATTGCGCTCATGCTGGCTCCCGATATCGAAAACATCCATGCCACGGATATGAAAATGGCACTGGGAGAACAATCCAGCAACACTTCCAACTTATGGAAAACCCTGATGTTTGGGAACCAAATCCGAAAGATATTGAAAAAGACCTATCGATAATATGAAGCCTATCTTATCCATTCTCCCAGTTGATTTAATCGACCGCGTACTGGACGAAGCTTTTCAGTTATTAAATAACCTGGGGTTTCGCCTGCATGACGCAGAAGCTGCTCATTTGCTGGTTAAAGCAGGCGCCAAAATAGAAGCTGAGGTCGCTCATATTTCAGAAGATCTGATCCGCAGATCTTTGGCGAGTGTCCCGAAAAAGTTTGAGCTTTTCAATCGCCAGGGAGATCCTGTTGTTCATTATTCCGGGGATGAGGTACAATTCGACCCCGGTTCTTGTGCAGTAAATGTGCTCGATCCGATTACGAAAGAGCATCGACCTTCCCAATCCACTGATTTGATCCAAATTGTTAAAGTAGCAGAAATGCTGCCCCAAATATCGGCACAGTCCACAGCCGTTGTTTGTCACGATTCCCCCGAGGTTATTGGAGACTTGTATCGCCTGTACCTTGTTCTGCAATACTCGAACAAGCCCATAGTCACGGGTGCCTTCACCGCTGATGGTCTCAAGCCGATGTTGAATCTTTTGGCCGTCGATGCGGGAAGTCCCGAAGCACTAAAGAAAAAACCAAGGGCGATCTTTGATGTCTGCCCCTCCCCTCCTCTTTATTGGACTGATTTTGCAGCTCGAAACCTGGTCGACCTGGCGCGCGCAGGAGTTCCGGCTGAAATGGTCTCCATGCCTCTTGCCGGAGCTACCGCGCCCGTTACCCTGATCGGCTCAGTCGTCCAACACGCAGCCGAATGCCTGGCGGGGATCACCATCCACCAACTCGCTTCACCAGGTGCTCCCATCGTATGGGGTGGAGCACCAGCTATTTTCGATATGCGTTCGGGAACAACTCCCCTAGGGGCTATTGAGACTGCCATGATCGTAGCGGCTTATACACAAGTTGGAAAGTCGCTGGGATTGCCAACCCACGGCTATATGTGCGCCAGCGACAGCAAAATAGTGGATGCTCAAGCAGGATTGGAATCCGGGATGACAGCCCTGATTGGGTCCTTGGCGGGAGTCAATATGATCTCAGGCGCAGGCATGCTCGATTTCCTGGCGTGCATGTCCGCCGAAAAGTTGGTCATCGATGCAGAAGCTATTGCCATGACCCAGCGATTGGCAAGAGGAGTTACCTTGCCAAGGGACAGCCTTGCGCTTTCTACTTTTGCCCAAACAGGACTAGCGGGGGAATTCCTGAAATTACAGGAAACCCGAAAATTATTCAAGGAAGAACAATATCTTCCTTCCAAGGTCATCGACCGGAATTCCATCCGAGCCTGGGAGCAATCTGGCAAAACGGACGCCTTTGAACGCGCCCATCAAAGAGTCGAAGATCTGATCGACCAATACCAGCAACCCGAACTCTCCAGCCATACCCTGAAGGAATTTGAAAAAGTACTTGACCGCGCCCTACAGAAGTGATTTAGAATTCTTCAAGAATCGAACATTACAGGATAATAATCCCGAATAAAAATCAGGACAGGTTCAACGCCTGTCCGGATTTTTCCTATTTCACGACAACGATTAGGTTGTACGTTTGCAAGGGATTTCCTCCCGTCTCCCAAATCCGTTTGTATTGGAGTTGGAGAGAAGTCTCTCCCGCCATAGGAGCCTGAAAGGTTAGAGTGATGATGCCACCTGCGCCCATAGCGTTACTCGAAGCGACGAAACTTGGATCGCCTAATTGGTTCAGCACCTGTGTATCAACAGAAGAAACATACCAGTTGTAACCAGTGGTAGGGTTGCCTGCCAGGGATATTTTCAACGTATCGCCGGCATTCATCTCAACGGTTTTCCCATTTTCAGTCTCTCCGACAGAAATGGTATGTCGGGGACTGCATCCAAAAAGAATCCCACACGCAATTAATAGAACAAATAGGGTGATTGCAGTTTTTTTCATAATCTAACTCCTTGATGAATGAATGACGAAATTCTTCCTCAATTAGTTCCCGGAAATTACGCTATATTTTATGTATTTATCATCGGGGAGATGAAAAATGGAAATTCAATATTCGATTGCAGGACAAGATATTTCCTATTTTTACTATTCGCGTCATAGAGTCACCATGTTTTCCATTAGTATCCCTGTACAAAAATACCGGTTCTTTCATCCTGAGCCATTGTAAGGATATATACAAAGTATTGAATTAGAATTGAGCGACATCTATTTCACTTAAAAAGGGATAAAACGTATTCCCAAATGAACGATTCTTTAGTCACCACCAAAGCTTGCAATGAATACCAATTAAACAAGGTTCGGGAAGCCATCAAGGCTTGCATGGTTCCATTGGGAGGTATGGCTCATTTCGTAAGCCCTGGTATGAAAGTGTTGCTTAAACCCAACTTGTTATCATCGAATACCCCCGATCAATTTGTGACCACTCATCCCTTCGTGGTGCAAGCGGTTGCGGAATTGGTCAAAGCAGCCGGTGGCATTGTTTGGATTGGTGATTCGTCAAACTCATCTGTAAAAGACAATCAAATGGAATTTCTCTGGCGAAAAACAGGCATGGCTGAAATAGCCCAGGCAACCGGAGCGCAATTGATACCCTTCAAAGGAGTTTCCTGGTCCAGGATTCATGAATATGATTACTTTATTGCCAAACCGATCACAGAGGCAGACCTGGTAATCAACCTCCCCAAGTTAAAAACACATACCCAGACTCTATACACGGGGGCCATCAAGAACCTGTTCGGTGTCATCCCGGGGGCACGGAAGTCGGCAGCCCATATCCATGCCCCAGGGATAAAAGACTTCAGCCAGCTGCTAGTAGATGTACTGGAGTTAGTACACCCCGGATTGACCATTCTCGATGGAGTGATAGGTATGGAAGGAAACGGTCCGGGCGCAAGCGGAACACCCCATCCGTACCGATGTATTGCAGCATCCACTGACCCGGTGGCTCTGGATGCAGTGTTCACCCACGCCATGGGATACCGTGATGGGGAAGTGCTCCATCTGGTGGCCGCAGGAGAGCGCAAATTAGGAATCACCGATCTCGAACAAATAAAAATTGAAGGGGATCCAACCCTGCTCCGTTTCGGGCATCTACAGTTACCCACCTCCCGCTGGTTTTTCAATATCCCTTCGTGGCTCAGTGCCCCGATCGCTAATCAACTGAAGCTTCAACCCAGTGTGAATGTTGAAAAGTGTACAGGATGCGGAACCTGCTCCAAGGTTTGCCCGGCAAATGTTATAACAAAAGGGAAACCACCTTTGATCCATCTCATTGATTGTATCGGGTGCATGTGCTGCGGAGAAAGTTGCCCGGAAGGAGCCATCACCCCGAAGCGCAATGTCATCGCAAAAATGGTAAGTATAAATGGATAAGAACACGAATGAGAAAACCTCATTAACAATTTCAGTGATGACCATCAAAGATTATTCAGAAGCTTATGACCTTTGGAAAGCAAGCGAGGGGATTGGCTTAAGTGATGCCGATACCCGCCAGGCAATTCAAAGGTATTTGAAGCGCAACCCGGGGATGAGCTTTGTTGCACGGGTGGATGGCAAACTGGTAGGCGCCGTGCTCAGCGGCACGGACGGTCGGCGTGGATATTTGCATCACCTAGCAGTTGCCAAATCCTACCGTAAATTGGGCGTGGGTAGGCAACTTGTCGAACACTGCATGGATGCGCAGGATAAAGCCGGGATCACTCGCTGCCACATTTTTGTTTATACAGAGAACAAATCGGGAAAGATATTTTGGGAACAGACCGGATGGTTTGAACGTAATGACCTCCAAATTATGTCCCGTGATATCAAATAGACTAGGTGGTACTAACTACCGAATGAGAATTTATTTTTTCTAACCCTTACTTCCACAATTTTTCATATATCCGACTAAAACTTATCAAGTTTGTATCGGGAATTTTCAGTAAATCCCAAGATATCGAAAGCCCCGCGGGATTTGCTTGTTTTATGGCTTCAATGTGCATTTCCCATTCATTTTCATTCAAAGGGATGACATGCGGATCCTCGCCCAATTCGATGCCAGCCAGTATCGGAGCTCGAGTCTCGTGGATAGCCCTTTCAGTTTCTTTTTTTTGATGATCCTGTCCAATCAATGGATGATGACCATTGCCAGTCATTC
>Ga0209182_10000554_pt1 | contig 10176 bp, 10 predicted proteins | sample LakBais05cmmetaG_FD_185474 | JGI IMG/M metagenome (GOLD analysis project Ga0209182, IMG submission 185474) | Lake sediment microbial communities from Lake Baikal, Russia to study Microbial Dark Matter (Phase II) - Lake Baikal sediment 0-5 cm... | ecosystem: Environmental > Aquatic > Freshwater...
TCCGCAAGGTGTCCCCTTCAGCAGCCCGGAGTCCCGGCGCGCCCATCCCCACGGCAAGTAAAAGGACCAGGATGCCACCCATCACAACGGATATGAAATGCCGTCTCATCATGGCTTTTTATCCACAAACATATAGGTTTTTACGGTGCAAGAGGTTCGGACGATCCGCCCTTTGCCCTTCACATCCTTTGCATCCCCCATGGCGATCTCCTCAACATTGATGATCCGGGGCAGTTTGGCAATCTTTGCATAGAAGGACACCGTATTGTGGAAACTACCGGCAATCTGCACCTTGATGGGGATCTCATCGTAAAACTTCTCCGGTACGGCCTGTTTTGCAGGCGGCGCCTTGGCATCAGCCGGTTTCGCAGGCGGCGCCTTGGCATCCGTCGGCTTCGGGGACGCGCCTAACTTCACCTCCGGCGGTTTCGGCGCCGGGGGTTTCGGCTCAAACAGCAGGAAGTTCACGCCGGCTTCTTCACCGGAGAGAACCACCGACGCGAGAAGCCCTGCGATCTCCCGCGCATTGGGAAGTTTCAGCAGGGCCAGATTGAAGGACTCCTTCAGCAAATTGATCTCCCGGATATACCGGTCGAGCTGTGCCACCACCTTTTCCTTCTCCACAATCTGCTGCTGCATCTCCGTCAGCTTGGCATCGAGGACCATTTGCTTCGCAAGGATTGCCTGAAAGAAGAACATATAATAGAAATAGCCCAGGAGGAGACAGATCAGAAAAACGATCAGCGCCTTCATCTTGAGGGAAAGTTTCTTCAGGTCATCGACATTGAAGTCCATCGGTTCATATCCCTTTTTTCATGACACAGGTCAGGATGAATTGCTGCAACTTCACTCCGGCCAGCTCTTTTTCTCTGGAGACCACCAGTTCGACCGACTGGACAAATCCTGCCTTTTCCATGCTCTTCATGAAGCGGGCCACGGTGCCGTTGTCCCTGGCCATTCCCTCGATGCGAAGCTCCTGTCCCGTTTGCGTGATCTTTTCCAGCCAGGCCTCCTTTGCGGGAACGAGCAGATTCAGTTCATCTAACATGCGGACGGGGAAGAGGCGGTCTCCCTCCAGGGACTTGATCACCCCCAACTTCTGTTCCAGTTCCTTTTTATCCCGCTTGAAACCCTCGATATCGCCGACCTTCTTGTTCAAAACGATCAGCCTGGCATCCGCCTCCTGGATCTTCGTCTCCATGCCGCTGATGCTCATGCTGAAATAGAGATGCACGGAGAGGATGATCAGAAGAAACAACACCAGGGCGCCCGAGAGGATGATGATTTGGTGCTGCAGATTTTCCTTCTTTGCCTTTTCACGATAGGGAAGAAGATTGATTTTGATCATTTGTCACCTATCTTCCGCAAAGCCAGCCCCACGCCGACGGCAGCAATGGGACCGATACTCCCAGCCGACTCCGGCGCCAGAACCTTTTTATCCAATTGGATCTTTTTGAACGGGTTGATGATCTCCGTTTCGATCCCCAGCCGGCGACCCAAATCGGCAACCAGGTCGGGAATCATGCCCCCGCCGCCGGACACGAGAATTTTACTGATGGTTTCCGCACCGAAAGTAGAACGGAAATAGTCGACCGACCGCTCGATCTCGGAACAGATCGGATCCGCATAGGTGATCAGTCCCTCACGGAATGCCTTCCTGGCCTGTTCGTCGTCTCCTGTCCCCTTGATCTTGACCTTTTCCGCCTCTTCAAAAGGAACGCCGAGATTTGCGGCAAGCGCCTCGGTAACGGAATTGCCGCCGAGGGTAAAATCCCGCGTGAAGATCGATACCCCGCCCTTCACCGCATTGAGGTTGGTTATGCTCGCCCCGATGTTGATGAGAACAACCACATCGTTCTCCTCGAACTCGTAATTTTCCTCATACATGGTTTCAAGGGCAAAGGAATCCACATCCATAATCACCGGGATCAGTCCCGCCGCCTGGATGGCCTCCGTATAACCCTCGATGATCTCTTTCTTGGCTGCTACGATGAGGACTTCCATCTGACTGGGGTTGTAGGGATTTTCTCCGAGGATCTGAAAATCGTAGTCCACCGCGGACATGTCGTCGAAGGGCAGATACTTCCCCGCTTCATCATGAATGAGGGCCCGAAGTTCTTCCTCATCCATCTGGGCGAAGGTCGCCTTCTTCACGATCACGGCGTGCCCGGAGATGGAGGTAACGATCTTTTTCCGCTTGCAGCCGGACTGATGGAAGAGTTCTTTGATGGTTGCGGTCAGGGCTTCCGGCTCCACCACGGCGCCGTCGACGATCACGCCCTTGGCCAGGGGCGCCTGGGAAAAAAGGCTGAGGATGCGGCCTTTGGGGCTATCCTGTATCTCCGCAAGCTTGATGCAACTGGAGCCGATGTCCAGCCCGGCCAGTTGCTTCCCCCCTGAAAACAAGTCCTTGATGTCGAACATGCAGTCACCGTCTTGAGATAAAAGGTATGGACCCCGTCTCCTGCGGCAGAGGCGTAAGCCTTATTGCGCCATGCGGTAAACCAGATCTCCTTTTTTTACCATGCCCAGTTCGCTTCTCGCCATCATCTCGACATAGGACAGATCATCGCGCAGAAGCGTGATGTTTTTTTTCAGGGCGATGTTTTCGAGGGTCATCTCATGATTGATCCTCTTGAGGGCCATCATTTTCTCCTTCATCCGGAAATTATCGATGAGTCCCCTGTCCCCGAATGTGATCAGGGCGCCCATGAGCAAGACAAAGATGAAGAGATACCTGCCTACCTTCATTCCGATACCCCAGCTACCAGACTATAACGTCCATTGAAAACAGAGTGCGGGTGTGAATATATACAATAAAACGGGGTTGTGCAAGACGAAATTTGGACCCGTCCTCCCCTTAGGGCAAGACGGTGGGCAGACCCTGCTGCGGTTCGCCCAGCAGAAAATCCCCCCGTTCGATCCATTCCTTGAGGATGTTCGCGATCTCCCTCGCCTTGAAGTAACTCGACAAAGGGGCAGTGGAGATCTTCTGCCCGTTCAGCATGATCGTCCCGCTCCGGAGCTCCCCGTAGCTGACCTCGCCGAGGCTCTTGGCCACCCCTTTCGGATAATCCATGCTGTAGTCATAGACCTGTGTGAAGATATCCCCGTCCTTCACCGCCGTGTGGCGGGCCATCTCCTCGTTCAGGACGGGAATGGGAATGCCGACCCCGACGTAGAGGGAAACGCCGTAGCCCAGGATGCTGGCGCCCACCAGCCACTCCGGGTTCATCTCCTTGAGGTTGCCGATCGTGGCGATCGTCCCGGCGCTTTCCCGCGGGACCCCGTTTTTGCCCCGGCGGGCGTTGGGATTGTGCTGCGTCCCCGGCCAGGCCACGAAACCCTGGGCACCGCCGAGGAAAATCCGCGTCCCGATGCCGATCGTTTTGTAGTAGGGATCGTTGAACAGGGGGCTCAACTGACCCGATGTCGCATAATTGGCGTTGGCCATCCGCGGCCGGAGCATGCCCATGTAAGTATAGATGGTCTTGTCCGAGACGTTCACGGCGCAGTTGTAGTTCTGATACGCGTTCCTGGGGTTGAAGAGGATCGCGTCGCGAAGGTCCTGGAGGGTGATGTTCCGCTCATGCCGCCTTGCCGGATAACAGTCGGTGCCGTAGCTTTCCGCTCGGAGACGGATCACGTTCCCGGCGACCAGGTCCTGAAGGACATGACCGCCGCCGTAGTGGAATTCACCGGGATAGACGCTGTTCAGGGGGTCTTCCTCGACCACCTCCGTGGCGCCGAGATAGCAGTCCACAGCAGCAACCCCGCCGTAGGCCGGCACGTCGTTGAGCCAGACCTTCGAGGCGCGGATCTTCGGGGCCGTGTGGCCGAAATTCAGAAAGGCGCCGGAGGAGCACATCGGACTGAACGTGCCCGTGGTCACCACATCCACCTTCCGGGCCGCCTCCACGTCTCCGTGCCGCTCCACAACGTCGATCATCTCCTCGGCGGTCACCACGACGGCCTTCCCCTGCCGGATTTTCTCGTTGATCTCCTGAAATGTCTTGCTGACCCGGTATTTTTTCATGCAGCACCTCTGAAAATCCCCAGGCGCCAACCTAGGAGCCTGTTGAAAAAGGCTCTTTTACAGGCTGTTCAAAAATGTCCAGATGCAAGGCCCCCGAAATCCTGAGCCGTGAAGCGTACTTTCTGGTACGTTGAACGGCGAAGGATGAGGGAAACGCAGCAGATGGACGTTTTTCAACAGCCTGTTAGACGCCCCCGCAAAAGTCGAGCTCCCCTTCCGGGACGGCTCCGGAAAAAGCTCCGCAGGCAAGGCGTGCAAAGCCTGAGGAGTGAGGCGTCGGGGACATGTTCCGTCTTGTTCCGGGGACATGTTCCGATCCCTTCGGGCTTCCGGAACATGTCCCCGATTCCGGAACGTGTCCCCGGAACGCGCCGCAACGACGAAGGATGAAGCGCAACGCAGCATCCGGACTTTTCCCGTAGCTGTCAACGCGTATGGCCGAACCCCCCGTCGCCCCTCTCCGTCGCGGACAACTCCCCGCAGGCGGCCCAGACCACACGGCAAACCCGGTGCACCACCATCTGGGCGATGCGGTCTCCCCGCCGGACGATGAAGGGCGCCGGACCGTGATTGATCAGGATCACCCCGACCTCACCGCGATAATCCGCGTCGATCGTGCCCGGCGCGTTGACCAGCGTCACGCCGTGTTTCAGGGCCAGCCCGCTCCGGGGCCGGACCTCGGCCTCGTATCCTTCGGGAAGGGCCACCACGACACCCGTCGGGACCAGCTTCCTTTCCCCGGGGAGGATCGTCGTCTGCTCTGCAACTGCAGCAAACAGATCCATCCCCGCCGCCTGCTCCGTCATGTAGGAGGGCAGGGGCAGATCTTCCGTTCCCGGCAGTTTTCGGACGCAAACCCGGATCTCTTCTACCATAATACGGTCTGTTTGAAAATGGTCAAAATGTGAACACCCCCGAGGCGTCGGGGACATGTTCCGGAAGCCCAAAGGGATCGGAACGTGTCCCCGGAACGCGCCGCAACGACGAAGGATGCAGCGCGCCGCAGCATATGGTCTTTTTCCGAAGCGTCAAAATGCCAGATCCTCTTCGGACACAGGACCGAGCGCCGCGACCGTCAGGGCCTCGGGCCTAAACATCCGGCCGGCCAGGGTGCGGATCTCCTCCCGTCCGACCGCATCGATCCGCTCAATGATCTCCTCCGGCGTCATCTGTTTTCCGAAATAGATCTCGTTCTTGGCCAGACCCGTCATACGGTTGTCCGTACTCTCCATGCCGAGGAGGAAGTTCCCTTTGAGCAGTTCCTTGGCCGACTGCAATTCCTTCTCTGTCAAAAGTTCGGCGCAGGACCGCGCCAGCCCCTCCCGGATGAGACCCAGCACCTCCCGGACCCGGGCGCCGTCAGTTCCCGCGTAGACGCCGAACATGCCGGCATCCCGATAGGGGGCCAGATAAGAGCCGATATCGTAGGCAAGGCCCCTCTTCTCCCGAATTTCCTGAAACAGCCGGGAACTCATGCTCCCCCCCAGAACGACGTTCAGAAGAAACGCCGCATGTCGCTCGGGGCTCACCGCCGAGGGCGCCGGCGCGCCGACGATGAGATGCGCCTGTTCCAGCTCCCTCCGGAGAACGGCCTTCCCCGGCATGGCCACGGGGACTTCGGCCGGTCCGCAAAAGGATGTCCCGGCGAGTGATCCGAAGGATTCCCGGACCAGCTCCACAAAACGACTGTGCCGGAGATTCCCGGCCGCGGTGAGAACGAGATTGCTTCCCCCATAGTGGCTCTGAAAGAAACCAAACAGATCGTCGCGGCGGAAGGATTCAACCCTTTCCTTCGTCCCAAGAATGGGCAGACCGAGAGGATGCCCTTTCCAGAACATCCCCTCGAAGAAATCATGGATGCGATCGTCGGGGGTATCCTCGACCATCCGGATCTCCTGGAGGATCACCGCCCGCTCCCGGCCGATGTCCTCCTCGGCGAAGCGCGAACCGGTGAAAATATCGGCCAGAAGATCGATGGCCATCTCCAGGTGGTAATCCGGGATCTTGATGTAGAAGGAGGTGAGTTCCTTCCCGGTGGCGGCGTTCATCACCCCGCCGACGGAATCGATGGCGGAGGCAATGTCGAAGGCGGACCGGCGTTCGGTCCCCTTGAAGAGCATGTGTTCGATGAAATGGGTCGTCCCGTTGGTCAGGCCGTTTTCGTGTCGGGAACCGCCCTCCACCCAGGCCCCGATGGAGATCGATCGGACATGGTCGATCTCCTCGGAAATAACCCGGATGTCGTTGTCTAAAATGGTCTTACCGACCATTTTCAGCCAGCGCTTCCTTTCGGCTGAGACGGATCTTTCCCTGCTTGTCCACCTCCAATACCTTCACCCTCACCTCGTCCCCCTCCTTGAGGATGTCGGTGACCTTGTTCACCCTCTCCTTGGCGAGCTGCGAGATGTGCAGGAGCCCTTCCGTTCCCGGCAGGATCTCGACGAAGGCGCCGAAATCGACGATCTTCTTGACCGTCCCATTGTAGATCTTGCCGACCTCCGCGTCCTCGGTCAGCCACTTCACCATGGCCACCGCGCGTGCAGCGGCTTCCGCGTCGCTGGAGGCGATGGTTACGGTGCCGTCATCCTCCACGTTGATCTCGACGCCCGTCTCCGCCACGATCTGGCGGATGTTCTTGCCGCCGGAACCGATCACGTCGCGCACCTTCTCCGGCCGGACCTTGACGGTGGTGATCCGCGGGGCGTAAATGGAGATATCCTGCCGCGGCGCGGTGAGGGTCTCGCGCATCTTGCCGATGATGTGGATCCTCCCCTCCCTGGCCTGGCTCAGGGCCTTCCGGAGGATGTCCCCGGTCAGGTTGTCGATTTTGATGTCCATCTGCATGGAGGTCACGCCCTTTTCCGTTCCACAGACCTTGAAGTCCATGTCGCCGGCGTGGTCCTCATCGCCCAGGATGTCGGAGAGGATGACCACCTGGTCGCCCTCCTTCAGAAGACCCATGGCGATTCCGGCCACGGTATCCCGGATCGGAATCCCGGCATCCATCAGGGAGAGGCAACCGCCGCAGACGGTCGCCATCGAAGAGGATCCGTTGGACGACAGGATGTCGGAGACGACCCTGATTGTGTAGGGGAATGCCTCTTTGGGCGGCAGAACGGGAAGAAGGGCCCTTCTCGACAGTCCGCCGTGGCCGATCTCCCGCCTTCCCGGGCTCCGGAGGGGCTTGGCCTCACCCACGCTGAAGGGCGGGAAATTGTAGTGGAGCAGGAAGGAGCGCCGCTCCTCCCCGGCGATGTAATCCATCCGCTGCTCGTCATGAGAGGTCCCCAGGGTCACGGTCACCAGCGCCTGCGTCTCGCCCCGGTTGAAGAGGGCAGAACCGTGGGCGCGGGGCAGAATCCCGACCTCGGAACTGATCGGACGGATCTGTGTGGTGGAGCGGCCGTCGATTCTCCGGTTCTCCTTGAGGATCATCTCCCGGAGGATGCGCCGCTCCAGCGACTCGATGATCTCGAGAATCCTTGGTTTGAGGGAGGAATTTTCGGCCGCGAGCGTCTGGACCGCTTTTCTCCGGACGTCATCGATCTTTGCATACCGCTCCATCTTGCGCGCCATGCCGTATCCCTCTTTGAGCCCCGGCAGGGCCGCATCGGTCACCTTCGCGACAAGGGCCTCATCCACGGCCGGGATCTCCACAACCCGCTTGGCCTTGCCCGCCTCCGCACGCATCTTGTCCTGCAGATCGATCACCGGCCGCAGCGCATCGAGACCGAAGTTGATCGCATCGACGATCACATCCTCGGCAATCTCATCCGCCCCGCCTTCCAGCATGACAAGGTTGACGTCATAGGGCCTCCCCTCCGTACCGGGAACGATCTTCCGTCCCACCAAAAAGAGGTTGAGATCGCTTTTTTCCTGAAGCGCCATCGACGGGTTGCAGACAAAAGCGCCGTCCACGCGACCGACCCGGACCCCGGCGATCGGTCCCTTGAAGGGGATATTCGAGATCTCCAGCGCGGCGGATGCAGCCAGCATCGCCACCACATCGGAGTCATTCTCGTTGTCCACGGAAAGGACCGACGCCATGAGCTGGGTTTCGTGGAAATAGTTCTTCGGAAACAGGGGCCGGATGGAGCGGTCGATGATCCGCGAGGTCAGGATCTCCTTTTCGTTGAGACGACCCTCTCTCTTAAAGAAGCCGCCGGGAATCTTCCCTGCCGCAAAGGTCATTTCCTGATAATCGACGGTCAGAGGCAGAAAATCGACCCCTTCCCGGATCGTCTTTAAGGAAACGGCGGTCGCCAGAACCATCGTATCCCCGTATGTCGCCAGGATGGCGCCGTCCGCCTGCCCTGCGACATAGTCCGCCTTGAGGGAGATACTCCTCCCCGCAAAATCTGTACTGAACAGTTTACTCATATTTTCCTCTCAATGGTTGATTTGCGGCGCGGGGCATGAAAGGAGTAGGCAGTAGGGGGTAGGCAGCAGGCATGGGCGACCTGCTTCTTATCCCTTACTTCCTACTCTCTGACAATACCCCGCACCCTAAAACCCAGGTTACTTCCTGAGCCCGAGACGCTGAATCACCGCTCTGTAGCGTTCCACGTCCTTGTTCTTCACGTAATCCAGAAGGCTCCGCCGCTGGCTGACCAGCTTCAGGAGCCCCCGCCGGGAGTGATGTCCTTCTTGTTGGTCTTGAAGTGTTCCGTCAGATACTCAATCCTGGCGCTAAGGAGGGCAATCTGGACCTCCGGAGATCCAGTATCCTTTTCGTGCAACTGATAACTTCCGATGATTCCCTTTTTCTTTTCTACATCTAACACTGCTCTCATCCTCCCTTAAGTCAATCGCGCACGTATCAAGGCCTTCCGCCCCTCACTCCATCGTTCAATACCCGTAAAATCTTGACCGCCTGTCTTTTCTCCCCCCACGAAGCCAGTTCGTCCGATGCGCAGAGCATCCGGGCGACGGCTACCAGATGTTTGTCATTGAGTGTGATTTTTATCACATCTCCGGCGACAAGAAAAGGAATATGATAATGGGTCAGAACCTCGCCGTCCGGCTGATAGCCGTTCCGCAATCTCTCCGCCAGCGGAGGATCCACATCAATGACGGCAAGGTCGGGCAGGAGTTCCGCCAGCGGCAACAGATGCGCCGCCAGCCGTTCCCGCTTTTCCTCTCCCGTCAAACCCTCCAGGGTGACGGCTGCCTCCTCGCGGAAGTTGCCGCTGCGCGTCCGGCGCAGGGCCGACATGCAGCCCCCGCAACCGAGCGTCTCCCCCGCCTCCGCGCAGAGCGAGCGGATGTAGGCGCCCTTCGAACAGGAGACCGCAAAGATCACCTCGGGGAGTCGGATCTCCTCGATCCGGATGTCGTAAATCTCCACCTTCCGCGCCGGCGCCTCGACGTCGATCCCCCGGCGCGTCCAGTCGTAGAGGGCCTTCCCCCGGACCTTCACCGCCGAGTAACGGGGCGGAACCTGCTCCCGCCTTCCCGTCAGACCGTTCAGCGCCGCCTCGACCTGCTCCCGGGTCACGCGGGGCTCTTCCCGGGTGAGGACGATGCCCTCGGTATCGAGGGTATCGGTTCGGACCCCCAGCAGAAGGGTTGCCCGGTACTCCTTGCTGTCCAGCGCCAGGAACTGGACCAGCTTCGTCGCCTCATCGATGCAGACGGGAAGGACGCCGGTCGCCAGCGGATCGAGGGTCCCCGTATGCCCAGCCTTCCGGACCCCGAGCGCCTGCTTGACCTCCTCCACAACATCCCGGGAGGTCGGTCCCGATGGCTTGTCGATGACAACGACCCCGTTCATGCTTCTGCGGCGGACGTCCGGATCGCCTCGATTACCCGCCTGCGGATCTCAGACAGTTCCCCCTCCACCCGGCAGCCGGCGGCATTGATATGGCCTCCCCCGCCGAAGGCGCGGGCCACGCGTTCCACGTTGACTTTCCCCTTCGATCGCAGGCTCAGCTTGAAATGCCCGTCCGGAAGCTCCGCGTAGAGGATGGAAATCTCGACACCCCGGATGGATCGGGGCAGATCGACGAACCCTTCGGTATGCTCCGGGAGCGCCCCGGCATCGGCAAGCGCCTTCTGCATCACGACCAGCGACCCGACCCGGCCCCCCTCTTCGAGGGTCAGCGTGGGGAGAACCGCCGCCAGCAGACGGAGCTTGGCCG
>Ga0209182_10000558_pt1 | contig 10145 bp, 7 predicted proteins | sample LakBais05cmmetaG_FD_185474 | JGI IMG/M metagenome (GOLD analysis project Ga0209182, IMG submission 185474) | Lake sediment microbial communities from Lake Baikal, Russia to study Microbial Dark Matter (Phase II) - Lake Baikal sediment 0-5 cm... | ecosystem: Environmental > Aquatic > Freshwater >...
GGATTGAAGAAGTGGGTTCCGAGGAAATGCTCCTTGAGTTTCGCCCCGAATTTGGCGGAGATGTCCCGGATCGGAATGCCGGAGGTATTCGTGGTCACGATGCAATCCGGCCTGACCACCTTTTCGACCCTGGCAAAAAGGTCCTGTTTGATCTTCAGATTCTCAATGACGACCTCAATCACCCAGTCCGCATCGGCAAGCCAGCCCAGGTTGTCCTCGAAATTTCCGGTCCGGATCATGGATGCGTTCTTTTTGGTGAAGAAGCCGGCGGGCTTTGATTTCGATACGCCGGCCAGCCCGTTTTCCGCGAACCGGTTCCGCCATGCCGGACTTTTCTCGGTCAGCCCCTGCGCCTTGTCCGTCTCGGTCAGTTCAAAAGGAATGATGTCCAGCAGGACGCACTCGATCCCTGCATTGGTCAGATGAGCGGCGATGGTGGCGCCCATGACCCCCGCACCCAGAACGGCTGCTTTCTTGATTTCGTATGCCATAATCTTCCTCCTCTTGTTGGTCTGCGAAGGGGGCCGGCATGATCGATGCTGCCTTCTCCCGACGCCCGCCGCACACTTCCGCCATGATCATCCGCCAACAGCCGGTCTAACAGGTAAAGGATTCATCGGCCATCTCGATCGGGATCTTCTCCTCGGATTTAATGGCCTCGCACCTTGACTTCACCGTACAGAGGATCTCCACGGCGAAGAATTTGGCCGCGGCTATCTTACCGGTGTAGTAGGCGACATCCGCATTCTCATGAACCAGCGCCCGCTGCATCCCCTTGGATTCCTCGGCTCCCTTTTCCGCATAGATCGCCTTCAATTTCTCCTGCGCAAGGACCGCGGACTGGAGGAGGAAATGGCCGACCAGCAGATCCCCGAAGATCTCCAGGTAGGAGGATGCATTCAGAATCGGAATAATGAAACTGGAGCTCCTGCCCAATTGCGCGAGCGTCATGGTCAGGTCGACGAGGGCGTTGTAGGCCTCCTCCAGACGGGCGGCATAGGCCTTGAGTTCGCCAATGCCTTTGGCCTTGGCGATGGTCGCCCCGATCTCGCCGAACATGTTCATCACGTTCATCCCTTTTCGCTGGGCGAGCTTGCGACCGACCAGGTCGAGGGCCTGAATGCCGTTGGTTCCCTCATAGATGCAGGCGATCTTGCAATCCCGCATGTACTGCTCCACCGGATATTCCTGGCAGTAACCGTAACCTCCGTAAACATCGATCGCCTTGGAGCAAACCTCCATCGCCTTATCGGATGAATAGGCCTTGCAGACCGGCGTCAGCAATTCCACGAACCCTTGCCAATTCTCTTTCTCTTCATCAGGCATCGACTTGGCCATGTCCATGCAGTAGGCCGTAAAATAGTTCAACGCCCGGATGCCTTCGACATGCGCCTTCATCCAGAGGAGGTCCCGCCGGACATCGGGATGCTGGATGATCGGAACGGCCTTCGCATCGGGATTCTTCATCTCCCACACCGGAGCGCTCTGGATCCTCTCCTTCGCATAGGCAATGGCGTGTTCGAGCGCCGCGGAGGCGTGGCCGAGGCCCTGCATACCGACGTCGAGACGGGCGCCGTTCATCATGAGGAACATGACTTTCATCCCCTCCCGCTCCTTGCCGAGGAGTTCGCCGATACATTTTCCCTCGTCGCCGAAATTCAACGTGCAGGTGGCCGATCCTTTGATTCCCATCTTGTGCTCGATATTGCCCGTATGGACATCGTTTGCCTCTCCGAGGCCGCCGTCGGCGTTAACGCGAAACTTGGGAACAATAAAAATGGAGATGCCGCCGGTTCCCGGAGGGTCTCCTTCGATCCGCGCCAGGACCGGGTGGACGATGTTTTCCGTCAGATCATGATCCCCGCAGGAGATGAAGCACTTCGTCCCCGTGATGCTGAAGGTCCCGTCGGGCAGCCTCTTCGCCGTCGCCTTCAAGGCCCCGACATCGGTTCCTGCGCCGGGCTCGGTCAGACACATCGTTCCCGTCCACTGACCGGCAAACATCTTGTACATGTATTTATTCTTCAATTCCTCCGTCCCGAAATGTTCGATCAGAGCGGCTGCCCCGTGGGTGAGTCCCGAATAGCTCAGCAGGGCGAAATTTGCGGCATGACATTGTTCCTGGTTGGCCGTCGCCATGACGACCGGCATCCCCTGACCGCCGACCTCGGGCGACGCCGTGGGGCAGAGCCATCCCCCCTCGACGTACTTCTTGAAGGCATCATGATAACATTTCGGTACGGTGACTTTCCCGTCTTTGAAGGTGCATCCCTCCTTGTCCCCTGCGGCATAGGTCGGAAGGATCACGTTGAGAGCCATCTTTTCCGCTTCCGTGAGCATCATCAAGGCGTCTTCCTTCGAGAAATCCTTGAACGTTTCCGTCTGAAACAACTTCTCGATACCCAGTTGTTCAAAAAGAAGGAATTGCTGATCTCTCGAATTCACAAGTAAGTTGCTCATACCTTAAACCCCCTTTCCTTTTGCTAACGTAAATGATTATAGAATTCTATGACCGGTCTCTTTTGTCTCTGAGATGTCCAGTCCGCGGATGAAGATTTCCAGTCCCGCCTTGATGGTGCCGTGAATGACCTCTGCTCTTTTATCCTCAATGCCGGTAAAGAGATGGAGCGAGATGATTCCGTTCAGCATCCCCCATACGGCATTCCGGTTTTGACGGAGATTGAGCGTCGCGGGAAACTCGCCCCGTTCGACACCGTATTTGAAGACCTGCTCGATGATCCCGATGGTTTTGTTGGTGGTTTTAACGATGTGGTCATTGAGATCCTCCGGCAGATTCATGTCGGAGGTATGGAGCATGAACGTCATCAGTATTCTGAATAATTCCCTATCATTCAAGAAGAAGTCCACGTAAATGTTCGCAAGCCTCATGAGCGCCTCGGATGCGCTGGATGGATTCTGGAGAAGATCGGAAATGCGGTCGTGAAACTTATCGATGTCGCTCAGAAGGATCTGTGTGTAAATCTCTTCCTTGCTGTTGTAATAGAGGTAAATCGACCCCTTGCTCAGTTCAGCCTTCTTGGCGATGCTCTCGACGGTGACCGATCTGAAGCCCTTCTCGAAAAAAAGCTTCCTTGCCGCCTTCAGGATGGCGTTCTTCCGATTTTCACGTTCCCGCTTTCTTCTCTCTTCCAGTCCCAATGTATGAGCCCTTCCACGTCATTGAATTGTCCAACGCCATATGAACGGGCAGGTGATCCCCATCGAATTTAGACCGTACCTGCCGCAACATATCCGCAAGGCAACGAGGTAGGAAACGAACTGAACGAATTAGACTACAGGGATAATCCCTGCGGTTCTAAACAATGCTTCATGACCAGCGATCAGATTCTGAACTATGGTCACTATATGACCACTGGTCATGACTGGGCTTCTATCGCATTATTTATGGGCTGTCAAGAAAAATCGGAGGGCAGGTGAAAATATATTATTCGCGAGAGGAGAGGTCTATATCAGTTCCGTTTGACCGCGCGAAGGAGAAGAACCGAGGAGAGGAATCGCGGCGCCAGACGGGAGTCCAGCCAGATCGGCACACAGTAGAAACGATTGAGCCATTGAAAGGCGGTGACGACGAATACCGATGGCGCCACCCCTTGCCCAGAGCCCCGTTTGCCCTTCCAGAAACGTCCGAACACCGAGATCAGTGAAATGATCGACAGCATGGAGATCTTTTCGAGTGGCCCGAGAACCTTTTGAATCTCTACCGTTTTCAGTCCCGCCTCATCAAGATACGTTTTCATCTCGCCCAGTTCGTAACGGCGGAAATGGTTCACAAAACGGTCGTCACCGGCAAAATAAGAGCGGCGGTGGGGAAAGGTAAGGATCAGCGAGTCTCCCGGTTTGATGACCGACGCGATCTCGCGCAGGGCCTGCCGATCCTCCGGCAGGTGTTCCAAGACCTCCGAACAGATCACCTGCGAAAATGAACCCGCCTTAAAGGGAAGATGTGTGGCGTCGGCCACCACGAAATAACCCCGTCCCTGCCTTCTTTTCAGCGTCCGGAGGGCCGGAAAGGAGAGCTCGGAATAGACGATCCGCTCCGAATCATCCATCATCGGAGAGAGACCGCTTCCGACCTCCAGGATCAGATCCCTCTTCTGAAATTGCATGCATTTTCGGATTGCACGCCTTCTCAAGAGATAATTGTAGAGATGGTTCTTCAGGGAAACGTAGGCGTCATCTGCGAAAAAATCTTCAAATCGGTTGCCGCCGGAAAGGTTCACGGATTCACCTGAAACAATGTTGAACGGATGATCTTCATTCTGGCCAGGCGAAAGGTGAACGCCGTCCAGAGGCAGCCCAAACCATAGCGGATGCTGCGCCGGAGGTTGATCGAGGAGGCCTCCGTGAAGTATTTTGTGGGACAGCTCACTTCGGCAATCATACAACCCCGCCAGATAATCTGCGCAAGCATCTGGTTGTCAAAGAGGTAGTCGTCCGAATTGCCGTCGAGGGAAAGGCTTTGCAGCAGCTCCCGGGAGAAGGCGCGGTATCCGGTATGATACTCGGAAAGTTTTGCGCCCAGCAGGATGTTTTCTACGAGCGTGAGAAAGCGGTTGGCGATGTACTTCCAGACCGGCATACCCCCCTTCAGCGCGTATCCACCGAGTATCCGCGATCCGAGAACGCAGGGATAGAGGTCGTTTCCGATCATCGCGGCCATCGCCGGAATCAGCTTGGGCGTGTACTGATAATCGGGATGGACCATGATCACGATATCCGCCCCTGCCTCCAGGGCCATCCGGTAGCAGGTCTTCTGATTGCCGCCGTAACCTTTGTTCCGTTCATGGACATACACCTTCGTATGGGGCAGGCCTGAGGCGATGGCCGAGGTTGTATCATGGCTCGCATCATCCACGAGGATCACCAGATCCACGATCTCCTGTTCCATGACCTCGTCGTAGGTCTTCCGGAGGGTCGTCGCCGCATTGTAGGCGGGCATGACGACGACGATCTTCTTGTCCTTGTACATGATTGTCTGATATCCTCAGTGTGTGGTGTGCTCTACCATGAAAAGGGTTTGAAGTTCTTTATCGAATCAACAAACACATTCAGTTTCACGGCGGAAGGTATATTGGAATATTTGTCGGTCCACGGCCTCGACATCTCCTTTTTCGGATCCGCAGCGTTTTCCTTCCATTGCAGTTGAGAAACAAGCGTATGATTGATTTGCCGATCCCATGTCAAAGCCATCCATTGTGACGCAAAAAGCGCAGACCCCTGCGCCTCGTTCGAGTCAAACAGCGCGAATGCATTGACAGCCCCGGCATTTCTGAACAGAACTGGCGCAAGATCAAGGTATCTGTTGCTGATATGAAACAGAATCAGTCCCTTGTCTTTCATGTGCACCTTATATTCCCGGATCGCATCTGTCGTCAGAAGATGCACGGGGACAGAATCTCCGCTGAAGGCATCGATGACCAATATGTCGTAATGCTCCCGGGGAGTCTTCCGTAAGGCAATCCGTGCATCGTCAAAAAAGAAGTTCAGTTTTGCGCGGGAATTCTGCAGATAATCAAAGATGTTCACGAAAACAGCCATATCCGGATCCAGTTCAAAGAAGTCCATCTCTTCGCCCTTTTTTCCATAGGCGCTCAGTGTGCCCACGCCCAAACCGACAACCCCGATCCGGTTGGTCGCGAAATGGCTGCTGCTCAGCACCTTCCCTACCGGCGTCTGGCGGTGATAGTAGGTCAGGGGTTCCTCCCTCTTCGCATTGTCTTCCGTGAGGTATTGGGCGCCATGCAGCGTGGTCCCGTTCGTCAGCCTGAGAACGGGCGGGAGGGCGCTTATTTTGTAAATGCCATAGTAATTCCTGTAGGCACGGATGGCCTTGCCGTCTGCGCCCCAGAAATCTTCAACAAACAGCGCCAGAACCAGGACAATCAGCAGGCATAGGCAGAGCGCCGTCTTTTTTTTGTTCAATTCCTTGAAAATAAAGCCGAACGCCAATAAAATCATCGTCACGCCAAGGACGTTGTATTTCTTGAACACAAGCGGCCAGGCGATCACAAAGATAACAGCATACGCAATCAAGCGTAAATTGAAAAAATTGACCCTGGAACGCCCCTGCTTCAAGCTCAACGACAATCCGACGATGAAAAGGCCGAGGAGAAATTCAAGAGGCGAAGTAAACAACGCCGGCGCGAGCCAGGTGACGAGCACGCTGCCCGCGAAGCCGCCGAGGGAAACAATCAGATAAAAACCCGTCAGATCATTTTTTCCCTGCGGCCTGCTCTGGTAGAGTTCATGCTGACAAAACATGCAGAGAGCAAAGAGAGACAAGACAAATGCGATAATCTGAGGCGAAACAGGAAGGATCCTCTGCTGGGCAAAAAAGAAAATCAAAACACTGAATCCCATCACCAGATGAAATTTCTCGGTTATCCATTCCGGATAAAGCGGCTTATCCCGAAAGGTGAGCACAAAAGAGAGCAGGTAGATACATAACGGGATGATCCAGAGAAGCGGAGAGGGCGCAATTTCATAAGTAACAACATTCGTAACGGAGAGAAAAAGGATGCAACCCGCGGCTGACAGTAGAAACCAGTAGAGCTTCTGCGTTACCGCCTCGTCGGTTAACCTGTGTCTTCCGACAAATACGGATTTATCAAAAATTTTCAAATGGGGGACTTCTCTGTCCGAAAAATCAATCGTCGGAAGCGAGACAAGATACAGCAGCAGAAACAGGAAGTAGAGTATTCTCCAGATCGCAACCTGGGTGTCCAGATCGAAATACGCCTCAAACAGGAAAGGATAGCTCAAGAGCCCCATGAACGATCCGACATTCGACACGGCGTAGAGCATGAAGGGGTTGCGGCTCTCCGGCAAATCGCTGCGCGCAAGCCAGCTTTGCGTGACAATGCTGATCGTGGAGAGCACAAAAAAGGCCAGCCCGATCGTTAATGAAAGTTGCATAAAAATGTCAATCACCAGGGGAATACCGGCATGCACAACGATTTCCGGCAGCGACCGGCCGGGAAAGAAAAGCAACGGCAATAAAATCGGAATCAAATGCAGGTATCTGTATCGGTACATCCCAAATTTCCTGATGACAACATGGGAGTACAAATATCCCAGAACCAGGGCAAACTGAAAGAAGACGATGCAGGCGCCCCAGACAAGATAGCTGCCGCCAAACCGGGGCAGGAATATTTTGGCAATGATCAACTCGATTTGGAAGAGTAAAAAGGCGGATACAAAACTGAGAGCATAGAGATAGTGGACTTTCTTCATGATACTCCTCAAGGGGCTATGTTCTTATTACTCTGAGCTAATCCTCGCAATTTCAAAAGGTTATTCATTGCTTCGGTATATTGCGGATCGATCCGCAACGCCTCATTCAACTCATTGATGGCTTCCTTTATGCGATTCTTCCGGGCCAGGACAACGGCCAGATTGTTACGGGCCACCGCGTAGTCCGGTTGATGTTTGATCGCCGCCCTCAAATAAATAATGGCTTCATCAAACTTCTCCTGACGCATGAGGATTATGGCCACGTTATTCTCGGCGGCGGCATTCCCCGGACTAAGATGAAGGTTCTTTTTGTAATATTCCAGAGCCTCATTATCCCTGCCGCTGAAAAAACAAACATCCGCGGCGTGATAATACGAATCGGCAAAGCGGGGATTAATGGCAATGGCCCGCAAATAATATGTCATTGCCTCATCATATCTATTCTGCCAAAAGAGAGCATGCCCGAGATTAATCAGGTACTTTTCATCGCCAGGCTTGATTTGGACGCTCTTTTTGAAGTGACTTTCCGCTTCACCAAAACGTTTGTGCTTCAGAAGATAACTGCCCAGGTTGTTATGGGCCACATGGTTTCTCTCCGTCACGGCAATTGCATGTTCAAACAGGAGACCGCTGTCTTTCCAGACACCTGTCTGGTTACATGTCAGAATTACAAGGAGCAGGAGGGTCGTTCCCGCCGCAACCGGAATGAAGTACCTGTAAAAAGGGTTTCCTTTCAGAAGGTCCGGGATCCCCCAGGCAATAGCGATAAAAAGACCGATCAGGGGGATATAGGTGTACCGGTCGGCCATGGCCTGAGAACCGACCTGGATGATGCCGCAGACAGGCAGCAGCGTAATCAGATACCAAAGCCATCCCATTGCCAGATAGGGCGCTGTACGGATGTGCCTGAAGGAGAAGAAACATGCCGCACCCAGGAACGCCCCGGACAGCAGCACAACGGATATCGGGAAAGACGTCGGATAAGGATAAAAAATGGCAAGATTAACCGGCCAGAACATCTTGCCCGCATATCCCCCATAGGTAACTACCGCATTAACCATCCTGTCCGACAAGCCAATATCTCCCAACGACTTCAATGCCCCCGTACTGCCTTGGGCATATATCGTTATGGCGCTGACAACGGCGCTGAGGGCAATAAACGGGATCTTTTCCAGGATCAGACGCCGGCCGGCAATAAACGCACCACTCTGGAAACGTCGCAACGGCCAATAATCCAAAAGAAGTAATACCAATGGAAGTGTCACAAGCATCGGCTTCGACATCAGTCCCATGACAAACATAATAAATACGAATGCATAGCGTTTCAAGGATGGATTGTCGGCATAATACGCATACGCGCCCATCGTCAGCAGCCAGAACATCGCGCTCAGGACATCCTTGCGCTCCATTACCCACGCCACGGACTCCACGTGGAGGGGATGTACGGCAAATAACGCGGCCACAAAGCCGCTCTTCCACAATCCTCCAGTCATCCTGCCGAATATCAAAAACAACAGCAGCGCATTGACCAGATGCGTCAGCACATTCGTTACATGATATCCTCCTGCGTCTGTGCCGTACATTTTGTAATCCAGCATCAGCGAAAGCCACGTGAGCGGCTGCCAGTTACTGGAAAGCAATGTTGTAAAGGCCCAGTAAACACTGCTCCGGTCAAACCCGGCCTGGATATTCTTATTGCCCAGGATGAACTTGTGATCGTCGTAATTGATGAATTCGAATTGACTCGTCTGCTGGAAAGGCAGGATGACGATCAGCGCCAGTCCAAGGCAAATAAAGATATGAACGGGATGAGAGCGGATCCACTGCCGAATCATGGGTATTGCTCCTGAAAAGAAACAAACCGTCACCGCCGCAAGCAGCGGGGCATTAATCTGAAGGTTCCGTGCTCCGACTCGCAGCAAGCTGCGAGGAATACAACCCGCAGCGATTAAAATGGATTTTTACTATCCGCGCATAAGCGCTTTGACGAATTGCAAACCGAGGAGGGGAAGGGCCGCCCTCCTCGGTTTTGGTAGTGCTTGCGTTTATCCGATCGTCAACTGCGTCTAAAGCGGAGACAACTTATCGGTTGCGACACCCGTTGAGTCGATATCATAAGAACCTTTAAGGTTTACACTGGTAACGCTCAATGCTCCTGAAGCTGCCGTGATTGTAACCGTATTCCCGATAGTCGCCCTGGCGGAAGTATAGGTGACTGCGGGTGTTCCTGATACAATGACTTCACCAGGAATCACTGCGCCGGGGTTGTCGCCCTTCCAGGCTTCGACAGCCGTATAGGCATTCTTCGCATCCGATTTTGCGCTGGCCATAAAGCCCCTCGTCTTGTATGCCGAAAACTGCGGGATGGCGATGGCCGCCAGGATGCCGATGATGGCGATGACGATCATGAGTTCGATCAGTGTGAAACCTTTCTGCCCTCTTTTGTGAAATTTACTAATCATTTTCATTCTCCTTTATTTTTGGTTGTTTAAATTTCGACATTGGATAATTTCCCGTTCACGAAATCACTGCACTCTTTCCGCAACCACCCCCTTTTCCATTCGTTGTCTTCAGTCTGGTTCAAATCGTTTTGCATTACAGAAGCAATGCTCATGCCATAATTGCCGATCCGGCAGATTACCGGATCAGAAGATCATATAGCTTATCATTCACCATGCTTATCATAATCGAATCCGGCAGAACGATTTACCGCCTGCTTTCCCCCTTGGTCGTTATCCATCATTTTCGCGGGTTGCTTTGTGATTTTTCCATATTCGCTCCGAGTCCGCTTTACGCTGGGCCGAATCCATGATAGCTACGGAGAGATCCTATCACCTTTACCACCTGATTTAAGTCATGTTCATTTTCCCTCTTATCCTACAGGATGTTTT
>Ga0209182_10000559_pt1 | contig 10140 bp, 8 predicted proteins | sample LakBais05cmmetaG_FD_185474 | JGI IMG/M metagenome (GOLD analysis project Ga0209182, IMG submission 185474) | Lake sediment microbial communities from Lake Baikal, Russia to study Microbial Dark Matter (Phase II) - Lake Baikal sediment 0-5 cm... | ecosystem: Environmental > Aquatic > Freshwater >...
CGAGTTCGAAGCGGCTGTCCGTAACATTCTCAAGACATTCCCCAAGCGCGTTGACGAGTACGAAGCGCTCCTGACCCGCAACCCGCTCATGCTCGACCGCACGTACGGCATCGGCAAACTGACCGGTGAAGAATGCCTGAACTTCGGCGTGACCGGCCCGATGCTGCGCGCCAGCGGCGTCAAGTGGGACCTGCGCAAGGACCGGCCCTACTCCGGGTACGAGCAGTACGATTTCAAGGTCCCGACCCGCACCGAAGGCGATGTGTACGCACGCTACCTGGTCCGCCTGGAGGAAATGCGCCAGTCGTTGAAGATCGTCCAGCAGGCGCTGGACAAACTGCCGATGGGCCCGGTGCGCTCGAACAACCATAAATACGTCCCGCCGCCGCGTTCGGAGATCGGCGTCAGTATGGAAGCGCTCATCCACCACTTCAAACTGTGGACCGAGGGTTTCGAAGCTCCGAAGGGCGCAATCTATTCGGCAGTCGAGTCGCCGCGCGGCGAACTGGGCGTTTATTTAGAGTCGGATGGAGGCCCCAAGCCGTACCGCATCCACTGGCGGACGCCGTCGTTCGATAATTTACAGTCCCTGCCATTGATGTCCAAAGGGGTGTTGGTTGCTGACCTGGTCGCCATCATCGGCTCGGTTGATATTGTTCTGGGAGATGTGGACCGGTAGGTGCCACGTGTCAAGTGCTCCAGTGTCAGGTGTGAGGTTTTATGCTTGCTGAAAAATATCCTGAGGAAGTAAAAAAGATCTTTGCGAAGTATCCGCCGGAGCAGAAACGCTCGGCGGTCATGCCGCTTTTGTATCTGGCGCAGCGTGACGAAGGTTTCGTCACCAAAGCTGCGCTGGAAGACATCGCGCAGATGCTCGACATTACCTCTACCGACGTGGCCGAGATTGTCGGCTTCTACACTCTCTACCATGACGAGAAAGCCGGGAAATACCGCATGCAGGTTTGCACCGACCTGCCCTGCGCCCTGCGCGGCGCCGACAAGTTCCTGGAGGAACTGTGCGGCAACCTGGGCGTCAAAGTCGGTGAGACCACCCCCGATGGGATGGTTACCGTCGAAGCGGTCATGTGCCTGGCCGGGTGCGACAAGGCGCCCATGTTCCAGATCCAGAGTCCGGACGGGATCGCCTACCACGAGAATATGACCGTGGACAAGACCATGGAACTTGTCGCAGCCCTGCGCAAGTCGGGCAAGGAGGTGTAGTAATGGCGCATCTTCTTCTCCGTCACCGTGACATTCCCGACATCGGCAAGATGGATGTTTATAAAAAGAACGGCGGCTTCGAAGCTTTCAAGAAAGCCGTCACCAGGATGAAACCGCAGGAAGTGACAGAGGCGGTCAAGGCCTCCGGCCTGCGCGGGCGCGGCGGCGCAGGCTTCCCGACCGGCGTCAAGTGGGGCTTTATCCCGAAGGACATCTGGCCGCACTACGTGGTGGCCAATGCTGATGAGTCCGAACCGGGTACATTCAAAGACCGCGAAATCATGGAGAGCAACCCCTTCCAGTTCCTGGAAGGCGTGGCAATTGCGGCCTATGCCACTGGGGCGAACGCCGCTTATATCTACCTGCGCGGCGAGTTCTGGCCGGTGGCGGCCATCCTCGATGAGAAGATCGCCGACATGGAAAAAGCCGGATTCCTGGGCGACAAGCTCTTCGGCACCGACTTCTCCCTGCGCATCTACACCCACCTGGGGGCGGGTGCCTACATTTGCGGTGAAGAGACCGCCCTGCTCGAGTCCATCGAAGGCAAACGCGGCCTGCCGCGCATCCGCCCGCCCTTCCCGGCGATTTACGGTCTGTACGGCAAGCCGACCGTGGTCAATAACGTCGAGACGCTCACCAACGTCCCGCTCATCATCGAAAAAGGCTCAGACTGGTACAAGTCGCTGGGCACGGCCGACAGCGCCGGGGTCAAGATCTTCTCGCTTTCGGGGCGCGTCAACCAGCCCGGTAACTATGAACTGCCCTTCGGCACCACCTTCCGCGAACTGATCTACAACTACGGCGGCGGCATCATTGACGGGCGTCCCATCAAGGCGATTATGGCGGCGGGCGCGTCTTCGACGATGATCGTGGCGGATGACAATGCGCTCGACACCCCGATGGATTACGCCTCCGTCCGTACGCTCGGCGCGGACCTGGGGTCGGCTTCCGTTATCGTGATTGACGACACCATAAGCCTGGAGTGGGTCATCAGCAAGACCCTCCACTTCTTCAAGCACGAGTCGTGCGGTAAATGCACTCCCTGCCGGGAAGGCACCTACTGGTTGCTGCACCTGATCGAACGTATCGAGCACGGCGAAGCGACCAAAGAGAACGTTGAACTCCTCCACACAGTGGCGAAGCAGATACAGAACAAATGCCTGTGCCCGCTGGGCGAGTTCTCCACCATGGCGGTAACCACGGCCATCGAGCGCTTCCCGGCTGATTTCAAACCCTCCCGCGCTGGAGGTAAGCATGGCTAAAATGGTATCCCTGACGATTGACGGACAGCCAATCACTGTCCCGGCTGGTACGTTGGTGGTAAACGCTGCCAAACAGATTGGCATTGACATCCCGGTCTTCTGCTACCACCCGAAGATGGAACCGGTCGGCATGTGCCGCCAGTGCCTGGTGGAAGTCGGACGCCCAATGATTGACCGCGCTACCGGTCAGGTAGTGATGGAAGGCGACAAACCGAAGATCAGCTTCGGCCCCAAACTCGAAACCGCCTGCACCACCCCGGTCTCCGAAGGCATGCTTGTGCTGAGCCAGTCTGACAAGGCCAAAGCCTCGCAGAAGGAAATTCTCGAATTCCTGCTGACCTCGCATCCGCTGGACTGCCCGGTCTGCGACAAAGGCGGCGAATGTCCGCTCCAGAACCTGACGATGGAGCACGCCTCCCCGCAGAGCCGCTTCCTCTTCGATGAGAAGCACCATGCCGAGAAGCACGTCCCACTGGGCGACCTCATCTGGCTGGACCGCGAGCGCTGCATCCAGTGCGCACGCTGCATCCGCTTCCAGGATGAGATTGCCGGGGAGCCGGTACTGGCCTTCTACCAGCGCGGCCGCAACACCGACATCATCACAAATTCCGAGCCGGGCTTCGACTCGGTCTTCTCCGGCAACACCACCGATATCTGCCCGGTCGGCGCGCTGACCACCGCGGACTTCCGCTTCGGGGCGCGCCCCTGGGAAATGAAGGCCGCCGCGTCCATCTGCGCGCAGTGCCCGGTGGGCTGTAACCTGACCTTCAACACCCGCCGTGAAGCCAAGTCTGGCGGCAAAGTCGTTATCAAGCGCGTTATGCCTCGTCAGAATGAAGCCGTCAACGAAATCTGGATGTGCGACAAAGGCCGCTTTGCTTATCACTTTACTGAAAATGCAAACCGGCTGGCAGAGCCGCTGGTCAGGAAGAACGGCAAACTGGCCGCCGCTTCCTGGACCGAGAGCCTGCTGGCTGTTTCGAAGGCTTTTTCCGCGGCGAAGAAGAACTCCGTTATCCTCACCAGCGGACGGCTTTCCAACGAAGACCTGTTCAACCTTAAACAACTTGCAGACGGTCTAGGCGGCGAAGCGCTGCTCTACACCCACATGGGTGGCGGCGAACTGACTACTTCCTTTGGTATATCATACCCGCAGGGTATTCCTGCCGGGACGAATTTCTCCGGCATGGGCAAGGAAACCACAATTCTGGTTGTGGCTTCTGACCTGTACAACGAAGCACCGCTCTGGTTCCTGCGCCTCAAGCAGGCCGCCGAACGCGGCGCCACGCTTATTATCGCCAATGCCCGCGAGACGAAGCTGGAATGCTATTCGAAATTCGCGATTCGATATTCGTATGGTGACGAAGCTGAAACCGTCAGTGGCCTGACGAAGAAGAACAAAATCGGCGAGGCGATTACCGGTGCGGAGAATCTGGTGGTTCTCTACGGCACGGACGGCCTAGGGCTGGACGGTTCGGCGGCGGTCGCGGCGGCCTGTGCTGAACTGGTCAAGGGCCGCCTCGGCAAGCCGAAGAATGGCCTGATCGGCGTATGGCCGCGTGCCAATGACCAGGGTGCCTGGGAACTCGGTTTCCAGCCGGTTGACAATTTAGCCAGGTTGCTCAAAGGCAAGACCGTCTACGTCGTGGCGGCTGACCCTGCGGGCGATGACCCGAAATTGGAGGCGGTGCTAAAAGGAGCCAAATTCGTGGTCGTGCAGGAACTCTTCCTGACCGAAACCGCCAAATTGGCGGAAGTTGTCCTCCCAGCGCAGGCTTATACCGAACGCGAAGGTTCTTTCACCTCCGGCGAACGGCGCGTCCAGCGCTTCTACCCGGCACTCCCGCCGCGTGGCGAAACGAGGGCCGACTTTGCCATCATCGCCGCAATTGCGAAAGAACTCGGCCTCGAACTGGAAGGCCGCTCAGCCTCGCTGGTGATGGACAAGCTGGCTGCCTCGGTCAAGACCTTTGCGGGTATCACCTACCGCAAACTGGCTGAGACGAACGAGCAGTGGCCCATCGTCGGCCGCCACGACTTGTACTACGGCGGCACGACTTATGAGAACAAGCAGGGGCTGGGCGTGCAGTTGGCGCTGAATGCCCCCGCCCCCATCCCCTCCATTTCTGTGGAATTCCACCGCCCGGACGAGGACCATTGGCTGGCTGTGCCGGTAACGCGCCTCTACGACCGCGGCATCACCGTCTCCACCTCCGAATTGCTCCGTGCCCACATCGGCGAAGCGACCGTGCTCCTGCACCCCGAGACGGCGAAGAAGCTGGGCGTTGCAGCGGGTGGACAGGTCAACGTTAACGGGTTCCGGGCCGAGGTCCGGCTTGATGCGACTGTCCCGGCGTCCGTAGCGCTCCTGCCGCGCAGTATGGGTTTCCCGATCAATGCTCCGGCTGTGGCCGAGTTGAAGAAAGCTTAAGGAAGGCATCCATGAACTTTCTTCTCGTTTTGGAATGGCTTATCAAAGGGTTCGTCTGGGCGCTGGTGCTGCTGGGCGGCTTTGCTTACCTGACGCTTTACGAGCGCAAGGCGCTGGCCCGCATCCAGTCGCGCCTCGGCCCGAACCGCGCCGGGCCGTGGGGCATTCTCCAGCCCATTGCCGACGCGGTGAAATTGATTTTCAAAGAGGAACTGACCCCGGCCAAGGCCGATAAGTTGATCTTCACCCTGGCCCCGGTTATCACCGTGGTCCCGGCGGTCATCATCACGGCAGTTGTCCCGTGGGGACCGAGTTTCGATATTTTTGGCTATCACCTTAATCTGTACATCGCTGATATCAACGTGGGCGTGTTATATATCATGTCCATCGCTTCGATTGCGGTGTATGGCATCGTGCTGGCGGGCTGGTCATCGAACAATAAGTACGCCATGATGGGCGGCCTGCGCTCCACGGCGCAGATGATCAGTTATGAAATTGCGCTGGGACTGTCGTTCGTCTCTGCGATCCTGCTGGCCGGTTCGATGCGCATGTTGGACATCGTCAGCGCTCAGGGCGGCTACTGGTTCCACTTCATCCCAAAATGGTTCGTGGTGCTCCAGCCGGTTGGGACAGGCATCTTCCTGATTGCCACGCTGGCAGAGGTCAACCGCGCCCCGTTCGACATGCCGGAAGCAGAGCAGGAACTGACCGCTGGTTACCATACCGAGTATTCGGGCATGAAGTTCGCCCTGCTGTTCATGGCCGAATACACCAAGATGATTGCCATCAGTGCCATCGGAGCGACCATTTTCTTCGGTGGCTATAACGGTCCGTTTGTGGACAAGTTCCCCTGGCTCGGACCGATTTACATCTTCGTCAAAATCATCATCCTGCTGTTTGGAATGATCTGGGTGCGGGCCACCTTCCCGCGCATCCGCTATGACCGGCTGATGGCCTTCGGCTGGAAAGTGCTATTGCCGCTCTCGCTGGCATTGGTCTTCATTACGGCGGTCGGGATCATCCTGGCGCAGCTCAACCCGCTGCTCATCATTTTTATCCCGGTGGCTTCTTTATTGGTTGCAGGAGTGGCGGTCGCGCTGATTGACCGCACGTTAAGGAGGAAAGATTATGCGCGTCGTTGAGCCTGTAGTCGAACTGGCGCGTGGTCTTTGGACGACGCTCCGCATGATGCTCGACAAGCCGGTGACGATCCAGTATCCGGAGCAGAAGAAGCCGGTCAAAGCGCGCTTCCGCGGACGACACGTCCTGAAGCGCTACGAAAGCGGACTGGAAAAGTGCATCGGTTGTGCGCTGTGTGCGGCAGCCTGCCCGGCGGACGCCATCTTCGTGGAGTCTTCCGAGAACACTGACGAGGAGCGTTACTCGCCCGGTGAGCGCTACGCCAGCACCTACGAAATCAATATGCTGCGCTGTATCTTCTGCGGCTTTTGCGAGGATGCCTGCCCGACCGAGGCGATTGTCCTGGGCGACCAGTATGAACTATCTTTCACTGACCGCCGCCAGTCAATTTATCCAAAGGAAATGCTGATCGAACCCGTCCCGGCGGATGCCAAGCCCACACCGCACAAGACCGAACCGGGTGTCTACACCCGCTCGGTCCCCGAAATGAAAGATCCACAGGATTGAGACGCCCATGAACTTGACACTCATCCTCTTCATTGTTTTAGCGGCGGTGGCGGTCGCCTCGGCGGCCGGCCTGCTGGTCAGCCGCAACACGGTCTACGCGGCGTTGTTCCTGGTGCTGAACTTCGCCACGGTGGCGGTCTTCTACCTGCTGTTAGGTGCGCCCTTCATCGCACTGGCACAGGTGACAATCTACGCCGGGGCCATCATGGTGCTGTTCCTCTTCGTCATCATGCTGCTGGGTTCGGAGAAACTTCCCAGGGGACAGGCCTTACCCTGGCAACGCCCAATGGCGATTGTACTGGCCGCCGTCCTGCTGGCGGAAGCAGGCTTCCTGCTCTTCCAACGCCTGCAGTTGACTGCCAGTCTCGCCAACCCGGAGGCGTCGGTCAATACCACCGAAACGCTGCGGACCCTGGGCATGACGCTGTTCAACCAGTATCTCCTGCCCTTTGAAGTGACCTCGGTACTGCTGCTGGTGGCGATGGTTGGTGTCATCGTCCTGACTAAAAAAGAGAAAGGAGAACAAGGGTAATGGCCCAAACAATACCTCTCTCCTATTACCTGGCGATTTCGGCGGTGCTGTTTGCCATGGGCGCGCTGGGTGTGCTCATCCGGCGCAACCCGCTGATCATCTTCATGTCGGTCGAGTTGATGCTGAACGCGGCCAACCTGGCCTTCGTGGCCTTTGCCCGTTCCTTCGGCGTACTGACCGGCCAGATCTTCGTTTTCTTCGTGATGACGGTGTCTGCAGCAGAAGTGGCGGTCGGCCTGGCGTTGATCATAATCATCTTCCGTAACAAGCACAGCATTGACGTGGATCTGATGAACAGTCTGAAAGGATAAGGCAAAATGGAATCTTCTGGACTGTTCTCTCTCGTTCCCCTGATTGTCTTCCTGCCGGTTGCCGGTCTGCTGATCAACATCATCTTCGGCGGCTGGATGAATGAAAAAGCCATCGGTGCGGTAGCCAGCGCGGCGTCTGGGCTCGCTTTCGTCGTCGCGGCACTGCTTGGGGTTGCGCTGTGGACCGGCAGCGGCGAGGCGGTCGTCGTCCCATTCGCGGACTGGATCCACATCGGCGATTTGAACGTCGCCTGGAATTTCCGGGTGGATACGCTCTCGGTGCTGATGATGCTGGTCGTCTCCGGCGTCGGGACGCTCATCCACATCTATGCCATCGGATACATGCACGAGGATGTGCGCTTCAAGAACGACATTGGCCGCTACCGCCGTTTTTTCGTCTTCATGAACCTGTTCATCGCCATGATGATGATCCTGGTCAGCGGCGACTCGTACCTGATGCTGTTCGTCGGTTGGGAAGGCGTGGGCCTGTGCTCGTTCCTGCTGATCGGTTTCTGGTACGACATGGATACGCTCGGGCGGCCTTCATTTGCCAACTCGAACGCCGCCAGGAAGGCTTTTATCACCAACCGCATCGGTGATTTAGGCTTTCTGATCGCCGGGATTACGATGTTCTGGTGGTTCAAAGACCTGTCGTTTGCAGGGGTCTTTACCCAGGCAGAGCATATTGCCTCGATTGCCCCCGGCGTGATTCTCTTCATCACCCTGTTCTTGTTGGTGGGTGTGGCGGGTAAATCGGCGCAACTGCCGCTGTACGTGTGGCTGCCGGATGCCATGGCCGGCCCGACCCCGGTCTCGGCCCTGATCCATGCCGCCACCATGGTGACCGCAGGCGTCTACCTGGTAGCCCGTTCCGCACCCCTCTACACACTGGTGCCGCAGGCGCAGACCACGGTCGCGCTGGTGGGCGGCATCACGGCGCTGTTCGCGGCGACGATTGCCGTCGGGCAGTATGACATCAAAAAAGTCCTGGCCTATTCGACCATCTCGCAACTCGGTTTCATGGTCGCGGCGGTCGGGATGGGTGCTTTCGTGGCCGGCATGTTCCATCTGGTCACGCACGCTTTCTTCAAAGCGCTGCTGTTCCTCTCCGCCGGTTCGGTCATCCTCGGCCTGGAACGTGGACATCACCATTTGGCTCACCACGACGAGCATGGGAGCTCGTCCCACGAAGATGTATTTGACCCCAGCGACATGCGCAACATGGGCGGCCTGCGCAAGCAGATGCCCGTGACCTTCTGGGTGTACCTCATCGGCGCGCTGGCGCTGGCGGGTATCTTCCCACTGGCTGGTTTCTGGTCGAAAGATGAAATCCTGGCGGACGCGTTCCACAAATTCCCGACCGTCTACTGGCTGCTGACCGTCGCCGCCTTCCTGACCGCCTTCTACATGGGCCGCCAGGTCTGGATGGTCTTCTTCGGCAAGCCCCGGCATGCAGCCGCCGCCCACGCCGAAGAAAGCCCGAAGGTTATCACCATCCCGCTGATGATTTTGGCGGCGCTGGCCGTCCTGGGCGGGTCGCTCAACCTGCCGGGTGTGCACAGCCTGACACTCTGGCTGGAGCACACCATTGCAGGCGTCGAGGCGGGTGAGTTCAACTTCCTGGTTGCCGGTCTCTCCACGGTTCTGGCATTGACGGCAATCGCCCTCTCCTGGGTGCTCTACGGACGCAAGCCGCTGGCCGAGGGTCAGAAAGACCCGCTCAAGAAACTGCTCGGCCCGATATTCACTGTCTTCGAGCGCAAGTACTGGGTGGACGAGGCCTACTGGGCCGTCTTCGTCAACCGCTATGTGGATATCGCCCGCTTCCTGGCGGACGTGATTGATGGCCGCTTCTGGCATGATTTCGTTCACGAGAAGGTCATTGCCGGCACCTACAACTGGCTCTCCCGCACGGTGCTGGACCTGCGCGTCGACCAGCAGTTCATTGACGCCATCGCCAACGGCCTGGGCGAGTTGACCAAACGCATTTCCAGCGACCTGCGCCGCCTGCAGAACGGTTTCGTGCGCAGCTACGCGCTGGCGGTGTTGGCCGGTGTGGTTGTTATTCTGGGATATTTGATTTTGAAATAATCTACGTACCCTCACCCCGGCCCTCTCCCATTGGGAAGAGGCTGAGGGTGAGGGGAGAGGACGAACAATGAACTTCTTACTGAATCCCCTCATTCTGGTGACCTTCTTCCCCCTGGTGGGTGTGCTGGCCCTGCTCTTCATCCCGTCGGACAAGAAGAACGCCCTGCGCTGGATGGCGCTGGTTGCCTCGCTGGTAACCTTTGGCCTGTCCATCTGGATGCTGACCATGTTTGACAAGTCCAACCCGGACCTGCAACTGGGCTTCACCCTGCCCTGGATCCAGGTCGCAGGCTGGAACATCAGCTTCGCCATGGGCGTGGACGGCCTGAGCATCCTGCTGGTCCTGCTGACGACCTTCCTCACGCCAATTTCCATTCTCTCCACATGGACAGCGGTCGAGGAGCGCGTCAAGGACTTCATGATCTTCTTCCTGTTGCTGGAAGTGGGCATGCTGGGCGTCTTCCTGGCGCAGGACCTGTTCCTGTTCTACATCTTCTGGGAATTCACCCTCGTCCCGATGTACTTCCTGATTGGCATCTGGGGCGGACCGCGCCGCATTTACGCCGCCATCAAGTTCTTCTTGTACACCATGGCCGGTTCCATCCTGATGCTGCTGGCCATCCTGTGGCTGGGCATCTACCAGGG
>Ga0209182_10000562_pt1 | contig 10119 bp, 6 predicted proteins | sample LakBais05cmmetaG_FD_185474 | JGI IMG/M metagenome (GOLD analysis project Ga0209182, IMG submission 185474) | Lake sediment microbial communities from Lake Baikal, Russia to study Microbial Dark Matter (Phase II) - Lake Baikal sediment 0-5 cm... | ecosystem: Environmental > Aquatic > Freshwater >...
GGCCTGAAAGATAATTAAAGATGGAAGAACTGGCCAAAGAGATCCGGCGATTAAAGGAAGAATTGGACAGAAAAAAAGAAGAGATTCATGACCTTAAGAAGCTGGTCAACAAAGAAATAGACCGGGAGTTTCCTTCTAATGTGGAGGAATTCTCTGAAAAAGAGCTTGAGACATATATCAGAGAGATCCTCTCCTCACTCCACATCCATATTGAATCTAAGCCTGATATAAGGACGATCACCTCCCACCGGAAGACACTTGGCAAACCCATTGTTTTCTTAAAACGGGCTTTTCTAGAAACGACATTCAATTGTATCGATTCGTTCTTAGATAAACAAACTAGATTCAACCGACAGATCGCCGTTTTATGTCAGGCCATCCTTCTTCGCGTCCAACACAATATCGAAAGGATGAAAAAGGTCGAAGAAAAAGTCAGCCATTACGAAGAAAACATGGCCATTCTTAAGAATCAGCTTGACGAGCTGCGTTCAAGCCAGGAACAGCTCAAAAGCTGTCCGACAGATCATCCGCCGAAATGACGACAAATGCCCATAAGGATTTTCTTCTTAGCCTGAAGAATTTGAAACTCCGTTCCCGGGCAGCTTTTCCAAAGCTATCTAAGGCCGTCAAAGAAATTTCCATCAGCCAGGGAATACAGGCAGCCTATAATGATTTATTGCGAGCCGAGGTTATTTTCGGTCTCCGAAAACCTTCATTGGCCGTCTATGACCAAGCCTTTCATTTTATCGGGGGCGCACAAAAATACGGTTTGACCTTGATTTCAGCGCTGCAAGATCAATTCGATATCACGATCATCGCCAACAAAGACGTCCGTCCCAGGGATTTTTTCGATTGGTATAATCTTGACCTGTCACGATGCAAAATCAAAATCATAAAACTGCCTTATTTTGAAGAAAGAAAAGCGTTCCATCTTGACCCGGCTTTCATTTCAAATGAAGTCAAGAACCCCTTTCATCTCATAAGTCAGGAGAGCGGCTCTTATGATATTTTCGTCAATAATAGTATGAATGAAATGGTCTACCCCTTGTCAAATATATCTGTATTGATTTGTCATTTTCCCGAACGAAGACCGAAAAGCTATTTTTATGCCGACCATTATACATATGTGATCTATAACAGCCGCTATACAGCTGAATGGATTGAGAAAAAATGGAAGTTCAGTCCCCATCAACTTATTTACCCTCCGGTGGATATGGAAGCCGGCGAGAGTGAATTCCCAAAGAAAAAGAATATCCTTTCTGTAGCGAGATTCGAACCCGAAGGAACCAAAAGACAGGAGGAAATGATCGAGACCTTTATGAAGCTAAATCAGGAGTGGCCGGAGATCGTGACAGGCTGGAAATTCATTCTGGCCGGCGGCAGCAATCCGGGAAACCGTTATCTTTCTAAATTGGAAGAGATCATCGCTAAAAATCGGGATCAAAATATTGAATTGAAAATCAACATCCCTATCACAGAGTTGAAATCCTTATACCGGGAGTCAACCATATTCTGGCATCTGTGTGGATTGAGACACGATGATCCGGCCGAAATTGAACATTTTGGCATGACAACTGTTGAGGCCATGCAAAACAAGATGGTTCCCATAGTCTTTGATGGAGGCGGGCTTAGAGAAATTGTCGATCATGGCCTGAATGGATTCAGAGTTCAATCCAAGGCTGAATTACTGGAATGTTCCATAAAATTATTAAGGGACGAGAAGCTTATCCAAAAATTGAGCCAATCGGCTCAAGAAAAAGCTCAAACATACTCCAGGAGAAAATTCGAGGCGAGGGTCAAGGCTTTTTTTGATGAAATTCTTAAGCGGATAACGTCCTTCGAGTAACCGATCCTTTCAAAGAGTCTCTTTTTTGAATAAAGGAAGAAAACAAGCAGGAGGAGCAGGAGCATTAAGTTAGATCGGACGTAATTTCTGTTCGTCCTTGTGTCGTATTTATCGGATGGCTGATTTTGACGAGCGGTTCGGCGAGTTCGCCATAAAGATCGAGGCGGACGTGATCGCGAAGACCGTATCGCTTGCATCCGAAGGATCCCCATCTTCCGCCTCGCTGATCCGGACTAGACAGGTATCGGAAACCGCATCAGGGACAATCCAGGCGAAGGTCCCATTATTTTCGGTCGAAGCTACGATCTCGATCCAGGTCGTGCCGTAATCGGTCGAATACTCGATTGTCACGTTCCCCACTCCGCCCGCCGACAGCCAGGTGATGTTCTTCGCCGATCCCACGGGCCAGCTCTCCCCGCCGTTCGGCGAGGTCACGATAATGACCGGTGCGTTCGAGATCGTGAAGGCCGCATTGCTCGTATCCGAAGGGTCCCCGTCTTCCGCTTCGCTGATCCGCACTAGGCAGGTCGTGGAAGCCGCGTCGGGGACAAGCCAGGAGTAGGTCCCATTGTTCTCGGTCGAGCCCACGATCTCCATCCATGATGTGCCGCTGTCCGTGGAATACTCAATTCTTACGTTCCCCACCTTGCCCGCCGACAGCCAGGTGATGTTCTTCGTTAATCCAACATACAAGATTTCCCCTCCGTTCGGCGATGTCACGGCGATCGAGATTTCGTTGATCTTGGCCACGAAAGCGTCACGGCTGCCGTTTTGGGACAGGTCCGGACCTCCGACGACGGGAAAGCTGGACTCCATTGAATAGGTATTCCCTGTCAGGTAGACGTTCCCCGAACCGTCCGCATCCAAGGCCAGCCCCAGGCCCAGATCGGCATTTGAACCGCCGATGTACCCGCAATACGAGAGCTCGGACCCGGACGAGTCCACCTTCGCAACATAGACATCAAAGCTGCCGCTGTGAGTCAAGCCTGGACCCACGTTCACGGGGAAAGAGTCCTCCTTCGAAGAGGTATACCCCGTGACATAGGCATAGCCCCGGCCGTCAACTGCTATGCCGGTGCCGACGTCGTAGGCTGAACCGCCGATATATCCACAATAGGCCGAGCTGCCAGTATCTCTGACCTTGGCCACAAAGGCATCATAATAGCCGCCGTTGTAGGTTACGTACGGGCCTCCAATCGCGGGGAATGTCGACTCGCTTGATGAGGTATACCCCGTGATATAGGCATTGCCCGAACCGTCCACGGCGATGCCGGTCCCGACATCCTCGCCGGACCCTCCGATATACCCGCAGTAGAGAACTGCCGTGCCCTGGGGGTCCACTTTGGCCACGAAGGCGTCAAAGTCGCCGCTCTGGGTGAGATAGGGCCCTCCTTCGATCGGAAACGAGGACTCCGTCGAATTCGTAGACCCCGTGACATAGGCGTTGCCCGAACCGTCTACGGCGATCCCCCTTCCGTAATCCTGGCCCGAACCGCCGATATATCCGCAATAGTCCAGGGCCTTGCCATTGGCCTTGACCTTGGCCACGAAGGCATCATGGTTGCCGTTTTGGGTGAGATCAGGTCCAACGGTGACCGGAAACGTGGACTCCATCGAAAGCGTATATCCTGTGACGTAGGCGTTGCCCGAACTGTCCACGGCGATCCCCCTTCCGTAATCATGGCTGGAACCGCCGATGTATCCGCAATAGTCCAGCGCCGTGCCATCGGCGTTGACCTTGGCCACAAAAACGTCAAATAGACCATTATGCGTCAGATCTGGACCCACGGTGACCGGAAATGTAGACTCTGTCGAAGATGTGTATCCCGTGACATAGGCGTTGCCTGAAGGGTCCACCGCAATACCATATCCGTAATCATCACCCGAACCGCCGATATATCCGCAGTAATCCAGCGCTGTTCCAGACGCGTTCAATTTGGCCACGAAAGCATCCATGCTTCCGCGATTAAAGGTCAGATCCGGACCCACGGTGACCGGAAACGAGGACTCCATCGAAGATGTATAGCCTGTGATATAGGCGTTACCCTCTTTGCTCGCCGCAATGCCGTAGCCATAATCAAAGTTCGGGCCGCCGACATAACCGCAATAGATCAGAATCACCGGATCCAGAACGAGGGGCTGGGTTCGGTCGTATTCGCCGACCGAAAAACCATAAGTGATCGCGTCGCCCTCGTTTTCCCCGCTGCTTCCGTGGTCCGTTCTTCGACCGGAGTGGTTCACAATCTCATATTCGAGCGGCACGTTCACCCGATTCCCCGAATTTTCCTGATAAGCGACGGGCGCGCCATCCTCGAACCCGCCCGACGGAGTCGTAACAACCAGCTGCCCTTTGGCATTGATGTGAACGGAACTCGCGCCCCGGTATGTCAAGCGGATCCGGGCCGGGTCTGCCCCGGGATGAACAATGAATTCGTATTTCAGTTTGTCCATCGTTCCTGTGTACACCAGGTCGATCCCTGGCCAGAGGTTGGCGTAAATGACCCGGGAATATGGAGAAATCCCTGTCTTCCAATTTCCGGGCGCGCCCTGGAAATACGAAATCACCGTTCCCGTCTTATCCGTTCCCACAGGTTTCACCCCGGGGTTGGCGCCTACGAAATCCAGCTTCACCACCCAGCGCGAGTTTTTCCCCGTATGACGGTCCGTCAGGGGCCCAAGAGAATTCACCAGGTCAGGCCGAATTCTCTCCCCGGGTTTCCGATTTTCTAGGAGGTTCGATATCCTCTTCTCATCGGCTTTGGTCAAGGCGAAGGTCACTCCCTCAGCCCCGAAGTAGATTGTTTTGTCCTTTCCCTGGATATAGTAATCAACCCGGTCGTCCAGTTGGCCCTGATTTGGAATGAGGCTTACCGGCATATTGCTGAAATCAGGCTGGGCCTGGAGAACTCTAGCGGAAGATGCGGAGGGCGAATGAAGTATCTGCCCCGTGACCGCGGGCATCCCTGTCCCCGGGGTCAGAAAAGAAATGCAGGTTATCAAGACGGCGCCGGCCAGGATTCTTTTTTCCATGAGGTGCTCCTTAAAGCTAAAAACAATATCTTATCCGAATTGGTTGCATTAGACAACGGACAAGATCTCTGAGTAAGCAATTCTTTTTCCGGTGTCAGGGTAAGCATTTCCGTTTGTGGGATTCCACTCGGCGCTGGAAGTCGCCCTTAGCCTCCGGACCCCAGGGAACCAGTCCCGTCGGTTCCCCCGTCGGAGAAGCCGACGGGACCCCCTCCGCTACGGGAGCTTCAGGGCGGCCTCCAGTGCCGAGTGAAGATCGCATATTTGGAAATGCTTCCGGTGTCAGGTCCGTTTTGAGTAGGGTCCTGTTGCCGCTCTTCCCCGGCCGCTTCTCGCGGGCGGGGAACCCCTTCGCCGTGCTACCCCGTATCGACTTTCCGGCGTCCCGGAAAAAGAATTGCTTACGATTTCTGATGAGCGGGCCCATTTTTTTGAAATAATTGTTATGTTCCGGGAAATTCTTATGCTAATATATGGGCCGTTATTGCTTATGAAACGAAACCGTCCCGGCTGGCGTTAATATATTTATGAGCGGGCTTGTCGCTCGCGAGCGTCGTGTTCCGGCGACCGTTGGAAGGGGTTTTCCCCTCCAAATTGACTCGGGAGATCGAAGGTTTCACGGGCAATCCGAGGAGGTCCGATTTGAGCAAAGCGTCTGCCGCCACTTCCATATGCCTAGTTATCCTCCTTAGCGGAATGTCGTTTCTTCGAGGGCAAGGCCAGACCGGCACCATCCAGGGGAAGGTCGCGGATAAATCGGGTAAAATCATTTCCGGGGCCACTGTATACTTATCCTCCCCGGCTATGCTTGGAATCCGGATAGTTTTAACCGAAAAGGCCGGAACTTTCGACTTTTCCGCTCTGGCTTCCGGTATCTACACCATATCCGTGGAAATGCCCGGGTTCCAAACTCTCGTCCGCGATCGGATTAACCTTCACCCGGGGATGTCCTTCTTCTTTAACCTCGAACTGACCCCTTCGGAGTTGGAGATGGACGTCATATCCCCAGCCGCTCCGACCTCCCTGGATGCGGTGTCAGCCAAAACGGCGGCTTTCACGGACCAAGCCCTGTTGCGTAACATCCCCCTGGCCCGGGATTTCAGCGCTGTTTTGAACACAGCTCCCGGCGTCATCTCAGCCGGATATTCTTTTAATCAGGAACCCTCCATCCTGGGCGGCACAGTGCGGGATAATGTTTATATCCTCGACGGGGTTAACATGACCGATATGTTTACGATGGCTCCTCTCGCCAATCTCACCTTCGACCTGATGGAGGAAATCGAATTTATCTCTGCTGCCCAGCCCGCCTCCCAGCTTCCCGCCGGGGGGGCCTATGTGAATGTGGTCAGCAAGTCAGGGGGCAACTCCTCTGGCGGAGAATTGGGCCTTTTTTTCATGAACGACGGCTGGAACAAAAACCTGTGGTCGTCATCCCAGATTAAAGACCTGGGCGTGGGCCCGCCCGCGGGGGATAAGAATCTGGTCGAACCCTCCCTGAGCCTGGGAGGTCCGATCATGGCCGATCGGGCCTGGTATTTTTTTACCGGACGGTATCTCTCGAAATCCGTGGTGGGCAACTTCATCGGCCCTTTCCGAGACATCCAGGACAGAGTACACGACAGCTATGACTGGACCCGCAAGGAAATGTCAGGTTTTCTGAAACTCACCCTACGACCCATTTCCAACGCCAAGTTCACGGCCTGGGGCAGCCTGGCCGACATTTATCAACCGGTGTATGAGGATCCCTCACCCCGCCTGCCCTTCATCTCCACCCATATTTTGGATCACGAAAAATCCTTCGCTCTTAACGGCGTGCTGGATTATGATATCAGTCAGAACACTCAAGCTTACGTCCGGGCCGCCTATCTCAGCAGGAATTTACCCACCTATCTTCAGGGGGATGCTCTCAACCTACCCTGGACCGATGATGCCGCGGACCTCTATGGCCCTCTGAGCGGCGCCGATTATAGTTCCGTGGTTAAGAGGCGACGAATCCAGGCCGACGCCTCCCTCCGGATATTTGCGGAAGATGTCCTCGGGACATCTCATACTCTCAGCGTGGGCGCGGATATTGACAAGTCCACCTCAAATATCGACTGGTGGAGGACAGACAATATGCTCTGGTACTTGGACAGCCGCAACCCGAACGGTTATTTTTATCCAGACCGCGGACTCCTGGCTTTTTGGCTGTGCGGCTCCGTACAGGGTTCCACTCTTCTCACAGGCGAGACGATGAGGCTGGGAATCTATGCGACGGATTCGTTCTCCGTGGGAAGACGGCTGACGTTCAGCCTCGGGCTTCGCTTTGAACGTTCTTGGGGGTGGTTTCCAGCTGGCGCTAAGTATGTCTCGGGAAACTCCCTCTCCGTTTTTGTCGGGGATGCGTTCGTCAGTCCCTATCTTGCGGCGACCTATCCCGATGATTTCCCCTTTGGTTTCAATCCTTGGGCTCAGATCAGCATGCTCGGGCAGGAAAATGTCATTTCCTGGAATGTCCTCTCTCCGCGGGCCGGGTTGGCCTTCGATATCTGGGGAAGCGGGAAAACAATTTTTAAAGCCGGCTACGCCCGTTACACGGACGCCCTCTCTCACCGGTACTTGTTTCCTCTCAATCCTCTATATCCCCGGAATCTTGCCGTCTACTGGCTGGACGTGAACGGCGACGGCCTGCCCGATGCAGAAGACGAGTTCAGTCTCCCAAACATAGATTATCGGTTTTTCTCCGGTTCCTTCTATCAGAATCGGGTGGCGAGCGGGATCAAGGCTCCGATCACAGAGGAGATCTCCGTCGGCCTCGATCAGGAGCTCTTCAAGGATTTTACTCTCGGTCTTCATTTTATCTCCAAGGGACAAACGAATATCCTTGAAGATGTTCTTTACGCCCCGGACACCGGAGAATACTGGTATGCTCCGGATCAGGCGGCAGCCAAAAAGTACTGGATTCCCTTCACGACCACCGTTCCCGGCACCGACTCTTACCCAATCCGAACCGTCACGCTTTATGCCAAATCCCTTCAAGCGCCGGCGGCTTTCCTTCAACTGCGAAACGTCCCGGAGCTCAAGCGGGAATATCGGGCCCTGGAATTCGTTTTCCACAAACGCATGGCCCAGGGTTGGCAACTGGCCGGTTCCCTGGTCCTGAGCAAAGCCGAAGGCAACCTTGGCGGTTTTGGCGACGAGACCTCAGCCTTAACGGCGGCGGCAAATAGCCCCAACTATTTCATTAACGGGTACGGGCCGTTGGACACGGATAGGCCTTTGCAGATCAAGCTCCTGGGCACAGTGGAACTCCCCTTTCAAATCGGCCTGAGCGCCTTCTTCCATTATCAGAGCGGCCGGCCCTGGCAGAGATGGGCACAGATTCTTCCCCCTGCCGACTGGTGTTTAGCCCACAATGTCGAAAGGATACTATACCCAGTCAACCTTGAGACGCTTGGGAGCCGTAGAGAAAAAGCCTGGTCGTCCCTTGACCTGCGGCTGGAAAAGAAATGGCCTCTGGGAGCTTCGGGCAAAATGGGGTTGTACGCCGATGTCACCAACCTGCTGGGATTCACCGCTTCCGACGTCGGCCGGAACGATATCTACAGCTGGGCGCCCGCCGCAGAGGGTGCGGGGCAATCCGGCGAGAAGTTGCTGCAGTCCGATTACCAAGTCACGAGCACCCTCTTCGGCAGACGGACGTTTACCTTCGGACTCAGGCTGGCTTTCTAATATCCATAAATCCCTCGCTGCGTTTGCCACGGGCGGAAGCGAGTCTGGGTTTGATGTTCTGAGTTCAGGGAGTTTCGTTTTCCCCATTCCATAACATGATTGATACCAGATGGGGATCTGTGATTCTTGTCATACGGTATATTGTTTCCTTCTTTCCGTTTCCCTGCTTGTCAGGGTTATTGAACTCCCAAACAATTTCTCCATCCTTTGTAATTTCAAAAAACCTTCCTTTACTTGTTTCTGTAATAAGGGTATTCCCATTGGGCAATCGTTGAGCAGATCCGCCCCAATCTGTGAAGAATGGCGTCATATTCAAGTTGTGGTACTCCCATACGATTTGGCTCTTAAGAGGATCAAGCTCTATAAGCCGGGAGTATTTTCTTCTCGTCCCATTGTCAAAAATGAGAATATTTCCGTTTTCTAGAAATGTTGGGTTGTGTTGTTCCTCCAGGTATCCAGGCCCCCAGGTCCATTTCATTTTTTCCTTTTCGATATCGACAATTCCGATAAGGTTTAAAGATCTCATAGAAATCAAAACATCCCCCTTATTGCACAACCCTTCAATATTTTTGTCTATGATGGTTATTGAATTCGTGTGAAAAGGATCAAAAGAGGTTATGCGAGGAAGGAGAAGACGATGGGACAGCTTTGATTTTATGGCTTTCCATAAAAGATCCTGAGGATTGACGATTCGAGAATATATTTTAATGATATTCAGGAGAGACATATCCTTTTTTAGAAGATTGAACAATGAAATGTTCTTTTTAATCGTTCCATCAGAGGACAAAATTACAAGGTAATCATTAATGATAGGAACGGGCACTAAATGAGAAAAAACGACTTCCTCTGCACTTGTCAGCGTGTAGATATCTTTATTTTCAGCAACGGCAATCTCGTGGTGAGTTCTCATCTCTTTTTGCCAGAGAATTTGGGAATCCCAATTTAATCTCATAAGCAGCTCATCCTCAATACAGACCAACAGGTCACCATTCTCACAGGCCGTAACGTATTGCCAGTTTGAATGTGATTCGTGGGGAAGCCACGTATGACGGATGTTCCCCGCCATATCCAATAGATAAGCCCCTGGCTTATAGTATGAATTGTAAAGATTAAGGCCTGAGGCACATAAGTCCTGATCATACTTGACAACCCCTTCTTTCTTTTTATCCTGATCATCCACATGCGATAGATAAGGTAAAGACTTCATAGCTTTGAATTTTGAGGATTGATCATTCAGAGGGTGTTGTTTTGCAGATATATGAGATACAATGAAAATTAAAAAATATATCGACGCGATCAGAACCGTTGATGAAAAATAGAAAATTCTTCTCCTCCGGGATTCTTTTACCAAACTCCTTCCACCGAACATAACCAGATAGAGGATTACAAGAGCAACCGAAATTTCTATCTTTTTCAGGGCAAGAGAAACGATAAGAAGTATCAAAAATGACAAGAAGATATTATTTATTTTTACCGTTTTTATGATGAAAATGGCTATAAACAGAAAGACGAGCTGAGAATAGATAATATAA
>Ga0209182_10000563_pt1 | contig 10118 bp, 12 predicted proteins | sample LakBais05cmmetaG_FD_185474 | JGI IMG/M metagenome (GOLD analysis project Ga0209182, IMG submission 185474) | Lake sediment microbial communities from Lake Baikal, Russia to study Microbial Dark Matter (Phase II) - Lake Baikal sediment 0-5 cm... | ecosystem: Environmental > Aquatic > Freshwater...
GTTTTAGGAGGCACCTTGAGTCTGATCCAATACTACGGAACTGGTAAAAGGAAATCGTCCATCGCCCGGGTCTTCCTGCGTTCGGGCAAGGGCGACATCACGCTGTTCGTCAACAAGAGGCCGAGGCCTTACACCGAATATTTCCGCCTGGACGCCTACAAGGTCATCATCCGCCAGCCGCTCCTCCTCACGGAGACGGAGGACAAGTTCGACATCTTCCTGCGGGTCAACGGCGGCGGGGCCAAGGGGCAGGCCGAGGCCATCCGACTCGGGATCGCCCGGGCCCTGGTCGAGTTCAACCGGGAGCTCAGGCCCGTGCTTAAGAAGGCCAGCCTGCTGACGCGGGACGCGCGGGTCAAAGAGCGGAAGAAATACGGATTGCTGGGCGCCCGCAAGGCTCCTCAGTACCACAAGCGCTAAGAGGGGAGGATCGAGTTGGTTTCTGTCACGATGAAAGAATTGTTGGAGGCGGGTGTTCACTTTGGGCACCAGACGAAGCGCTGGAACCCCAAAATGAAAGAATACATCTTTGGGCAGCGGAACGGCATCTACATCGTCGATCTGCAGAAGACGATCAAGTACTTCAAGGAAGCCCTGAACTACATCCGGGGTGTGGCCGAGGAAGGCAAGATGATCCTCTTCGTCGGCACTAAGAAGCAGGCCCAGGACATCATCCGCGACTATGCCTTGAAGTGCGAGTCGAGCTACGTCAACCAACGCTGGCTCGGCGGGCTCCTGACGAACTTCAGCGTCGTCCGGGGCAGCGTCGATAAGCTGAAGGAGCTCGAGGAGATGAAGGAAGATGGCCGTTGGGACCTCAAGTCGAAGAAGGAACAGTCGAGGCTCGAAAAGGTCTTCCGGAAGCTTCAGAAAAACCTCGGCGGCCTGAAGACCATGAGCGCGCTGCCCGGGGCCATCTTCATCATCGATTCGTCGAAGGAGACGATCGCCATCGCCGAGGCCCGGAAGATGCACATCCCCATCGTGGCCGTCGTCGACACCAACGGCGACCCGGAGGTCATCAACTACCCCATCCCCGGCAACGACGACGCGGTGCGGGCCATCGAGCTCTTCGCTTCGAAGGCGGCCGAGTCGATCATCGAGGGCAAGAAGAACCGGATCAGCAAGGAACTCCTTGCGGAAAAGACGGACGAAACGCCCCCCGTTGAAGAGGCCCCCCAGGACAACTGAGAAAGAGGACACGATGGAGATCACGGCGGACAAGGTCAAGGAACTCCGGGAGAGGACCGGCATCGGCATGATGGAGTGCAAGAGCGCCCTCAGCGAGTGCGGCTGCGACATGGACAAGGCGATCGAGATCCTGCGGAAAAAAGGGCACGCCCGGGCCGAGGCCAAGGCCAGCCGTGCCGCCAAGGAAGGGCTCGTCGGCTCCTACATCCATATGAACGGCCGGATCGGCGTCCTCATCGAGGTCAATTGCGAGTCCGATTTCGTCGCCCGCAACTGCGAGTTCCAGGAGCTGGTCAAGGAGCTGGGCATGCAGATCGCGGCGGCCAAGCCGCGCTACATCTCCTCGAGCGACGTCCCCGAGGACCTCGTCGCCCAGGAGAAGGAGATCATCAAGGCCCAGCTCGGCGACATGAAGAAGCCGCCCGAGATCATGGAGAAGATCGTCCAGGGGAAGCTCGGCAAGTTCTTCGCGGAGATCTGCCTCCTCGACCAGCCCTACATCCGCGAGGACAAGATCAAGGTCCGCGACCTCATTACCCGGCTCGTGGCCAAGATGGGCGAGAACATCAAGGTCGGGCGGTTCGCGCGCTACGAGATCGGGCAGGATTGATATCCGGATGTCAAAGCCGGCCTATAAGCGCATCCTCCTCAAGCTGTCTGGGGAATCCTTCCTGGGCGATATCTCCTCGGGAATCGATTTCGGCCGCGCCCTGGCCATCGCCCGCGAGATCAAGGAGGTCCACGACCTCGGTGTCGACGTCGCCGTCATGATCGGCGGCGGGAACCTCTTCCGCGGCGCCAAGGGGACCAAGGTCGGCATCGACCAGGCGTCGGCCGACCAGATGGGCATGCTGGCCACGGTCATCAACGGCATCGCCTTGCAGTCCGCCCTGGACAAGGCCGGGGCCGACAGCCGCCACGTTTCGTCGATCGAGATCAAGTCCGTGGCCGAACCGTTCATCCGCCGGCGCGTCATCCGCCACCTCGAGAAGGGCCGGATCATCATCTTCTCGGCGGGCATCGGCTGTCCCTTCTTTACGACGGATACGGCGGCCGCCCAGAGGGCCCTGGAGATCGGGGCCGAGATCATCTTCAAGGCGACCAAGGTCGAAGGGGTCTACACCTCCGACCCGATGACCGACAAGTCGGCCCGGAAGTTCAAGTCCATCCGCTACATCGACGTCCTTAAGAAGGGCCTCAAGGTCATGGACGCCACGGCCATCTCCCTCTGCAAGGACAACGACATGCCCATCCTCGTCTTCGCCCTGGGCGGAGGGGGCAACATCATGCGGGCCGTCCTGGGCGAGAAGATCGGCACCCGCGTCTACTAGAACGCGCTCGTCTCTATTACTCCTCCCGCATGCTTTTTATGGGTTCTTTCCCGATTCCGGGGAAGTCCGCAACTCTTTTCGGATATTTCCTACTAGCGCGGCTTCGAGCCGCTCCGCCGCGCTAGTATTGGTCGCTTCGGGGACTCCGCTCCCTGCCCTAGGGGTTGACCCGTTCGCCGCCGCTAGGCCCCGCCCTTCAAGGGGGACGCGAAGCGCGGCTCAGGGTTAACCCCGGGAAGTCTGGGGGTTGACCCGTTCGCTTCCCCGGTCTGAAGCCCGGGATAGGCTCAGGGTTAACCCCGTGAAGTCTAGGGGTTGACAGGGTCGGGGGGTCGTGTTTAACTATCTCTCAAGCCTCCCCGGAGGCTCGTAAATCCCGGCGAATTTGCCATTTGGAGAGGGACGCGATGGTCAAAGACGTGCTGAAGGACGCGGAAAAGAAAATGAAGGCCTCGACCGAGCATTTCCGGAAGAACCTCGGGATGCTCCGGACGGGAAGGGCCAATATCACCGTTTTTGAGGAGATCAAGGTCAGCTACTACGGCGTCCCCACGCCCGTCAACCAGGTGGCCACCGTCAAGGTCCCCGAGCCGACCCTGATCGCCATCCAGCCCTACGACCCCTCGATGCTAGAGCCCCTCGACAAGGCCATCCGGAGCTCGGACTTCGGCTTCAACCCGCTCAACGACGGCAAGATCCTCCGCATCCCCATCCCACCCCTCGACGAGGAGCGCCGCCGGGAGATGGCCAAGAAGATCGGGCGGATGCTCGAGGAGGAGAAGACGGCCCTCCGCAACATGCGCCGCGAGGCCAAGGAGTTCATCGAGGAGCTCGAGAAAGAGAAAGAGATCGCCGAGGACGATAAATTTTTGGGCCTCGAACACCTCCAGAAGCTCCTCGACGACACCGTCGGCAAGGTCGAGGAACTGGCTGCGGCGAAAGAGAAAGAAATCCTGGAACGCTGAAGCCCGACTGACTCGGGGACATGTACCGAAAGTACATGTCCCCTTCCTGCCGCTCCAGAGCCGCTCCCTAGCAGGCCGGCTTCTTCTGGAACCAGTTCTCCCGCGTGCCGAACTTCGTCCGGATGGCGATCCCCCAGCCCACGGCGTTCATGACCAGGCCGAATAAGAACCCGACGACCGGGACGAAGCCGATGAAGCTGAAGAGCGCGAGGCCGGCGAGAACGGCCCCGAGCGCCGAGATCTTCCGGGAGCCGAGGGCTCGGAGGAGGCTGTCGCCGAGGAAATAGAAGACGACAAGCCGGCCGAATACCTTGATGATGAACCCGGCGGCGGCGAGCGCGAGAAGGATCGGAATGCCGATGAGAATGAAGCTCAGCAGGGCGGAGAAGAGGACGAGACCCGAAAAGACGATGATGGCCAGGAGGCCGATGCCGAAGGCCGGCCAGAAGGACTTACGGACCTCCCCGGAGGCGAAGGCGAGCGGTTTCGGGAAAAGGGCCGCGCCCATGAGGGCGGCCATGAGCCAGAGGAAGATGATGACCAGCTTGAAGATGACGATGATCGGGAGGAGCGACAGGGAGAAGACGCCGGGGAGGACACCGTCCTTGAAGAGCTTGTCCCCGATCTCGGCGGTTTGGAAGTAGATGGTATCGCCGCCAACCGTGCATCCGGGCTCCTTCTCCAAGGTCCCGCCCAGGGCCGCCAGGTCCTCGCCGATGACCGCCGTGGACTTGACGATGATCCGGGACCCGATCCCGACGACCGACTGCCCGGCCTCCCCGCTGATCGTGATCGACCCGCCGATGACCATGACGTCGTCCCGGACCTTGCCCTCGATGAGGACGTTACCGCCCAGGCTGAAGATCTTGTCCTGGGTTTCGCCGGGAGCGACGTGGATATCTTTCTGAAAACCGACCTCGGCGAGGGCCCGCGGCGGGGCGGCAAGCGGTGCGAGGATGAGCAGGCCGAAAAAGGCCAGGGCCAAACTTTTTTTCATCATGTTTTTTCTCCCAGGGAGAGGAGTCTTTTCGCTCCGAAGAAAAAGAGCAGGGACAGGAGGAGCCCTAGCCCCAGGATGAGGCCGATGCCCTCCGGGCCGAGGGCGCTCAAAAGGGTGACCAGTCCCTTGCCCAGCATCGTAACGAAGCCGGACGCGACGTCCAGGAGAAGGCCGCTGACCTTCAGCAGCTTAGCAAAGAGCGGCAGGAGCCGGCCGAAACTCGAGCTGAAGGACCGGCTGACGGCGACCAGGACGTCTGACAGGCTCTCGCCGGTGAGGACATAGAATCCCAGGAGGCCGACGATGAGAGAGGTCGTCGCCGCGACCAGGGGAGCGAGCCAGCGGGACCTGGCCTCCGCGGGCTCGGGCAGCCTGTCCATGACCGACAGGGCGAAATCCGGCGGGACCTCCAGCGGCGGCAGGCTGGTGAAGGCCTCGTGGAGAAGGCGTCTTTCGGCCAGGGCCTCGCGGCAGGCCGGACAGCCTTCGAGATGGGCTTCGAGCCCGCGCCTCTCGGCCGGACCGAGTTCTCCCTCGAGATAGAGGTAAAGCGTCTCGGCGCTCCGGCAGTCCCTCACGATCCCTCCATCCTTTTCCTGAGCATTTCTTTGGCTTGAAAGACGCGGTTCTTGACCGTTCCGACGGGCAGGCTCTTGATGTCCGCGATCTCTTCGTAGGAGAACTCGCTGACGTGCCTCAGGACGAACAGCTCCCGGAAGGCCGCCGGGATGGATTCCAAGGCCCGCTCGATCTTCTGCCGGATCTCGGCCAGCTCGAATTTGCGGGCGACCGACGGGCCCGGGTCGGGTACTTGGGGGGTGAGCGATCCTTCATTGTCGTCGACGGGCTGGTCGAGAGAGAGCGTCGGGAGCTTCTTCTTCCTCCAGTGGTCGATGAGGTGGTTCGAGGCGATCTTGAAGAGCCAGGTGCTGAACTTGTAGGCGGGGCGGTAGGACCCGAGCGAGCAGTAGACCTTGATGAAAAGCTCTTGGCTGAAATCGAGCGCCGCCTCGCGCTCCCCGGTCATGCGGCCGAGGTAGTTCGTCAGGGGCTGTTCGTACTTGCGGACGATCATTTCGAACGCCTTCCGGTCTCCTTTGAGGGCTTGGGCTACGAGTGTGGAGTCTTCGGTCATCGGGGAGACTGCGCCCTCGGGTATTGATACGGACCCGGGGCGGGAAGGTTTAGCGCCGGACGGTTTCCCCATCGTCGATGATCTCACAGTCCGGGGGGACCTTGAGCTCGAAGGTCCTGGCCGGGAGACGGACACCGGTCCGGACCTGGCTGAAGATGAATTCCCGCTTGTTGCCCGCCCACTCGAGGAAAATGGCCCGGCGCAGGAGCCAGGTCGTCTCGTCGATCTCGAGGAGGATGTGGGAGTAATCCCCCTCCGTCCGGGGCGTGAGCTTGACCTGTCTGACCCGGGCGGCGTCGGTCGGGAAAGGGCTGTCTTCGACGATATAGGCATCCCGGAAGGACATCAGGCCGAGAAAGATGCCGAAAATATCCGACTCCAGGGCCTCCTTGGAGACCCGGCTCCGGGTCAGCTGCTTTTCCTCGGCGATGTACATCTCGAGGACGCCGTCCTTGTAGAGAAATACCTTGTCCTGGGGGTCCCGGTATTCCCAGCGCATGCGGTCGGGCTTTTGGAGGAAGAGTTCCCCTTTTTCCCGGAGAGGGGTCGACACCGACATGGAGTAGTGGAGCTGTTCGAACCGGGCCTGGAGGGTGCCGACTGCCTTGAGCGCCCTTTCCAAATTGGCGACGGCCTCTTCCGGGGTCACCGGGAAAGCGGCGGCCGCGAGCGCGGCGAGGCCAGCAATGACAGCCGTTAAGCACCTCATGCGGGCTATTATAACATAGGCTCGCCGGGCGGCATTCAAAGAGGGACAGTCCCCCTAACATGGGGACATGTACCTACGGTACGTGTCCCCATTTTTGGCGCCCTTTGTAACCGGCAATGAAGCGGGAGGGAAGAACCGGGACACGTACCGCTTCTCTCGAAGCAGTACATGTCCCGCTTTCCCGTAACACAGCGTTGCCGGGCGGCATCCAGGCAAGAGGGACAGTCCCCTACGGGGACAGTCCCTCTTGCCTGTCCCCCATTGAAAGGTCACGAGAAGAAATGCCGCCCGGTGGGCTTTGAGGGACTGTCCCCGTAGGGGACTGTCCCTCTTTCCTGTCCCCGTATGGGGACTGTCCCTCTTGAAGGGTCACGAAAAGAAAGCCCCCCGGCAGGCTTTTATTATATAATCCCAGCTCATGAAGACGGGATTTGTCCTGGCCGTCGCCGCTTACGCAGGCGTCCTCTGGGCTGCGGGCCTACGCCTCCCCCGGCGGCTCGAAGGCCTGGACTCTTTCTTCCTGGCCTCCCGCCGGCTCGGCTCCCTGCGTGTGGCTTTCTCTCTCTGCGCCTCCTGGATCGGGGCGGCCTCGCTCCTCGTTTCCACGGACGAGGCCTTCAGGGACGGCTTTAGTGCCATCTGGATAATCGGGATTCCGGCCGTCGCCACCCTGCTCGTTCTCCTGACGCTCCTCGGGCCGATCCGGGCCGCGGCCGGCTCGACCCTCTCCGACCTGATGGAACGCGTGTACGGGAAAACCGCGAGAACCCTGACGAGCGTCCTGATCGTCTGGTACATGACGGTTCTCGCGGCCTCGCAGATGGTCGCGGCGGGCTCTTTCCTAGGCGCCTTCCTCGGCACCTCCCCGATCTCGAGCCTGGCCATCGCGGCCGGCATCGTCCTCGTCTACTCCGCGGCCGGCGGCCTCATCTCCGTCTCCAGGACGCACGTCGTCCAGGTCGTCCTCCTCGTCGCCGGGGTCACGGGGATGATCGCCGCTCTCGCTTCGCGAACCTCCTGGGGGGCGGTCCGTTCCGCCGCCGGGCAGCTCGGGAAGGGCTCTTATTTCGATATGTTTGCCCATGCTGACCGCAACATCCTCGTGGCCCTGTCTTTCGTCCTGGCCTGGACCATCTCTCCCATCGCCTGGCAGAGGATGCAGGCCGCCCGCAGCGAAGGAGCGGCACGTCGGGGGTTCCTCGGGGCCGCCCTGCTTCTGGCCGTTTTTTACACCGGCATCGTCGCGGCCGGAATGCTCTTCCTGCCCCTTTTCCCGCACGGCGGGAGCGGCGTCCCGCTGGTCACGTCGTTCATATCCGGCGAATCCGGTTCCTTCCTGGGGGGCCTGCTTTTCGTTACGGTCCTGGCGGCGATCCTGTCGACGATGGACGCGGCCCTCAATGCCGGGGCCTTCACCCTGACCAAGGACCTCCTCGGGCTGGGGAAGGGGTCAAGGTCTGCGCCTCGAGCCATCGCCCTGGCCCGGGTCTCGACCGTGGCTCTCGCCCTCGCGGCGTTCCTCGTCGCCACACGATTCAACGACATCCTCAAGACGCTAGGCCTCGCTTCGAAGGTCATGGCCGAGGGGCTCCTCATCCCGGGCCTCGCCGCGCTTTTCCTGAAAAAGAAGCTCCCTTGGGCTGGTCTTCTGAGCCTCGCCTGTGGCGGCGGTTACGCGGTCGTCTGTTTTCTCGAAGAGGTGGGCCTCGGGCTCGTCTCCATCCCTGCCTGGCCCTGGTCGCTTCCCCTGGGGGTCGGACTCGGCGCCGCGGGCTTCCTCGCCGGTCTTCTCGTCGAGCGCCTGCGTTGCCGGCGAACCTAGGACGGAGCGGAGCGCCCCGGCCTTGCCAGGACCGGGACTGGGAAGCCCGGCCCCGAGCCTGGAAAGGGGAGCCCCGGCATTCATGCCGGGGAGTCCAGGGGTTGACTTTTTTTGTGGAAATGGATAGAAGATTAAAGGGTATGGAGGGAAAAATGAAAAAAAGCCTCATCTTTTTCGCCCTGGTGACCGCCCTGTCCGTCATGGGCTTCGCCCAGACGGCCGCTGAGCATATCCAGGCCGGCGACCAGGCCTACGCCCAATTCGACGACCAGAAGGCCCTCGGGCACTATTCCGAGGCCTTGAAGCTCGAGCCCGCGAACTACGAGGCGCTCTGGAAGGCCTCGCGGGCCACGGTCGACATCGCCGACGTCATCCCGGCGACCGACAAGGACATCAAGGACCGTCAGATGAAGATGTTCACGGAGGCCACCGCGCTCGCCAAGAAAGCCATTGCCGCCAACCCCAACGACACCTGGGGGCATTTCCAGCTCGCGGCTTCAAATGGCAAACGGCTCCTCCTCCTCGGGAAGAAGGAGCAGATCGACGCCTCCAAGGCCGTCCGCGCGGAGATCGACAAGGCCATCGAGCTCGACCCGACCAACCACCTCGCCTACCATGCCCTCGGCCGCTGGCACAGGCGGATGGATGAGATCGGCGGCGCCAAGCGTTTCTTCGGCAGCATCATCTACGGCTCCATCCCCAAGGGGTCTTACGCCGAATCGGAGACGAATCTCAGGAAGGCGATCGAGCTTCATCCCGAGTACGCCAACCATTACCTCGAGCTGGGACGGACGCTGGTCGCTCTCAAGAAGCTTGATGAAGCCGCCGGGGCCTTCCAGAAGTGCATCGACCTGCCCAAGACGACGTCGAAGGACGACGTTCTGAAGGTCGAGGCCAAGACCGAGCTGGCGAAGATCGCAGCGAAGAAGAAATAGCGCGGACGCGCGGCCACTTATTCGGAAAAGACTTGGGCGGTGAAGACCTCGATCTTCGCCCCTTTCTTCCATTCATCGGGGCCGAGCCCGGCCTTCAAACAGCCGTGGCGGAGGTACGTTTCCCTGTCCCAGGCGTGTTCGACCGGGACCTGCGGCAGTAGCAGGCCCCTGTTGAAACCCTTGGAGACGATGATGCCGTGGCGGCCGACTTCGACGTCCGTCGGGGACGCGATGGGCTCCGGCAGACCCAGGACGGAGACCTCGACGCGCAGCCGGTCCATCTCCTCCGAAGCCAGCGGGGCGAACCGGGTGTCCTGGCTGGCCGCGGCGACGGCCATTTCGATGATGGTTTCGTCGAGAGGCTTGACGGGGAGCGGATAGCCGATACAGCCGCGCAGGTCCCCGGCCACGGTCAGCGTGACGAAAGCGCCCCTCTTCTCCTTGAGGAGGCCTTCCTTGACGGGAGTCCGAAGGCTGCTCCCGGTTTTAAAATAGTGCGTGAGCGCCTGGCGGGCCAGCTCGAGACAGGCGCGTTCCTCTTCGGGCGTCAGGGGTTCACTCATGGGCTTTCTCTCTCCCGGCCGTCACGAGCGCGACCGGAGCCAGGAAAAATCTACGCTTGAACTCGACGATCGAGGGCTGGATCGACGGCTTCCGGGCGGTCGAGCCGAGGTCGAGGACAAGCTTACCGTAGAACCTCGGTCCTAAGACGGCTTTCTTGACCGGGGCGCTAAGGCGAGCGGCGAAGAGCCCCATGACCCCTCCCGGCCAGATCCTGTCAAGTCCGGCGAGAGCCCGCTCGTCCGGCAGGGTCCGTCCGCGCCCTGCCGGGAAGACCTTCTCGACGATGAACCGGAACCCCCGCTTGTGACCGATGAGAAATCCCCAGGTCGAAGCCGCGGGCCGGACGACTCTCAGGGCTTCGATCTCCCGCCTGGCTTCCGGCGTGATGAAAACGTCCACGCCCCAATTATACCTATTTTTATTGCCAATAAAAGAAGGGGGACACGTACCGTTTCAAAAGAAACGG
>Ga0209182_10000564_pt1 | contig 10113 bp, 5 predicted proteins | sample LakBais05cmmetaG_FD_185474 | JGI IMG/M metagenome (GOLD analysis project Ga0209182, IMG submission 185474) | Lake sediment microbial communities from Lake Baikal, Russia to study Microbial Dark Matter (Phase II) - Lake Baikal sediment 0-5 cm... | ecosystem: Environmental > Aquatic > Freshwater >...
ATTCGCAGTACTCGGATACGTGGCCGCTCTCGCCGTTGTATTACGAGAACAACATTCAAGGCGTGGGAAAGTGCGATTACCGGGACGCGCAGACGTTGAAGCACCCGGACTTGGTGCGCCGGGAGGAAGACTACGTTCGCAAGATCACGCAGGAGGTCAATTCCTTCGACAACGTCATCCTGGAGATCTGCGACGAGCCATTTCTTACCGGCACACCCATTGAATTGGCGGGTCCTTGGGTGGGGCACTTCGTGGAGGTGATCAAGAATACCGAAAGCAGCCTTCCCCAGAAACATCTTATTGCCCAACAACTGGAAGGCCCGGTGGGCGGGCCCTGTGATTTTTCAGCCCATCCGGACGTTTCGCTGATCGTGACGCAGTACGTCTGGGAATCGTACATGGAGCAGATGGGAGGAATGGAAGGTCTCGACCTCATGTACGGGCGCAACAAGCCGATCGAATTCAACGAGACGGCCTATTATCCTTTCTGGTACAAAGGCGACAAGGTGGGGGCTTCCCGGGTCGAGGCTTGGGAGTTCATCGTGGGGGGCGGAGCCGGCTTCAACCAGTTGAACGGAGTGTTCACTGTTGAAAATCCTGCTGGGAAGACGCCCGACAACGCCCAGGTCCTGGGCGCACTCAAGAACCTGAAAGACTTCATTTACAGCTTTGACTTCGTCAAAATGCGCCCGGATAAGAGTTTCATCGTCGGCGGAGTGCCCTCGGGAGCCTTCTGTAGAGCCATCAGTCAGCCCGGAAAACAGTATGCCCTGTATCTGCACCACAGTACGGGCGGAAGAAAGGAAGACTACTACACGGTAACCCCCGGAAAGTACCTTGAGAAACTGGTGCTCAAGCTCCCTGCCGGCAAATATCGGGCGGATTGGGTTGATCCTGCTTCGGGGACAGAGGTGGGCACGGAATCGTTCGCCCATAAAGGAGGCACGCGGACACTGACAACTCCGAAGCATTCGGTGGACATTGCGCTGCGGATCAGACGCACTTAGGGACTGCGGGCTCGCGCCGGCATTCTGGAGGCAATCTCTTTTGTGTCTAGTTTGCAGACCGGCGGCGTTGCGTCTGGCGGAGGGAAGCTGGCACCCCTCCGTGGCAGATGTGCCGCGTTGCGCTTCACGATTTGTCAGGTAGCATGAGCCGACGAAACACCGACGAGGAGAATAGTGGCATGTGGAAGAGAATAGCGTGTCTGGCTTTTGTATGGGTCCTTTTCCTGGCCCGCGCGTATGCCGAGCCGATCAAGCTCCATCCTGCTAATCCTCACTATTATCTTTTCAACGGCCAGCCGACCATCCTGATTACTTCCGCTGAGCACTACGGGGCGGTCATCAACAAAGACTTCGACTATGTCACCTACCTGGACGCGCTCAAGGCATACGGACTCAATTACACGCGCATCTATGCGGGCGCGATGTTCGAACCGATAGGGAAGTTTATTGAGGGCAACCCACTGGGTCCGAAACCGCAAAGTCTAATCGTGCCGTGGGCAAAAAGTAACGTGGCGGGTTACTTGCACGGCGGCAACAAGTTCGACCTCGACAAATGGGACCCGGCATATTTCGCCCGCCTGAAGGACTTCGTGGCCAAAGCGGGCGAGCGAGGCATTGTGGTGGAGATCTGTTTCTTCAACGCACAATACTCGGACACGTGGCCCATCTCTCCCTTGTACTACGAGAACAACATACAAGGCGTGGGCAAGTGTGATTATCAGGATGCCCAGACGCTGAAACACCCGAATGTGGTACAGCGAGAGAGTGACTATGTGCGCAAGATCACCCAGGAAGTCAACTCGTATGACAACGTCATCCTGGAAATATGCGACGAGGCGCCTGACATCGGCACGCCTCCTACGCCCTTGGCGGAAGCAGGCGCATGGGTTAGCCATCTCGTGGACGTGGTAACCGATGCCGAAAGGAACCTTCCCAAGAAGCACCTGGTTGCGGTGCAAGTGGAGGGCCCCGTGGGAGGGCCCTTGGATTTGTCCGGAAATCCGAAGGTGTCAGTCATCGTTACCCAATATATATGGCAGGCGGGGTTCCAGATGGGAGGTATGAAGGGTCTCGAGCTTGAATACGGACACAACAAACCGATCGAGTTCAACGAGACGGACTGGTACCCCCTCTGGTATAAAGGCGATGCAATTGCTGACTGCCGGGTCGAAGCCTGGGAGTTCATCGTGGGAGGCGGGGGGAGTTTCAATCACTTGAACGGACGATATACGGCGGCGGATCCTGCCGGTAAGACGCCGGACAACGCCCAGATCGTAGGCGCACTCAAGAGCCTGAAGGACTTCATTTACAGCTTCGACTTCATCAAGATGAGCCCGGATCACAACTTCGTTGTCAACGGGATCCCCACGGGGGCCTACTGCCGGGGAATCAGTGAAACTGGGAAACAGTATGCCTTGTATCACCACCACAGCAAGCCCAAAAGAGGAGACACCGGCTCGTATATTGTCGTGCCCGGAAGTTATGTTGAGCACCTTGAGCTGGAGCTGCCCGGTGGCACCTACAAAGCGGATTGGGTTGACCCGGCCTCGGGCGCGGTGCTGGGCAGTGAGGCCTTCACCCACCAAGGTGGCAACCGGACGTTTACAACTCCGACGCACGCGGTGGATATCGCTCTCCGGATCAAGCGTTCCTAGACTCCTAGTTCCGCTTTACCTGGAGTTTTCTCTTGAGAAGCTTTGCGGCACTGACGCTCATCGCCATCGCTGTGCTTGAGGCTAACACAGCGACAAGCGCACAGACGACGGCCAGCCAGGCCCAGAAGGCCTTCACGCATGGTGTTGAACTGCAACAGAAGGGTGACTGGGAGGGGGCACGTCAGGCCTATGAGACAGCTCTAAGACTTGCTCCGCAACGCGTGGACGTGCTGTCGAATCTGGGGCTGGTGTATTCCCAACTGGGACAGCAGGAGCGCGCGGTCAAGTGTTTCCATGACGCCCTCAGGATTGATCCAAAGCAATATGCCGTGCGCTTCAATCTCGGCATCGCGTACATGCGTGCCGATAAATACGAGTCAGCGCAGCGGGAGTTATCCCGGGTGGTCGCGGTTCAGCCGGCAAACTACGCCGCGCGGCATTTGCTTGGACTGTGCCTGTTGAAACTCGGCAAGGTCGGCGAAGGCACGGCTGAGTTGGAGGCCGTGGTTCACGGCGAGCCGGAGAATCTATCCGCAGCCTATACCTTGGCTTCTGCCTACCTCAAGACCAACGAGTTGAAGAAAGTAGAGCCCCTGGTAGAGAAGTTCAAGCACCTCGATTCAGCCGAGTCCCACCTGATTGTCGGGGCATACAGTCTTGCCCTGCTGGACAAGCATAAGGCGTTGAAGGAGCTGCTGCTTGCCCAACAGCTCAACCCCAGACTTCCAGACCTGCATTCACAGCTCGGATACGCGTATTTTCTTGTCGGGAGAAGCGATCTGGCGACTCAGATGTTCGAAGCTGAACTCAAGATCAACCCTCAGGATTCCAATGCAATAAGCATGCTGGGCTCTCTCTACCGACAACTGGGGCGGATCGACGAGGCCACCGCACTCCTCACGAAAGCCATCCAGATGAGGCCCAATGAGCCCGACATATTGTTTCAATTGGGGCTTCTGGCCCAGTCGAAGGGACAGGGGGAAGAGGCAGGAAGACTGATCGAGGACGCCGTAGCAAGAAGGCCGAACTTCCCACCTTATCATATCGCGCTCGTGCGCCTGTACTTCAAGCTCAAGCGCCTGGACGATATGAAAAGGGAACAGGCCATTGTCGATCGATTAAACGCGGAACGAATGAATCTGCCGACAGTTCGCGACAAAGCCCTCTACGATGCCACCAGGCCCCTGGAATGAAGGCATCCAGCTCGAGTGCGTTCGCGAAGGGCCGGCTCATCGGGGTTCGCTGAAAGCTGCAGTATCGTCCCTTCCCAGGGGTTGCGCGACGTATTGCTCCAAAAGTCGAGCCTTGCGCAACTCCTCCTCAGCGGTGGTATCTCCCGCACTTCTAAGAGCCAGGCCCAACCCGTAATGCGCCATCACGAAGTCGGGGCGTAAACGGATGGCAGTTCGGAACGCTTCAATCGCCTCCTGCTTCTTTCCCTGCCGGCTAAGAACTACGCCCTGGTTATAGGCCGCCATAAAGAAAGAAGGGTCGGCAGCCAGTGCCTTGCGAAAGGCTGCCAAGGCCTCATCAAGCTGGCCTTCATCTGTGTATTTGATGCCATCCGCGTTGAGCGAATTGGCCTTACTCGTTGCCGCTCTGACCTCCTGCAAGGCGCGTACCTTTTCAAAATAGTCCCTGGCCTCCTCAGCTTTCCCCTGGGCCTGGAGCAACATGGCCAGATTGTAGAGCGCGTCGAAGAGCGCCGGCCTGTAACGCAGGGCGGCGCGGTAGCTGTCTTCAGCCTGTGCGGGCTTGTCCCTCCGGCGGTATAGCTTGCCCAGTTCAACATAAGCCCAGGCCATGGCGGGTCGCAGATGGACGGCTTCGTTCAAGTGAATGCCGGCTTTCGTCAAATCCCCTTTCTCCAACGCAATCCTGCCCAGTTCGTAATGCGAGAACGCGTCGCCCGGGTCTAGAGTCAGAGCGGCCTGAAACTGATCCGCCGCTTGGTCACTTTCGTGCTGCCGGACTAATACCAAACCGATGCCATAATGCGCGACCGACAGTCGTGGGTTCAATTCGAGTGCTTTCCGAAACGACTTTACAGCCTCGGAGTGTTTTCTGGAGTCGTACTGTGATTTCCCCAGGAGAATATGCAGCTCGGGGTTCTCGGGTGCGAAGCGGAGTGCCGTTTCCAATTGACGTGCCGCCGCGTAGGAATCGCCTTCTCGGGCAAGGATAGAACTGAGATCCACCCGCGCGTCGATGTGGTCGGGCTTCAGCCGCAACACTTCCAGAAACTCGTCCACTGCGGCCGCGAGTTTGTCGCCACCCAGACGACTGTAAGCCACCCCCAAAGCATAATGAGCCTCAATGTAACCGGGCCGGAGGTTGATTGCCTCCCTTAGCGCTTCGACCGCCTCGGGGAATTTTCCTTGGCGCAGCGCCACGAGGCCCAGATCGTACTGGCGCACGGCGCTCGCACCACGCTCCAGCTGGACTGGCTGGTAGAAGCTGCTTAACTGTCGGGTGGGTGACACCGCGTGCGGAGGAAACGACTGGTGTTGATCTCTATTTCCTCCGGCAGTTGGCTTCGGCGGAGCTCCCTCTTCAACCACACGCAGGATCTGGTCCAGTTTTGGGTTGTCGATCACCTGCTCGATCCCGCTCGGCCAACGGATGCTGATCTGTTGGATGGTTTTCTCATCTCCGATTCCGAACGTTACACGGCGGTCGTTGGCCGACGCGTAGCTTCCCGCGGTACTCACAGTCCGGTACTGGACCTTGCCGCCATCGGTCGTGAGCTTCACGCGTGCTCCCAGGGCGTCGCGATTGCTCTTTCTTCCTACCAAGTCCAGCGTGATCCAGTGGTTCTTATTGCCTCCTTCGTTGCGCAGCAGGTGAGCCGGGCCGCGGTAGTCTGAGACTACGATGTCGATGTCACCGTCGTTATCGAGGTCACCGAAGGCGGCGCCGCGAGCAACCCACGCCTCGTTGAAAACCTCTCCGGAGTCGGCAGAGACGTTCACGAAGCGTTTCCCTTGGTACCGCATCAGCAAGGGCTTCTGCAGGTAGCGCAGATGCGGCTGCGTGACCTCAATGTTGTCCATGACGTGGCTGGTGGCCACGAAAACCTCATTCGAGCCGTCGTTATCGAAGTCAAAAGCGTGAATGCCCCAGCCGCCGAAGGGCCGGGAGATTTCCGCCAAGTCGGAGGTCACGCTGGAGTATGTAAAAGTCTCATCCCCGTTGTTGCGGAAGAAAGCGAAATACTCATAAGGGAGGGCCGTGGTCAAGATATCAGGGAAGCCGTCATTATCGAGGTCCGTGAAGTCGGTGCCCATGCCCGAGAAGGTGTTACCATCCTCCGTGAAGCCCACGCCCGCCAGCGCCGCCACTTCGCTGAACGTGCCGTCGCCATTGTTCTTGAAAAGGAATTGCGGGAAGGCGTCGTTGGCCACGTAGATGTCGATCAGGCCGTCGTTGTTGAAGTCTCCGAAGGCCATGCCCAGGCCGTAGCCCTCCCGCTCTTTGACATAGCTCGACTCGCTCACGTCCGTGAAAGTGCCGTCATGGTTGTTGCGGAAGAGATAGTTGGAAACCGCCTTGAATTCGTTAGGGTGGCAGTAGGCGCGGCCGCCGGGCACATTGACACCGCACACCATGGCGCCGACCGAAAAGTCCCACTGCAGATAGCGGGTCACAAAAAGATCCAGGTAACCGTCGTTGTCGTAATCCAGGAAGCCGGCGCTCATGTTCCAGCCTTCCGTCTTGATGCCAGCCTGGCTTGTGACGTCCGTAAATGATCCATCCCCGTTGTTGCGGTAAAGGATGCAGTCGCCGTAATTGGTGACGAATAGATCCGGAAAGCCATCGTTGTTGAAGTCCCCGACGGCCACTCCCATGCCGTAGCCTCTGCCGCGCACGCCCGCCTTCTCCGTGACGTCGGTGAAGGTTCCATCACGATTGTTTCTGAACAGCCGATTCCAATACTCGGGGGAGGACTTGTCTGGCGATTGACCTTCGGGCTGTCGGTTTTGCAGCGCGGCGCCGTTCACGAAGAACACATCGAGCCAGCCATCAGAGTCGTAGTCGAGCATTGCCACTCCGCCCCCCATCGTCTCGATCAGGTACTTGTTTGGGGTGGGGGAGTTTCTGAACTGGAAGTTCAATCCAGCCGTGTCGTGCGCTTCAACGTACTTGGCCGAGCCTGGAATCTTTGCGGCAGGATTAGGCAGCGCGCTGAAGGCGATCGCCAGGAGAGCTGGCAGGATAAGGTTGGGCCAGGCAGATCTCATGGACCCAGCGGCGTGCTCACGTGCCGGAATCAACGGTCTAATGTAACATACCCACTCGGCAGGACAAACATCTGCCCGGAATGGCAGTCCTTCCGGGGCTTTTCTGATAAGGCGCGACTCTCATGTGCTATCCTGGGCCGAGCGAATGAGGCGGCAGATCAACAGGGCAGTGTTCTCCCGCACGTCAAGCACGGGAACAGTACCTAGCCTCCTTTTCTTGGTGTTTACAGTCAGTCTGACTCATAGCGGAGCGATACTGCCCCCGCCGAGCGATGGAAGGACCAGGGTCTCGAGTCAGGCGGAGTTCGGCACGCCTGAGGGCCGGCCTGGAAAGAAGGCAGAAAGGCAGACCTCGCACCTTGCCCTCAGCTCCTTACCAACTGACGTCGGTGCCCCGGTCGATGAAAGAGAGCTTAAGGAAATCGACCGGCTCATCGATGCTGGCAAACTCCAGGAAGCGCGTGAGAAGTTGGCAGACCAGGTTCGTACGCTCGGTGATAGCCACCGCACCTTCTTCCTCGAGGCAAAAATCCTCTTTCGCGAACAGAAATACCGGGAGTCGCTCAAGATCCTCGAGCGCTGCCTGGCGTTGAACCAACAGGATGCCGACGTTTTCAAGCTAGTGGCCTCCAATGCGATCCTTATTAATAGAGTGGACATCGCCGAAACCGCCTTGAAAAAGGCCATCCAAGTTGCACCGGACGACTACCTCGCGCACTTTCACCTGGGGGCTCTTTACTACACCGACAGCCGCTTTCCACTGGCTGAACCCGTGCTGCGCAAAGCGGTGAAGCTCAACCCGGAATTTGTCCCCGCGCGCCTCTTCCTAGGTTTAGCTCTCGAGGAACTTGAGGGTGAGGGAGAGGCTATCCAATGCTATCGGCAAGCCATCGAACTCACCGAGCGTTTCAAAGTGAAAGGAGAGCAGCCGTACCTCTATCTGGGAAGGCTCCTTTACCGGCAGAACCACTTTCCCGAAAGCTTGCCGTACCTGGAGAAGGCGGTGGAGGCGAATCCGCAATCGTGCGAGGGCCTGTGCCTGATGGCGAGGGTGTTCACCACGCAGGGTCGCGAGAAGGAAGCCATGGAAGCATTGGCCAAATGTGTGAAGGCGGACCCCCGCTATCCGGAGGCTCACTATCTTCTCAGTCGTGCCTACGTCAGACAGGGGCGTCACGACGAGGCGCAAAAGGAAATGCGACTCTTCCAGGAGCTCAAGCTGCTCGAGAAGAAGGAATTCGACCCGCGCCGGGGCCAAAGACGCAATTGAATGCCTACGATGCAGCCTGCCGTGGTTCAGCCCAAACGAGATACCTGCGTGAGACAAAGTAAAGTCGGGTTTGAGGTGCCGTCCTCCGCTATCTGGCCTTAGAGGATTCTTCCGGAGTACAAACCCGTTTTCCGGTTTGACTTATTAACATTTGTTCGTTCTAGTAGAAACGCTTGTTGGGAACCCAGGCGCGCGTCGGGTTGACCGATTCCTGAATTGCGGGGTCAGTTGAGATATGCAGCTTCATACCGCGGCTGTGGTCATCGGGGTCGATGTTGGCACCAGCGGGGTCCGGACATTGGTAGCGACTGCAGGCGGCAATGTCCTGGCTGAGGCCCAAGCAGCTCTCGCGGATGGTTGTGCCGAGGGATCAGTCCACGAGCAAGACCCGCACGATTGGTGGCGTGCGGTCTGTCACACGATCAAGCGTGCGCTCCATAAGTTGAGCGCAGAAGAGCCTGGAGCTCTTGCGGGGGGCATTGCTGTAACCTCGACCTCGGGATCGCTGGTTCTGGCTGATTCGCAAGGGCGGCCCGTGCGCCCGGCGATCCTATACGACGACTCCCGTGGAGGATCGATCGCCGAAGACCTCAACCGAGGGCTTCCCTCCGCAGACGTTCGATTCAATTCCTCCTACTCGCTTGTTAAGGCCGCCTGGGTGCGGCAGCAGGAACCTGCCATCTGGGGGCGAGCCTGTTGTTTGCTGCATCCCGCGGATTGGCTGACCGGAAAACTCACCGGTCAGTTCGAAACGACCGACTATTCAAGCGCGCTCAAGCTTGGCTACGACGTGGAGGCCGGGGGCTGGAGTAGAGCGGTCTCATGGTTAGAGTTCTCGCCGCAACTCCTTCCCAGAGTCGTTCGCCCAGGCACGCGCGTGGGCGGCGTATCAAACCAAGCCAGTGAGGAGACGGGATTGTCTCCGGGAACACCGGTGCTAGCGGGGGCGACCGACGGAGTGGCGAGCCTGCTGGCCTCAGGAGCCAGCGAAGCGGGTCACGCGAATACGACCCTCGGTACCACGATTGTCTGGAAGGTCCTGTCTCGTAGCAAGCCCCGGTTAGCTCCCGGCATGTATTGCCACCGACATCCGGGAGACCTGTGGGCGCCGGGAGCCGCCAGCAATACCGGCCCTGGCAGCCTCCGCTGCGATCAGGCCGGAATGAAAGCGCGAGAAATGGACCAGCATGCCGCCGGTCATTTTCCCTCTTCCCGCCTCTGCTACCTTCTCCGGTCGAGAGGAGAACGGTTCCCGTTCCTTAATCCCGGAGCCGAGACATTCGTCGAGGGGAATCCATCAAGTCCTGGGGACTGGTACGCGGCGCAGTTACAGTCGCTCGCTTTCGTCGAGCGCTGGGGATTCGAACGACTGGAGGAATGCGGGGTCCCGCTGGGTGAGATCGTCTTTTCGACGGGCAGCGCGGCAGCCAGTCCCGTATTGGCACAGCTCCGTGCCGATGTTCTGAAGCGCGTCGTATTGCGGTGTCGTTACCCAACCTCGGCATTTGGAGCCGCAATCCTGGCGGCGGCCGAACCCCTGTACGGCGGGAACCTGATGGCTGCCCTTCGAGGGATGACTTGCGTGTGCGAACGCTATCAGCCTGACCGCACGGCTGCGGAGCAGTTCGAGCCGATCTACCACGCCTTTCGCGCCGCGTGTGCCAGGCGAGGATGCTCATGAGCAGTCCCTGGAAAGCGTGTGATATCCGCGGGGTCTACCCTCAGGATGTTTCCCCCGAGCTTCTCGGGCGGGTGGGGGCAAGTGTGGGCTCAACGTTGCCCGCAGGCGCACGCATCTTGGTCGCCGGTGACTTCCGAACCAGCACGCCTGCGCTCAAGGCCGCGCTGGCTGAGGGCTTGATGGGCTCGGGCGCATTCGTTCTGGATGCTGGCCAGATCCCAACGCCCGTTGCCTATTTTGCCCATCGGCACTGGAGGAC
>Ga0209182_10000565_pt1 | contig 10109 bp, 10 predicted proteins | sample LakBais05cmmetaG_FD_185474 | JGI IMG/M metagenome (GOLD analysis project Ga0209182, IMG submission 185474) | Lake sediment microbial communities from Lake Baikal, Russia to study Microbial Dark Matter (Phase II) - Lake Baikal sediment 0-5 cm... | ecosystem: Environmental > Aquatic > Freshwater...
CGCCCAACGGCGGCTACGACGGGTTCCCGCCCCGATACAAGTCGGGGGACGGCTCCAAGAACTTCTTCGTGCCAAAGCTCTGCAACCACTGCGCCCACTCCCCCTGCACGCAGGTCTGCCCCGTGGGCGCCACCTTCGACAGTCCGGACGGGGTCGTCCTGGTGGACAAGACCTATTGCATCGGCTGCCGGTACTGCGTGCAGGCGTGCCCCTACGGCTGCCGGTTCATCGACCCACGGACGATGACCGCGGACAAGTGCTCGCTCTGCTACCATCGGATCACCAAGGGGCTCACCACCGCCTGCTGCGAGACTTGCCCTACGGGCGCGCGCAAGCTGGGGGACCTGAAGAACCCGAAGGACCCCCTCCACGATTTCCTCCGAACCCACATGATCCAGGTGCTGAAGCCGCAGATGGCGACCGGGGCAAAGGCGTATTACAACGGGCTGGACGGCTCGGTGCGATAGGGGGTAACCATGGAGTCCTTGATCCACGGTGTCGAAGGGTTCATGTATCCGAACGAGATCGAGCTCCAGTGGAGCATCCTCATCGTGCTCTACCCCTTCATCACCGGCCTGGTGGCGGGCGCCTTCATCCTCGCCTCCCTGGAGCGGGTCTTCAACGTCGAGGAGGTGCGACCCACCTACCGCCTGGCGCTTTTGACCGCGCTGGCCTTCCTGCTGGTGGCACCCCTGCCTCTCCAGCTCCATCTGGGCCACCCCGAGCGCGCCTTCGAGATGTTCCTGACCCCGCATACCACCTCCGCCATGGCCATGTTCGGCTTCGTCTACCTCTGGTATCTGATGGCGGTGCTTGTCCTGGAGATCTGGCTCGACTACCGCAAGGACATCATCCTGATGGCGCGGCGCAGCACCGGCCGCACACGCCAGCTCTACCGAGCCATGGCGCTCTGGTCGGACAACATCAGCGAGCGCTCGCTCGAGATCGACGACAAGGTCGGGCGCTTCATCACCATCGTGGGCATCCCGTCCGCGTTCCTGCTGCACGGGTACGTCGGTTTCATCTTCGGCTCGGTCAAGGCCAATCCCTGGTGGTCTACCCCCCTCATGCCGGTGGTCTTCCTCTTTTCCGCCATGGTATCGGGCATCGCCCTGGTGATGCTCGTTTACATGGTCGCCAGCCGGAAACGCGGCATCCCCATCGACATGCGGTGCCTCGACACCATCGCACGCTACCTGCTCTACGCCTTCATCATCGACTTCTCCCTAGAGACGCTCGACCTCATCCACCGCATCTACGAATCGAGCGAGTCGTTCAAGAGCCTCGACTTCATGGTCCACACCAGGCTGTACGTTCCCCACATTCTTGTCCAGATCATCTTCGGAACGCTGCTGCCGATCCTCCTTCTTGGTCTGGTGCAACTGGTGCGCCTGAGCGAGCGGATGCGGAAAGGACTCTATGCCGCGGCCGGCTTGCTCACGCTGATAGGCATCTTCGCCATGCGCTGGAACGTGGTCATCGGCGGCCAGCTTTTTTCCAAGAGCTTCCTGGGCTACACCACCTACAAGCTGGAGTTCGCCACCCGGGAGGGCCTGCTGCCGTCCATCATCATCCTCATCCTGCCCTTCCTCATCCTCTGGGTGCTGGTGAAGCTCCTGCCGCCCTGGGAGCGCGAGGAGCCGGCGGCCTAACACTCGGTTATCCGGGATTCCTTCCGAGACGAAGGGATCGTGAATGCGTTTTCTGATCATCGAAGACGACCCCACCGTGGCCAAGATCCTCCGCAGTCTCCTGGCCGCGCAGCAGTGCGAAAGTCTCATCGCCCCTACTGCCCAGGAGGGCCTCGAACTCCTGCGCACCCACCCGATCGATCTGATCCTGCTGGACGTGAACCTGCCGGGGGGGCTTTCCGGCTATGCGGCCTGCGAGACCTTCAAGAGCCTTCGCCCCAGGGTCCCCATCATTCTGATGACCGGCGCCTACACCAGTGACGCCGATGCGCGCGTGGCCTACGCCATGGGCGCGGCCGGTTTTCTCCGGAAGCCCTTCGAGGTTGAGACCCTCTTCGGCACGATCGAGAAGGCGATGGCCGGCGCCTCTACGATACTCCCCACCTTCTGGAGTTTCCATTGCCCGGAGTGTGGCGCCGAAGGGCGGATCCGGGACGACGGTCAAGAATCTCTGCGCATCCGCTGTCCGAACTGTGGCGGCGTCCGCGCGGCGCGGCGGGGAGACCAAGAGCCGGCGCGCGCTCCCCGTGTTCCCACCGCGCCCGCCTCCCTGCATCGCCGGATCCTGGTCGTGGACAATAGCGAGCACTTTCGACTCTACCTCCTGGACCTTCTGACGGAGGCAGGCCACTACGTCGTCACCGCACGGGAGGGAGACGAGGCCCTCCGGCTCGCCCGGGAATGGCTCCCCGACCTCGTCATCACGGACATCCTCGTCCCGAAAATTGACGGGATCGCGCTCTGCCGGGCGATCCGGGCCGACCCCCGCCTGACGCGCACCCTGGTGGTCACCCTCACAAACCTGAGAAGCGAGGACCACCTGGCCTATGCGGAACAGGCGGGCGTGGACCTGTTCCTGCTCAAGCCGATCCGGCTGGACGAGTTCTTCGAGAGCCTCCACGGGCTCATCATCCGCCGATGCGTCTGAGCTCCCCCACGGGCTTTCCTACTATGAGCATTTCTCCGGATCGCGTGAAAGCCATTTCGAAGACCGCTCTTTCCGCAGTGTGACGAGCCGCGTGGCCAAGCTCCTCCTGGAATTGGCGGAGGACGGCAGCGGCGGCCTGCGCCTCCCCGGCCAATTCACCCAGCGGGAGATGGCCAACATATCGCTATCGATCTACTCCGGAATCACATCGGCAAGGAGAACAACGTCCTGTTCCCCATGGCGGATCGAGTGCTCAGCGCCGAGGACCAGGCCGACCTCGGGATGGCCTTCGAGAAGTTCGAGGGAGAGGAGATGGGCGCAGGCGTCCACGAGGTCATGCTGAAGCTGCTTCAAGAGCTGAAAGTGTAAGCCTGAGATAGAAGGCTGAGACGAATAGTCAGGATGCAGTCTGGGGTCGATGGCTGCGGGGCGGCTAGGACCGTCTGGAGAAGGTGAGCGTGATGGGGAGATGATTTGCGATCTTGTCCGCCAATCGCGTGAACTTCCCGCCGAGCGCCCGGTACTCAAGCGCCAGGCTGCGATAGTCGTCGCACCGCTTGGCCATGCGCGCGCAGGCCAGCGCAGCCGGCAGCAAGGGGGCCGCTGCGGTGGGGTTCAGTCGGTGGGCGCGGAGCAGCGCCTCGTAGGCCTCTTGGTTGCGTCCGACGCGGACGTAGGCCACGCCGATGGCGTGCTGCGTCAGGAAATCGTCCTTCGTCCGGTAGGGTTCGAGCAGGACGATGGCGGACCGATAGTGCCCCTCTTTGATCATCAGGACGACGGTGCGTATGATCTGCTGGTACTCGATCGGACCCGGATCGGGTTGACCACTGGAGGGGACAAGGATGGATTGATCCATCGGAGGCAGCGCGTTCTTCGCGACGACGAAGGGGGTGAAAAGCTCTTCGCTGTCCTGGGTAGCCGCCGGCACCACGGCGGGCCAGAACGCGATCAGGGCGAGTACGGCAAAGCCGAGGGTGAGGCGCCACCCCCACTCGCACCGACCATTCTTGCTGAAACCAGGCTGCATCTCTCCCCCCTGGCAACAGTCCCTTACGATAGTGCAAAGCAACACGCGTACCAATTCAGATAGGGTATCTTGCCTTTGCTCAGCAAACTTGTCAAGTAAAATATGTAGACACCTGTTTCGATGGCTCTTGATGGAGTTTAGCATGAGCGACCGTCTCTTGGCCACCCTGCCTGCGCCCTGCCACATTGGCAGCAACGGACTGACAGTTCCTCAGCCGGCGACCTGTTCCCGCAGGGCCCGGATCTGGCCCAGATGGTTGGCGTCGTGCTCGACCTGGTGTTCGGCGGTCCAGGCAATGCTGACGTCGCCCCGCTTCGGGTGCACGCCCACCCGCTGCCAGGACTGGGCCGCCAGCGCGCCGAGGATGGCCACCGACTCGGCGCGGAGCCCCTGGAACTGCTTGAGGACGAGCGCCAGGTCGTCCTGGTTGTAACGGAGCTTCGCCGCCAGGTCGTCTTGGTTGATCATCCGGAGCTGTGGCCGGTCGTGGTTCGCGATCTTCCCGTATCGCTCCACGAAGAACTCCTCCACGTCCCGCAGGTGACAGGCGATCTCCAGCATGGACCACTTCTCGGGCGCCAACTTCCGCCGCAAGGCTTCGTCGGACATGCCGCGCAGCAGCGCCACCAGGAGCTTCGGCGTCTCCTGGAGCCTCGACAGGATCTCCCATCGCTTCTTGATGTCCGCGATCTGGGCGAGATGCGCCTCGTCGTTTCCGAGCGCCTGCCGCTGGAGAATCACCTCCAGGGACATCGGTCCGGCGAGCTCGTGTGTGCCGACGCGGAGCCACTGATCCGTCTTCACCTTCTTCACGATCGCCAGCGATTCCTTCCGCGCCGCCCGCCAGTCGCGCAACACCTCGCGGAGATTCAGGCGGCGGTATTGCCGTTCCAGGGCCAGAGCATCCCCGTCCACGTCGGGAAACGTCGGGTGGTCTTTCGCCAGGATTTCCGTGTAGCGGTGGAGATACCCCAGCCGCTCCGCGTCCCGCATGTGGCAGACGATCTCGTGAATGGACCATTTTCCCGGCGCCGGCCGCCAGGTGAGCAGCTTCTTCGGCACCCCCGCCAGCGCCGCCTTCAGCCGATCCGGCGTGGAGCGCACAATTGCCACATACTGATCTCGTTCTGTCTTTTCCATGTCTCCTCCTCGATAGATCCCAAGGATACCCACAGACTTCGCAGATGTTAGTCTATGGTCGCTTTGCACTCCGGTGGGATGTCTGGCCGCAGACGCCGACGGTCCGGTGGCTCAGTTCCCCGGAAACTTCAACGGGAGTTCGCGCTGGCGGGTGCTGGGGAGTTGTGGTGGCTCGCCGTGAAGGCCGTGGTAGATCCAGGCCTCCATTCGCAATCGGCTGGCCAGACTGGCCATCTGCCAGAGCGCCGCGTCGACCGCTTGTGCCCTGCCGCCCTCGGCCTTGCGATAGGCTTCCGACGCCCGCCGGTAGGCCGCAGCCAGTTGCGCTAGATGGAAACCCAAGGACTCCTTCCTACCGTAGAGCCCGAGATCCTCCGTCACCTGAAGGAGCAGGTGCTGATCATACCCCAGGCGAGCCGCCGGCGCGTCCTGAAAAACCGCCGCATGGATGTCCGCCAGGCGGCTCAAGTTGTTGGGGATAATAGGATCCTTCTCCAGCATCCAGGCGAACAGGGCCGGGACGTCCTCTGCGGAAATGGCCAGCGGCGGGAGAGGTTCTCGGAAGGCCAGCAGACCCTCCACTCCGTTTCTGGTCTTCATCATCCTATGACGCACGGTCGGCCCGTCTTGGGGTGCCGGCCTTTCTTCGATCCGCGGTTGTTCTGCTGGAGTCGGCGCCTCGACCGAGGGCGGAGCGGGAAGCGGCGCGGCGGATTCGACGGGTGGGGGTAGGGGTAAGGTTGGCTCGAATGGTGCGGGCGGGGATTCCACCGATGACGCCGGGGCCGACTCTGGCGGCAAAACCTGGGCAGCCCCCGCCGGGGCGGAAGCCCGCGTCACCGGACCTGCGTTGGGATCCTCGCTCTGCATCTTCCGAAGCAGATAGACATCACCCGGGATTCGGGCACCCTGGAGATACTCTCGGAGTGCAGCAGAACCTTCGGGGCGGAACACCATGTAGCAGGAGGGACAGAAGGTCACGTCGGCCTTGATCTTTCGCTCACAGGCCGGACAGGATCGAACTCGCGTGCTACTCCCGGCACCAAAAAGCCGCAATGGCATCCCCGCCTTGATCGACCTCCTGCCTAGTAACCTCTTCCGTTAGAGAATAGCACCCAAGACGCGACTCGTCAAACCCCTATTTTGAAAAAACGCAGCCCGGATCGTCCGGCGACAATTCCAGAGCGCCCGCAACGACTCCGGGGGCTTGTCCCCACCGCGAGGCCAGTGGCGATAGGTGTCTTTCCCCAGATACTTCGCCGCATGTTCTTGCCCTTTCCGGATGTCCGATGCGACTCCGTCACATCACCTGAACGATCAGCCCCGTTTCTCCCAGGATCCGCGCGACGCGGTCGCAGTCGTACGCCCCGCCTCGATAGACTTCCGCCAATCCGGTGGTGTGCACGCGCCACGCCAGCTCCTCGGCCAGGGGTCGGGTCATGCCGGGAACGGCCTTCAGGAGCTGGGAGATCACCTCGTCAAAGGTGTGGCACTCGCAATTGAACAGGAAGACCTGGCTCCCCTCGCCGCCCTCCGTGGTCCGATCCTCTACCTCCTGGGGTGCACCCTTCGCCAGGGCCTGCGTCGGCGCGGGAACCAATCCGACTGGAAACTCGTCGAGCCAAAAAGTCATCGGCGGCCACCTTGCCGCGTGAAACGGCCGCAGGCTCCCGTCAGACGATCAGGAGATCGCCTTCCCGGGCCACGCCACAGGTGATGGTCCCGCCGGACGCCGCGATGCGCTGCTGGGCGGATTCACGAATCTCGTCCAGGAAGTTGTCGGAATGGTCCGGATCGTGATGGAAGAACTGCACGTTCTTGATCCCGGCCGCAATGGCGATATCCAAGGCGTCCGACCATGATGAGTGGCCCCAGCCACGCTTCCGCTCCAGCTCCTCCGGCGTGTACTGGGCGTCGTGGATGAGGAGGTCGGCACCCTGGAAGAATCGCAGGAACCGGTCCAGCTCGTGCGCCGCCGCCCCGCCGGTCGTCTTCCAGTCCATGGGCAGTTCGTTGTCCGTGGCGTAGATGACCCGCTTGTCGCCTTGCGAAAGGCGATAGATCAGGGCGCGACCGGGGTGCAGGGAGGAGAGCGTGTCGAACTGCACGCCGCCCAGCGTGACGGTTCCCTCGCCGATCTCCTGGAAGCTCAACGCCGCCCCAAATTGCTCCAACCCCACGGGGAAGTAGACGGAGGCCATCTGTCCCGACAGGATCTGGAGGAGATCGGCGGTCGGCTGGGCCGGCCCGACCAGGGTGAAGTCGTTGCCCGCGATGTAGGCCGGCTCGAAGAAGGGCAGGCCCTGGATGTGGTCCCAGTGGAAGTGCGAAAAGCACAGGTAGCCCTTGATGTTTCCCCCCAGGAGGCGGAGGGAGCGCCCCAGCTCTCGGAGCCCGGTCCCTCCATCCCAGATGAAGATGTCATCGACCCCGGACACCCGCACCTCGACGCACGGCGTGTTCCCGCCGTAGCCGACTGTGTCTCTGGACGCCGTGGCGATCGAGCCGCGCACGCCCCAGAACCGCACCGAGATCTTGCGGGCCAGGAAATCACGCACCAGGGAAAGGAGCCGGTCCGGCCCGAATGGCTTTTCCAGGAAGGCATTGGCGCCCACCTCGATGGCAAGCTGCTTGTCGGCCCGGTAGTGTTTGGCGGAGAAGATGATGATGGGACCGCGGAAGGGGCGGAGCCCGGTGCGGAGCTGCCGGCACAAGGTCAGGCCGTCTATCCCCGGCATCATGATGTCGAGCAGGATCAGCGAGGGCGCGGCCGCGGCCACGCTTGCGTGCAGGTTCGAGCCGTCCCCGAGAATGATGGTCTCGTAGCCCGCCGACTCCAGGATGTCCCGACACAACTGTCGGATGAAAGGGTCGTCATCCACCAGAAGAATCGTCTCGGTCGCCATGTTCCATTCACCTAGCGCCCAGTGGCGGTCTGCCGCTCGCGCTTCCTGGCTTGCTTGCCCTGCACGCCCCCGGAACCGGATCTCGGCACGCCTTGGCCGGCCGGGTACACTTAGGAGCCGTTACGAAATAACTTGTCCGTCTATTGGAATTTCGTTACGGCTCCTTATGCCGTTTCCGGAATTTCTCCGGTCAAGTCATTCTTTGACAACGGCTTAGGTTGATTCGACCATGATTCCCCAGGGAAATGTCGCCATTTCATAGCCTGACGGCCGGTCGATGTCAAGGAGAGCTTTTGCTATCTGCAAAAGTGGGCCGGACGGGGGGGCCGAGACATCCAGGGAGGCGCAAACGGCAATCTGCCAGCGGCGAGAGAACGGGGGTCCCAACGACGGGACCCCCGTGAGGAGTCGCAACCGTCTACCAGCACGCCTGCGCTTTTCCGTCGCCGGTCACGTGGACCGGACTTCCTGCCGCATGAAGCACGCGTACGAGATCCCGAAACACACCACCGTGATGGCCAGCAGCGAGACCAGGTGAGGGGCCACGATCAAGGCGCTCTGGATCAGCGGCAGTGGGCTCTGGAAGCGGCTGATGGACAGTTGCTCCATCGGGCCCATCAGCACCAGGGACCGCGTCGTCTTGCGTAACGGGTCCAGAACGATCCCCGTGGCCTCGCTGTACAGGATGACGGGCGACACGGTGGAGATGATCGAACGCACCTGGTCGTTCTTGAGGACGGCTTCGGGGCTCACCGACGCCCCCGAAGGGATGGGGGCGATCACGTCCGCCGCCTGCTTGGCCACCAGCGCCATGAAGAAGGCGAAGAAGATCCAGAGCGCGATGGTCGCCAGGGCCGAGGTCGCCATCCCCCGGAACAGCACGGAACACAGGATCGAGAGCGCCAGCCAGAACCCGATGTAGATGACGCTCACCACCAGGTAGACGAACATGCGCCCGATCTCCTCCCAGCCTGGCACGACGCCCAACACCAAGAGCCCGATCCCGGAGATGAGCACCACGATGGCCAGCAGCATAATGGCGATCGTCGTCAGCCCCGCCAGGAACTTCCCGTTGATGACCGCGTCGCGGTAGATGGGCTGCGACAAGAGCTTGCTCAGCGTCCGGGCGCTCCGCTCCCGGTTGATGGCGTCGAAGCCCAGCACCATCCCGATGAGAGGCCCGAAGAACGCGATGAACTGCGCCAGGGAAAAAACCGCCCCGGTGGAGGTGAAAAGCAAGAGGAAGACCAGAGACGGCTTGGCCATTCCCTCCAGAACATTCCGGAGCCCGCTCCCGACCGTGTAGGCCGTCACCAGCCCGACCATCAGGATCACGGTGAGGAGCAGGATGGACCGCGTGCTACTGAAATGGTCCTCGAGTTCCTTGCGATAGACTGCCCATAATCCACGCACAGGGATACCTCACTTGGCCGTGCCGCGCCCTCACGACTGCGCCGGCACGCCTTCCCGAAAATACCGCATGTAGATTTCTTCCAGGGTGAACCGCTCCTGGTCCACCCCAAGCTTCTGCTTGGCCAGTTCCTGGATGGCGCCCGCCGCGACCAGCTTGCCCTTCAGCATGATGCCGACCCGGTCGCTGATCCGCTGCACCTGATCCAAGAGGTGCGAGGAGAAAAAGACGGTGATTCCCTTGTCGCGGCCCAGCCCCACGATGAAGTCGAGCATCTTCTGGGTGCCATCCGGGTCCAGCCCCAGCGTGGGCTCGTCCAGGAAGACCGCCCGGGGATCCTTCAAGAGCACCTCGGCGATCCCCAGGCGTTGCCGCATGCCTCGCGAGTAGGCCCCCACCCGCTTCCGGCCCTCGGTCAGAAGGCCGACCTGCTCCAGCAGCCCCTCGATCTTCCCGGGCAGGCCGCTATCCCGAATCCCGTTCAGCCGAGCCACATACGTCAGATTCTGAATCGCCGTCATGTCCTCGTAAAAGCCGACGTTCTCTGGCAGGTAGCCGACCAGCCGCTTCACCTGCAGCGGCTCTCGGGTCGGGTCATACCCGCAGACCCGGGCCGTCCCGGAGGTCGGCTCGCTCAGTCCCAGGAGCATCAGGAGCGTGGTCGTCTTCCCCGCGCCGTTCGGGCCCAGGAAGCCGAAGATCTCCCCTTGCTTGACATCCAGAGTGAGAGCGTCGACCGCGATCTGGTTCCCATACCGCTTGGTCAATTCGTGTGTTTCGATTGCCAGTACCATGGCCCCCTCACCGCCGTCCCAACCAGGCGAACAAGCCCCCCATGCCCCCGATCACCAGGGCGATGAGGCCCACGCCGATCCATCCCCACGCCGTCGGCGCCTTCACCGTCACCCGCAGCTCGATGGTCTTGCTGGAGCCTTTCTCGCCGTCGGCCATGAGACCCACCGAGTAATCGCCCACCAGAGCGGTCCCCCCGGGGGTGATGGTG
>Ga0209182_10000566_pt1:5000-10109 | contig 10109 bp, 5 predicted proteins | sample LakBais05cmmetaG_FD_185474 | JGI IMG/M metagenome (GOLD analysis project Ga0209182, IMG submission 185474) | Lake sediment microbial communities from Lake Baikal, Russia to study Microbial Dark Matter (Phase II) - Lake Baikal sediment 0-5 cm... | ecosystem: Environmental > Aquatic >...
ACGGCTTGGATGAGCTGAGGGTAGGGGTGAAAGGCTAATCAAACTCAGGAATAGCTCGTTCTCTCCGAAATAGCTTTAGGGCTAGCCTCGCACGAATGTCAAGGGCGGTAGAGCACTGGATGGCCTAGGGGTTCGAAAGTTCTACCAAATCCAACCAAACTCCGAATTCCCTTGAACACTATGCGGGAGTCAGACTGCGAGCACTAAGGTCCGTAGTCAAAAGGGAAACAGCCCAGATCGTCAGCTAAGGTCCCTAAATACAGGCTAAGTGGGCAAGGAAGTGAGGATACTCAGACAACCAGGATGTTGGCTTAGAAGCAGCCATCATTTAAAGAAAGCGTAACAGCTCACTGGTCAAGTGTTCTTGCGCCGACAATGTAACGGGGCTCAAGCCTGTTACCGAAGCTGCGGACTGGCGGGGTCTTCGGATCCCGCCTTTGGTAGGAGAGCATTCTCACTCGGGCGAAGCCGCCCCGTAAGGGGTGGTGGACGGCTGAGAAGAGACCCTGCCGGCATGAGTAGCGATAATTGGGGTAGAAACCCTCAACGCCGAAAATCTAAGGTTTCCTGGGGAAGGTCAGTCCGCCCAGGGTTAGTCGGTCCCTAAGGCGAGGCCGAAGGGCGTAGCCGATGGACAGCAGGTCAATATTCCTGCACCACCCGAGGTGCGTTATTACGATGGGGAGACGCAGGAGGATAGGCATACGCGCGATTGGAAATGCGCGGCCGCCAGGTAGAGGGAGCTTCCAGGCAAATCCGGAGGCTCTTAACCTCGAGCACGGCGGGGAAGGTTGCTTTCGGGCTTCCGAACTTGTCGATTCCACGCTGCCGAGAAAATCCTCTAAGGAGTGTCTCGGGTGACCGTACCGTAAACCGACACAGGTAGATAAGGAGAGTATCCTAAGGCGCACGAGTGAGCCCTCTTTAAGGAACTAGGCAAGTTAGCCCCGTAACTTAGGGAAAAGGGGCGCCTCATTAGGGTGAAGCCATTCAGGTGGAGCCCGAGGAGGCCGCAGAGAAATGGCTCTAGCGACTGTTTAATAAAAACACAGGACTCTGCAAAGACATAAAATCGATGTATAGGGTCTGACGCCTGCCCGGTGCTGGAAGGTTAAGGGAAGCGGTTAGCCGCAAGGCGAAGCTGTGAACCGAAGCCCCAGTAAACGGCGGCCGTAACTATAGGTTGACCGCTGTAGTTAAAAAACCTGACTAAATGCTGGAAAATCCGGTGGATCCGACACTACTTGCTCCTTTTAAGGCGGCAAGTGACAATGTGCTTGGTGCGGACAATCAGCAGGAAAGACTTCAGGCAGAGGGAAAAGGAGGTTCGGATGGTTTTAGATGTTAAAGCCATTCCCCCTCGCGTGGGTTATTATCTCGCCGGGTTTGCCGACGGCGAAGGAAGCTTCAACGTTTCCTATCGCCCGAGGAACGACTACTCCGTTCCATGGAAAGTCTCGATGTGTTTCAACATCTCTCAGAAGGACAAGGTCATCCTGGCCTTGTACAAGAGATGGCTTCATTGCGGAACACTCAGGGGCCGACCGGACGGAGTGTGGTATTACGAAGTCAACAACTTCAATGCCATCGTCGAGAACGTGATTCCTTTTTTCAACCGCTTTCAGTTTCTGTCCGCGAAGAAGAAGCGAGATTACGCCAAGTTCAAGCAGATCGCCAAGATGATCCAAGAAGGACGGCACCAGAACAAGAACGGAATCCTCGAGATCATGAGGATCCGGACGGACATGAACGACGGCGGGAAAAGAAGGTATAGCGAGGAACAAATCATAGACCGCTTTTCCCATGAAGAATCCTCAGAGACTATACGTCAGGCTTTCCCGGAACGTGAGGAAAGATGATATAGTCCGTTCCCTTCAGCGATGGAGGGCGCTCGGGACGATCCCGGGCAGTATCTCAAGAGAAGATACAACGTTAAGAACGGTCCTAAGGTAGCGAAATTCCTTGTCGGGTAAGTTCCGACCCGCACGAAAGGCGTAACGACTTGAGCGCTGTCTCAAAGAGGGGCTCGGCGAAATTGTGGTACCGGTGAAGACGCCGGTTACCTGCCGCTGGACGGAAAGACCCCGGCACCTTAACTGCATCCTAGCATTGGATTTCGGTCCATGATGCGCAGGATAGGTGGGAGACTTTGAAGCTGCACCTCCGGGTGTGGTGGAGTCAACGGTGAGATACCACTCTTCCTGGTCTGAGATTCTAACCTCCTCCCCTGATCGGGGAGAGGAACAGTGTTAGGTGGGTAGTTTGACTGGGGCGGTCGCCTCCTAAAATGTAACGGAGGCGCCCAAAGGTTCCCTCAGGTTGTTTGGAAATCAACCGTAGAGTGCAAAGGCATAAGGGAGCTTAACTGTGAGACCGACGGGTCGAACAGGTGGGAAACCAGGGCTTAGTGATCCGGTGGTCCTGTATGGAAGGGCCATCGCTCAACGGATAAAAGGTACGCCGGGGATAACAGGCTAATAGTGTCCAAGAGCTCACATCGACGACACTGTTTGGCACCTCGATGTCGGCTCATCTCATCCTGGGGCTGAAGCAGGTCCCAAGGGTCCGGCTGTTCGCCGGTTAAAGAGGTACGTGAGCTGGGTTTAGAACGTCGCGAGACAGTTCGGTCCCTATCCACGGTAGGCGCAGGAGATTTGAGGGGGGCTGTCCATAGTACGAAAGGACCTGGATGGACGAACCTCTAGTGTACCAGTTGTCCCGCCAGGGGCAGCGCTGGGTAGCTACGTTCGGTCGTGATAACCGCTGAAAGCATATAAGCGGGAAGCACGCCCCAAGATAAGATCTCCCTCCCGCAAGGGCTGAAGGTCCCTCGTAGACTACGAGGTTGATAGGCTGGAGGTGTAAGCGCAGTGATGCGTTCAGCTAACCAGTACTAATAGACCGTGAGGCTTGACCATAAAGTTTATCAAGACAAAAAAATGTATTAAATCCCGGCGACTTTGACGGCGGGGCCACACCCGTTCCCATTCCGAACACGGAAGTTAAGCCCGTTCGTGCCGATGGTACTGCATGGGCAGCTGTGTGGGAGAGTAGGTCGTTGCCGGGTTTTATATCTAACTCGAATAAAGGCTAGAGGGGCACGGGCCCCCCAATCGGTCGGTCATACTCCTCTCCTTTATTTCGGTGGGCAGGGTGCGGGCTCCGTTCATGGGCCCCGGGCGACCGGGGATCCCGAATAAGAGGGTCCGCATCCAGGGCAAGGACAATATCTAAAGGAGAGATGTATGAACATCTATGTGGGAAACATTTCCCGTACGGCAAACGAGCAGGACCTCAAAGACGCTTTCGCGGCGTTCGGCGAGGTTTCCAGCGCGTCGATCATCAAGGACAAGTTTTCCGGCGAGTCCCGCGGTTTCGGCTTCGTTGAGATGCCGAACAAGGACGAGGCCGACAAGGCCATCGGCGGCCTCAACGGCGTCGACCTCAAGGGCCGTCCCCTGACGGCCAACGAAGCCCGGCCCCGCACCGACCGGCCCCGCACGGGCGGCGGCGGCGGTGGCGGCAGAGGCGGCTTCGGCGGCGGCGGCGGCAGAGGCGGCGGCTTCGGCGGCGGCGGCCGGTACTGATCGCTTCTGGGGACATGTACTTCCGGTACGTGTCCCCGGTTTAATCGCCTTTATTCGCAACCAAGGGCGGAGGCCCCGGAAGGGGAGTCCGCCCTTTTTTATTTTCGGGAAGTAACCCAGATGGTGTAATAAGGTAAATCAAATCAAACTTTGGCCGGCGGGGTGGGGGGAGCGATTCCGGCGACGGCTGACACGCGACCCGCGGCATAGAGCGGGACAATGAGAATGTCATCGACCGTGCCGAAGGGCTCGGAAGTGACACGCACACCGGTTTTCATCCCGCGCTCTGAAAGAAAGAGGCGCATGCTCCGCATCGCTCCGCGTAAACCGGCCTTGACCTCAACCGGAACGAAACCCCGCGCTGACGGTACGACAAAATCGACCTCGGCGTTGCTGGACCGCGCTTCGCGGTGCCAATAATAGAGAGCGGGATGGGTATGCGGCGATTGATTCTTGACCAGTTCCTGGGCGACATGCAGTTCGGCAACGGCGCCCTTGTTGATCAGCTCGTCATAGGGCAGGACGATGAACGGCGCGGCGTCGAGTCCCGCCAGCCGCTGAAACAATCCACAGTCGAAGAAGGCGATCTTGAATCGTTTCGGATCTATTTGTCCGCCGAGCGGAAGTCCTCGCGCCGCCGTGTGGTAGATCGGATAGGCGATTCCCGCCTGGATCAGCAGCTCGAGCGCTTGCCTATAGGCGGCGGTTGTCTCGGGGCCGATGGCCGCATATTTGAATTTCCGTCCGGCCTGTTCGACGATCGAACGGAACACCTCGCGCAATCTAGTGGTCGGAATCTTTTTACGGTATTTGGCGAAATCGTCGAGATAGGAAGCGATGAGCGCATCGTGGAGCCGATGCACCTTGGCCAGGTCGCCGGCCGAAAGATATCGCGACACCGCTTGCGGCATGCCTCCGACGATGAGAAAAATCCGGAGTCGGTCGAGCAGAAGATCATGGAAAGTGCGATCGAGCGGGCGAGCGGGAGACGCCGAACGGACGGCGTCGGCAAGCGCGCCGCGCCCTTCGGCGCGGAGGAATTCCTCGAACGACAGGGGATACATGAAAAGCGATTCAATGCGGCCCACACCGAACGAGGGGATCTCTTCGAGCGCGAATTCGAGCAGAGATCCGGCCGCGATCAGATGCAATCCGGGGCGTTCTTCGTAAAAAAAGCGGAGCGATCGGAGAGCGTCGGGGCAAGCCTGGATTTCGTCGAAGAAAAGGAGCGTGTCGCCGTCGGTGATCGTCGTTCCGGTAATGATCGAAATTTTTTCCAGCAGAGGACCTGGGGTCCGATGTTCGACGAAAAATCGAGCGATATCCGGGCGAGCCTCGAAATTAATTTCCACAAATTTCTTGAAGCGGCGGCCGAACTCGCGTACTGAAAAAGTTTTCCCGACCTGTCGCGCGCCGCGAAGAAGCAGGATTTTTCGATCCTTGTCGGTGAACCATTCGGATAGATGTTTTTCGATCAGCCGTTGCATAATCACCTCGATAATCGATATATCAAGGCTAATAT